>Ga0302323_100001717_pt1 | contig 17822 bp, 14 predicted proteins | sample Fen_T0_3_FD_201950 | JGI IMG/M metagenome (GOLD analysis project Ga0302323, IMG submission 201950) | Peat permafrost microbial communities from Stordalen Mire near Abisko, Sweden - Fen_T0_3 | ecosystem: Environmental > Terrestrial > Soil > Wetlands > Permafrost | place: Sweden: Abisko... | reverse complement strand
GGTCGAGCTTCTCGGGTACCGCTTCGATCACGACGTCGACCGCGGCCGCCTCGTCGAACGAGCCCGTGAACGTGATCCGCGCGAGCGCGGCGTCGGCCTCGGCCTGGGTGAGCTTGCCTCGCTCGACGGCGCCACCGAGCCCGAACCGTCCCGAGGCCACGTGCTCACGGCCCTGCACGAGCGCGGTCGCGTCGATGTCGTAACAGATGGTCGGGTGGCCCGCGATCGCCGTGACCTGGGCGATGCCACTCCCCATGACGCCCGCGCCGAGCACGGAGACGCGGATCGGTTCGGACTCGCTCACGATGGCTCCTCGGGGAGGTCGATGCGGGCGAGCCACAGACCCGGGGCCTCGAGCTCCGACGGGGTGGGCACCATGGCTTCGTCGGTCCACAGGCGGTTGAGGCCGTCGAGCCCGCTGCGCTCGATCACCCCGTCACAGAATCGACGACCCCGCTCGTAGTCGTCGCGGCCGAGGTCGACGCCCAGGAGCGCGTCGATGAACTGGCCGGCCTCGCCGCGGTCGATGCGGTGACGCGTGAACGCCTCGTGGATCTGCGCGCCGGTCGGCACCAGGCGGTCGGTGACCCGCGACACCACTGCGTCGGCGTAGCCCTCGAGCACGGTCGTGAACACGCGGAGGCGCTCCTGCACCGCCGACTGGGCCGGGCTCTGCATCGCGCCGAGGATCTCGCGCGGGTGCGCGGTGAGCGCCTCGATCGACGCCGGGTCACTCGGGTCGATGGCGCCGAAGCGCTCCTCGATGGCGTGCAGGTCGAGGTGGTAGGCGCTCACGTACTCGCTCGCGAGGCGCACGAGGCGTGCGCCGACCCACGGCACCGACCGGATCGCCGCGTGGACGACCTCGTGGGTGGCGAGCGTGAAGCGGAGGTCGGCGCGGGGGAGGGACCACGCCTCCTCGAAGTCGTCGATGTGGGTCGCGACGAAGCACAGGGTCGGTGCGTCGGCGCTCGGGAGCGGGAGGTCGTAGCGGCCGAGCGCGTGGAGCGCGAGGTAGCCGATCATCGAGCCGGCCTGGAGCCCGAGCAGCACCGGCGTGAGCATGGGCAGCAGCGCGGCCATCGGGTCGGCGGCACCCGCGGGCTCCGCGTCGAGCTCCGACTCCATCTCGCTCTGCAGCGCGGTGCCGAGCGTGCGGGCGAGGTCCTCGAGGACGGGCTTGAGCGCGTCGAGGTGCAGGTCGGCCCACTCGACCGCGCTGACTACGCGCACCGGCGTGGCGAGGGTGGCCGCGAGCCCGGTGAGGTCGGCGACGTGGGTCTGCGCGGCCCGGGCCAGCTCCGAGAACTCGGCCGGCGCCGCGGGGTCGACCGGGCGCTCCGGGCCGCCCTGGGTCGCGACGTTGCGCGCGATCTGGCGGGCGATCTCCCAGTTGACCGGACCGGGGGACGCGAGCATCCCCATGAGCTGGCTCAGGTCGATGTCGCCGAAGCCGGGCAGGCCCGGGACACCTCCCGGGAAGCCGGGCAGGCCGAACCCGAACGGCTGCTCCGGACCGTCCTCGTCGTCGCCCGGCTCGGGTCCCTGCGAGGGATGGGCCACCCGGTCAGTCTCCGGAGGAGCCGGCCGCCGCGGTCACGGGGGCGAGCGGTGCGGTCCCGCCGAGACCGTGGGCCAGGGCCCACTCGTCCCAGTCGGGCGTGAAGTACTTCACCCGCGTCTTCTTGTACTCCTTGACCGACCAGAGGAGCGCGAACTCCTCGACGCCGGTCTCGTCCTGGATCGCGGCGATGGTCTGCTCGCACTCGCGCGCGTTCTTGCCGTGGACCATGGTGAACACCGAGTACGGCCAGTCCTCGTAGGTGGGCCGCTTGTAGCAGTGGCTCACCAGCGAGAACCCGGCCATGCGCGGGCCGATGTCGTCGAGCTCGTCCTCGGGGACGGCCCACACGCCCATCGCGTTCGCCTTGAAGCCGGCCGAGCGGTGGTTCATCACCGCGGCGAACCGGCGCATGAGCTTGCGCTCCTTGAACGACGCGAGGATCGCGAGGAGCTCGTCCTCGGTCACGCCGACGAGCCCGGCCTGGTCGGCGAACGGGCGGTGCGAGAGGGGAAGGTCCTCCTGGACGACGCGGATCGTCGCGATCTCCTCGGCCGACAGCACCGGGGCCACCATGTCGGGGCGCCGTTCCGGACGCTCGTGCTCGAGCACCTCGGAGCGCGCGTCGGCGGCGGTGCTGCCCGTCATGTCGAGCTTCACGCCGATCTTGTACAGCTGCAGCGTCGGGAGCTTGCGGGTCACCAGCGATCCGGAGTCGCGGTGCAGCACGTCGAGGTGCTCGTCGAGCGACGCGCCCGGCGGCACGGCGAGCGTGTACCAGAGGTTGTACGCGTGGTTGCGCTTGTAGTTGTGGCTCACCCCGGGGTGCTGGCTGATCACATCGGCGGCGGCGTCGATGTGGTCGGGGTCGACCTTCGCGGCCACCAGCGACGAGCCGTACCCGAGCGCGCGGGTGTCGAAGATCGCCGAGAGCTGGCGGAGGACGCCGACGTCCTTGATCCGCGCGACCCGGGCGCACACGTCGTCCTCGGTGGTGTCGAGCCGATCCGCGAGCGCCGCGTACGGCTGGGGATCGACGGGGAAGTCCCACTGGAGGGCGTTGAGGAGCGCGCGGTCGAGGTCGTCGAGATCGGTGTCGTGCTCGCTCGTCTGGCTCATGCGAGAGAGGTTAGGCCTTCAGCGTCGACGCTCCCGCTCGTGGCTCCTTCGTCGCCGAGGCCGCTCGGGCCTCAGGCGACGGTCAGCCAGTCGGAGGGCGTGGGCACGCTCTCGCCGAGGGCGACCGGGACCTCGATGCGCTTGCCCGCCCGGATCACCGTGATCTCCACCGGGTCGCCCGGCTTGAGCGTCCGGATCGCGGCGACGAGCTCGCCCACGTTGCCGACGTCGACGTTGCCCACGGCCAGGACGATGTCGTCGGCCACCAGCCCCGCCGCCTCGGCGGGGCTCCCGGCGACGACGGCCCGGATGCGGATGCCGCCGCCCGGGCGGTCGAGGGCGTCGGTGCCGAGCACGCCGGTCCACCCGTGGGCGACCCGGCCGGTGGCGTCGAGCTGGGCGGCGACCTCGCGGGCCACGTCGATCGGCACCGCGTGGCGGTCGGGCCCGGTGAGGATCCCGACGACTGCGCCGGTCTGGTCGAGGAGGGCACCGCCGGCGGCGGTGTCGTCGAACTGGACGTCGGTCTGGATGAGGGCCGCGCCCTGCACCCCGCTCGCGAGGGTGCCCAGCTGGTCGAGCCCCGAGATCACCCCGGCGCTGACCCAGCGGTTGGGGCCGGCGCCTGCGGCCAGGGCGGCCACGGTCTTGCCGATGCGCAGGTTGTCGCCGGTGCCGAGGCGGGCGGGGACCAGGTCGGCGCCCTCCACGGCGAGGAGCGCGAGGTCGGTCTCGGGGTCGATGCCCTTCACGGTGACCGTGCCCACCTGGCCACCCGCGGTGACGATCGCGGGGACGCCGCCCGCGGCGAGGAGGTGGGCGGCGGTGAGCACCCAGCCCGTCCGCACGACCACGCCCGAGCCGGCCGGGGCGGCGTCGCCGCCCTCGGCGGGGGTGATGGTGACGGTGACGATGCTGCGCCCGACGCTCGTGACGAGGGTGGCCACCGGGTCGGGGTCGACCAGCGGTTGCGAGACCGCCCGGGTCACCGCGGAGCGCTCGCTGTTGCCGGTGAGCCCGTTGACGGCCATGACCGCCCCCAGGGTGCCCGAGACGCCCACCAACAGGGCCAGCAGGGCGACGAGCCACACCTTCGGGGACGCCGGCTCGGGGCGTAGGGTCCCGACCGGGCCCGTGCCGAGCTCGGAAGGGTGGAACCAGAGCCGATCGAGCGGGTGCGGTGGCGGCCCGCTCGCCTCGTCGTCGTCGGCGGGCATCCGCGGAGTGTACCGACGCCCAACTCGACTTTTTCCTCACCCTCCAACGGGGCCATGGCCTGGCCCGGCAGGGGGAGGAGGGGGGTGGTTACCATGCTCGGCGTGGCGGTGACCCCTCCCGACGGAGACGACTGGTTCGGTCTCACCCTCGATCCACTCCCCACGGAGGCGGCGAGCGTGTGGGCGACCACACCGCGCGCGGGCGCAGTCGTGTGCTTCCTCGGGGTCGTGCGCGATCACGCAGAAGGCCGCGACGACGTGCGCGCCCTCACCTACGAGGCGTACGAGGAGAAGGCGGTCGACCGCCTGCGCGACATCGCCGACGAGACGCGCCGACGCTGGCCCGACGTCGAGCGGCTCGTGCTGCTGCATCGCCTGGGCGAGCTGCCGCTCTCCGAGGCGTCGGTGCTCGTGGTGGCGTCCACCCCGCACCGGGGCGAGGCCTTCGAAGCCGCCCGGTTCGCGATCGACACGCTCAAGGAGACCGTCCCGATCTGGAAGCAGGAGCACCACTCCGGCGGCACCGAATGGTCCGCCCAAGCCGCGCCGGTCCGACCCGTGCGCGAGCCGAAGCTGGTCTGACCGGACCCCGCCGTGCCCCTCGACCTCGCCATCGACCTCGGGACCGCGAACACCCTCGTGTACGCGCGCGGCCGCGGGATCATCCTCTTCGAGCCGACCGTCATCGCCCTCAACAGCCGGACCCAGGACGTGCTGGCCATGGGAAACCAGGCCTGGCACATGATCGGCCGGACGCCGGGGCACATCGTCGCCGTCCGGCCGCTGCGGGGCGGGGCGATCACCGACTTCGAGATCACCCAGCGTCTCATCCGCCTGATCTTCGAGCGCTCGGGGGTGAACCGCTTCCAACGCGCGCGCGTGCTGGTGTGCGTCCCGTCGGGCATCACCCACGTGGAGCAGCGGGCGGTGCTCGAGGCCACGCGCCGGGCCGGCGCGTCGCAGACCTACCTGATCGAGCAGCCGATGGCGGCGGCGATCGGGGCCGGGCTGCCGATCCACGAGCCCCTCGGCAGCATGGTCGTCGACATCGGCGGTGGCACCTCCGAGGTCGCGGTGATCTCGCTCGGTGGCATCGTCGCGTTGCGCGCGGTGCGCGTCGGCGGGTTCGACCTCGACCACGCGATCCAGGCCCATCTGCGGCGGGTGCACAACGTCGCGGTGGGCGAGCGCACCGCGGAAGAGGTGAAGCTCGCGATCGGCTCGGCGCACCCCACGCCCGAGGAGTTCAAGGCCGAGGTGCGCGGGCGTGACCTGATGAGCGGCATGCCGCGCACGGTCGTGCTCGAACCGGAGGAGATCCGCGAGGCGATCGCGGAGCCGGTCCAGGCGGTGCTGCACTCGGTGATCCAGGCGCTCGCGGAGACGCCGCCCGAGCTCGCCCAGGACCTGCTCGAGGTGGGCATCCACCTGGTGGGGGGCGGGGCCATGCTGCGCGGCCTCGACCGGCTCATCTCCCGCGAGACGGGCGTCCCGGTGAAGCCGGTCGACATGCCGCTCGAGACGGTGGTGCTCGGCGCCGGTCGGTGCCTCGAGAGCTTCGACCGCCTGCGCGACATGTTCATGGACCGCACCTCGCGCTGACGCGTCACCCGTCGCGGTCGGCCTCGTCGTCCCCCCCGGCGGCCTGGAGGTCCTCGGCCGCCTGACGCACCTGCCAGTCGCGGTCCTCGAGCGCGGCCGCCAGGGCGGCGTCGACCGCCGGCCCGGTGAACGGCGCGAGGGCGAGCACCGCGCGGCGTCGGACCGCGGGTTTGTCGTGGCAGGCGGCGAGCACGGCGTCGAGGCCGGCGGGATCGCCGAGCGCGCCGAGGGCCGCGACCGCGGCTTCGCGCGCGAGTGCGTCGCTGTGCCCGGTCGCGGCCGCGGCCAAGGCGTCGACCACGACCGGGTCGTTGGCGTGGTCCTGCTCGCCGAGGGCCCACGCGGCGGCCTCCACCACCGTGACGTCGGGGTCGACGAGGAGGATGACCAGCGCGGCGGTGGTCGTGGGTTCGGGCCCGCGCCGGCGTGCGGCGAGCGCGGGGGCGAGCTCGGCGGCCCGGCGGCGCACGGCCGGGTCCGGGTCACCGGTCGCCGACACCCACGCGGGCGCGGCGACCCGCACCGGCGCGGCCCGGACGAGCGCGGCCACCGCGACCGCGCGGACGGTCGGGGCCGGGTCGTGGGTCGCGGCGCGCACGGTCTCGAGGTCGTCGCCGGTGAGGCGGCCCGCGTGGCCGAGGGCCGCCACCCGGGCGGACAGCTCCGAGTGCGACACGGCAGGCCCGTCGACGTGCCGGGGCGGGTTCAGTTTCCCTGGAGGGCGGTGAACAGGGCCGAGATGCCGATGCCGACGAGCGTGGCGATGGCGAGGCCCGCGACGACCACCAGGATCACCCAGCGGATGAGCGCGGAGAACTTCCGGAGCGTCTTCACCGCGAAGTGCGGCTCTCGGTGCTGCATGTCGGAGGGTGACCAGGTCATGGCACTCTGGATGCTCCTCGGCCGGGCGGGTGCGCTCCGGCTCCGAACCTAGGCGATCCGGCACCCCATGGACGAAGACTTCGGCGCCGAGTCGCCCGACGGCCCGCCTCCCGGCCCGCCCCCTGGCCTGCCTCCCGGCCTGCCCCCCGGACCCGCCGCGGGCGTGCCGCCCCGCCACCGCTGGGTCCCGTGGCTCGCCGGGATCCTCACCCTGCTGGTGCTCGGCGTGCTCACCGCCGCCGCCTTCATCCACGTCCCCTACGTCATCATCTCGCCCGGCGACGCCACCCCCCTCGACGCCTCCGTGCTACGGGTGGAGGGTGCGCAGACCTACGAGCACCGCGGCGAGCTGCTGTACCTCACGGTGGCCGTGAGCAACCGCGACCCCAACCTCTACCGGTACCTGTTCGCCAAGCTCGACGGCGACGCCGCGGTCGAGAAGCGGCAGTCGATCATCGGCTGCGCCGGCTACGAGGAGAGCGGCCGTCTCGCCCGCGACGAGATGGACCAGTCCCAGGACGTCGCCAAGGCGGTCGCCCTCCGCCGCCTGGGCTACGAGGTGCAGGCGCTGCCGAGCCGCGTGCAGGTGATCGAGGTGCAGTGCGACGGGCCGTCGGACGGCAGGCTCCAGCTGGGTGACGTCATCGTCGCGGTCGACGGCACGCCGGTGACGACGGCCGCGGAGGTGCGGCCGCTCATCCTGGCCCACGCGCCGGGGGAGACCGTCGAGTTCACCGTGGAGCGCGACGGGCAGCGCACCACCGTCCCGGTGGAGCTGGGCAAGCGGGCGGGCGCCGCGTTCGCCGGGATCCTCACCCAGACCGACTTCCGTCACGAGATCCCGGTCGCCGTCAGCATCGACACCGCGCGGGTCAGCGGCCCGTCGGCCGGCCTGGCCTTCTCGCTCGCGATCATCGACGACCTCACCCCGGGTGATCTGACCGGGGGTGGCGACGTCGCGGTCACGGGCACGATCCTCGAGGACGGCAGCGTCGGGCCGGTGGGCGGCGTGGCCCAGAAGGCGGTGACCGCACGCCGGGCCGGGGCCCGGCTGATGATCGTGCCGATCGACGAGGTGCACGACGCGAAGGCCCACGCCGGCGACATGAAGGTCGTGGGCGTCCGCAACCTCGACGAGGCCCTCCAGGCCCTGGCCGACGCGGGCGGCGCGGCGATCTCGGCCGTCCCGGCCATCGCGGCGCCGAGCGGGAACGCCCAATAGCATTTGCCGCGTGACGACGAGGGTTCCGGATCAGCGCGGGGCGAGCCGGGGGTGAGCGGCGACCCCCTCCGCAACCTGTTCGCCAAGATCCGCGATGACGTCGTCGACGACGACGCCCCGCCGGCGTCCGTCGAGTCGGCCGAGTCCCCCGAGGTCGCCGACGTCGTGGTCGAGGCCGTGGACGTGGTGGAGGTCGTGACCGTCGCGGCCGAGGCGTCCCCGTCCGCGGTCGGCGCGGGGCCCGATCCTCGACCCGAAGCGGAGGACGAGTACCTCGTCGTCGCGGTCGACCTCATCGAGCTCGAGCCGGTGGAGCCGGAGCCGCACTGGCCGGTGTTCTCCAAGGCCGAGTCGGCCACCCTCGACGACGTCGGCCTGCGCCGCCGGCGCGACGCGGCGGTGGGCACCGCGGTGGGCGTGCTCGCGCCGCGGGTGAAACGGCTGCTCCAGGACGAGCAGAACGAGCTGCTCGACGCGGTACGCCGCCAGAAGAAGGGGAAGGCCGAGGCGATCGACGCGCTGGCGCCCGAGGCCGAGCAGGTGGCGCAGTGGGCCGAGGTGTTCCGGTCCGTCGTCGACGACCTCTACGCCGCCGGCCGCACCCTCGGCGGGGGCCGTACCCGGCCGGCGCCCGACGGCCTGGTCGACCAGCTCGTCGGGCTCCTCGTACTGCCGTTGCGTGAGCGGGTCGCCGCGTCGCTCGAGAGCGCGATGCGCGACGGTCCCTACGACAGTCTTCCGGAGCTCCAGCGCGCGGTGGCGAGCGCGGTGGGAGCGCGCTACCGCGAGTGGCGAGGTCAGGACCTCGACACCGCGCTCGGCGACCTCGCCTCGTGGGCGTTCGCGCGCGGTGTGTTCGACGCCACGCCCGACGGCACGCTGCTGCGGTGGGTGCCGGCGGAGATCGAGCAGTGCCCCGACGCCGACGACAACGCGCTCGAGCCCACCGGCAAGGGCAGACCGTTCCCGACGGGCCAGTCGTGCCCGCCGGCGCACGCCGGGTGCCGGTGCCTGGTGGTGCCGGTCCGAGGCTGAGGGCCGAGCGCAGCGAGCGTCCGTCTTCGTAGCCGCCTGGCGGAACCATTCCGTGGGTCTCGTTCAGCGAGCGGAGCGACCCGACGAGCCGACCGCGGGAGCCTCCCCGGCGACCACTAGCCTGCGTCTCGATGCGCGTGCCCCAATACGAGCGCCGGCGCTTCCGCGTCCGGGGATGGATGATCGCGGTCGTCGTCGCCCTGCTGGTGCTCTTGTTCAGCCTCCGGGGCCTCGCCGGCTTCTACACCGACTTCCTCTGGTTCGACTCGCTCGGCCAGAAGAGCACCTGGGGCCAGCTCCTCTTCGCCAAGATCGTCCCGGCGCTGGTGTTCACGATCGCGTTCTTCGTGATCATGCTCGTCAACCTCGTGATCGCCGACCGGCTCGCGCCGCGCCTGCGGGTCGGGCCGTTGACGCCCGAGGACGAGATGGTCACCCGGTACCGCCAGGCCACCGAGCGCTACACCGGCCGCATCCGGGTCGCCGTGGCCGTCTTCTTCGCGCTCATCGCGGGGATCGGGGTCTCGGCGCAGTGGCAGCAGTGGATCCTGTTCACCCACCGGGTGAGCTTCCACAAGACCGATCCGCAGTTCGGCAAGGACATCGGCTTCTACGTCTTCCAGCTGCCGTTCATCCGGTTCATCATCGACTGGCTGTTCGCCGGCCTCGTGATCGTGCTGCTCGTCACGGCCGTCGCCTACTACCTCAACGGCGGCATCCGGTTCCAGAGCGCGACCGAGCGGGTCACGCCACAGGTGAAGGCGCACCTGTCGGTGGTGCTCGCGGTGATGGCGCTCGTGAAGACGGCGGAGTACTACTTCGCCCGCTTCGAGCTCAACTTCTCCACCAAGGGCGCGGTCGACGGTGCGGGCTACACCCAGGTCAAGGCGGAGCTCCCCGCGCTCAACCTGCTGATCTTCATCTCGATCGTCGCGGCCGCGCTGTTCCTCTGGAACATCTGGCGCCGCGGCTGGGTGCTGCCGATCATCGCGGTGGGCCTGTGGGGCTTCGTCTCGGTGGTGGTGGGCACCATCTACCCGGCGCTCATCCAGCAGTTCCGGGTGAACCCCAACGAGTACGCGAAGGAGCGCAAGTACATCGCCCGCAACATCTCGGCGACGCGCGACGCGTACGGGCTCTCGACGATCGTGCCGAAGAACTACGACTACACCCAGGAGCTCACGCCCGCGGTCGTGCAGGCCAACAAGACCACGATCGACAACGCGCGTCTGTGGGATCCTGCGGTGCTCGAGGCGGTGTACGGCCAGGTCCAGGAGCTGCAGACCTACTACGCGGTCGACGACGTCGACGTCGACCGGTACCTGGTCGACGGCGAGGTCGTGCAGACGGCGGCGTCGCTGCGCGAGGTCGACGGCAACGCGCTGCCGACGCAGTCATGGATCAACCAGAAGACCGTCTACACGCACGGCTACGGCGTGATCGCGTCGCCGATGAACCAGGCGGATCAGGGCGGCCCCAACTTCTTCGCGAGCGACATCCCGGTCCAGGACAACGGCATCTCGGTCTCCGCGGTTGGCGCGAAGATCTACTTCGGCGAGCAGCAGGGTGGCTACGTCATCGTCGGCGCGAAGCAGCCGGAGTTCAACTACCCACGCCAGGGCGCGCGCGACGCGACCACCCGGTATCACGGCAGCGACGGTGTCGGCCTGAGCAGCTTCGTGCGCCGGGCCGCGTTCGCGCTCCGGTACAACGACGTGAACCTGCTCGTGTCGGGCCAGATCCGACCGGCCAAGTCGAAGATCATCATGTACCGGTCGATCCGTGACCGGGTGACCAAGCTCGCGCCGTTCCTGCGCTTCGACACCGACCCGTACCCGGTGGTGGTCGACGGGCGCACGAAGTGGGTGTTCGACGCGTACACCTCCACGTCGAAGTACCCGTACTCGCAGTACGTCGCCGGCGTGGGCGGGATCACCGGACGCTTCAACTACGTGCGCAACTCGGTCAAGGCCGTGATCGACGCGTACGACGGCACCGTCGACTTCTACGTCGTCGATCGCACCGACCCGATCATCAAGTCGTGGCGGGAGGCGTTCCCCGACCTGTTCAGCAACTTCGGCGACATGCCCGACGCGCTCAAGGACCACCTGCGCTACCCCGAGGACCTGTTCCGCATCCAGACCGACGTCTACGCGACGTACCACGTGGTCGAGCCCCGCCGGTTCTTCCAGGGCTCCGAGCGTTGGCTGATCTCGCCCGACCCGAACGAGGCCATCAGCGGCGTCACCACGCTCGGCGGGACCGGCACCGACACCCAGAGCAACAGCAGCCGGGCGCCGTCGATCCGGGCCACGTCGAAGCGCCAGGACCCGTACAACCTCTACATCCGGTTGCCCGGTGACGACCGCGAGAGCTTCATGATCATCCAGTCGTTCGTGCCGGTGTCCCAGGACAACCAGCAGCTGCGCCTGGTGTCGTTCCTCACCGCGAAGGCCGATCGCCGCAACTACGGGGAGCTCGACTCGTTCGTGATGCCCCAGGGCCAGCTCGTCGACGGTCCAGTGCAGGCGGCCCTGAAGATCAACCAGGACGCCGCGATCGCGTCGCGCTTCACCCTCCTCGACCAACAGGGCTCACGGCTGATCCGGGGCACGGTCCAGCTGATCCCGGTCGGCAACTCGATCATCTACGTGCAGCCGATCTACGTGGAGAACGAGGGCACGGCCCGGTTCCCCGTCTACCAGTTCGTCGCGATGTTCGCCCAGGGCCGCGACCCGGTGCTGGCGAACTCGGTCAACGAGGGGATCGCGGCGCTGTTCCCGGCCACCGCGGGCTCGAGCATCCCCACCGACACCACCACCCCGAACCTCACCCCGGGGACGGGATCGGCGTCGGACACCGTCCAGGGGCTCCTCCAGCAGGCCGCCGACAAGTTCACCGCCGCCGATGCGGCGCTGCGGGCCGGCGACCTCGGCGGCTACCAGACGCTGGTGAAGGACGCCCAGAACCTGATCAACCAGGCCCAGCAGCAGCTCAACGCGGGGTCCGTGGCGGCACCGTCGACGACGTCGACCAGCAGCCCGACCTCCAGCACCACCACCACGACCCGCCCGGCCTCCTCGAACTGACGCCCGGCGGGGCCCGCCCGGTGCCCGCCGGGAGGCCGGATTGTCGGTCGCCCGGGGGATTGTTACTATCGACGTAGTGGAAATCCCCGGCGACCCCCCTCGCCGGCGGTCTCCTGCCCCGCACGCCGTCCTCCCCATCCATTGGAGTGATCCATGGCCGTCAGCGGCATCGACCTCGGCAAGTACAAGCTCGGCTGGTCCGACACCCAGGACGAGTACGTCTACAAGCCCAAGAAGGGCATCAACGAAGACGTCGTCAAGGACATCTCGCACCACAAGAGCGAGCCGGCGTGGATGACCAAGTTCCGGCTCAACTCGCTCAAGCGCTTCGAGAAGAAGCCCATGCTCGAGTGGTTCGCCCGCAACATGCCCGACATCGACTTCGACGACATCTACTACTACATCCAGCCCATCGACAAGCAGGTCTCCGACTGGGACATGCTCCCCGAGGGCATGAAGTCCACGTACGAGAAGCTGGGCATTCCCGAAGCCGAGCGCAAGTTCCTCGCCGGCGTCACCGCGCAGTATGAAAGCGAAGTGGTATACCACAAGAACCGGGAGGACCTGGAGTCCCTCGGGGTGCTGTTCACCGACATGGACAGCGCGCTGCGCGACTACCCCGAGATCGTGCAGCAGTACCTCGGTACGGTCATCCCGCCGGGTGACAACAAGTTCGCCGCGCTCAACTCCGCGGTGTGGAGTGGCGGGTGCCTCACCGCGAACGCACGCATTGACGTGCGCGGTTACGGCCTGACGAGCATCGCCGATGTCGTGGCCGGTGACGAGGTGTTCGGCGTCGGCACCGATGGCGAGCTGCAGCGCGGCAAGGTGTTGGCAAAGGTCGACAGTGGCGTGAAGCCCGTCTACCGGATGCGTGTGGCCGGTCGAACTCTGGAAGCGACGGCGAACCACCAGTTCCTGGTGGCCCGGCGGGTTGAGGACTCGGCCGGCCGTATGCGCTGGACCCGCGTCTGGGCCCCGCTCGAAGAGATCGAGGTCGGTGAGCCCATCGCGGTGGCCCGGTACCTGCCCGACGACGGCGAGACCTACCTGTTTTCCGACGCTGCGCCCTACCTGAAGAACTCACACCACCAGCGAATGCAGGTCCCTGGAGAGTCGACTGCCGACGTGTGCTGGCTCTTGGGCCTCTGGCTCGGCGACGGCCACACGGCAGCGCCCCACGAGCACATGCGGCAGGTGTCGTTCTCGCTCCCCGACGACGACCCGGTGCAGCCGGTCGCCATCGACGTGCTGCGGGACTCCTTCGGTCTCGACCACGTCACGATGGTCAAGTGCGGCTTCATCGTGAGCTCGAAGGAGTTCGGTCTCTGGCTCGAGCATCTCGGGTTCGACGGACACGCGCGGACCAAGCGGCTCCCCACGTGGGTCTATTCGCTGCCTGCAGAACAGCGACTCGCGCTGATCGCCGGGCTCGTGGATGCCGACGGCTGGACCGAGCGCGAGGGCAAGTCGCTCTGCGTGGAGCTCGCCAACGAGGCGCTGCTCGAGGACGTGCGCCAGCTCGCGATCAGCTGCGGCCTCCAGGCCGACGGCAAGCTCACCGAGCGGACGCGCACGGCGTCGTTCCCTGATGGACGCTCGGTGACATCGACGCACTGGCGCCTCCGGATCCAGGGCGATCTCGCCCGGGTGCCGACTCGTGATCCGCGCAAGGCGGGTGCTGCCGCTGGGCAGTGGCGCAAGAACGCCTACACGGCCTCGACCGGTCTCAACTTCTCGAGCATCGTCAGCGACACCGTCGGATTCGCGGTGCTGCGGGAGAAGGAGCTCATCGGCGAGGCCGAGACGTACGACATCCAGGTCGTCGGCCTCGAGAACTTCGTGGCGAACGGGATCGTGGCGCACAACAGCTTCATCTACGTGCCGCCCGGCGTGCACGTCGACATGCCGCTCCAGGCGTACTTCCGCATCAACGCGGAGAACGCGGGCCAGTTCGAGCGGACGCTGATCATCGCCGACGAAGGTTCGTCGGTGCACTACGTCGAGGGCTGCTCGGCGCCGGTGTACAGCTCCGACTCGTTGCACAGCGCAGTGGTGGAGCTGATCGCGAAGCCGGGTGCGCGCATCCGGTACACGACGATCCAGAACTGGTCGCCCAACGTCTACAACCTCGTCACCAAGCGGGCGCGGGCCGAGACCGAGGCCACGGTCGAGTGGATCGACGGCAACCTCGGCTCGAAGCTCACGATGAAGTACCCGGCCGTGGTGATGACCGGTCCCAAGGCGCACGGCGAGGTGCTGTCGGTCGCGTACGCGGGTCCGGGCCAGCACCAGGACGCGGGTGCGAAGATGACCCACGCCGCACCGGAGACCACCTCGATCATCGACTCGAAGTCGATCTCGAAGGACGGTGGCCGCACCACGTACCGCGGCCTCGTGCGGGTGGAGAAGGGCGCGTACAAGGTGAAGAGCCACGTGCGCTGCGACGCGCTCATCCTCGACGAGGAGAGCCGGTCCGACACGTATCCGTACATGGAGATCGAAGAGCAGGACGCCCGCGTGGGCCACGAGGCGACCGTCTCGAAGGTCGGCGACGACCAGCTCTTCTACCTGATGAGCCGCGGGCTCGACGAGCAGCAGGCCACGGCGATGATCGTGAACGGGTTCATCGAGCCCATCACGAAGACGTTGCCGATGGAGTACGCCGTCGAGCTGTCGCGCCTCATCGAGCTGAACATGGAGGGCGCGGTCGGCTGACGCCACCGCCACACGACACATCACGATGACCCACCGATGACCGCCTTCACGACCGACGCCTCCCGCGCGCTCGGCGGCCCCGACTGGCTGTCGGCCCGTCGGCTCGCGGCCGCCGAACGGCTCGCCGACCTCACCTGGCCCACCTCGACCGAGGAGATCTGGCGCTACTCGGCCATCGACCAGTTCGACCCCGACCGCTTCGCCCCCGTTCCGGTGGAGGAGCTGGGGACACCGGGGGACGAGCCGGCTCCCGGTGGCGGCCTGCTCGCCGCGGAGGCGGGGGAGCGCTCCGGCCTCGTGGTGGTGCGCAACGGGCGCGTGGTGCACCACGAGCTCGACCCGGCGCTCGAGGCCCAGGGTGTCCACGTGTGCGGTCTGGCGACGTGTGCCGCGGGCGAGGCCGAGCCGTGGCTCGGGCTGTGCAGCGATGCGTCGCCCGACGCGTTCACCGTGCTCCACGACGCGTTCCTTGCCGGGGGTGCGTTCGTCAACGTGCCCGCCGGCGTCGTGGTCGACAAGCCCATCGTGGTGCTGCACTGGTCCCAGGGCGAGGGCCGCGCGAGCTTTCCGCACACCCTGGTGGTGGCCGGCGAGGCGTCCGAGGTCTCGGTGGTCGACCGGTTCGCCTCGGCGGGTGGCGAGCACCTGGTCGACGCGGTGGTCGAGCTGTCGCTCGGCGATGGCGCCAACGTCCGCTACCTCTCCGTGCAGGAGCACGGGCCGAAGACGTGGCAGATCGCCCTCCAGCGGGCCCACCTCGGCCGCGACGCGCACCTGCGGTCGTCGGCGGTGGCACTCGGCGGGGACTACGCGCGCCTGCGCAGCGAGTCCCGTCTCGACGGCCCCGGCGCCGAGAGTGACCTGCTCGCCGTCTACTTCGGTGACGGTCACCAGATGCTCGACTTCCGCACCCTCCAGGACCACGCCGCGCCGCACACGCTGAGCAACCTGCTCTTCAAGGGCGCCGTGGAGGACGAGGCCCACTCGGTGTACTCGGGCCTCGTGCACCTCCGCGAGGAGGCCCAGCACTCCGAGGCGTACCAGACGAACCGCAACCTGGTGCTGTCCGAGGGCGCCGGCGCGGAGTCGGTGCCGAACCTCGAGATCGAGGCCAACGACGTGAAGTGCTCGCACGCGAGCACGGTCGGGCCGGTCGACGACGACCAGCGCTACTACCTCGCCACCCGGGGCATCCCGCCCGAGGAGGCCGACCGCCTGATCGTCATGGGCTTCTTCGAGGACGTCATCGCGAAGCTGCCGGTGCGCTCGTTGGTCGACCCGCTGCGCGAGGCCGTCATCCGCAAGATCGAGCACCGCGGTCACGGGTCATGAGCGACGTGAACGAGGTCGCCGAGGTGCGGGTGTGCTCGACCGCGGATGTCGAACCCGGCGCGGCGAAGCGGTTCGACGTCGACGGTCTCCGGCTGTGCGTCGTGCGCATCGGCGACGACTGGTACGCCGTCGGCGACCGCTGCTCGCACGAGGACTACTCGCTCGCCGAGGGCGAGGTCTGGGAGGACGAGTGCGAGATCGAGTGCCCGAAGCACGGGTCGACCTTCTCGCTCGCATCGGGTGAGCCCCAGTCCCTGCCGGCGACGCGACCTGTCCCCGTCTACGGGGTGCGGGTCGCCGACGACGACGTGCTCGTGACCGTGGGCGGTGGCGCGTGAGCCGGTTGGTGATCTCCGGGCTGCGGGCGTCGGTCGACGGGTTCGAGATCCTGCGCGGCGTCGACCTCGAGGTCGCGTCGGGCGAGGTGCACGTCGTCATGGGCCCGAACGGGTCGGGCAAGTCGACGCTGTCGCACGTGGTGATGGGCCGGGGCGACTACGAGGTCCTCGGCGGCTCGGTCACCCTCGACGGCGACGAGCTGCTCGGTCTGCCCACCTGGCAGCGGGCCGCCCGCGGGCTGTTCCTGGCCATGCAGTACCCGGTCGCGGTGCCGGGCGTTCCCGTCGGCGAGCTGGTCGCGGCCGCGGCCCGGTCGCGGGGTGACGATCCCGACGCCCTCGCCGAGCGGATCACGGCCGAGGCGGCGCGACTCGACGTGCGCGACGAGTTCTTGACCCGCGGCGTCAACGACGAGTTCTCCGGCGGCGAGCAGAAGCGGATGGAGACCCTCCAGCTCGCGGTGCTGCGGCCCGCGATCGCGGTGCTCGACGAGATCGACTCCGGGCTCGACGTCGACGCGCTGCGTGACGTCGCCCGCCGGGTCGAGGCGATGACCCACGACGACGGGCTCGGCGTCCTCGCGATCACGCACTACGCCCGCCTGCTCCAGGAGCTGCGGCCCGACCGCATCCACGTGCTCATGGGTGGTCGCATCGTCGCCAGCGGCGGCCCCGAGCTCGCCGACGAGCTCGAGGTGTCGGGCTATGAGGGCCTCGCCGCCGACCTCGGCGTCAGCGAGATCACCCTCGAGAAGCCCGCCGAGCACGACCCCTTCGCCGAACCCGGCTTCTGACCCCCCACCCTTCTCGTTTTGGCGTGGTTCGTCGGGCCTGGAGCCCGCTGAACCACGCCAAAACAGAGATCGTCAGGGGCGCTCGGCGCCCGGGATCCTCACGGTGGTGGTCTCGATCGCGGCGGTCAGGGCCGCGCGGGACTCGTCGCGGGCGCCATGGGTGGTGGCCGTGAGCATGAGCAGGGTGCGCCCGTCGGGGCCGCCGAGTGCGCAGGCGATGCCGTGGCGCCCGGGGGTCTCGACCACGTCGGTGACCTCGCCGCCTTCGGTCACCCGCACGAACCGGTCGGTGACCGGCGCGGCGATCCACACGCCGTCCTCGGCGTCGAGGCAGATGCCGTCGGGGTGGTCGGGGAGGTCGGCCCAGACCCGCCGGTGGGTGAGCATGCCGTCGTCGGCGAGGTCGAACGCGGTCAGGCACTTTCCCGAGCTCTCGGCGACCACCAGCGTGCGGTCGTCGTTCGTGATCGCCATCCCGTTCGCCATCTGCATGTCGGGCGCGGCCTCGTGCACCGAGCCGTCGGGGTCGACCCGCAGGAGCGGGGACGCCACCGGCGCGCCGCCCTCGCGCAGGGCATAGCCGAACTGGCCGACGAAGGCGTGCCCGTGTCGATCAACCACCATGTCGTTGATCTCGTACGGGGCGAGCCCCGACAGATCGGCGTGGACCGACAGCGCGTTCCCATCGAAGCGCATCACCTTGCGCGCCGTCATCGACGACACGAGGAGGCTTCCGTCGGGGAGCCAGCCGAGGCCTGACGGCTGTTCGAGCTCGACCACCGTCGACACCGCGCCGTTGGCGGTCACTGCGAGCACCGCGTCGCCGTGCATGTCGGAAACGAACAGGACGTCGCCGCGCCAGCGGGGCCCCTCGAGGAAGGACAGTCCGGTCACGAGCGGAGTGATGTCGGCC
>Ga0302323_100001716_pt1 | contig 17826 bp, 17 predicted proteins | sample Fen_T0_3_FD_201950 | JGI IMG/M metagenome (GOLD analysis project Ga0302323, IMG submission 201950) | Peat permafrost microbial communities from Stordalen Mire near Abisko, Sweden - Fen_T0_3 | ecosystem: Environmental > Terrestrial > Soil > Wetlands > Permafrost | place: Sweden: Abisko... | reverse complement strand
GTCGGACGGCACTGGCTCACCGGCCACGACTTCCCCCTCCTGCCCGACCAGTGAGCACCACGGCCTCCCGGCCGCTCACGGCCGAGCTCGTGATCGAGGTCGCGGGCCGGATCGTCGACGAGCAGGGCGCCGACGCGCTCACCATGCGCCGTCTCGCCGACGAGCTCGGCGTGGCCGTCACGAGCATCTACTGGCACGTCGGCAACCGGGAAGACCTCGTCGACGCGCTCGTCGACCGGCTCCTCGCCGACATGGGCACGCTGCGCCCGCGCGGGGCCACCCCGCGCGAACGGATCGCGTCGCTCGCCCGCGCGCTGCGCCGGAAGCTGCTGGAGCGACCGCACCTGATCGCGCTCGCGCACGAGCAGGAGAAGACCGCGCTGATGTTCCAGCCGGTGCAGGCCGCGATCGCCGACGAGCTCGTCGCGCTCGGCGTGCGCGACGCCGAGGCTGCGCTCGCGTTGCACGCGCTGCAGCTCCACGTGGTCGCGTCGGTGCTGCTCGAGCGCACGATCGACCGCTACGGCACCGAGCAGCCCGTCGACCCCCTCGAGGCGTTCGAGTTCACCCTGCAGGCCATGCTCGACGCGCTCAGCGCGCGCGCCGGATCCTGATCCCCTGGCCCACGAGCTCACGGAGGCGTCATGACCACTGTCGATCCTTGTTCTGAGCTGTTCTGATTTCGTCCGAGCTGTTCTGACACCCGGGCTCCGGCCCACCGACCGAGCACCACCGAGGGGGAACACCATGGAATTCGGGATCTTCATCCAAGGCTACGTACCGAACTTCCGACGTGAGCGCGATCCCGACGCCGAGCACACCGCGTTCATGGAGGAGCTGCGCACGATCGAGGCCGCCGACAAGGCCGGCTTCAAGTACGCGCTCGTTCCCGAGCACCACTTCCTCGACGAGTACTCGCACCTCTCGGCCAACGACGCCGTGACGGGCTACCTCTGCAAGGCCACCGAGAACATCCACATCGTCTCCGCCATCTTCAACCCGCTCCCCCAGGTGAACCACCCGGCCAAGGTGGCCGAGCGGGTGGCCATGCTCGACCATCTCTCGCAGGGGCGGTTCGAGTTCGGCACCGGACGCGGCGCGGGCAGCCACGAGATCCTCGGCTTCCTCCCCGGCATGGACGACCTCTCGGGAACGCGCGAGATCTGGGAGGACGTGATCGGCGAGTTCCCGAAGATGTGGATGCAGGACACCTACGAGGGCTACGAGGGCAAGTACTGGTCGCTGCCACCGCGCAAGATCCTGCCCAAGCCGTGGAAGAAGCCACACCCGCCGATGTGGTACGCCGCGGGCAACCCGTCGAGCTACGAGATGGCCGCCCGCAAGGGCCTCGGCGTCCTCGGATTCTCGGTGGGCGACCTGAACGACATGACCAAGATCGTCGACGTCTACAAGGACGCGGTGCGCGAGGCCGAGCCGATCGGCGCGTACGTGAACGACAACATCTGCGTCACGTCGGCCGCGTTCGTGAAGGAGGACCACGGCGCCGCCGTGCAGTCCGCGGTGGACGCGCGGCTCAACTACCTCCAGAGTAACGTGTTCCGGTACCACGACACGTTCCCGCGGCCCGAGAGCGTGCCCGCGTGGCCGGCGTTGATCCCCGACTACGACGCGCCGACCATCGAGGCGATGGCGAGCATCGGCGCGACGATCTGCGGCGACCCCGACGAAGCACTGCGGCAGTGCCGGCGGTGGGAGTCGGCCGGGGCCGACCAGCTCATCTTCGGCACCGGCTGCGCCTCGGTGGATGACACGCTCCAGATGATCGACCTGATGGGGAAGCACGTCATCCCGAAGATCGACACCGACCCGGTACACCGCACCTCGCGCATGCGGGACGCGGCGGCATGAGCGCCACGACCCGCCTCCGCATCGCCATCATCGGCGCCGGGCCCGGTGGCCTGTGCATGGCCAAGCGGCTCATCGACGAGGGCTACGACGACTTCGTGCTGCTGGAGCGCAATGGCGGCGTCGGCGGCACCTGGTACCAGAACCGGTACCCGGGCTGCGAGTGCGACGTGCAGTCGGCCCTCTACTCGTTCTCGTTCGAGTTCAAGCCCGACTGGTCGAAGCCGTACGGGCGCCAGCCCGAGATCCTCGCCTACATGGAGCACATCGCCGAGAGGTACGGGATCCTCCCCCACTGCCGGTTCGGCGCCGAGGTCACGCGTGCGGTGTGGGACGACGACCGCGCGGTGTGGACGCTCATGCTCGGCACCGACGAGACGGTCGAGGCCGAGGTCGTGGTCAGCGCGCTCGGGATGTTCAACGACCTCGCCTACCCCGACATCCCCGGTCTCGACACGTTCCGGGGCACGCAGTTCCACTCGGCCCGCTGGAACTGGGACCACGACCTCACCGGTGAGACCGTCGCGGTGATCGGGAGCGCGGCGAGCGCCGTGCAGTTCGTCCCCGAGATCGTGAAGACCGCGGGGCAGGTGCACCTGTTCCAGCGCACCGCGAACTGGGTGCTGCCCAAGCCCGACGCCCCCTACACCGAGGAGCAGCTCGAGGCGTTCCGCCGCGACCCCACGCCCCTGCTGCAGTTCCGGGCCGAGATCGAGGCGAGCATGAACAAGGGCATGACCTTCGCCGACCCGCACCAGAACGCCGAGCGAGAGGCCGCCGGCCTCGCGGCCATCGACGTCGTGGAGGATCCCGAGGTGCGGGCCAAGCTGCGCCCCACGCACCCGTTCGGCTGCAAGCGCCCGCTGTTCGCGAACACGTACTACCCCGCGTTCAACCGACCGAACCTCGAGCTGGTGACCGAGGGCGTCGAGCGCATCACCGAGGACGCCGTCGTGACCGTCGACGGCACGGTGCGCACCGTCGACACGATCGTGCTCGCGACCGGGTTCGCAGCCACCAAGTACCTCTCCGCGATCGACGTGGTCGGCCGCGACGCGCTGCGCATCGACGACGCGTGGAACGACGGCGCGCAGGCGTACCTCGGCATCACCACGGCCGGCTTCCCCAACCTGTTCATGTGCTACGGGCCCAACACCAACAACGGGTCGATCCTCACGATGATCGAGTCGCAGGTGGAGCACATCCTGTTGCACATCGCACGGATGCGCGACGGCGAGGTCGCGTGGGTGGACGTGAAGCCCGACGTGCAGGCGCGCTACAACGACGAGGTGCAGGGCGCGATCGCCGGGGTGAACGTGTGGCAGGCCGACTGCCACGGCTACTACCGGACCGAGAACGGGCGGATCGTCACGCAGTGGCCGTTCTCGATGATCGAGTTCGACGAGCGCACCCGCGAACTCGACGAGGACGCGTTCGAGGTGGGAGTCCGGTGAGCGAGCCCGACGAGCTGCGCGACGGGCTGCTCGACCGCATCGGGAAGCCGATGAGTGGCGGCGGTCCCGCGCTCGCGCCCGACCCGGTCAACCTGCCGATGATCCGACACTGGGTCGACGCGTTCGACGACCGCAATCCCGTGTACCTCGACGCCGACGCGGCGGCACGCGCCGGCTTCGGCGACGTCGTCGCCCCGCCCGCGATGCTCCAGACCTGGACCATGCCCCGGCCCCGCATCGAGGGGATCCGCGAGCGGGGTGGCTCGCCCGGGGAGATCGACCCCGACACCCCCGTCGCCGTGCTCGCCGCGGCCGGGTTCCGCGGCACGCTGGCCACGAACTCGGAGCTCGAGTTCGACCGATACCTCCACGTGGGCGAGGAGCTCACGTCGGCAGCGGCACTCGAGTCGGTGTCCCAGCTGAAGGGCACCGGGCTCGGCGTCGGCTACTTCGTCACCTGGGTGAACACCTACCGGACCACCGCGGGCGAAGCCGTCGGCCGCCAACGGTTCCGCATCCTGAAGTTCGACCCGTCCCGCAGCGCCGCCGATCTGCCGCCGCGCGCCCCGAAGTCGGCTGCCGCCGACGCGGCACCCGACGTTGCGAACCGCCCGGGCGACACGCTCCCCGCCTTCGACCTCGACGTCACCGCGACGGTGATCGTCGCCGGCGCGATCGCGACTCGAGACTTCATGCCGGTGCACCACGACCGCGACTACGCGCAGGCCCAGGGCGCGCCCGACATCTTCATGAACATCCTCACCACGAACGGGTACGTCGCGCGCTACGTCACCGACTGGGCCGGGCCCGACGCCGTGGTGCAGCGGATCGCGATCCGCCTCGGCGGCCCCGCGATCCCGGGCAAGGTGCTGCGCTTCACCGGCGCGGTCACCGACCAACGCACCGAGGACGACCGCCGCCTCGTCGAGGTCACCCTCTCCGCCGTCAACGACCTCGGCCCTCACGCCACCGGCACCGTCGACCTCACCCTCCCCGCCTGACAGCCCTCCCCGTCTCGTCTTGGCGCCGCCTGACCACCGCCGAGAGGGTCGAGCGGCGCCAAGAACGAGGAGGGGCGTCAGTCGAGGTCGATGGCCTTGGCGTCGAGCACACCGGGGGTGGCGAGGATCGCCTCGACCACATCCGCAGGGACGGGGCGGTCGGTGGCCAGCACCATGAGCGCGGCCTCGCCCGAGGCGTTCGTGCCGACGTCCATGTCGTCGATGTTGATGCCGGCGTTGCCGACCGCCGTGGCGACCCGGCCGATCATCCCCGGCGTGTCGGAGTTGCGAGCGACGAGCAGGTGCCCCGACGGGGGGATGTCCACCGTGTGGTCGAGGATGCCGACGATGCGCATCGCGGCCCGCTTGCCGAAGATGGTGCCGGCGACGTGCACGTCGCGGTCACCGATGCGGCCGCGCAGGGTGACGAGGTTCACGTAGTCCAGCGCGGAGGACGACAGCGACTCCCGCACCGCGAGGCCCCGCGCTTCGGCGAGCTGCGGCGCGTTCACGAAGCTCACCGGCTCGTCGACGATCGCTCCCAGCGCGCCCTTCAGCGCGGCGAGCGTGAGCACGCGGCAGTCGTAGTCGGCGATCTCGCCCTCGTACGCGATGTCGAGCGTCTCGACTGCGCCGCCGGCGAGGACCGTGAACAGCCGCCCGAGGCGCTCGGCCAGCGGGAGGTAGGGCTGCACCGTGGAGCTGGCCTCCTTCGCCGCGAGGTTCACCGCGTAGGGCACGAACTCGCCCCGCAGCGCGAGCACCACCTGCTCGGCGATGGTCTGGCCGGCCTTGTCCTGGGCCTCGACCGTGGACGCGCCGAGGTGCGGGGTGACCACCACGTTGGAGAGACCGAACAGCGGCGACTCGGTGGTGGGCTCCGCTGCGAAGACGTCGAGCGCGGCACCGGCGATGCGGCCCTCGCGCAGCGCGTCGGCCAGCGCGGCTTCGTCGATGATCCCGCCGCGCGCGGTGTTGACGATCCGCAGCGTGGGCTTGGCGTGCGCGAGCAGGTCGGCCGAGATCAGGCCCATGGTCTCGGACGTCTTGGGCAGGTGCACCGTGAGGAAGTCGGCCTGGCGGACGAGGTCCTCCACCGACGCGACGAGCGACACGCCGAGCTGGCGGGCGCGGTCGGCGCTCACGTAGGGGTCGTAGGCGAGGAGCTGCATCCCGAAGGCGAGGGCGCGCTGGGCCACGAGCACGCCGACCCGGCCGAGGCCGACGATGCCGAGGGTCTTGCCGTGGAGCTCGACGCCCTCCCAGCGGGTGCGGTTCCACGCGCCGGCCTTGAGGTCGGCGTCGGCCTGGGGGATGTTGCGGGCCTGCGCGAGCAGGAGGGCGACGGTGTGCTCGGCGGCCGACAGCACGTTGGACTGCGGCGCGTTCACCACCATCACCCCGCGCTTGGTGGCCGCTTCCACGTCGACGTTGTCGAGTCCGATGCCCGCCCGGCCCACGAGCACGAGGCTGCTCCCGGCCTCGAGCGCGGCGTCGTCGACCTGGGTGGCGCTGCGGATCACCAGCGCGGCCGCCCCGACGAGCGCCTCGCGGAGCTCCTCGGGCGACATCCCGGTGCGGACATCGACCTCGAGGCCGGCGGCGCGCATGAGGTCGAGGCCGCTCGCGGCGAGGGTCTCCGCCACCAGCACTCGCGGACGCGCGTCGCTGGGCGTTTCGGGTGGCGTCACGGGCCCGAGGGTACCCGCGGCCTCCCGTCAGAGCCGGGCTTCGGCCCGCTTCGCCAGCCGTACGAGCGAGTCCTGCAGCGCGCCCGCCTCGGGCCCGGCGTCACGCGGGTAGATGCCCTGGACGTAGAACAGCGTGGAGCGGTTCTCGAGCACCCAGACCGTGGAAAGCGAGCGCGCGTAGAACGCTTTCCGGCCGAGACCGGTGAGCCGCACGCGGTCCGCTTCGTTGAAGTCGAACGCGAGCGTGAAGTCCCGCTTCGCCTTCGGACCCCGTTCGAGGAACAGGTAGACGGAGCCCGCGGCGTGGTCCGACGTCGCGAACAACGGCCACGCGCACACCTCGGGCACGGGTCCGGCGTTGCCCGGACCGGCGGGCTGGTCCATCGCCGCAGTGACCTCCGCGGTCTTCAGGAGCTTGCACGATGCAGGCGTGGCCGCCGCACCCGCCGCCCACGCCGGGGCTGCGTCAACCGCGCCGACCGCGGCCAACACCGCCGTGGCGACGAGCGCCAGGGCGGCGAGGGCCCGCATCAGGCCAGGGCCTGCGCGATGCGACCCACGCCTTCGCCGAGATCGTCGTCGCCGAGCGCGAAGGACAGCCGCGCGTACCCGGGCGCGCCGAACGCCTCACCCGGCACGATGGCGACCTTCGCCTGCTCGAGCAGCACCTCGCACAGCTCGAGCGTGGTGTCGACCACGCGGCCGCCCACCTCGCGGCCGAGCACACCATCGAAGTTGGGGAAGCAGTAGAACGCGCCCTGGGGCTCCATGCACGTGACCCCCGGGATCGACTCGAGCAGTCGGTGCATCAGCTTGCCCCGCCGGTCGAACGCCGCGCGCATCTCGGCGACCGCCGAGAGGTCGCCCGACACCGCGGCGAGCGCGGCGAGCTGCGACACGTTCGCCACGTTGGACGTGGAGTGCGACTGGAGGTTGGTGGCCGCGGCGATCACGTCGCGGGGGCCGATCATCCAGCCCACGCGCCAGCCGGTCATCGCGTAGGTCTTGGCCACGCCGTTGAGCACGACGCACATGTCGGCGATCTCGGGGACGAGCGCAGGCATCGACGAGAACACGTGGTCGCCGTAGGTGAGGTGCTCGTAGATCTCGTCGGTGATCACCCAGATGTCGTTGTGCACGGCCCAGCGCGCGATCGCCTCGACCTCGGCCGGCGTGTAGACGGACCCGGTCGGGTTCGACGGCGACACGAACACGATCGCCTTCGTACGCTTCGTGCGCGCGGCGTCGAGGTGGTCGATGGTGACGCGGAACTGGGTCTCCTCCGTGGTGGGGAGCACCACGGGCACGCCGTCGGCCAGGGCGATGGCCTCGGGGTAGGTGGTCCAGTACGGCGCGGGGAGGATGACCTCGTCGCCGGGGTCGAGCAGCGTCTGGAACGAGTTGTAGACCGCGTGCTTGCCGCCGTTGGTGACCAGCACCTGGGCGGCCTCGCACGCGTAGCCCGAGTCGCGCACGGTCTTCGCGGCAATCGCGTCACGCAGCGCGGGCAGCCCCGCCGCCGGCGTGTACTTGTGGCTCCGCGGGTCGCGGCACGCGTGGACCGCGGCCTCGACGATGTGCTCGGGAGTCGGGAAGTCGGGTTCACCGGCTCCGAATCCGATGACGTTCTCTCCCGCGGCGTGCAACGCCTTCGCCTTGGCGTCGACGGCCAGCGTGGCCGACTCGGTGATCGACGCGATCTTGCGCGACACGCGCCGCGGCTCAGTGCTCATGACTGCAATCCTCCCATGACGGTGGCGCGGCTCAGGCGCGAATTCCCTGGGTGACGCGGTGTGGTCCCGCGCGTGGCGCGGGTCAGGCGACGTCGGCCTCGTCCGCGGGGTCCCACGCGGCGAGGTCGGCGAGGCGCGGGTCGTTGGAGAACACCTCGACGATCGGCATCGTCAGCGCGAGGCGGCGCATGACCGCGCGCACCTCGTTCTCCTGGTTCCACAGCATGAGCGTGACCGCGACCCCGGTGAGCCCGGCGCGGGCCGTGCGCCCGGAGCGGTGCAGGTACGACTTCGAGTCGTCGGTGGGGTCGTAGTGGATGACCACGTCGACACCGTCGATGTGCAGGCCGCGGGCCGCCACGTCGGTGGCCACGAGCACCGGCACCTTGCCGGTGGAGAACTGAGCGAGCGCCCGCTCACGGGCCGGCTGGCGCAGGTCGCCGTGGATGGCCATGGCCTTGATGCCCTCGTGCTCGAGCTGCTGGGCGACCTTGTCGGCGGCGCGCTTGGTGTTGGTGAACACGAGCGCGCGCTCGACACCCCGGCAGATCGCCGCGGCGACCTTGATCTTGTCGAGCTGGTGCACGTAGAAGAAGCGGTGCTCCATCTCGTCGACCGTCACCTCGTCGTACTCGACCTCGTGCGCCACCGGGTCGTTGAGGTAGCGGTCGACGATACGACGGATCGCGCCGTCGAGCGTGGCCGAGAAGAGCATCGTCTGGTGGGGCGCGGTGATCCGGTAGAGGATCTTCTGCACCTGGGGCGAGAAGCCCATGTCGAGCATGCGGTCGGCCTCGTCGAGGACGAGCACCTCGATCTTGTCGAGCATGACGTCCTTGTGCTCGATGAGGTCGATGAGGCGACCGGGCGTGGCCACGAGGATGTCGACGCCCTTGCGCAGCGCCTCACGCTGGGGGTCGAAGCCCACACCGCCGTAGACGGTCTGCACGCTGCGGCCCATGACCTTGGCGAGGGGGGCGATCACCTCGCTCACCTGGTTGGCGAGCTCACGGGTGGGCACGAGCACGAGTCCGGTGGGCCGGTGCGGCTCGGCCTTGGACACCCGCTCGACGATGGGCAGGCCGAAGGCGAGGGTCTTGCCCGACCCCGTCTTGGCCTTGCCGCACACGTCACGGCCGGCGAGGCCGTCGCGGATGGTGAGCTCCTGGATGGCGAAGGGGGCATCGATGCCGTCGGCGGCCAGGCGCGCGACGAGAACGGGTGAGACGCCGAGCGCCTCGAAGGATGCGGTCACGGGTTTCGCTTTCGTTGAGGATCGGTACCCACCGCAGGGCAGGGCGGTGGGGAGGTCGTCCTCGTCGACGTACTCGTGTCGATCCCCGGCGATCCCGGCGAAGTGAGGAAGACCCGGCAAGTGCCGGACGGCACCCGCTGGAACTCCAGGCTACCGCGTGGGCCGGGACGGCCCCGGACAGGTCGATTGTCGAGGCCCGGGAACAAATCGGACGGCACGCTCAGATCGCTGAAGTGCTGGACTGGGACACGCGAGCGAGTCCCGACGTAGATGTCACACCGCTGGTTCATGATGGAGGCATGGACGAACATACGTTCGATGACGTCGCCAGCCGGTGCTACGACTACGGCGCGATGCTCGACGAGCTGCGCCGCCATACGTCCGCGTGGCTCGAGACCGCACGGTTGGAGTCGGTCGCGGAGCAGCGGTGGTGGCACCTGCGCGAGCTCGCGATCACCCGGGTGCTCGACGAGCGCGGCCGGGTCGACGACTCGCTGGCCGGATCCGACGGCGTGTCGACGCGCGACGTCCGCCGAAAGCGCGAGACCGCCCGCAAGCTCGAACAGCAGCCGAACCTGGCCAAGGCCGCCGCGCAAGGCCGCCTGTCCGACGAGCAGCTCGACCACGCATCGACGCTCGCGGGCGACGACCCCACGGCCGACGAGCACTGGGCGAGGGAAGCACCCGCCTGGTCACCCCAGGACCTCGCCGGCAAGGTCCGCGAACAGCGCAAGCCCACCATGGAAGACGCCGCCGCGCGGCGCAGGGCGCGGGCGTTCCGGTTGTGGTGGCGTCCCGAGGCCGGAATGCTCGGGGTCGGCGGTGACATCCCCGACGTCGACGGTGCGTTCGTCGAGTCGGTGTTCAACGAGATGATCGACGGGATGCGCCCCACCAAGGGCCAACCCTGGGACACTCGGGAACACCGCGGCGCCGACGCGCTGGTCGAGCTGTGTCGCTTCTACGCCGCCCGACGCGGCGACGAGACCACCAGCGCACCCGCACCGCACCTCATCGTGCAGGTCCCCCTCCACGGACCGGCCACCGTGTCCGGCATTCCCCTCCCCGACGCGATGGTGGAACGCCTCCGCACCTCGGCGAAGGTCGAACCCGTCCTCGTCGACGACGACGGACGACCGCTCGCCGTCGGGCGAGTCGAGTCGACCCTTTCCGAGAAGACCAAACGCGTGGTACGCCAACGCGACGGCGCGTGCCGCTGGCCCGGCTGCGACCGCCGGATCGGACTCCAGGTCCACCACTGCTGGCCCAGCTCCTGGGGTGGCAGCGACGAGATCTGGAACCTCGCCACCGTCTGCGCCATCCACCACGCCCAGCTCGCACCCCAGGGACGGCTGCTGTTGCTGGGCAACCCCAACAACCCGGCCGGGCTGTCGCTGATCGACCGCGACGACCTGCCGAAGCTCGCGCAGCTCGCCGCCGACCGGGCGCGGGCCGGGTCCGAGGCGGCGTAGCGACGCGAGCCATCGAGATCGGCGAACCGAGGCGACGCAGCGCGCTGGCGACGCGGGCGCAGGGACGCGCCGCCGCGCCTCAGTCCTGCTTGGACTTCCCGGCGGCCTTCTGGGCCTTCTTCCAGGCCCGGACCCGGGCGAGGGACTCGGGCGAGTCGATGTCGGCCACCGAGCGGGGCGTCTTGTCGGAGAAGGGCACCGTGGCCTGGGCCCAGCCGCGGGGCTTGACCCCGAAGCGCTTGGCCAGCATGGCGCAGAAGATCTTCGCCTTCTCCTCGCCGAACCCGGGGAGGGCCTGCACCCGGGCCAACAGCGCGGCGCCGCTCTTCGCGCCGGTCCACACCGCGGCGGCGTCGCCGGCGTACTCATCGGCGATGTACGCGCAGAGCGCGTGGGTGCGCTTGCCCATCGAGCCGGGGAACCGGTGCAGCGCGGGCTTCGTGCTGAACACCGCGACGAACTCGTCCTCGGGCATGGCCGCGATCTCGGCGGCGTCGAGATGGCCGCCGAGGCGCGCCTTGAGCGTGGCCGGACCCCGGAACGCCCACTCCATCGGCACCTGCTGGTCGAGCAGCATGCCGATCGTCAGCGCGAGCGGGTCGGTGGCGAGGAGGGCGTCGGCGTCGGGGTCGCCGGTGATCGCGAGGGTCGGCGTGGCAGCAGGCGTCGTCGCAGGCATGACCCGAGGCTATGCGCCTACGCTGCGCGGCAACGCCGGTCGGCCGCGCGTGCCGTCGGCCGTGTCGAGGAGCACCCCATGGCGAAGTCGGTCCACCACGTCAACCTGTCGGTCCCCGAGGACGGCGCGCAGACCCAGGGCGCCTGGCTCGTCGACATGCTCTGCTACCGCGAAGTGCACGGTGGCCCCGACATCACGGCGCTCGTCGAGAAGATGGGCCGGCGCGTCTGGTGGTTCGAGGCCGACGACGGCAGCCAGGTACACCTGTCCCCCAACCCCGAGCACGCGATCGTCGCGTCGGCCCACACGGCGATCCGCCTCGACGACGACCTCGACCCGTGCATCGAGCGCCTGACCGGCGGCGGGTTCGAGACCCGCACCATCGCGTTCGACGGCGAGCGCCACGTGTTCGTCACCGACCCCGCCGGCAACCTCTGGGAGCTCGTCGGCCCCTGATCAACCCTTCCGATCCCCATTTGGCGCCGTCTGTGCACATACGTCGGTGCACAGAAGGCGCCAAAAGCATGCCGGACGCGACGGAGCGCCGCCGACCGGCCCGGACCGGTCTGCGGCGCTCGCCGTGATCCCTCGGGGGGAGGGGTTCGGGGTTGTGGGTCAGACCGCCGTGCGGGTGGTCTGGGCCGAGCCCGACTGGCCATCGGGGCCGCCGAAGCCGTGGCCGCCGGGGCCGCCCGGACCGCCCGGACCGCCCGGACCGCCGAAGCCATGGCCGCCGAGGCCGCCCATCGGGCCGATGCCGGTGACGCCGAGGTTCGGCTGGACGTCGGCGCAGGCCGTGCGGGCCGCGTCGAACGCCGCCTTCTGCTCGTCGGTCAGCTGCGGACGCTGGGGACGCTGGCCGTCGGCGGGCGGAGCCGCCTGGGTGCCGTCGGCCGGCTTCTGCGGCAGGGTGACGCCCGACGCGCTCAGCTGGGTCGTCATGCAGGAGCGGTACTGCTCCATCTGAGTCTGCAGCTTCGCCTTCTGCTCGTCGGTCAGGGTCGGACGAGCCGGCTCCGAGCTCTCACACGCGTCGTGCGCGGCCTTGAGCGCGGCCTTCTGCTCGTCGGTCAGCTGCGGCTTGGTGCCGTCGGCCGGCTTGGCCGGCAACGCGACGCCCTGCTGCTGGAGGCAGGCCTTGTAGGCGTCGGCCTGCGACTGGAGGGTGCTCTGCTGGTCGGGGCTGAGGACCGGGTCCTGGGCAGCGAGCGCCGGGACGACGGCCGCGCCGACGCCGAGACCGGCGACGAGCGCAACGCCCGCCACCATGAGCGTGCGGGGGGTCTTCCACATATGAGTACCTCTGCTTCCGGGTCGAGGATCGCAATGGGGTCGTACGAACGCGACGAAGCGCGCGGCGCCCGGTCGGGACGCTGGGGGGAATTGTGCACCGGCACCCCTGAGAGCGCGCTGAGCCGGGGTCCGCCTGTCTGAGCGATCGTGCAGGACTTCTCAGGTTCCGAGCCCCGCATTCGTGCCGCCACGGGCACAATTGCCGTATGCGCGTATTGGTGGTGGAGGACGAGGTCGCCCTGGCCGAGGCCGTCCGCGAGGGCCTCGTGGCCGAGGGCTACGACGTCGACGTCGTCCACGACGGCTCCGACGGCCTGTGGCGGGCCCGCGAAGGCTCCTACGACGCGATCGTCCTCGACATCCTCCTGCCCGGGATGAACGGGTACAAGGTCTGCGAGACCCTGCGGGACGAGGGCGTGTGGACCCCGATCCTCATGCTCACCGCGAAAGACGGCGAGTGGGACGAGGCCGAGGCCCTCGACACCGGTGCCGATGACTTCCTCTCCAAGCCGTTCTCGTTCGTCGTGCTGCTCGCCCGGCTGCGGGCGCTGTTCCGCCGGGGGGCGCCGCCGCGTCCTGCCGTGCTCGAGGTCGGCCCGCTGCGCCTCGACCCCGGCACCCGCCGGCTCGAGCGCGACGGCGAGGCCATCAAGCTCACCGCGCGCGAGTTCGCGCTGCTCGAGTACCTCATGCGCCGCGACGGCAACATCGCCTCGAAGCCGGAGATCCTCGACCACGTGTGGGGGATGGACTTCGCCGGAGACCCCAACGTCGTCGAGGTCTACATCGGCTACCTCCGCCGCAAGATCGACCAGCCCTTCGACTCGCAGCTCATCCGCACGGTGCGCGGCGCCGGCTACCGCCTCTGCCCGGAGGAGTGATGCGTCGCCTGTCCGTCCGCTGGCGGATCACGATGATCGTGGTCGGGCTCTTCGCGATCGCGCTCGGCCTCGCGTCGTTCGTGCTGGTGCGCACGGTGCGCAACAACATCGTCGACGGCATCCGCACATCGGACCAGCAGCAGCTCGCGGCGCTCGCATCCCAGTTCGAGAACGGCGTACCCGGGCAGGTCGACCTCCCCCAGGCCCCCGACCGCGGCCGACCGATCATCGAGGTCGTCGACAATCGGACCGGCGAGCACTACTACGTGCTGCCCGACGGCACCTTCATCCCCGCCAACGGCCAGACCCGCGCCGCGTTGGAGTACCAGCGCCAGGTCGCCCAGCAGCAGCAGGACCTCCAGACCCGCCAGCAGGTCGAGTCGGCCCAGGGCCAGATCACCCTCGTGTCGCAGCGGTCGCTCGCCGAGGTGGACGACACGATCTCGAGCATCACCCACGCGCTGCTCATCGGCTTCCCCGCGCTCGTGCTCCTCGTGGGCGTGCTCGCCTGGTACATGGCCGGGCGCGCGCTCCGGCCGGTGGAGGCGATCCGGTCGGAGGCGGCGTCGATCACGCACACCACGATCCACCGGCGCGTCCCCGTTCCCGCGACCCATGACGAGATCTCGCGCCTCGCGTCGACGATGAACGAGATGCTCGACCGGCTCGAGGACGCGTCGACGCGCCAGCGCAAGTTCGTGTCCGACGCGTCGCACGAGCTGCGCAGCCCCGTCGCGTCGATCCGCACCCAGCTCGAGGTCGCGCTCCGGCGCCCCAGTCGCGACGACTGGCCCGTGGTTGCGCAGCGCGTCCTCGCCGAGGACGAGCGGCTCGAGCAGGCCGTCGCCGACCTCGTCGAGCTCGCACGGCTCGACGAGGGGGTCGTCTACCGCGACCTCGCGGAGGTCGACCTCGACGAGGTGGTGTTCGAGGAGTGCAGCCGCGAGCGCGCGATCCCGATCGACACGTCGGGCGTCTCGGGCGGTCGGGTCAACGGGCGCCGCGACGCGCTGGCCCGCGCAGTCCGCAACCTGGTCGACAACGCGTGCCGGCACGCGGAGTCACGCGTCACGGTGACCCTGCAGACCCGCGACGGCGATGTCGAGCTCGTCATCGCCGACGACGGCCCCGGCATCGCGCCCGAGGATCGGACCCGCGTGTTCGAGCGGTTCACCCGGCTCGACGAGGGCCGCGCGCGCGACGCCGGGGGCATGGGCCTCGGGCTCGCGGTCGTGAAGTCCACGGTGGAGCGCCACGGCGGCAGGGTGACCATCGACGACGCCGAGCCGCACGGCGCGCGCTTCGTGGTGCGGATCCCCGCCGCCTGACCCCGGTACCGTTCCCCGCGCCATGCCGGAGCTCACGCTCGCCTCGTTCAACACGCACTACGGCGTGCTCCCGCTCAGCCAGGCGTGCGGCCCCTACGACCTCATGGCCGCACTCGAAGGACTCGGCGAGCCCGACGTGATGGTGATCCAGGAGGTGTGGCGCCGCGCCGGCGATCGGGGCATCGTCGACGACTTCGCCCACGCGCACGGCTACGAGCGCCACGACGTCGAGTTCGCCCGGGCCACCATGCAGGCCCGCTGGCCCCGCCCCGACGCCGAGGGCGAGGGAACCGTCGGCCTGGCCGTGCTCACCCGGCTCCCCGCCCGGGTGCTCGGCCGCCCGGCGCTCGGCCCCACCCGGCGCGATCCCATCCCGGGGCGCCGCGTGATCCACCTCGAGCTCGACGTGCGCGGCACCCCGATCGACCTCATCGGCGTCCACCTCACCTCGGTCCTGCCCGAGGGCCCGCCCCAGCAGCTCCGCCGGCTGGCCAAGCGCTTCCCCGACTCGGGCCGGCCCGCGGTCATGACCGGCGACTGCAACTTCTGGGGCTGGCCCGCGACGGCGCTGCTCCCCGGCTGGCGGCGCGCGGTGCGTGGTCGCACGTGGCCGGCGCCGCGTCCCCACAGCCAGATCGACCACGTCTTCGTGCGCGGCGGGATGGACGTGCTCGAAGCCGCGGTGCTCCCCGCGGTCGGGTCCGACCACCGACCGGTGCGCGTGCGCCTGCGCGTCAACTAGAAACTGGGCATGGCCCAAGAAGTACGTGGAGTGGTGGCGCGGAGCAAGGGCGCACCGGTGAGCGTCGAGACGATCGTGGTTCCCGACCCCGGTCCGGGTGAGACGGTCGTGCGGGTGCAGGCGTGCGGCGTGTGCCACACCGACCTGCACTACCGGGAGGGCGCGATCAACGACGAGTTCCCGTTCCTGCTCGGCCACGAGGCGGCCGGCATCGTGGAATCGGTCGGTCCCGACGTCGACGAGGTTGCGCCGGGTGACTTCGTCGTCCTGAACTGGCGGGCCGTGTGCGGCACGTGCCGGGCCTGCCGGCGTGGGCGCCCGTGGTACTGCTTCTCCACCTTCAACGCATCGCAGAAGATGACGCTCACCGACGGCACGGAGCTGTCGCCCGCGCTCGGCATCGGCGCGTTCGCGGAGAAGACGCTCGTCGCCGCCGGCCAAGCCACCAAGGTCAACCCCGCGGCACGGCCCGAGGCCGCCGGGTTGCTGGGCTGCGGCGTGATGGCCGGGCTCGGGGCGGCGATGCTCACCGGCAACGTGGGACGCGGCGACAGCGTCGCCGTGTTCGGCTGCGGCGGCGTGGGCGATGCCGCGATCGCGGGCGCACGGCTCGCCGGTGCGCACACGATCATCGCGGTCGACCTCGACCCGCAGAAGCTCGAATGGGCGAGAGACTTCGGCGCGACGCACACGGTGAACGCGTCGGAGACCGACCCGGTCGAAGCGATCCGAGCGCTCACCGAGGGCAACGGCGCCGACGTGTGCATCGAGGCCGTCGGCCGACCCGAGACCATGCAGCAGGCGTTCTTCGCGCGCGACCTCGCGGGCACGCTCGTGCAGGTGGGCGTCCCCGCTCCCGACATGCAGATCGAGCTGCCCATGATCGAGCTCTTCGGGCGGGGCGGGGCGCTCAAGCCGTCGTGGTACGGCGACTGCCTGCCGAGCCGTGACTTCCCGATGCTCATCGACCTCTACCTGCAGGGCCGGCTCGACCTCGACCGCTTCGTCTCCGAGACGATCGACCTCGACCACGTCGAGGACGCGTTCCACAAGATGGAGCGCGGCGAGGTGCTCCGCTCCGTCGTGGTGATCTGACGGCGCCGCTCAGGAGAGCGGGAGGCCGTACTTCGCCAAGAGGTCGGAGTAGAGGTTCAGGATCGACGTCGCGTAGGTCGTGCTCGTGGCCCAGTTGCCGTTGCCGAACTGGTTCCAGGTCGGAGCCTTGCCCTTCGGGCTCACGAAGCCGAACCGTGGGTCGACGCACGGGTTGTGCAGCGGCGGCACCGTGCACGCGGTCGCGGTCGGGTCCGCGTACGCGCGCAGGTGCTGGATCTGGGCTCGCACGCCGGTGCGCGCGTCCGGGAAGACGCCGTACTCGGCGGTGCCGTCGGTGGCTCCGAAGCCGGAGAAGTTGTTCGCCGTGGGTGGAACCCGGCCAGGGAAGTTGAACCAGCCAGACTCGACGATCCCCTGGATGAAGGCGATGTCGCCACGCACGCCTTCGGCGTTGCCTTCTTCGAAGAAGATCGCGATGAGATCCCGCAACGGCGCGCTCGCCCGATAGGGGCTGGACGTCTTCTTCTCGAACCACATGGCCATCTGCTCGACGCTCACCCGCGGGCATCGGCCCATGACCGACACCGCGGTGGCGGTGCTCGTGGCCGGCGGGTCGCACACCTCGCCCGGCGCGGGGGGCGGCGGGTCGGGGATGCAGCCCGCGCCGAAGACGGCGAGCGCGAGCACGCCGACGGCGAGCAGCGTGCGGGGGCGACGGAGGCGGCGGCGAGCGCGCGGGAGCAGGGTCATACGTGACAGGAGATCGGCAATGTGGCCGGTGTGGTTGAGCCTAATCCCCGGTTCCGTCGACCGGAAGGGCGTGCACCGAGACCGCGTAGTCACCCTGCGTGAACGGCTGCCCGTCCCAGGTGGCCCACCGGGCCACGCGCCGCAGGCCCGCAGCCGCTGCTATGGCGTCATACTCCGCGAGACCGAGCCGATCACGGCGGAGCTGGAACCCGGCCACCAGCAGGCCGCCCGGCACCAGCTGCGCGCGGAGCGTGGTCAAGACCGTCGCCTCCGTACCGGGGGCGACGAAGATCATCACGTTCCCGGCCATCACCACGAGGTCGAAGCCGGCGCCGGCCGCCGCGCCCGGCAGCTCGGGGACCTCGCTCAGGCGGGCGAGGTCGGCCTCGTACCACGGCAGTGCGGGCGCCTTGGCCCGCGCCGTGCCGAGCATCCCGGGGTCGAGGTCGACCCCCACCGCATCGAAGCCCCGGGCCGCGAGCTCGATGGCCACCCGACCGGTGCCACAGCCGGCGTCGAGGACCCTGCGGCCGCCGTGCTCGCGCAGGAGCGCGTCCACGAGGTCGGCCTCGCCGTGGACGGACTCCCCCGCTGCGGCGAGCCGCTGCCACCGTGCGTCATAGTC
>Ga0302323_100001715_pt1 | contig 17840 bp, 13 predicted proteins | sample Fen_T0_3_FD_201950 | JGI IMG/M metagenome (GOLD analysis project Ga0302323, IMG submission 201950) | Peat permafrost microbial communities from Stordalen Mire near Abisko, Sweden - Fen_T0_3 | ecosystem: Environmental > Terrestrial > Soil > Wetlands > Permafrost | place: Sweden: Abisko... | reverse complement strand
GTCGCGTCGGTTCCGTCTCGCATCTCTTGGCTGGTGGTGCGCCGGCGTGACAGGTATTTGATACGGTTCTTCGCGTGGTTCGCGGCGATGCGCAGGATCCAGGTCGAAAGCTTCGCCTCGCCACGGTAGCTCTCGATACTCTTGAAGACCGTGACGAAGACCTCCTGCGCGATGTCCTCGGCCTCCGAGGGCGATCCCACGAGCCGCAGCACGAGGTTGTAAACACGGTCCCCGTAGCTGCGCACCACGTAGCTGAACGCGTCCTCGTCTCGCTTGATGAGACGGCCCAGCAGCATGCGTTCCGAGAGGCTCATCTGAAACCGTGGCCGCTCGGCGGTCTTGCCCGCGCTGGTTGCTTCGTCGGAGGCATCGCTGATGCCCACTCCGGCTGTCCGTGGCAACAAGGCCTCCACATTGATACAGACAACCCGACGTTCAAGAAGTTCCTAAGGAATGACAAGCTGCTGCAGTTTAGCTCGATTAGATGCTCGGAACGAAGAGGCGACCGCTGATTCCGACAATGGTCGACTTCTGGTCGCCCGTGATGTCCCTCCGCAAACCGATGTCCAGGGCGCCAATCTCGGCGGACAAGAGGGAAATACCGGCGGATAGGTAACTGTTCTTGGTGAGACCATTCCGTCCTCCGCCTGCCCGGATTGCGCCGGTGGAGGCGAACGAGAATTCTGCGCCGCCCATGTAGTGGGTGGTGGTGTCACGGGTCGGGTCGCCGTAAACCTTTTCGTACACGCTGTCGAAGACGAACAGCAGGGTCGGAATCGGGATGAAGGCAATGCCTCCGCCCACACCCCTGGGCAGCCAGGGGTCGTCGAAATCGCGCAGGTTGTACCCCGCGGCACCGACAGAGATCAAGGAGACCGGACGAATGGTCAGGCCGGCGTCGTAGGTGAAACCAGAATGGAAGGCGCCGTCCACGCCGGTGAAATGCACGTACTTCGCAGTGCCGCCGACGAAGACCTTGTCGAGGATGGGGAAGGCCAACGAACCGCCGAAAACATGTCCAGTCCGGGAAACACCCCCAACCGATTGACGGTGGTAGGTGTAGTTGAGGGCTCCGCCCAAGTTGAAGGCCGAGGTCGAGTCGACCGCGGAGATGCGAGCGTCGTTGGTGCCGGCCGTCGTGCCGTACTGGTAGGCACCCTCGATTTGATAGCTGCGCATGAGCGAAATACCCGACGGATTGAGCTGTGGCCCCGCGTCGCCCGTGGCGATGGCGCGCATGGCACCACCGACGCCCAAAGGTCGGGTTCCCGGGAACAGGACACCGTCTGCGAACGCTGTTGCGGAGGCGCCCGCAATGGCGGCACACGTGATCAGGATGAGGGCAGACCGTCGAAGCTGCATGGCCGCATATTATGGCCGCACCGGCGTTGGGCCAAAAACCATTCTAACCGGGCGGATCAAAGGCCGCCGCGGCTGGCGATGCTGACGAACCCGTCGCTGGCCACCACCACGTGGTCCAGGACGGAGATGCCACACAGCTCGCCAACCTCCCGCAGTCGCTTCGTCAGCTCGAGATCCTGCCGCGACGGAGTGGGGTCGCCTGAGGGATGGTTGTGGCAGAAGATCACCGACGCTGCCGCGCCACGGATCAGGGTGCGAAAGACGTCCCTCGGATGAACCTCGACTCCCGTCAGCGAGCCTCGCGCGACGCAGGTCTCGAAAATCAGACGGTGGCGCACGTCGAGCGCCAGCATCCAGAACTCCTCCACTGGCGAACTGCCGAGTCGAGCCCGATAGTGTGTCCAGACATCGGCCGAGTTGGCCAGAAATCGGCCGCGCTCCGGCCGAGATCCCATCACCCTGCGGCCGAGCTCCAGGGCGGCCTGGATGGTCGCTGCGCGGGCCGGGCCGACGCCGGGCAGGGCACACAGCTCTGCCTCGGCGCTTTCGGCGAGCCTTCGCAAATCTCCGGCGTGCGCGAGCAGGTCGTGCGCGACCTCGACGACGTTCTGTCCATGGCGACCTGAACCGAGCAAAATGGCGAGCAGCTCGGCGTCGGACAAGCTGCCAGGGCCGCGCGAAAGCAGCCTCTCCCGCGGGCGATCCTCTGGTGCAAGTGCAAGAATTCCGGGCATGCTTTAAGGCAAAGCATGCAACGTGCCAATGGTACAGGCCCGGCAAGACCTCAACGATGCCGAGCGGTTGGAAAACCCAGAAACTTTGTGGCGCGAGCGTAAATCGTGCTACTGTTAGTGTGCGTTTTCGCAAGGTGGGCTTCGAGTTCGCCCGAACGCGGCAGGGTCGAGTGCTCCTTAGACCGACCCCCAAGGCAGCCCGAGTTTAGGGGCTGCTTACTGGGCGAACCGCCGCCATAGGAAACGCAGCAAATACATGTCGAGAGAGTTCGGAGAGGAGTCGAGACTGAGTACCCCATTAGATGGCGAGCACGACGAGAATGCCGCCGCCGACAAATTTTCTCCAGACGCCGCACCGAGCGCGCCGGAGGCTGAATCGGTAGATGGCGAATCCGAGCCAACGCACGTGATTCACATGTCCGATGACGGACCCGCAGCGACGATCGGTGCCGGTCCCGGTTTTGGCCAGGCTCCGCCCGCTTATACGTCGGCGGTGGTTCCGCCAGCGGCGGTGGAGATTCAGCGCCCGTATTCGCCGGCTTTGCGCGAGGCGCTGGACCGCGCCCGGGCTGTGCTCAAAATTCGCGATCTTCGTCCGGGACAAGCCGAGGTTATCGAATCGGTTCTCGCCGGACGCGACACGTTGGCCATCATGCCGACGGGTAGCGGAAAATCGCTGACTTACCAGCTTCCGTCCTTGTGGTTGCCCGGCCCGACGTTGGTGGTTTCGCCGTTGCTGGCGCTCATCGAGGATCAAGTCGGCAAGATGAAAGCCGCGGGCGTGCCGGTGGCGCGCATCGACTCTACGCGAACCGCCAAAGAGCGCGCGGCGGATCTGGAAGCGGTTCGTTCCGGAAAGATTCGTTTGGTCCTGATTACGCCGGAATCCGTGTGCTCGCCGGCGGTGCAGGAGAGCCTCGAGGGGGTCAAGTTCTCGCTCTTCTGCGTGGACGAGGCGCACTGCGTTTCGCAGTGGGGACACGATTTTCGTCCGGCCTACCTGGGGCTTCGCCGGGCGGCCCAAGTGCTGGGCCGGCCGCCGATCTTGGGGCTGACCGCCACTGCTACGCCGGCCATCGCCGAGGACGTGCTGGTTCAGCTGGGCATGAAGGATGCTCACGTCTGCCGCGTTTCCTTCCATCGCCCCAACCTGGCTTTCGACGTGCGCAAGGTGGCGGGAGAGGCGGACAAGCTACGCGTGCTGGGCAAGTTGATTCAGCGCCTACGCCGCCCCGGCATCGTGTACTGCGCGACGGTTCGTGCGGTGGACGAGCTTTATGTGGCTTTGCGCCACGGCAAAATTCCCGTCGAACGCTACAACGGCAAGATGACCACCGAGGAGCGCGAGAAGTCGCAGGCCTCGTTCATGTCGTCTGGCCGCAAGGTGGTCATGATCGCCACCAACGCATTCGGCCTAGGCGTCGACAAGCCGGACATTCGCTACATCATCCACTACCAGATGCCCGGCTCGCCTGAATCGTATGTGCAGGAAGCCGGCCGCGCCGGTCGCGATGGCAAGCCCGCCCGTTGCGTTTTGCTGTTCCAGCCCGACGACATCTCCATCCAAGAGCACTTCCTCAAGGAAGCACATCCGACCAAGACCCAGGCGCGGCTGGTTGCGGAGGGGCTTTACGCCTGGAGCGACGAGGGCAAAGAGGTGTCGGTTCGCGACCTGGCCCTGTCCATGGCATTGCCCGAGCGACGCGTGCGTGTCGTATTGTCCGTGCTGGAGGCCATGGGCGTCGCCAAGGAAGTTCGGGCTGCGCGATGGAGTGGGGTTGAGCCGCGGCCGACCCGCCAACAGATAGACAAGGCGTCCTCGATCTTCGAGGCGCGCAGAATTTCCGACCGGCGGCGCTTGGCCGAGCTGCTCAAGTACATGAACCTGCAGAAGTGCCGGGTTCAGATGATGCGAGAGTACTTCGGCGAGGACGCCGGACCACCGTGTGGACTTTGCGACTCGTGCGCGGGGCTCGACAGTGAAGTCTTCGATCCGGGCGATGCCGATGCTCGCCACAGCCTGCACGCAGCCACCGATTTCCACGGCCGAGCGCGAAGGCGGCGGCGCCGTGGCGTGGACAAGGCGGCTGCGCCCCACGTCGAGCGTCAGCAGCAGCGGCCGACCTTCGCGACCGCGATCCCGGACTTGGTGCCCGCGACGGTTCCTCCCCCGTGGGTTCCACCGCCGGACAGCGATGCCACGGTGGATCCAGCGGTTTGGGACGGCGAGACGCTGCCCACCCCTGCAGCCGGGGAAATCGTCCTGGAGCCTGGCGAGCAGGAGGCGTGGCTGGGCGAAGCCCAGCTGTCGAGTTCCCACGAAGTCCCCGTCGAGGGCGATCCGTTTGCGACAAGTTGGTCTGCGATTCGCGACGCCAACATTCGACCCTTCATCGAATGGATTGTGCCTGCGATAGTGTCGCTGCCTGTAATTCCCGTAGCTCGCGGCGGTGGCGCTGGACAGCAACAGCAACAGCGCCCGAACCAGCAGGGCAAACACCCAGGCAATCACCACCATCACCACCCGCAGGCTAGGAACCAGCAACCGGCTGATGGCGGGGGCGGTAAACGCAAGCGCAGGCGGAGGCGGGGTCGTCATCAGGGCGAGCCGGGCGAGCGGGACAACGGGCCTCGCCTGCCAGGCGTGTACAACCCCGGCGGCGACTAGGAACAACTCCGACTCTGCGCAGCTCCGACTCTGCGCAGCTCCGGCTCTGCGCCGCTCCGACTCTGCGCCCTCCGGCAGCTCCGACTCTGCGCCCTCATCGCCCGAAGATACGGCGGAGTAGTGACTTTTTTTGTGGCGGGGCCGGCTTCTTCTTGAGGACCGTCTTCACGCTTTGGTTCTTGCGGTTGGCGACCGTGACGCGCTTGCTCGTGGGCTGATAGCCCTTCTTCACGAACGTCAGTTCGAAGGTTATTCCAGGCCGAAACCTCAGATTCATCGGTGCGCGACCGAAGACTCGCTTGCCGATGCTCACCACAGCGCCTTCAGGAACCGAGACCAGTCGAACCGAAACGGGCTCGATGGTGACAGCCTTTGGAGGCTTCGCGCCCGCGCGTCGGCTCGCGACGCCTTCGTCTTCGCCGAGCACACGCTCAGCGTCGTCGGGCTCGGCCTGCTTGAGCAACTTTTCCTCTTCTTCGTCGGTCTCCGCTGGGGCCAGAACGGCGTGCTTGCCGTCCAGGGGCATGGGGATGGTCCCCGAATCCAATTCCGGCTTGGTGGCGGCGGCCGCCACGGCTGGCGGTGTCCCTTGGGGTGCCGCCGTCGGCTCGGGGTTGGCCTCCACGGATTTCGTCGTTGCCGGCGGTGGCGCATCGGACTTCGGGGAGACCGTGGACACGGTGTCTCCATGCTTGCGTCCGTCGGGCTTGCGCTTGTCGTGGCCCCCGCCACTGTCGGGTAAGAGCCACCATCCACCCAGCGCCACAATCACAATGACCGCGGCAAACACGACGATGCGCGTCGGGATGCTGCTCTGCTTGATGGCAATGGGGGTGGCGGCGGTCGTCTTATCCTCGGCCTTTGGCCGAATGCCAGAAAGCTCCTCCGGCGTCGCGGCGATGGTCGGCTGGATACCCGCCACCACGTCGTTGATATCCACCACGCCCGACTCGTCGAAGATCACTTCGGCGCCCTCGCCAACGTCCAGTTCTTCGTAGTCGCTCGACACAGGCTTAGCAGTGGCCTGCGATATGGGTGGGCAATGGTCCCGCGCCTGCAAATCGGCGAGCCAACGCTTGAGCTCTGTCTGGCCCGCGGGACGATAGACCGTACGCTGGACCTTCTCGAGATCGGTCAGCAGCTCGTCGGCATTTTGGTAACGCTTGGACGGCAACCTCTCCAAGGCGCGGCTGATGATCTTGGCCATCGTGGGGTCGAGCCCTGGCTTGACCTCCTCAGGCGGCGGAAATCGGCATTCTCGCACCCGCATGATGGATTCGAGATCCGTGGGTGCTTCGAACGGGCGCCGGCCGGTGAAGAACAAGTACAAGATGGTGCCAAGCGAGAACAGGTCGGATCGGTTGTCGAGAATCGAGCCGGACGCTTGCTCGGGCGACATGAACGCCAGCTTGCCCTTGATCACGCCCTCGTTGGTCCGCTCTCGGCGGCCCATGGCCTTGGCGATGCCAAAGTCGGTCAGCTTCACCTCGCCCTGTTCGCTGAGGAGGATGTTTTGGGGGCTGACGTCCCGGTGGACGATGGCGAGGGGGCGACCATCGCGGGTCCGGGCATGCGCATAGGCGAGGGCGCGGCACACCTCGGCGGCGATGTAGAGCGCAATCTCGGGTGGGATGGTGAACTTGGCGGCTGTCGCCCGTGTCAGGATTTGACTGAGGTCCCAACCGTCGACGAGCTCGAGGACCAGAAAGTAGCGGCCGCGCACGTGTCCAAGGTCGAGAACCTGGACGATGTTGCTGTGGCCGAGACCCATGGCGATGTGGGCCTCGTCGATGAGCATGTTGCGAAACTGCGGATCGGCGACCAGGGGCGCAAGGATGCGCTTGAGCACGACCGGACGCGTGAAGCCCTCCAGGCCATGCTGGGTGCCGAGAAAAATCTCGGCCATGCCGCCGTCGGCGATCTTGTGCGCGATGTGATACCTGCCGGGCTTCGGCATACGCGCCTATTCTACTTCTCGAATAGGCTCTTCGCGGAAACGATCTTTACCTGCGACGCGGAAACGGGGATGGGATAGCTCTCGATGAGCTTGTCCTCGGCGAGCACGCTTTCCGGCGTGTCCTTGGTGTCGTACACGACGGGCGTCGGCTTTCCCGCGATAAGCGCGTCCGCGAGGGCGCGCGCGTTTTTTCCCACGACGGTCACCGCAAGCTTGCTGGTCGACAGGTGCTTCCGAACGGCGCGGTCCACGTCGTCCTTGGTCATCTTGGGCAACCGGGCCTTCAATTCGGCGATGACGTCCTTGCCGTAGATGGCTGCGTCGATGGCGTAGCCAAGGCGGCGCGAACCGTCCTGCGCCCACAGGTTGATGTAGTTGAGCAGAAAGGCGCGGGTCGCTTCGAACCCGGCCGCCGGGATGCCCTCGCGGATCAGGTGATCGGTCTCGTAGATGGCTTGGCGAATGGCGAAGCCGGCGCTGGCCGGAGGAACCGGCCGAAGCCAGAGCTCAAAGTGCTGTTGCCGACGGGGAATGTTCGGCTCGGGGAATGTGGTCCAGCCGTCCTGGATGAAATTTTCCATATATGCGTAGTCGCCGTAGTTGAGCCCGCGCTTTTGCCGCATGCTGAGCATCAGCACTCCGTTGAAGGTTCGGTGTTCGCCCAGGTACGAAGCCGCGACCGCGAGCGGATAGAAATCATCGTCGCTGCGGGTGACCTCGATTGGATGGCCAAGCGATATGGCGTCGCCGAGCGCGGGCTTCTCGACGAAGAGGAATTCCGGCGCCTTGCGTTCGGCCGGCTCGGGCAGGGGCTTTCTTGGCGTTCCTTTGGCGGGCAAGACGGTGAATCGAGCCGCGAAGGTCTCCGGGAAGCCTTCGGGATAGCCGCCCGAGACACCGAGGATCAACCGCTCCTGCACGAAGTGCTCGGCGTAGAAGGCTCGCACGTCGTCGAGGGTGATGGCCGCGAGTCCGGCGATGGTGCCCAGGCTCGGGTAGCCGTAGGAATGGCCGGCGTACATCACAGTGCCAAGGGCTTGCTTGCCCAGGTTCTCGTCGTCGTTGCCCCGCAGGGTCTTGCTGATGGCGTCGTGGGCGTCTTGCTTGATGCGGGTGAAGTCCTCGACGAAGAATCTCGGCGTGAGAATCTGCTGGGCGAGGAGTTCGGCGAATGCTTCCAGGTTGTCTCGGTGGACGGTGCCGGTGAAGACGAAGGCGTCTTTGTCCCCGTAGCAGTGGATCTCTGCCGCCATCGGGTATAGCGCATCCAGGACTTCCGACCATGTGCGCTTGACGGTTCCGCCTTCACCCAGCAAGCCGGCGGTCAGGCTGGCAATGCCCTCCTTGCCGGGCAGGTCATCGGCGGCGCCAACTTGAAAGACCAGTCGAATGGTGACCAGAGGGCTGGTCGGCGACGGCAGCCGCACGATGCGGATGGGCGCCGAACCCACCTCTTGGCTGGCCAGCGCGGACGATGAAGCGGCAACCACGGCGATGGAAAGAATCATGGCTGAAGTCCTCTGGGCAATCATTGTGCTTCGGGCTCGAGAACCACGACGGTTCGGTTTTGCGGGGTGAAATACTTGGCGGCGACCCGTTTGATGTCGGCCACCGTCACCTTGGCAAGCTGGGAGAAGCTTTCATCGATGGCGTCGAGACCACCGGTCAGGGCCAGGAACTCGGCTCCCACCAAGGCGACCTTGTCCGCGGTTGATAGGTGCCCGGCGAATTCGTAGCGCCGTCGGGAAACCACCTCAGCCAGCGTTTTTTCGTTGGCGCCCTCGTCGGCAACCCGGGCGATCTCTCGGTAGATAGCGTCCTCGACGTAGGGCACGTCAGCGCTGGACTTCACCGTGGCCAGAATGTTGAACAGGTTCGGGTCCACGTGGCGCTCGGTCGATCCGTCGAGGTGCTCCACTTTCTGCTCGTCGAGTACCAGGCGCTTGAAGAGGGGCGAACGCTCGGCGAAGACCAGCTCGCCCAGAACCTCGATCGCCGCACCGTCGATATCGCGCGGCGCGAATGAAGGAACGTGGAAACCAACCAGCAGCATGGGCAGGCTGGCCCCCTTCCAGGGAACCGTGGCGCGCTTCTCCTTGGCCTGCGGCGGCTCCACCGGCACCGTCGGGCGTGACGGGCCGGCCGTCCATCCACCGTAGTGCTTCTCGACGAGCGGGAGGACCTGGTTGGCCTTCACGTCGCCCACCACCAGCAGGAGCACGTTGTCCGGACGGTAGTATCGGTCGAAGAACTGGCGCGAATACGGGAACTGGCCGGGCATCGCTTCGATGTCGCGCAGAAAGCCGATGGTCGTGTGCTTGTACGTGTGCGTGGTAAACGCGTTGTCGTAAAGCGATTCCACCATCGGCTGAATCGGGTTGGATGCACCCTTGTTGTATTCGCCGAGGACGGCGCGCGCTTCCTTTTGAAATTCGGCTTCGCTGTAGTCGAGGTGCTGGAAGCGGTCGGCTTCGATGTCCACGATGGTCGGCAGGGCGTTGGCGCCGGCCAGGATGTGGTACACGGTCATGTCGTCCGAGGTGAACGCGTTCGAGTCGGCGCCCATCGCCTTGATCGCGGCGTTGTACTTCTCCGTCGGATAGCGAGAGGTCCCGCGGAACATCATGTGCTCGAAAAAATGCGCGAAGCCCGATTTGCCCGGCTCGACTTCGTTGCGGCTGCCGGTCCGGACCACCGAGTAATAAGCGACCAGTCCGGGCGAATCGTATTCGACGACGAACACCTTGAGGCCGTTCGGCAGGGTTTTCACCGTGGTCGGAAAAGGGAAGGCCTTGGCTTGTGCTGTCACCGCGTCACCTTTCGATAGTCTGTTGGAGGTCGCGCATCCGTGCAGCCCCAGGAACGAAACCGAGCAAGCAACCGAAGAAACGATTGAGAATATGAGCAGTGTCGTGTGTTTCATGTCACGCAATCCGCCATGGGATAGCACGCTCAGCGGGCTTTTGCGGTATCTTCCTTGCTAATGCTGACTCGAGCAAAGTTGGCCTTGCTTGTCATTCCGTTTGTTATCCCGCTTGTCGTTCCGTTCGTCATCGGCATGGTGGCCGGATGCGACGGTCGGGCCGCGTTGCGGATTCCGGTTCGCGACGCAGGGACGTCCGACGGCACGTTGTTCGGGTCGGCCGGGCAGTGTCCGACCGGCACCGCGCCGCGGGTGGTAGAGCTGGACACGCCGCTAAAACTGGACCTGTTGTTCATGGTCGATGACTCGCTGTCGATGCAGGAGGAGCAGTCCAATCTGAGCCGGAACTTCCCTAGACTCATCGACGAGCTGAAGAGACTGCCGACTGGATTTCCGGATCTTCACCTCGGCGTCGTGTCGTCGGATTTGGGAGCAGGTTCGAGCCTGCAGGCGGTGTGCGGAACCGTGGCTGGCGACCGAGGCGTCATGCAGGCTCGCGCGGAGTGTGGGCTCAGCGGCTCGCACTACCTGGTTTCCGAAGAGAGCGGAACCCGGAACAACTTCTCCGGGGATATCGCCGAGGTGTTTGGTTGCATAGCCAAGCTCGGCACGCATGGCTGCGGGTTCGAGCACCCGTTGCAATCGGTTCGCATGGCGTTGTCCGGCTTCGTCTCTGAGAACACCGGCTTTTTGCGTCCGGACGCGCACCTGGCGGTGGTCTACATCACAGACGAAGACGACTGCTCGGCTCCCCCGGAAAGCTCGATGTTCGATGGCATCGTGAGCGGCCAGGACTCGAGCCTGCGTTGCTCGCTGTACGGGCACGCGTGCGACGGCGCTGCGGTGCCCGCGGCGGAATTCTCCACGCCACTCGACCACTGCAGTGCCGATCCCAAGGGCGGCGGAAAATTGATACCGGTGCAGACCTTCGTCGACGAAATGAAGCTTCTGCGCACCCAGAGCGTGACGGTGTCCGTGATCGGGGGCTGGCCAATCGAGGGGGCGAATGCCCGATACGCCATCGGCTACGATTTAACCTCCACGCACCCCGATCAGCTTGCCGCCATGCCGATCTGCAATTCGGCCAACGGCAAGGCAGCCGTGGGACTGCGTCTAAAGCAATTCGTCGATGCCTTCGGCGCGGCCGGGAAGATCCTCAGCATCTGCCAGGACGACTTCAGCAACGCGATGGCCGAGATCGGCCAGCTTATCAATCGGACGGTCGAGTGCCGGTAGCAATTCCGGATTAAAAATGGCCTGCGGCGTGGACTAGCTCGCGAGCAGGGCGTGCACCCGTAGGGTCAACTCGTGCGTGGTGGCCTCGGCGGCGTCCGTCGGTAAGATGTGCGCCAGGGTGCGAATTTCGATGGGCTGGGTTGGCGCACTGAACGTGAGCTGCCCCGGGGGAAAGACCCCGTCGGTACCCGCGACCTTGAGCACGACGATGGGTGCACCGAGGTGCTTGGCCAGGAAGAAGGCGCCTTTCTTGAAGTTGGCCAGCTTGCCGTCGCGGCTGCGCGTGCCTTCGGGAAAGATGAGCAGGTTTCCCCCCGAGCGGAGATGCCGCTCGACCTTGTCGAGCCACGGTTGCCCCTCGGCAAAGAGATGGGGGCCGAGAAACCCGGCTCCGCGCAAGAGCCAGCCGAAGATGGGGACCCGGAAGAAGTTCGCGCGAACGATGGTGATCACGTCCGGCAGAAGCGACAGCAAGATCAGTGGATCGAGGAACGATAGGTGGTTGCAGACCACCACGCTGCCCGAGGTCTGGCGCAGCTGGGCTGGCTGGTGGACGTCGATGCGGAAGCCGCGCAGGAGGAGTCGCGTGACAAAGAAGAAACTCGCGGCGTAGTTGCCGAGAGCCCAGGCGATACCGCGGCGACCGCGCAGAAGGGCTGCCACCAGGAAGACCACCCAGTAGCCCGCCAAGAAGGCACCCAGCCAGTAGGCCCACAGCACGGCCGTGATGAGAATGCTGGCGAGCTTGGAGGTCCTCATGTGCTTGTCGACAGTGCCTCGGTCAACGTGACGCACGCAAGGCCGCGGCGGGACGTCTCGGCTAGAATTTCGGAGAGGGCGGCGACGCCGGCGGGTTCGAACTGCTCGCGTTCGGACGCGTCGTGGAGAAGCACGATGGAGCCGGGTGCAAGGCCGCGCTTCACACGGGTCGCGACCGCGGCTGCGGTTGCCCTCCGAAGACCGTCGCGGCCACGAACACTCCACCCGACCAGGGTCAGCCCGAGTCTGCGCGCTGCCACCGCGGTTCGTGGGCTGACGTGCCCCACCGGCGGCCGGAACAGATGCGGCGTGCACCCCGTGACCGATTGAACGAGCGATTGTACCTGCGCAAGCTGGGAGGCAATTCGGCGCGGGTGGCGGATCGACAACAGCCGATCGTGCTGCTGTCCGTGCAGCCCGATTTCGTGCCCGGCGGCGTGGATTGCCTGCAGGATTTCCGGGTGCTGCTCCACTTTCTCTCCGAGGACGAAGAAGGTGGCACGCGCGTCGTGGCGTGCCAGCTCGGCCAGGACTTTGGGCGTCGAGCCAGGGCTGGGGCCGTCGTCGAAGGTCAGCGCAATCTCGGCGCGACCGCTCTTGGTGCGGCAAAGCACCGGGGCGAACATGCCGAGTTGCGGGGTCATCACGCCGGTCAGGATGATGGTTGTGTATCCGGCGAGGGCCGCGGCGGTGGGCCAGGCGGGAAGGTTCGGTGATACCAGGACCATCACGGTCAGTACTCCTGCGGCGGCACTGCTCAACAAAAGGAGAAGTCTCCCGACGGACATACGCTACACCGTGACCAGGCGGTCCCACAGCGGTCCGCTGCGGCCGCGCTGGTACATGCGCTTGATGAGCGCAGCCATCTCGGCATCGCCGGAGCCGATGACCCAGTGACGCCGTCCTTTCGCCCGTGCCGTCACCATTTCCTCGATGGTTTCTACGCTTACGGCCGAGGACGTGTAGAAGCGCGGCGCCAGAAGGTCGTCGTGGGTGTCGACCTGTCCTTCACGAACGGCTTGCGCGTGGACCGTGGTGCCGGGATAGATGCGAACGCCGCAGAAGAAGAACAGAGCGGCGTCGCTCATCCCGTCGCATCGGTCGAGGGTTTCCTCGACAGTCGCTGGGGTCTCGCCCGGTCCCCCCAGCATGATGTAGTGGGCGACGTGAATACCGGCGGCGCGGGCCGCGGCGTGGGCCGCCAGCGCATGCTCGACCGTGAACGGCTTGCGGTAGTTCTTGAGCATCGAGGGCGAAAGGCTCTCGGTGCCGAACTCGGCGTGGGTCAGGCCCGCCCTGCGCAGGCGCTGGTAGTAGTCCCTCGGCGGCTTTAGCGGCGCAAAGAACGCGCCCCAGGGCGTGGTGAGGCCGCTTCGTTCAAGGGCGTCCGCGATGGCCAAGTTGTGGCTTACGTGGCTGTTGAACACAGAGTCCGTCACGAACAGGAACTTCGCTCCTGCCTCGATAAGTGCCCTCCATTCGAGTGCCACGCCCTCCGGGTCGAACAGGCGCAGCTTGCGACCCTCGATGCCCGGGTACGTGCAGTAGGTGCAAAGGTAGGGGCAGCCGCGCTTGGTTTGCACGTTCAACATGCCACCCCAGCGGAGGTAGTGGGCAAGGGTGTTGGGCGACGCAACCATGCGCTGGCGTGTGCCTGTCCAAGGTGCGGGCTTCTCGCGCCAGACGTCGCCGACCAGCAAACCGGGGACAGGCAAGAGCTTTCCCTCTGCCAATCCGTCCAGGAAATCGCCCAGCCGTTCGCCTTCGCCGGCGACGCCGTAGTCGGCACCGAGCCGCCGCATGAGGGCCTGCGGGAAGATGCTGAAGCCGGGGCCGCCGAGGACCATGCGCGCGTCGCTGTTCTGGCGCAGAAGCCTAGCAATGCGTTCGAGATCGGGGATGAAGCCGTCAGGGTTCGACGTCTCTGCACTGTCGACGTTGCGAATCGACAGACCGATCACGTCAGGGTGGAAATCGCGGCAGGCCGTTCGCAAGGCCTGCTCGCCGCCATCGCAGGCCAAATCCAGCACGACCACCTCGTGGCGGTCCCGCAGCGCCGTGGCGACGTAGTCCACACCGATGGGGTACACCGGGAAGGGCGTCAGCATGCGGTTGGTGGCGACCAGAAGGACTTTCACTCGGACGACCTCTGACCACGACGGCTCATGAGCCCGATCACCGCATCTCGGCCGGCGATTGACGAGGCCACGCGGAGGATACCCATGGTGGTCCCCAGCAGCCCGGGCGCCAGCGCGTTCTGTCCGACCAAGAGCAGCCGTTCCAGTGGAGGCCGCGACAGTGACAAGTAGTCGAGCCCGTCGCGGATCGAGTGCTTCACACCATAGGTGCAGCCCTGCGGCGCGGCCACCCAGTCCCGCATGGTGAGCGGTGTCCAGACGTCGACGATGCGCGGTTCGTGCAGCGGCCCCGTGGCGGCCGACAGATCGCGGAGCATCTCGTGCGCTCGGCGCAGCTTCTCGGCTCGGTAGTCGAGGCCGCGTTGTCCGGTATCGGTGTCATGCCACCCGGCCCAGCTTTCGTACGGGCTCTCGGTCAGCGCGACCAGCCGCGTGAGCCCAGCCTGCCCCGACGGCCGGAACTGTCCGTAGCAGCCCTCGAGGCCAAGCCTCGGCGTGCCACGGATGCGGTAGACGTTGAAGTCCTGGGCCGGGTGCAATCCCTCGTCGAGCAGCGCAACCGCACACAGCATCCCGCCGGTTTCTTCCAGCTTGCCAATTCCGGCGCGGTACGCCTGCGGCAGGTCCTCGCCCGGAATCAGGTCGACCATCAGCTTGGGATGAATCGCAGCGATGACCACGTCTGCGTCCACGACAGCTCCCGACTGCAGCTGCACACCGGTGGCTCTCCGCGAGCTGACCTGGATGGCGGAAGCACCATCTCCCGTGATTATCTCCACGCCCGCAGCGATGGCGGACTCCACGAGGGCGTTCGCCATTTGCGTTCCCGTGCACCCGAGCTCCCAGGCCGACATCAAGAGCGACGCGGTGGCCACTAGCAAAAATGCGGCCGGGCAGACCGACAGGTCGAGACCGAGGAGAAAACCCTGCAGGGCGAGAAAATCCATCATCCGGTCGGGCAATCCCTTTTCGGTCAGCACGTCGAACGCGGTGCGAGTGACGGGCAGGGCGGACGGTGTGGTGTTGGCGGTGTCCGTGCGCAGGTTGGCCATCGCCGTGCGACAGACGTGCATGACGAAGGCGACGGCGTCGGGGGCGTGGCCGAAGCGCTTGGCCAGCGAGGCCTCGAGCTTCTCAGCGGTGTCGGGGAGATCGAACACCTCGTCGTCGAAGACGAAGCGATCGATGACGCCGCCTTGGCCGAGCCTCCGCAGCTTGAGGGCGTCGCGCACGCCGAGGACGTCGATGAAATCGCCAAGCAACTCGCCGGGCGCCGCCGAGCCGAAGTAGTGAACCCCGACCGGACAATCGACGTCTTCGCGGGCATAGCTGCGCAGACAACCGCCAGGCTGGGGCGCGCTTTCCACCACCGTCACCTTGCGACCGAGGCGGGCAAGCAGAATGGCGGTGGACAAACCACCGAATCCGGAGCCAATGATGACCACGTCGACCCTGTCTCTTTTCATGCGAAGACCTCAACGGCGGTCGAGCGACGGCCCAGTTGCAGAAGCAGGACGCGCCGGCGGGGAAGGGGCGTCTTAGCGAACGGCAGTGCCCCCGCGACCACGCCTTCCGCGGCGATGGCCGCTGCGGTGGCGCTGACGCTTGCGTGCTGACCCAGCCAGTCTCGGTAGGGCAATACGGGGCAGTTAGGAAATGCGGCAGCCACCTGGGTGAGAGCGTGGCGCGACAGGCTTGCGTAGGCGGCCGGAATGCCGAGGGCGACGACGTCGAAACGGCCGGGATCGCCTTGCGCCACCCTCGCCAAGAGCGCCGATGCTGCCCCCTCGCTGACAGTTTCACCAAGCCACCGTATGCGCGCTCCGGGAGCTCCGTCGTCAGGCACGAGAACGAAAGCCGCACCGCCGTCGCAAGGCTTGGCTGCGGCGTCGGGGTCGAGCAGCGGCGAGAGCCTCGGCTCGTAGGCCTCGGCTGCCAGTACCAGGGCGTTGCGCGCGCCGTTGGCAATGGCAAGGGCGGCCGAGAGTAGGGCTTGCTCGAACGAGCGGTCAGCCGACGAGAAGGTCAGGTTGGGGCACTGCGCCCCGAGGAGAAGCGCCACCTGGCCCGCCGGGGCATTGCTGACGGACCCGATGAAATCCATGGGGCTCGAGAACTGGTCGTTGCTCTCGAACAACTTGCGTAGGAACTCTTGCGTTTCGGCCAGTGGCCCCCACGCGGTTCCCACGGCCAGAAAGTCCGGCGCCGAGCGCGTACCCGAACCGAGGTGGGCGGTATTGGCCAACGCGAGCATGAGGCGAGGCAGGCGCTTGAGGCGGCGGATGAACGCCGCGGGCGCGGCCTTGGCGAAGGCCCCTTCAGGGACGAGCCCGCCGGCAAATTCGCCGGCATTGAGCGCGGCGAGGGTCTCGCCGACAGTTCCGCGGCCTGTGAGACACGCAACCGAAGCAATGCGCAGGGTGGGAAGCTCGGCCGTGGCCGCTTCGGCGGGCGTGCTCGTCGGCTTCGACAGGACAAGCGAGGCATTGTTGCCGCCGAAGCCAAACGAGTTGGATAGGACGACGTCGACGGTGGCGCGGGTAGGCTCGAGTACCGGCGAAACCGCTAGCTTCGGATCCACGTTCTCCAGACCCGTGTTGGCCGGCAGCAGATTCTCGTCGAGAGCGATGACCGACACCACCGCTTCGAGCCCGCCTGCGGCTGCGAGGGTGTGACCGGTAAGTCCCTTGATCGACGACAAGGCCGGTAGCTTCTGGCCGAAGACCTGCTTGATGGCACGCGCCTCGGCGGCATCGTTGTCCGGAGTCCCGGTGCCGTGCAAGTTGACGTAACTCACCGAAGACGGAGCGATGCCAGCGTCGGCCAGGGCTCGTCGCATGGCCAGCGCGGCGCCCGTGCCCTCGGGGTGAGGACTGGTGGCGTGGTAGGCGTCGCAGCTTAGCCCGGTGCCGACCACCTCGGCTAGAGCCCGACGACCTTGCTCGGGCTTCGACTCCAGAAACAGAAAGCCAGCTCCTTCGCCCACGGTCATGCCGGTGCGATTCACGTCGAGGGGCTTGCACCCGTCGGGCGCAACCAACTGCAACTGGCGAAAACCATGGAACGTGAGTCGGCTGAGCGAGTCGGCTCCGCCCGCCAGCACGCGCTGGGCAAGCCCGGCGCGCAGAAGCGCCTGGGCCACTGACACTGCCGCCGCTGCGCTGGAGCAGGCCGTCGATACGGTAAAGACTGGGCCATCGACGTTGAAGGCGGCAGCCAAGGCCTGTGCCACGGTGTCGAGGCCGTGAAATCGGTAGTCCCGCGGATCGCCGCTTCCGGCCTGCAGCGCCGCCTCGGTGGTCAGAATGCCGCCGGTGGTGGTGCCCACCACAATCGCGTCGGGCAGGGGGCCGTCGCCGACCGCCTCTCTTGCCGCTTGCAGGGCGATGCGGTGGGTTCGCGGCAACCCATTGGCATCGAAGCCTGCGACCTGGGCAACCGGGAGCTGGGCGGTGGGACCGTTGGCTGGAAAGGCGGTGGGAAGCTGGAAACAGCGCTTGGGATATGCGAGCAACTGGCGCAGCGCCGCGACATTGGCAGCGCCGGCGCAGACTGCGCCGATGCCAGTCACGTAGGCCCGCCCGCCGCCGCTCATGCCGGCGACGACGGTCGGCGCTGGCGAATGTAGTCCGCCAGGGCGTTGAGCGACGCGAACGCTTCGACACCGGCGGCGCGGTTGTCGATCTTCACGCCGTAGTCTCGCTCGATCATGACCACCAGCTCGAGGGTGTCGATGGAATCGATGCCGAGCCCGGCGCCAATCAGGGGCGCGGCCGGGTCGACGGCTTTTGCCGCCATGTCGAGACCGAGGGTTTCGACCAGCTTGCGGGCCAGTTCGGCGGTGAGGGCATCCTTGGATTCAGTCACGGTGACTCCTACGATTCGTGGAACTACATCAGTCGGTGAAAGATGAGACAAGTGTTCGTGCCGCCGAACCCGAAGGCGTTCTTCAGCACGTACTCTTGGTTGGGATGCTGGCGCGTGGTCGTCACCACGTCGAGGTCGATGTCCGGGTCTCGGGTAAAATTGATGGTGGGCAAGAGCAATCCCTCGCGCATCCCTT
>Ga0302323_100001713_pt1 | contig 17842 bp, 16 predicted proteins | sample Fen_T0_3_FD_201950 | JGI IMG/M metagenome (GOLD analysis project Ga0302323, IMG submission 201950) | Peat permafrost microbial communities from Stordalen Mire near Abisko, Sweden - Fen_T0_3 | ecosystem: Environmental > Terrestrial > Soil > Wetlands > Permafrost | place: Sweden: Abisko... | reverse complement strand
ACATCTGGGTCACCGTCGCGCCCTACGCAAGCGCCGCCGCGCAGCAGGCCGGCGACCCCGGCGACCACGTCGAGCCGCCGGTGGGCAGCACGGCCTATCTCTATGTGCGCGTGGGCAACCGCGGCACCAGCGCCGCGGGCTCGGGCGCCGTCACCGTCAAGGCCTTCCACGCCGACCCCGGCATCGGCCTGACCTGGCCCGAAGACTGGATGCCCATGGACACGCCGTCGATCAACGTCCCCAACGTGACCCCGGGCAACGCCGGGCGCGTCGTCGTCGGCCCGTTCCCCTGGACGCCCACCATCGTCGGCCACGAATGCGTGCTCGCGCTCGTCGAATGTGCCAACGACCGCGCGCTGACGCAGTTGCTGGCCGTCGGCGCGCATGTGGCGGACGGCGACCTCGTGCCCTTCGACAACAACGTCGCCCAGCGCAACCTGAATCCGACGCCGGCCAAGAAGGGCGGCAGCCGGCGCTTCGTCGTGCGCAACCCGTTCGACGTGCACAAGGAGATCGAGTTGCGCGTGGACAGCACCCTGCCCAAGGGCTGGCAGTGGCGGCTGGATGCGGGCCAGCGGCTCGCGCTCGGGCCGCGCGAGCGGCAATGGGTCGAGCTCGTGATCGACCAGGCCGCGGGCCCGGAGGTGACACGCTTCGACACGCCGCAGGGCGTGGCGGTCACCGGCCTCGTCGACGGCCGGGCGATCGGCGGCATCAGCTTCTACCTCGCACCGCCGTCCGCGTTCCCGCGCGGCCATGGACACGGCGGGACGCAGGACGGCGGCGAGCACCGCGAGTCGGCCCACTGCCGCGACCTGATGACGCTGGACATCCCCTGGCGCGATTGCGCGATCGAAGGCGAACTGGACCTGCGCCTGAAGTTCCGCAGGAAGTAGGCGCCAGCCTTGCGCCGCGGCGTACGCGGCCCGTCCGGGTCGCGTCGCCATAAGAAAAGCCCGCGACCATTGCTGGTGGCGGGCTCGACTACCGGACGATGACTCGCATCGACGGGCTTCTCGGCACAGGGTAACGGGTTCCCAGGATTCCGCCCAATCTGCGGCCGGTTTCGTGCTTCGATGGGCTCATCATACACGGATGAGCGCCGAGTTTCGAGCGCGGCGCGAAATTATTTCAGTCCGCCCAGACTGTGACGCAGGTCAAAGACCGACCGCCGCTCGCCGTCGCACCATCCGGCGATGACTGAACCCCGGGAAGCGCTGGCAGATGCCAACGATGTCGTGATCGTCGGCGCGGGCCCCGCCGGCCTGACGCTGGCCTGCGCGCTCGCCGACGCCGGACTGGGCGTGTGCGTGCTGGAACAGCAGCCCTTGGCGGCGCTGGAGGCGGCGGGCGACGACGGCCGCGAGATCGCGCTCACGCACCGCTCGCGCCGGCTGATGCAGCGGCTCGGGCTGTGGGACGAGCTGCCGGCCGCTGCCATCGCCCCCTTGCGCGAGGCGCGCGTGCTCGATGGCGCGCGCCCGCAGGCCCTGCGCTTCGCCGCGCCGTCGGCGGCGCAGGAGCCACTGGGCTGGCTGGTGGCCAACAGCCGGATCCGCGCGGCCGCGCTGGCCGCCGCGCGGCGGCGCCCCGGCGTGCGGCTGCAGTGCGATGCGCGCGTCGTGGCGCTGGCCCTGGGCGACGAGAGCGCCGGCGTGACGCTGGCCGATGGGAGCCGGCACGCCGCGGCGCTGGTCGTCGCGGCCGACAGCCGCCTGTCGCAGACGCGCCGCCTGGCCGGCATCGGCGCGTCGATGCGCGACTTCGGACGCAGCGTCATCGTTGCCTGCATGGCGCACGACCAGCCCAACGACGGCATCGCGTGGGAGTGCTTCCGCTACGGCAACACGCTGGCGCTGCTGCCGATGAACGGCAACAGGTCGTCGGCGGTCGTCACCGTGCCGAGCGACGTGGCGGCCGACTGGCTGGCGCTGTCGGAGGCCGAATTCGCGGCCCGCATCGAGGCCCAGGCCGGTGCGCGGCTGGGCCCGATGCGCCTGGTCGGCGTACGCCACCACTATCCGCTGGTGGGCGTCTACGCGCAGCGCTTCGCGGCGCGGCGCTGCGCGCTGATCGGCGACGCCGCGGTGGGCATGCATCCGGTGACGGCGCACGGCTGGAACTTCGGGCTGTACGGGGTGGAGGTATTGGCGGGCGAGCTCGAGGCCGCGCGCCGCGCCGGCCGCGACATCGGCGCCGCCGCGCCCCTGGAGGCCTTCGAGCGCGCGCACCGGCTCGCCACCTGGCCCATCTACAGCGGCACGAACGCGCTCGTCTCGCTGTTCACCGACGAGCGCGCCCCGGCCCGGCTGGTGCGGCGCGTCGTGCTCGACGCCGCCGCCCGCCTGCCGCTGGTCAGCAGCCTCGTGAACGCGCTCGTCACGCGCCAGCTCACCGGCGACCACCGCGCGCATTCCGAGCCGCGGCAGGCCGAGCTCCACGCCCTGGCTGGGCTATCCGGCGCCGCCGGTCGACTCGACCACCCTCGACACCCGGCACCGGCACCCCGCTGAGCGCCCCCTCCCGACTACCGAAGGAATGACACGATGACCGAACTGCAGTGGTCCGACGCCCTGTCCCTGGACATGCCCGTCATGGACGATACCCACCGCGAATTCGTCGACCTGCTGGCCGTGGTCGCCGCAGCGCCCGACGATCGCCTGGTCCAGGCCTGGTCGGCGCTGGTAGCCCACACCGACCAGCATTTCGGCCAGGAGGACCTGTGGATGCGCCAGTCCGGCTTCGCGCCCGGCAACTGCCATTCGACCCAGCACGGCGTGGTGTTGTCGGTGATGCGCGAAGGGCTCGCGCTGGGGGTCGTCGGGCGCCTGGACGTGATCCGCCAGATGGCCCACGAACTGGCGATCTGGTTCCCGCAGCACGCCCAGAGCATGGACGCCGGGCTCGCGCTGCACCTGCGCGGGATCGGCTTCGACGTCGGCACCGGCGCGGTGGCGCGCCCCGAACTGCTGCCCGCCGACCAGATCAGCGGCTGCCGCTCGACCACCTGCGCGCCGGAGTCGGCAACGGCAACGGCCGAAGCGCACGCAGTCTGAACAGGCCGGCGCGTCGCAGGGCGCCGCGGAGCGCCCTGGAGGTCGCCCTTTCCTCGTCAGATCTCACGTTGGTTCACGCGCCGCGACAGGGCCGCGGCGTCTTCCTTGCGCTCGCTGTAGCGGTCGGCGAGGCAGGGGCCGAGGTCGCGCGTGAGCAGCGTGAGCTTGAACAGCTCCTCCATCACGTCGACCAGCCGGTCGTAGTAGGCCGAGGGCTTCATCCGGCCGTCCTCGTCAAACTCGTTGAAGGCCTTGGCGACCGAGGACTGGTTGGGGATGGTGATCATGCGCATCCAGCGCCCGAGGACGCGCATCTGGTTGACCGCGTTGAACGACTGCGAACCGCCCGTGACCTCCATCACGGCCAGGGTCTTGCCCTGGGTCGGCCGGATGGCGCCGGCCGCGAGCGGGATCCAGTCGATCTGCGCCTTCAGGATGCCCGTCATCGCGCCATGGCGCTCCGGCGAACACCACACCATGCCTTCCGACCAGGCGGCCGACTCGCGCAGCTCGCTCACTTTCGGGTGGGTGTCGGGGACGGCGTCGGGCAGCGGCAAGCCCGTGGGGTCGAAGATGCGCACCTCGCCGCCCATGGCTTCGAGCAGGCGCGCCGCCTCGAAGCTCAGGAGCCGGCTGTAGGAGCGCTCGCGCAGCGAGCCGTACAGCAGGAGGAAGCGCGGCGCATGGCGCGCGGGCTCGCGCACCGCCAGGTCGGCCAGCGTCGGCACCTTGAACAGCGCGGCGGTTAGCGCCGGCAGGCTGGGGTCAAGTCCGTCCACGGCGTGCTCCGTCGTCGCGGACGACGTCGCCGTCCTCCTTGGTGAAGGGCGCGAGCGGCCCGACCGGCAGCAGCTCCAGCACCGCCTCGGACGGCCGGCACAGCTTGACGCCCAGCGGCGTCGCGACGACGGGGCGGTTCATCAGCACCGGGTGCTGCTCGATGAAGGCCAGCAGTTGTTCGTCCGTCCACTTCGGGTCGCCCAGCCCGAGCTCGGCGAAGGGCGTGCCCTTCTCGCGCAGCAGCTGGCGCACGCCCATGCCCATCGCCGCCAGCAGGGCGCGCAACTCGTCCCGCGAGGGCGGCGTCTTCAGGTAGTCGACGACCCGCGGCTCGAATCCCGCGTGCCGTATCAGGCCCAGCACGTTGCGCGAGGTGCCGCAGCGCGGGTTGTGGAAGATGGTGATCTCGGACATGGGGTTCAGGCCTTGGCGAGCGCGGGGCCGGTTTCGTACCAGCGCCGCGAGCGGTTGACGATGGCGACCACGGCCAGCATCAGCGGCACCTCGATGAGGACGCCAACGACGGTGGCCAGCGCGGCGCCGGACTGGAAGCCGAACAGGCTGATGGCCGTGGCCACCGCGAGCTCGAAGAAATTGCTCGCCGCGATGAGCGCGGACGGCCCGGCCACGCCGTGCCGCACGCCCAGGCGGCGGTTCAGGAGATAGGCCAGGCCGGAATTGAAGAGCACCTGGACCAGGATGGGCACGGCCAGCATCGCGATGACCAGCGGCTGGCCGAGAATGGCCTCGCCCTGGAAGGCGAACAACAGCACCAGCGTCGCCAGCAGCGCGGCGATCGAGAACGGCGCCAGACGGGCGCCGACGGCCTGCAGGCGCGCGCCGCCACGCGCCAGCAGCGCCTTGCGCCAGGCCTGCGACAGCAACACCGGCACGACGATGTAGAGCCCGACCGAGGTCAGCAAGGTGTCCCAGGGCACGGCGATCGACGACAGGCCCAGCAGCAGCGCGACGATGGGCGCGAAGGCGACCACCATGATCGCGTCGTTGAGCGCCACCTGCGACAAGGTGAAGTACGGGTCGCCCCGGCACAGCTGGCTCCAGACGAACACCATGGCCGTGCACGGCGCGGCGGCGAGCAGCACCAGCCCGGCGACGTAGCTGTCCAACTGCGCCGCCGGCAACCAGGCGGCGAAGACGTGGCGGATGAACAGCCACGCCAGCAAGGCCATGGAGAACGGCTTGACCGCCCAGTTGATGAACAGCGTGACGCCGATGCCGCGCGCCTGCGACTTGACCTGGCCCAGGGCGGCGAAGTCGATCTTGAGCAGCATCGGAACGATCATCACCCAGATCAGCAGCCCGACCGGCAGGTTGACCTGGGCCAGCTGCAGCGCGGCGATCGCATGGAAGGCGGCGGGAAACAGCTGCCCCAGCGTCACGCCGGCAACGATGCACAGCGCCACCCAGAGCGTCAGCCAGCGCTCGAAGACGCCTATCGTCGGGGTGGCGTCGGGTTCTGTTGCGGTTCCGGTTCGGGCCACGGCTTCGGCTTGCGGGCCGGCCGGCGGGATGTCGCGTGCGAATGCCGGGGTGCTCACCGGACCCCCCTCCGCCCCGCGGGCTGCGGTGCGAGCGCCTTCGGACGGCCGTGCGGTGCTCATGGCGTGCGCCTCGCTGTCCTGTGAACTGGATTCATGGCGCGACCCGGTCGGCGAAGCGGGGAGCGCGAACGGGTCAGCAACACGTGGCCGCCGCCGGCAGTGCGCAATCAGCGCCGGCGCAACAGTTTTGCGTCAGGTAGCCCAGCAGCGCGTTCATCCGCCCGTAGGCCGCCCGATAGACCAGGTTGCGGCTGGCGCGCTCCTGCGTCACCAGCCCGGCCGTGGCCAACTCCTTCAGGTGGAACGACAGCGTGGTCGCCGGAATGGCGAGGCCGTCCTGCATGACGCCCGGGGTCAGGCCCTGCCCCCCCGACACCACGAGGGCGCGGAACACCTTCAGTCGCACGGGATGGGCCAGCGCGGCGAGCGCCTTGACCACCTCGTCCGCGCTCATCTCCACTTGAACTTGATCATCGCTCATGCACAAATACTACCATTAAACTGGAACTATCGTTGAGGAAGCGCCGAAGGCCGCGCCGCTTCGGCATGGCCCGATAAATGCGTAGGTGACTGCCAGGCAGCGTCGTGTTCGGCGGCGCATGTCCGATCAGGGCCATCATCAGGCAAGCTCCGCCCTGCGGATTGCGGTGCGAGCGCCTTCGGGCGGCCGTGCGGCTCTCATGCCCGGAGCACGTTGGTCGACGTCCACTGATTCTCTCTTCCGAAATAACAACTCGTTCGAGCGCCCAGGCGCGAGAACGGCATCACCAGGACAGGCCATGACCACCCTCGCCCAATCCCCCGCCTTCGAACGCCTCGAGGCCGAAGGCCGCTTGCTGAAACCGGCCCTGAACGGTCCGACGCGCCTGCCCGGTCGCGTCGGCTTCCGCGGCGACATCGCCCTGGCGCTGGCGCCCACGGTGACGCTGGAAGCCGCGATCGCCGCGGCCGACGACGGGCAACTCGCGCTGTCCTTCCTGGCCGGATCGCTGTCCACCTACAGGCATCTGCCAGCGCTGGTCGAGGCGCTGGGCGCCAACCTGGGCCAGGGCGGCAAGTACTTCGTCTACGTCGGCGATCTCGATCGCGCCTCGCGCTATCAGGTCGAATTCGACGGTGTGGCTATCTACGTCCTGCCGATCGACGACACCTCGGTCTACAACGAGCTGATCGACCTGCTCTATCTCGACAAGACGAAGATGAAGAAGATGGACACGGCCGACAAGGTCGACACCATCGTCGACGCCGCGCTCAAATACGCCCAGGCCTACGAAGTCATCGACTACGAGCAAGGGCTCAAGCGGCTCTGACCGCGGCGCCGTGGTGTCGGGATGGCGACGCTCGCGACGCCCGCAGGCGCGGCGATTGACGGGAAGTCGCCATTCCTGGTGGGGCCTGGGCGGTCACGATCGGCCTGCGGCGCCACCCCGTCGACTTGCAGGAATGCGATGGCGGCGTTGGCGCCCGCCGTCCAAGGGCCCGGCGTGGTACCGAAGCACGAAACCTCGCAAATCCAGACAATACTGTCTAGACAATGTTATCTAGAAAAAGTATGCTCGCCGCATGCCTCGTCAAGCCACTCTCGTCGCGCCCACGCCCGCCGAACTCGATCTCCTGCGTGTGCTCTGGCGCATCGGCGCGGCCGACGCCCGGCGCGTGCACGAGGCGTTCGCGCAGGAGCGCCCCGAAGCCACCTATGCCGGTGTGCTGCGCCACCTGCAGCTGATGCACGCCAAGGGGCTGCTGACGCGCGACGAGAGCCGGCGCCCGCAGGTCTATGCGCCCGTGCTGGCACAGGACAAGATGCAGAAAGGTCTGCTCAAGGACGTGATCGCCAAGCTGTTCGCGGGCTCGGGCAAGGCCCTGGTGCTGGCGGCGCTGAAGTCGCACGTGAGCGCCGCCGAGCGCGCGGAGATCGCACGGCTGCTGCGCGACGGATCCGGCCACGACGGCAAGGGCGAGCCATGAACCCGTCGACGCCGTTCGTGGCGGCCGCGCTGGTGGACGCCATCGGCTGGGCGCTGCTGCGCTTCGTCTGGGAGGGTGTCGCGATCGGCGCGTTGACGGCGCTGCTGCTGCGGTCGCTGCGCCGCCACGGCGCGCGTTCGCGCTACGCGGTGTGCTGCGCCGCGCTGGGCCTGAGCGCGGCGCTGCCGCTGTGGCAGGTCGCGGCCGCACTCTGGAACCCAGAGGCGCGCGCCGCAGCCGACAACGCGGCCCTGGCCTGGCAGGTCGGTCTCACGGCGCGCCTGCCGCTGGTCGTCACGGCCTGGAGCCTGGGCGCCGCATTGATGACCGCGCGCCTGGGCGCCGGCTTGCTGTGGGTGCAGCGCCTGCGCGGCCGCGCCGGTGCCGCCCCCGCGCACTGGCAAGCCAGGCTGGACGCGCTCGCCGCGCGCCTCGGCGCGCCGCTGGGCGTGCTGCTGCAATGCGTGGATCGGCTGACGGCACCCGTCACCGTGGGTTGGTGGCGCCAGGTGGTGCTGGTGCCGGCGGCCCTGTTGACGCAGATGCCGGCGCCGCTGCTGGAGGCCTTGCTGGCGCACGAGCTCGCCCATGTCGCGCGGCGCGACTACCTCGTCAACCTGCTGCAGTCGGTGGTCGAGGCGCTGCTGTTCTTCCACCCGGCGGTGTGGTGGTTGTCGTCGCGCCTGCGCGCCGAGCGCGAACTCGTGGCCGACGATCTCGCCGGCCGCGCGATCGGTGATCGGCGCCGCCTCGCCACCGCGCTGCAGGCCTTGGCCACTCCCGCGACGCGGCAGGTCGAATGGGTCGTCGCGGCCCGCGGCGGCAGCCTGTTGCGGCGCATCGAGGCACTGGTCGGGCCGCGCTCGCGGGCCGCCGGCTGCAAGCCCTCGCTGGTCGCGACGCTGCTCGCCGGCAGCTGCCTGCTGGCCCAATGGCCCGGCGCGGCGCCCGCGCCGTCGCCGCTCGCACGCGCCGCCGCGCCCGAGTCGCCGGCCGACGCCCTGGCCGCCATCGGCGCGAACGCCCGCGCCCTGCTCGGCGCGACGCTGCCGCTGCCGGGCGACGTGACGGCGCGCCACGCGCTGGTGCTGGACGACGCCACGGGACAGGTCCTGATGGCGCGCGACGCGGATACGGTGGTGCCCATCGCCTCGTTGACCAAGCTGATGACGGCCATGGTCGTCCTCGACGCGCGCCTCGCGTCCGCCGAGCCCCTGCGCATCGCGCCGGCCGACGTCGACCAAGGCCTGCACAGCGCTTCGCAGCTCGCCGTCGGCGCACGCATGACACGCGGCGACGCGCTGGTGCTGGCGCTGCTGGCCTCGGACAACCGCGCCGCCGCGGCGCTCGCCCGCAGCTACCCCGGCGGCCCACGCGCGTTCGACGCCGCGCTGCAAGGCAAGATCCGCGCGCTCGGGCTGCAACGCACGACGCTGGCCGAGCCCACCGGCCTGTCGTCCGGCAACGTCTCCACGGCCAGCGAGGTGGCGCGCATCGTGGCCGCGTCCGCGCGCTATCCCGAGATCGGCGCGATCACCGGCGAGGCGGAAGCGGCAGTCGTCGTCGACGGCCGTGCGCGCCGCCTGCGCAACCACAACCCCTTCGTCGGCACGGCGGGCTGGGACATCCGCCTGTCCAAGACCGGCCACACGCGCGCCGCCGGCGACTGCCTGACCATGCGCCTGCATGCCGGCGGCAGGGACATCACGCTGGTGCTCCTCGACACCACCGACAACGCGCAACGATCGCGCGACGCGCTCGCGATCCGGCACGCCCTGGCCGGCGCGCCGGCGGCCTGAGCGACTTCTCCACTGCCCATCCACTTCCGCCATGCAACGACGTCTGTTCCTGGGCGCGGCGCCGGCCGCCCTCGGCGCCGCGCTGCCCGCGCGCTCCGCCACCTCGTCCGACCGCCCGCCCGAGCCGTCGAGCACTTGGGCTCGCGCGCCCGCGCCCGCGCCGATGCGCGCGACGGCCGACCGCCTCATCGACATAGCGGTCTGCACGCGTCCGTTCCGCGCGCAGGGGCCGCGCATCGAGGCCGAGCGTCGCTACGGCAAGACCATCGTCCACCACTACGGCCACGGCGGCAGCGGCTGGTCGCTGTCCTGGGGTTCGGCGCGCGTGGCGCTGGCGCTGGTGCTCGCGCAGCGGCCGCGCCAGGTGGCGGTGATCGGCAGCGGCGCGATCGGACTGACGACGGCGCGCGTAGCCCAGCGCGCCGGCCTGCGGGTGCGCATCTACTGCAAGGACCGCCCGCCCGAAGTCCGCTCGTCCGCGGCCACCGGCCTGTGGACGCCGGACTCGCGCATCTGCAGCAGCGCCGCGATGCCGGCCGACTTCGCGCAGCGCTGGGAAGCCATGGCGCGCAGTTCGTTCAAGACCTACCAGAGTCTGCTCGGGCTGGCCGGCGCGCCGGTCGAGTGGCGCGACGGCTTCGCCTTGTCGGACACGCCGTTCGAGCAGCCGCTGCCCGACGAAGACGACGATGGCGAGCCCGACTACCCTGACCTGGCCCCGCGCATCGCCGACATCCACCCGCGATCGCAAGCGCTGGAACCCGGCGAGCATCCGTTCCACACGCCTTACGCGCGCCGCTTCACGCAGATGACCTTCAACATCGCCAGCTACCAGCGGCTGCTGATGGACGACTTCCTGCGTGAAGGCGGCACGCTGGAGACGCGCGAGTTCGTCCATCCGCGCGAGTTCGGCACGCTGCGCGAGCCGGTGGTCGTCAACTGCACCGGCTACGGCGCGCGTGCGCTGCTGGGCGACGAGTCCATCGTCCCGGTGCGCGGCCAGACCGCCCGCCTCGTGCCGCAGCCGGAGGTCGACTACATGCTCAGCTACCGCGGCCACAACCTGGTCGCCATCCCGCGCCGCGACGGCATCCTCGTCGCCACGCAGGAGCCGCACGACTTCGGCAATGCGGATGCGAGCGTGGACCGGGCGACCTCCGAGCGCGCGGTCGCGCGCCTGGCCGCCTTGTTTGCGTGAAGGGCCGGTCCGGGCGCCACGAACACAACGCCGCCCATCCGCCACTTGTCACCACGTTTTCATGAACCGCCGTCACGATCGGGTCACACAACAACCCGACGAGGCAAACGTTCATGAAGCCATTCCGTTTTTCTACGCTCGCGCTCGCCGGCGCCTGCCTGCTCGGATCGGCCCATGCCGTCGACCTCATCGCGATCGGCAAGCTGAGCGGCAGCCTGCACGACCTGTCCGGGCAGTCGGCGCCGCTGGAGAACGGCGTCGCCGGCGACCTGCTGGGCGGCCTCGGATCGGGCCTGGCCTGGGCCGGCGGCTCGACCTTCCTGGCCATCCCCGACCGCGGCCCGAATGCCGTGGCCTGGAATTCGGCGCTCGACGACACCGCCAGCTACATCCCGCGCTTCCACACGCTGGACCTGGCGCTGACGCCGGCCGCGAGCGGCAGCCTGCCCTACACGCTGACGCCCACGCTGACCCGCACGACGCTGCTCTATAGCCTGGCCGCGCTGAACTACGGCCCCCGGCTGCCGGCGGCCAACACGCCGGCCAAGTGGTATTTCAGCGGTCGCTCGGACAACTTCGACTCCACCCAGCCCTCGTCCGACACCCTCGACGCGCGCCTCGACCCCGAAGGCATCCGCGTCGCGCGCAACGGCAAGTCGGTCTACATCTCCGACGAGTACGGCCCCTACCTCTACCAGTTCGACCGCAGCACCGGCGCGCGCGGCCGCACCATCGCGCTGCCGGCCAACCTGGCCGTCGCGATCAAGAGCCCGATGGGCAAGCTGGAGATCACGTCCAACGCCGCCGGCCGCGTCGCCAACAAGGGCATGGAAGGCCTGGCGATCACGCCGGACGGCACGACGCTGGTCGGCTTCGTGCAGAGCCCGCTGATCGAAGACGGCGGCGACGGCGGCCGCGCCAACCGCATCGTGACGGTCAGCCTCGTCAACGGCGAGACCCATCAGTACGTCTACGACAACTACCTCGCCGACACCGCCAAGGCCTACAACAGCAGCGAGCTGCTGGCGATCAACAGCCACGAGTTCCTGGTGCTCGAGCGCGACGGCAAGGGCCTGGGCGACGACTCCAAGGCGGTCGTCAAGCGCCTCTACAAGATCGACATCGCCGGCGCGCACGACGTCTCCGCCCTCGTCGGCGAGACCAACCTGCTGCCCTGGGCCGTGCCCAAGACGCTGTTCCTCGACATCCGCGCCAAGCTCAACGCGGCCGGCGTCACCGATGCCAACATCCCGGCCAAGATCGAAGGGGCCGCGTTCGGCGCCGACATCACGGTCGGCGGCGTCGTCAAGCACACGCTCTACCTCGGCAACGACAACGACTTCCTCGCGACCTCGCCCGCCGGCCTGGCCAACCCCAACCAGTGGTTCGTGTTCACGTTCACGGACGCCGACCTCGGCGGCTCGATCTTCGTGCCGCAGACCGTCGCCGCCTTCTGAACGCCCGCCCCCCCCGGACAACGAGAACACCATGAACGTCAAGCACCTCGCGCTCGCCTGCGCCACCCTCGCCGGCCTCGCCGCGACGCCCGCCCACGCCGCCTTCAGCGGCGCCTACGACGCCAGCCACTGGAGCACCTCGGGCAACGGCAACGGCAGCGCCGCGATCTCCGCCGACGCCACCACGCTGACGCTGACCTCGGCCGACTTCACGCCCGACGACTCGCCCGGCGCGACCACGCTGGACTACTCGATCACGCTCGCCACCGCGACGACGATCTCGTTCGACTGGAGCTACCTCAGCGACGACGACAGCTCCACCAGCGATCCGTTCGGCTACGCCATCAACGGCGTCTCGACCCAGCTCTCGCAGGACGGTCAGGCCGGCTTCGTGGAGCAGGACGGCAGCGTCAAGCTCACGCTGAACGCGGGCGACGTGTTCAGCTTCGAGGCGAGTTCCGTCGACAGCATCTTCGGCGCGTCCACCGCCACGGTGAGCGACTTCAGCGCCGTCGGCGCGGTGCCCGAGCCGACGCGGCTCGCGCTGCTGCTGGCCGGCCTGGGCCTGCTGGCCGGCGCGGCGCGCCGACGCCGCCAGGGCTGACCTGCGCTGATCTATCCGCGTCCGGGTTCGCTGCCGCGGACCTGCCCGGTATAGGGCAGCAAGGCCCTAGCGGCGTCGATCCGCAACGCGAGCGGCGCCGCCGCGTCGTTCATGACGTTCGTCAGGAAGCGCACGGGGTCGGTGCCGGCGTGGCCGGCGAACGTCGGCGCAAGCTCGGCGGGCTGCTGGCTGGTGGGCGGGCTCGCGGGCGCGGCCGTCGCGCCCGCGGCGAGCCGCGCCGACGCCGCCGCGAACGCGGCTGGCGCCATGGGTGCGAGCGCACGCAACAGCGTCGCCTGGCCGTCGTCGCTGGGCGGCAGGTCCAGCCACGGCGTGTCGGCGAACACCGACGCGAGATCCGGCGCGACGAAGGCCGACCAGCGTTCCGCGGCGACCTCCAGCGCAGGCGCAGGCGGGCATTCGGACGCACTCGCGGACAGTCGCACGCGTGACGCAGCGACGTCGCCCAGGTAGCGCGCGCGCAGCCCCTCCAGGAAATCGAGACCCGAGCTGCGCGACACCGGCGTGGCCAGCGCGAACCAGAGCTGCAGGCCGTCGGCGCCCGAGACCGCGATGGCGGGCGCGGGCAAATCGAGATCGGCTTGCACGCCCTGCCACACTGCGCTCAGCTGCGCCCAGGTGCCGGGCTGCGCCAGCTCCAGCACCAGCACGCGGCCGCCGCGCGGCTCGTCCACGCGGTCGCCCGTGCTGCCCTCGGCGAGCTTGGCGGCGATGCCGTAGAGGCGGTCCAGTTCGAGCGGCAGTCGGTTCATGGGAGCGATGCTAGTCCAGATCGCTGTGGCAGCGCCGGGCGACGCGGCGATGCCGCCTCGCACCGGCTCGCCCAGGCCCGGACCGCGGTGGCCGCCTGACCGTCAGAGCTTGAATGCGCCGACGGCGCCGGCCAGACGTGTCGACTGGTCCTTCAGGCTCGCGGCGGCCGACGCGGCCTCTTCGACCAGGGCCGCGTTCTGCTGGGTCATCTGGTCGAGCTGCGCGACACCGACATTGATCTGGCCGATGCCCTCGCTCTGCTCGCGCGTCGCGGCGCCGATCTCGCCGATGATGTCGTTGACGCGGCCCACGCTGGTGACGATCTCGGTCATCGTGCTGCCGGCGTCTTGCACCATGCGCGAGCCGGACTCGACGCGGTCGACGGCGGCGCCGATCAGGGTCTTGATCTCCTTGGCGGCCTGGGCCGAGCGTTGCGCCAGTGAACGAACTTCGCTGGCCACCACGGCGAAGCCGCGCCCCTGCTCGCCGGCACGCGCGGCCTCCACGGCCGCATTCAGCGCCAGGATGTTGGTCTGGAAGGCGATGCCGTCGATCACGCCGATGATGTCGCCGATGCGGCGTGAGCTGGTGCTGATCTCTTCCATGGTCGAGACGACCTGGCTTACCACCTCGCCGCCGCGCTGCGCCACGGCGGCGGCGGAGTTGGCGAGCTGGCTCGCCGTGCTGGCGGCATCGGCCGTCTGGCGCACGGTGGCGGTCAACTGCACCATCGACGCCGCGGCCTGCTGCAGGCTGGACGCGGTCTGCTCGGTTCTGGCCGAGAGGTCCATGTTGCCGCTGGCGATCTCCGCGCTCGCCGTGCTGATGCTGTCGGTGGAGCCGCGCACCTCGCCGATCAGCCGCAGCAGCGCGGCCTGCATGGTCTGCAACGAGCGCAGCAGCTGGCCGGTCTCGTCCGCGCTGCGCGCGCTGATGGTGCGGGTGAGGTCGAAATTGGCGATCGCGTTGGCGACGCTGACCGCCTCCTTCAGCGGGCCGGTGATCGAGCGCGTCAACCACAGCGACAGCACGGCGCCGACGACCAGGGCGATCAGGCCGAAGACCACCAGGGCGATGCGCGCGGCGCCGTTGGCCTCGTCCGAACGCTTGGCGGCGGCGTCCAGTTCATCGCGCTGCGCCTGCACCAGTTCCCTGATCGCTTCCTGGAACTTGGCCGAGGACGGCTGGAACTTTCCTTCGAAGATCTGGTGCGCCGTGTCGATGTCGCCGGCCCGCCGGGCGGCGTAGACCTCGTCGCGCGACGCCAGGTAGATCTTGCGGACCGCGGCGATGTTGTCGAACATCGCCCGTTCCTTGGGCGTGACCATCAGCGCGTCGAGCTTCTTCTGGTATTCGCTCGATTGCTTGGTCGCCTCGGCGGCCACCGTCTCGAAGAACTTGGACAGGCCCGCGTCGGTGCTGACGGCGATGGCCGTGGTCCGGTACGCGCCGTTGCTGATGTTGCGGTACCAGTCGGAGGCCAGGCGCTCCGACCTCAGCGAGTTCTCGAACATGTTCTTGTTCTCGGCGGCCACGCGGCTCAAGGCCCAGAAGCCGATGCCCGAGCCGAGAAAGGCGATCAGCAGGACCAGTGCCAGCACCGTGGTCAGGCGTCGTCCGATCGACTTCCCGCCAAACAAATCATTCAACATCGATTCCCCCCGAATTTCGTGATCAACCCGAACGCCGTACCCACAGACAAGGCAAGGCAGCAACTCAGCCATATCGGCGCAACGGCCGCGTACTGAAGAGCAAGGGCAGCGCGACGCGGGGGGCCGCGTCGCGTTTCCGGTACGCCTATTCAGGCAGGCGCTTGAGGCCGACGCCGTCCGCGGGGATCTTGTACTGGGCGGCGTTCAGCTGCATGGCCAGGAAGGTGTAGTAGCCCGCCACGCCGGTCAGGTCGACGACGCCCTTGTCGCCGAACCGGGCCTTCGCGCGGTTGAAGGTCACGTCGGAGACGCGCTTGCCCTTGATCAGCTCCGTGGTGTAGTCGTAGACCAGTTCCTCGTCGGCACTCATGCCCGTGGGACGGCGCCCATCGCCGATGGCGTCGGCGACCTGCTTGGAGATGCCCGCCTTCAGCGCGATCGGGTAGTGGTAGTACCACTCGAAATCCTGCGTCCATTCACGCGCCACGACCAGGATCACGAGTTCGCTCAGCGTGGTGCCGATCGCGGACTTGAAGCGCAGGTAGTCGCCCATCGAGCGCGACAGCGTCATGACCTCGGGGCTGTGCATGAGCGGCTCGAAGGGGCCGAAGACCTTGCCGTGGCGTGCCGTCTCGAAATCGTTCGCGGCCTGCTGTTCCTCCGGCGTGTATTGCGCCGGCGGGATGGTCGGCAGGCGATCCGAGGCCGCGAAGGCGGCGGACGTGAAGAAGACGGCAAGGGTTGTCGAAGCTATCGCGGTGAGTTTCATGGGATGACTGGCTGAAGGAAATTGCATGCAGGAAAGACGCGGGAGCCGGCGCCGGCGGGTTCGAACAGAGGTCAGAACATCAGTCGCCCGTCATCGCGGAAGATCGCGATGTCGGTCACGGTGCGGCTGATGCGATTGTGGTGTCCGTAGGCGACCGGATAGTCGCCCAGGTTGATGTTGAGCGTCTCCATCGCCTTGTCGAAATGACCGTGCGAGGCCGCGTTGCCGGACGCCCTGACGGCCTCGACGAACACCTTCGCCGAGATGTAGCCCTGCAGCGTCGCGCTGCTGGGTTGCGCGCCCGGCGGGCCGAACTTGGCGTACACCTTGCGGAACTCCATCACCAGCGGACTCGTCGAAGCCGCCACGTTGGGCACGACCTGCGCCAGGGCGACGCCGCGCGCCATGTCCGGACCGATGGCCTTGAGGATGGCGACGGGGTCGTACACCGACATCCCGAAGATCGGCTTGGCACCGCCACGGGACCGGTATTGCTTGATGAACTCGGCGGCCGAGGTGGTGACGCCGATGATGACGATGGAGTCGCTGTTGTTCTCGGTCAGCATCCGGCTCACGGCATCTTCGACCTTCAGGGTGCCGCGCTCGTAGGACGCCTTGGCGGTGATCTGCATGTGGTTGTCCGTCGCGGCGCTCTCGAGGCTCGCGAGGACGTCCTGTCCGTAGGCATCGTTCTGGTAGACGACGCTCATCCTGGCCATGCCGACGGTGGCGCAATGCTTGGCGATCTTGTTCATCTCCATGCCGTAGCTGCCCCAGAGATGGAAGATCATCTGGTTGTCCGGCCCGTACAGCGAACTGGCTCCGGCGCGCGTGCCTATCATGGGCACGCCGTGCGCCTTCATCACCCCGCTCTTGGCCAGCGCCTCGCCGTTGGCGGTGCCCACGCCCACCAGCAGCGCGATCGCCCCCTCGTTGACGATCAGATCGTTGGCGAGCCGCACCGTCTCCTCGGGCTTGTAGCCGTCGTCCCTGACCTGGTAGTTGATGCGGGTGCCGTTGACTCCGCCCGAGGCATTGACATAGTCGATGTAGGACTTGGCGCCGAGGCTGAGCTCCTTTCCGGTGGGCGCCTGCACGCCGCTGAGGGGAATCACCTGGCCGACCACGATGTCCGCCCAGGCATGCGTCGCAAGAAGACAGTGCAGCAATGCGATCGTGAGATGGCGCAGTTTGATCATTTATTTCCCCGCGCAACAGCGCCAACAGAACGGGCTGACGAATAGTTATCAATGTATGTCATTAGTTCTTTCGATCAGCCTTTTTGGCGAATAAAAATCCACATTTAAACGGTCTCCAGCCTGATTCCAACGGCGAGGAACAGCCTATACGCAGCCGAATAACGCCCATGTGACGCGATGTTCGATTTACGGAATTTGCGGACTTATGGCGGCGCAATTGCCGGCGTTACAAAGTCTTTCACCCGCATCGGCATCGGCATCGGCATCGGCATCGGCATCGGCATCGGCATCGGCATCGGCATCGGCATCGGCATCGACGGCGCAGGCTCGCCAGAATTTCGCACCGCACGATGCGCCTGCGGCCCCTGCGACCGATGGCTGTCGGAATGGGCCGCGCCAGGGGGCGCCGAGGTCGTCCGGTCAGGATCTCAGGTCCGGCCAAGCTCGGACTTGCGCTCGATGATGCGCGAGACCAGCCCGTATTCGACCGCTTCCTCGGCCGACATCCAGCGGTCACGCTCGATGTCGACCTGCACCAGCTCGAGGGACTTGCCGGTCTCGCGCGCGATCGTGCGCGCGATGCGCTCGCGGGCCTTCATGATCTCGCGGGCCTGGATGGCTATGTCGCTGGCCGGCCCGCCCGCACCGCCGCTGGGCTGGTGGATCAGGAAGCGCGTGTTGGGCAGGCAGTAGCGTCGCGCGCGCGGCACGCCCAGGTACAGGTGGGTCGCGGCGCTGCCGACCCAGCCGGTGCCTATCATGTTCACCGGCGCAGCGATGAAGCGCAGGACGTCGTGGATGACGTCGCCCGACTCCAGGTGGCCGCCGGGCGAACTCACCAGCACGTCGATGGTGTCCGCGCTGTCCGCATCCAGCGCGATCAGCCGGCGTGTCACGTCGGCGGCCATCGCGTCGTTGACGCTGCCAAAGATCAGCAGGGTACGCGCCTTGAAGGCCTTTTCCTCCAGGTAGGCGGGGTGCGGCTCGTTCGCGCCGGAGGGCGCGCTGGTGTCTGGGGTGTCCA
>Ga0302323_100001712_pt1 | contig 17856 bp, 16 predicted proteins | sample Fen_T0_3_FD_201950 | JGI IMG/M metagenome (GOLD analysis project Ga0302323, IMG submission 201950) | Peat permafrost microbial communities from Stordalen Mire near Abisko, Sweden - Fen_T0_3 | ecosystem: Environmental > Terrestrial > Soil > Wetlands > Permafrost | place: Sweden: Abisko... | reverse complement strand
CTACTTGTCGTTCGCGTATCAACTGCCAACGGGGCCGACCATGGCCGCCCTGTGCGCGGCCGCCTGGGTTCCGGCTGCCTTGGCGCGGCGCCGTTGATACGAAGTGGTCATCGATAGCCGAAGGTGGCCAAGTTGGCTCGGCTTTCGCCGTCGTGATAGCCTGCGCGAACCATGGCGAAATCACCCTGCCCAGTCTCCAAGACGCAATTCCTAGAGAAGGCCGAACCGGTCAAGATGACCATCGGTTCAAACGAACTGATCGCCGACAAGCGCGAGTTTTCGACCGGATCGTTCGGGTGGTATTACAACGGCAAGACCACCATCACCGTCGACGGCAAGCTGCTGTCCGTTCAGATCGGCATGAACCTGACTGTCGTTGGAAGCAAAGAAGCGGAGCGCTAAGACTAGCTTCCGGTCGGCATGACCAGCACCATCGTCAGGTAGCCGGGGCGTGTCTGTACTGCGACGGTTCCGACCGGGCGATTGTTTCCCGCCATCGTCGAAGTAACCACCACACTGCCGGCCTTGATATTGACGAATCCACCATTGCCCGTTGCGTCGGTCGTCCCTGCCGTCCTTGACGGCAGCCCGCCCTGAATCACGTAGGTCACGGTGCGTTCGTCCGCCTGTGGACTCGACAGAGCCATCCCGGTCGCCGGCCTAGCCTGGCAATCAAGGGCCGTCGTCATGACGACGGAACGATCTTCGCTTACCGGCCCGCTGATTTGTGAAAACATGATCCCGAAGAACGACGTGGGCACCATTGGCAGGGTGCTGGAGGCTCGCTGCTTGCGCGTGCTCGGTGGGAAGAACATGGTGGGGTACACGCCTCCGCCATCCGTCTGGAAGTAGCCGTCGAAGCCGGCCGGCATCTCCACATTCAGCTTCCCGGCTTCGTTGCTTTGATACTGGGCGATCGGAAAAAGGCAATTGGCGTCGAGCTTCGCACAAAGCGTGAAGCGGACGCTCGGTACCGGCTTTTGGCTGATTAGATCCTCCATGCTCATGTCTACGTGGACCGTGCCCGTCGGATCCTCGGTGGCGGGGGTCTCGTCGAGGCATGCCCACGTGGGATCCGGGTGGCATATGGATTCGGTGCAGACACTGCCAGCGTAGGCAGTCCCGCGAACCGTGCAGTCACTGTCGGTCTTGCACTGCACGCGATCGCCATCGACGACGACCGTGCAAGCAGACAGCGAAGCAAACGATAATCCTAGGCACAAACACGACAAGAGGCGGTATCGATTCATGGTGCACGCGTGAACAAGGGAAGAAGAGGTCTTCATGGTTTTGCGATCGAGGATCGATTCACCACCGACCGTGTAGCAGCATACCGCCCACAGTTGGTGTCAGAGCGACGGAGGTAACCGCGCTGGAGGGCTTCTTGGAACCGGTATCCGTAAGGAAGAAGTACAGTGCCACGCCTCCAGAGACCAGCGTGGCGGCGCCGAAAGCATCGGTGAGGTAGGCGTAGTCTTTCATCTTCGTACGCGCGCTATCCACGTTGTCTTTGGTGTTGGGAATCCTGTCTAGCGCACTGTCGAAATCGCTCTTGGCCTGCCACGCCAGGACGCCGAACACGCCGGTGGCAATCGCGCAGCCCCCCGCCACGATCGCGCTGGTGGTGAGCCCTATCCGCGCGGGTCTCCGCGCGGCTTCGCGCTGCACAGAACCTGCGGACGACCGATCGTTTGCGCGCGCCAGCGCAAGCTCGGCAATATCGACCTCCACTTTGGCCTTCTCCCTCCCGACCACCGTGACCATGCGAGTCGCCATGGTATAGCCAGGCTTGACGGCCGAAATCCGGCGGGGTCCGGCGTTCACCGCAACGGTGGACGCGAGCGGCGACACGCCGACCGAGATGTCGTCGACCTGAATGTCGGCGCCCTCCACATTGCAGACGACGGCCACATAGGCGATCCGCTCTTCCAATTTCTGATTCAGCTCGCTCACCTCGGCCCGCCGGGTTGCGGTGAGATCGTTGCCACTCTCCTGCACGTATTGCTTGAGGTTCTTCGACGAACTCACGTAATCGTGAAGATCGAAGTAGGTCTGGGCGATGTTGTAAAGCAAGCGGTAATTCGGCGTGATCTGATAGGCCTTGCGGAACTCGGCCAAGGCCGCTTCGAAGCTCCCCTCGCCGTAGAGTTGCACACCATGGTGGAAACTGGCGCGCGCCTTTTCGGTCGCATTCGCACTGTCTGCCGGCCCTGCCGCCATCGCGGACGAGGTGAGAATGAACAGCAAACCAGCGATGATTGTTGAGACGTTCCTTTTCATGGCGCGTAGGGATCCGTTTCGTCGATTCTGTTGGTTGGACGTCGTAAGGTCGGACGCTGCAAGCTCATGCCGAAGTCCTCGACCAGGGGCGCGGGCGGTGCAGTCTTGCTATCGGGCTTCCCGTCTGCTTTGCCGTCTGCTTTCCCATCGGCCTTCCCGTCTGCCCTGGCATCCTTCTGCTCCGGGATCTGCGGGAAACGCGACTTCATTCGAGGCTGGGTAGTCGGCGGCTCCGCCTTTTCGAGCTTGATGTCGAGGACCACGTTGTTAACGTAGTTGATGGTCTTTTTGAACGGGGCGTAGCCTGGGGCCTTGGCCTGCACCACGTGGAAGGTTTTTGCCTTCGCAACGTCCAGCTTGATGACGTTGCCCCCCGCCGGGTGGCTGTCGAGCGAGAGAATGGCTTCGGCCGGCTGCACGGTAATCTCGATATGACGTTTGCCTGGCTGGCGAACGTCAGGTAGGGGCGCTTCTTCAGCAACTGCCGGCGCCTCGACCGGTTGCGGTGATGGCGATTCTTCCAATGTCGCGATGGGGGCGACGATCGGCTTCGAAACCACGGTGATGAGCGGGGGCGTTGGGCGCTTGCTCTTGCCGCGCGGGAAGAAGATGAAGAGCCCTGCCACCACGACCACGGCGGAGATTCCCGCGATGACGAAACCTCGGCCCTTCGCCGGTGCTGGCGGACGAAGGGCAGGTGGGCCTGCTGGCGATGGATTCGTGCCAGGCGGACTTGAGACCTGCCGATTCATCACGGGCGGAGGGGTCGCCGGCAAAGAATTGAGCTCCTGCCAGGCCAATCCCGTCCGTGTTTTTGGCTTGGGCGCACTAGGATTTGGGGGCGTAGACATGATCGGTTTAGGTGATGAGTCGGCTGAGTATTCTGACTAAGGAAGTAGAAGGTAGTACAAACATGCGCCGATTTCGAGTTGCGCGATGAGCGAAGTGTTATCACAAACAGCGGCCCGCGTCGACGCATCTAGCCTTTCTTCTTGCCATTCGTCTTGCCATTTTTCTTGCTATTTGGGGGCGTCTGACTGGCGTCTGCTTTCACTTCCTCCATCGTCGTACGTAGGTTCCCCCCAATGTCGCTGGCCTTCACCCCCGGCGGGCGATCCCATGGTATGTCCTTGAGCGGCTGGCCAGGGGTGACTTCCGAGAGGTAACGCGCGGTCATTGGGACCGTCAGCATGAACGCCGCATCTTTGAACCCGAGCGGCCGTTCGCGGCGGTCGTCGCCGATCCAGGCGGTGGTCATCCATCGCGACGTGTAGCCCACAAACCAGGCGTCCATGGTCGCGCTCGAGGTTCCCGTCTTGCCTCCAACGAAAAGCCCCGAGCTTCGCAACGCAGGCGCGTGCCCTTTGGTAACCACGTGGCGAAGCAATTGCGAGGTCAGCCAGGCGGTCCGCGGCGGAATCACGTCCTTGGTTCGCTTACCAGCCAAGGCGACCATCCGGTCCAAGCGATGGTCGGGCGACGACATGGGATCGGAAACCACGCTGTTGTCCTCGAGCAGCTTGCCCGAGCGATCGCGGACCCGGCGAATGTATACCGGATCGGACAGCGAACCGTTGCGAGCGAAGGCGGAGAAGGCGCGGGTCAGCTCGTCAATGCGAGTGCAGGACGCGCCGAGGGCGAGCGCCTGGTCGGGAATGATAGGCGTGGTCATGCCCAGTCTGCGCGCCCACGCTTCAACATCTTTGCCGCCCACCAGCTTGAATAGCTGCACCGACGGTACGTTCTTCGACCAGACCAGCGCGTATTCCAGGTTTACCTGGTACTCGACGGTGTTGTTGAGGTTCTGCGGCACCCACACCTCGCCGGTGATCGGATCGACTTCGGCGCGGGGCGTGTCGTTGAGCAGCGACGCGAACCCGTACCCGCGGTCGAGCGCCAGCGAGTAGTAGATCGGCTTGTAGGTCGACCCCGGCTGCCGACATGCCTGCACCACGCGGTTGAATTCCGAACGATCGAAATCGAGCCCGCCCGCCATGGCGACCACGTAGCCGGTCTGGTGATCGTACGAGAACAGCGAGCCCTGCACCCGCGGGGTTTGCTCCAGACGTAGCGCAACGGCCCCGTTCGGCGCCAGGCGATCGGCGTAGGCAGGCATCCACTGGACCTCGCCCGCGCTGTCGTAGGTCCAATCGGAATAGCGGCGTAAGCGCGAGCGGTGCATGGCAGTCACCCAGACCACGTCGCCCGGGTGGAGGACGGCGTTGGTGCTGGACAGCGTCTTTCCGTTGGTCGAGTCCACCGCGCTGTACGGGAAGGCCCAATCCATTCCCGACGACGGCAGCGGGTAGATCTTTTCGCCCACGCGGACGTACGCCCTGCCGCCCCCGGCGCTTTCCACCAGCCCGAGATAATACTGCCCCTCTGCTGGCGGCGTGGTTCCGTAGCGTGCGGCTGCCCGACGGCGGAACTCGTCCACCATACCGCTGGTGAGGTGCGCGACCGGGCCACGCCAGCCCTGGCGCTTGTCGAGCTTGCGAAGCGAAAAGTCGACGTTCTCTTGCGCAGCCTCGTCGACCCACGGTACCAGGGTGGTCTCGATGTCGAGCCCGCCTTCCCACAGCGCCTTTTCGCCATAGCGTCTGACGATGTCGCGGCGGACATGCTCTGCGAAGTAAGGCGAGCGTTCGCGAAAGATGTCGGGCGGCTGGTGCACGGCCAGCGGACGTGCACGCAGGTTGTTCGCGGTGGGCTCGTCGATGACGCCCGCGGTGGCCATGGCGGTCAACACCTGGTCGCGGCGCATGCGGGTTACTTCGGGGGCCACCAGTGGGGAATATCGACTCGGCGCCTGGGCGATACCTGCGATGGTCGCCATTTCTGCGAGGTCGAGCTCGCTGACTTGCTTGTTGAAGTACCGGCGAGCAGCCGCGGCGACGCCATAGGACTGATGACCGAGAAAGATCTGATTCAGGTAGAGGGCCAGAATCTGATCCTTCTCGTAGCGGGCTTCGAGCCTTCGCGCCAAGATGGCTTCGCGCATCTTCCGTTGCAGGGTCTGCTCAGACGAGCGCAGGAACGATCGCGCCACCTGCTGGGTGATGGTCGAGCCACCTTGCACCACGTGGCCAGCGCGCAGGTTGGCCACGAAGGCACGCAGCATGCCACGGTAGTCGAGTCCGCCGTGCTCGTAGAACCGGCGGTCTTCGATGGCGACGAAGGCTTGTAGCAACTTCTTCGGGAAGGCTTCGAGCGGCAGGATCTCGCGGCGCTCGCTGGCCAACTCGGCCAGGTCGGTGCCGTCCCAGGCGTGCACGCGGGTGGATTCGGCGGCTTCCAGACGGTAGCGGTCGAAATCGGGCAAGGCGGGCAGGGTGCTGGCGAAGTGCGCGTAAAGCCCGATGCCAAACAGGATGCAAAGCCCGACCAGGCACAGGCCCGCGAACGCATAGAATTTGAGCAGCCAGAACCAGAAACCGCCGTCGGAGGGATTGGTGATCTCCACGTCGGCTGTTTCTGGCGAGTGGGATCGCCAACGCACGGAGGGAATCTAGCAGAGGAGTCGCACCCTGCTGAATCAGTAAATCGCGATCCCCATGGTGAAGGTCTCCGCACCCTGCCAAGGCTGGTCAGAAAGCCCGATCTTCGCCGAGGTGTAGTCGAAACGCGCCGTCAGGGCCAAGCGGGTGGTCAGGGATAGCTCGAGCATCGCGCCACCGCCGACCGCGGGCCCGCTGTGCGCGCCCATCACGTCGTGGTTGGCGTACATGACGCCCCCGTGACCGAAGCCGCCCAGGTGAAGTCGCCAGACGCTGAGTGGGAAGAACTGCGCTTCGAGCGAAACCTGATGGCGCGAGAACGAATTGCCGTCGACGTCAGAGCCGCCCGCCGGCGACCAGTTCGCCAAGATGCCGATCATGGGGTGCGGGAAGTAGCCGAGCTGGATGTCGGCTGCAACGGCGTCTGCATTCAGGCAAGCGCAGCTCGAATGCAGGATGCCCAGGTTCATTTTCCAGGCGAAGCCCTGTCGATTGAGCGGCGCACGTCCGAGGCGCATCATGCCCCAGCCCTCGTCGTCCATGACCCGGGCCTCCGAGGCTGCGGCAACGTCCGCCTGGGTAAGCTGTGCCAGCGGGATCTCACGTTCCTGGCCCGCGGCGTTCTTCACGTGGACGCCCTGCCACGGATACATCGCCACCGTGCCGTCGTAGCGTACGCCCTCGGTGGCGATCATGCCCACCGTCGCCAGTACGGCGAAAACCACGATCAGCGCGACCAGGTCGTTCTTGCCGCTGCCGCCGCCACTGCCCAGCTTTCCGCCCCGGCCCGCAGGTGGTGCCGCTCGGGGCGGAGTCATGGGGCGGCCAGGCATGCCAGCGATGGGACCTCGAGGCCCGGGCATCGAGCGGCCCACCTGCGCGCCGGGTAGCGGCAGAATCAGGGGTGGCGGAATGGGCGCGATGATCAGGCCCACGCCGACCTGCGGACCACTTTCCACGTAGCCCTCGGGAGGCGGCTCTTGCGGTCCGTACCCATCTTGCGCATAGCCTTGCGGCTGGGGCGGCGGCTGACTGGTGTCGATGGCGTCGGCGCGTCGATCACCGAGCTGCTGCACCAGACGCACGCTCTGCCCTCGCTGCTCGGGCGGAAGCGAGGCCAAACGCGCAAGCTCGGGCTTCGGAATCACATATTCGTTCGACAGGCAGCCTCCGCACGCGTAGGAAAGAAAAGCGGCGAAGGCGACCAGCGCGGTCGTGGTGTGGCCGGTGCTGAGCTTTGGATTTCGAGACGAGGCTGGCGAACGCATGCCGCCTGACCGTAGCAGCTTTTGTGCCGAGGGGGCAGCGCCGATAGCGCCTCTGTTTCCGCCGCGTTGTCGCGGGCGCGGCACCGACGGCCGAGCGACTGTGGCGCGAAAGCCACGGTGGAGCGTGATGCAACCGCGCGGTTTGTCGTCGGTTCTCTCCGACCGGTTCTTGCGACGTCTGCTGAGCGAACGTATAGTGGAGCTGAAACGAATTCCATCGGAGGAACCATGGGAATCGACGTCCGCGTAGAGACCGAATCAGGCGAAGTTCAAGACGAGGTTCTCGACGATGGGAACCTGACCGAAAAGCTGCTTCCGGATCGCGAAGACGCCACTTCACCATGCCTGCGCTTCGTCGACCCGTTCGGCGACACCTTGTTTAACCAGATTCAGATTCCGCTCGTCGTCAAAGAGCTCGAGAACAAGCTTCGGGGATCGGCGAAGGTCGAGGTGAAATCGCATTGCGAGGCGATTTTGAAAGCGATGAAGGCTGCGACCGGCGAAGAGCACACCTACGTGCGTTTCTCGGGCGAATAACCTTCGGGTTGCAGCACGGCCCGGCACCGACGGTGCAACCATGAGAACCGGCACCGCGGATCTGCCTTTGCACGGAGGGCGAGTGCCTATGTGGCTGGCCACCCGCATGGCGCGCCTCGGGCGCGTGATGGTGGAGGCGCTGGTGGTCGAATACGGCCGCGACGAGGTCTTGCGTCGGCTGGCCGATCCGTTCTGGTTCCAATCGCTCGGCTGCGTGATGGGCATGGACTGGCACTCGTCGGGCATCACGACCAGCGTGCTGGGGGCGCTCAAGCGCGGCCTCGCGCCGGTGGAAACGGAGCTGGGCATCCACGTTTGCGGCGGGCGCGGACGCCATTCACGCCGCACGCCCGACGAACTGCAGGCATTGGGCGACAAGCTTTCCGTGGATCCGACGGGACTCGTACGCGCGAGTCGCCTGGTTGCCAAGGTGGACAGCGCGGCGCTGCAAGACGGTTTCGACCTGTACCTTCACAGCTTCATCGTCACTGACGACGGCAAATGGGTGGTCGTGCAGCAGGGGATGAATCCCGACAAACGCCAGGCGCGCCGCTACCACTGGCTCTGGGATCGTGCCGGGTCGTTCGTCGACCAGCCTCACGCCGCCATCGAGGGTGAGCCAGCAGCGCTGCCCATCGTGAATCTCACCGATAGCGGGGCCGCGGCTGCCCGCGAGCAGACGGTCAGCCTCGCGGTGTCGGATCCCGGGAAGGTGGTGGCCCAGGTCGAGCGCGTGCTCGAGATGCCGAGCCACCACGATGTACGTGCTGACAACCTCGACTTGCGCCGTCTGGCCGCTGCCCTACACGTGGCATCCCGGCAAGGACCGTCGACTTTTCCCGAGCTCTTGCTCACGCCCAACATTGGTCAGCGCACGCTGTTCGCGCTCGCTCTCGTGGCGGAGGTGTTACACGGGGCGCCAAGTCGGTTTTCCGACCCCGCCCGGTTCGCGTTTGCCCACGGAGGCAAGGATGGGCATCCGTTCCCGGTGCCGCTCAAGGTCTACGACGAAACCTTGCGCACGCTGCGGCGCGCTGTGGACGCCGCGAAGCTAGGCCAGACGGACAAGATGGCCGCCCTGCGTAAGCTGGACGAGCAATGCCGGCTGGCAGAGAGCGCAGCCGAAGGGAAGGCTTTGCCCGTCAGCCCGTCACTGGCGCTGTCGGCCGTGATTGGCCACGAACGGCGCGTCTCGCCGCAGTTGGGCGGACGGACGTGCTTCGATCGGGCCCCTCGGCCGCGTCAGTTATCGCTCAGGTTCGATCGCGAAGCGCCTTGACCAGGATCTTGAGCGCGAGGCGTTGCGGGGCGACCTTGTAGGTGCCTTCCGCAACCTGACGACGTAGCTCTTCGACCCTGATCCGTCGGCAAACCGACTCTGCGTTCACGGCGGCTGGAGCGCTTAGCGGTCCCTTGCGTACCTCGATATGCGTTGATGCTGCCATGTACTCGGACATCGGCCCATGTGAGAAAACCTTAAGGGCCTTTTTGACTTTTTCGAAAGCTTAACGATGCCGCCAGGTTAGCTGGCGTGCTCGCGACTACGCAGCGACCGCGTCCTCGATATCGGACAGCGACTCGCGCAGACGGCGCGTGGCTTCCCCGTGAATCTGGCAGACACGCGACTCGGTGACGCCGAGGATCTCGCCGATCTCTTTCAGATTCATGTTCTCGCAATAGTAGAGCGAGAGAACTTGCTGCATCTTCTCGGGCAGATCGTCGATGCCGGAAACCAGGTGGGCCAGCGCCTCGCGATGTGCGGTCAGCTCGAACGGGTCGGGAGAACTGTTGTCGCTCGTGCGCTCGAGGAAGTCGGGACCCGCGTCGTCGATGCCCACCACCGACGAACCGGACAGTTTCTGCTGACGCGTGTACAGCTCGTCGACCTTGAGCCCCAGCGTCTCGGCGAGCTCGCCTTGGTCCGGCGTGCGGCCAAGCTGCGATTCGAGCTTGCGGGTGGCTTCGCGCAGTTCGTTCGACAGTCGGCGCATGTCACGAGACAGCGTGTCGCGCGCACGCAGATCGTCGAGCATGGCGCCGCGGATACGGAACTCGGCGAAGGCTTCGAATCGGTCCACGCGCTTGGGGTCGAAACGCTCGGCGGCTTCCATCAGCCCAATGACACCCGCGGAGACCAGGTCGTCGATCTCGACGTGGGCCGGAAGACGACGCGCGAGCCGGCGCGCCACCTTCTCGATGTAGGGGAAAAACTTGGCCGCGTACTCGCGCCGTCGCGCTGCGAGCGCCTTCGGGGAAAGCTTGCGCGTGCTTGTGCGCTTCTTTGTCGCCTTGGGGGCCGCGGTCCGTCGTTGCTTTCCAACCCGAGCTCGCTTCGCTTTTGGCATGCGGGACCCGTGTGCACCCGCCGTGCCAGGATCTGGGGCGGGTAACATGGCCAAGATCCTGGCACTTGCGTCTCGGTTCTGTCGGGATCGTCAGCCGAATGACGTCAGGGAAGGAACCGAACCGTCAACCCACTGACGACGACGACAGAAAACGTGGTGCCGATGACGAACGGATCCGCGGGCGATCAGGCCACGGTTCGACGTCGCAATTTCTCGACCAGGGTGGTGCGATTCATTCCCAGCAATTCGGCAGCACGGTTCTTGTTGCCGCCGGTTCGTTCGAGCGCTTGACCGATCAATCGGTCTTCGAGCTGGGTCAGAAGAAGGCGCAGGTCGACGCCGTGAGGGGGCAAATCCACGATGGCGGGGCCGAGCGTCTTCACATCTGTGCGCAAGCTGGCGGGCAAGTCGTACACTGTGACCCCTCGGTCCTTGGCCGCCGTCACCAAATTGGCGACGACATTTTCGAGCTGGCGAACGTTGCCGGGCCAGGGCAGCTCGCCGAGCCGGACCAGCACGTCGGGCGGCAGCGGCGGGGTCTCTCGGCCGCGGAAGGTGTTGGCTGCGCGGCGAAAGTGCTCGACGAGCACCGGGATGTCCTCGAGACGCTCGCGCAGCGGTGGAATCTCGATGGGGATGATATTCAGCCGGTAGTAGAGGTCTTCGATGAACGAGCCCTCACGCACCGACTGTTCCAGATTTCGTGTGGTCGCCGCGATGATGCGCACGTCGGCGCGGCTTCGACTGGCAGGATCGCGCACCAGGCGCAGAAGTCCGACTTGAAGCTCGCGTGGAAGGTTGGTGATCTCCTCGATGAAAAGGGTTCCGTGCGCGGCTTCCTGGAGCTTGCCGACCGTCGACACCGAGGCGCCCTTCGCCGAGACGTGCTGGCTGCCGAACATCTCGGTGGCGGTCAGCTTGGCCTCGCCAGCTGCCGTCCGGACAGACACGAACGGTCCGCTGCGGCGCGTGCCGCACGCATGGATCAAGCGGGCGACGACCTCCTTGCCCGTGCCGTCTTCGCCTCGGATGAGGACGCTGGCGTCGGAATCCGCGACTTGGTCGACGCGTTCGAGGACGACGTGCATCGCCGGGTGCTCGCCTACCAGGGTCGCACCGCTGGTACGCAAAGGGGCCACGCCGCGTCCGCGTTCGGCCAAGGTGCGCTCGACGACCTCGCCACAAACCTCGTCGTGGAACGACTGCGGAATGAAGTCGACGGCGCCCATGCGAAAGGCCGAGACGATTTCACGAACCGTGCCGTGCGCCGCGCGGACCACGACGGGAATCGCCGTCTTTCGCGCATGGGCCGAGGCGACCACATTGCGGATGGTCTCGACCGGCAGCCCCAGCGAGATGATGCAGAGCTCGAAGGGCTTGGACGAAAGCGCGTCGAGGGCGCGTGTGACGTTCTCCGCGGCGAAGTATTCGTAGCCGAGCGATGTCACCACACGCGAGAGCGCTTCCCGCGCAGCCTTGTCGTCTTCGACCAGGAGAATCCGTATCTGCATCCTCCCGCACGTAATCGGCGGAACAACTTGCACCCTGAAGCGCTTGGCAGGGCTTCTTTCGACGGTCGCCGCCGGTCGCGGACGAATCGTCTTCGGTCCTTTTCGTTGTCGGCCTTCTGGTCGTTTGGACATGCCTTGTCCGCGATTCGGATCGGCCGCACAGGCGGTGTCCAGGGTGGCGGGGGACCGAATTGTACTCTTACTCCCGCGTTTCCGCTTCGCTTTCGCCTGGGTGGTGGAATGCAGCGGGCTGCCAGACTACACGCACAGCAGAATGGATCAGCGCGCGAAACCGCCACCGTCGGAAAACTGACGTGCCGGTCGCAGAGTCGCTGGGGGCAGCTACTGCCGGGCGGTCGGCAATGCTAATTCGAGAACAGCGAGCCAGCCAAGATGACGCCGAGCGAGCCCGCGATGAGACAGAGGAACACGGTCAGAGCGAAGTAGAGGATCGCGGTTGCGTAGGCACCCGAGTGGAGATATTGGCCGAGGTCGTAGTTGAAGCTGGAGTAGGTGGTGAGGCCGCCCATGAAGCCCGTCGTGAGCGTGAGCCGGAGCGCAGGTGGGACCGAGGCGGTCCGCAATGATATCTGCATGACCAGACCGATGAGGAAACAGCCGACCACGTTCACCAGCAGTGTGCCGTACGGAATCGCCCTGCCGAGGCGCTCGTCCGCCCACAGTCCAATCAAATAGCGCGTGCCGGTTCCAATCGCACCGGCCATGCAAATCCAAAGCAGCTTCATCATCATCAAAGGGCGGGCATGAAGGGGCCGCAACCCTACCATGAGCCTTTCGCACCGACCACTTGCTTTGGTTTTGTGTCAACCGGAGGTTGACGTTAGGCTTTTCACAACTCAAAGTGCAGACCTAGGCTGATGGCCATCGAACTTTCATCGCAAACGCTACAGTCGGTAAGCCGGGTTCGGGGGCGCTATCCAAACGCGCAGGCAGCTCTGATCCCGGTGCTTCACCTCGTTCAGGACGAAGTTGGTCACCTTTCTGACGAGGCTTTGGAGCATGTGGCTCGCTTGCTCGACTTACCGGCAGCCCACGTCTTTGGTGTCGTGACCTTCTACACGATGTTCAGACGCACGCCGCCCGGTCGGCACCGCCTGCACGTCTGTGGCAACCTCGGGTGTGTGGCACGCGCAGGGTTCGACGCCCTCGATCATGTGCACAAGCGCCTCGGCATCCGGGCGGGGCAAAGCACCGCGGACGGTGCCTTCAGCCTCGACGAGGACGACGACATGATCGGCTGCGACCACGGCGGCGCGGTCACCGCCAACGGCACGCGCTACGCCGATCTCAGCGTCGAGAAACTGGATGCGCTGCTGGGTGAGCTTCGAGGAAAACCGGCAGCCGACGTACGACGAGGGGCGGAGTTTCCGCCGGTCGATGCCCGCCAAGTCTTCCGGCCCACCCCGGGCGAGAAGGTCGTCACCCGCAACCTCGGCGTCCCCGACATTCGCAAGCTGTCCGTCTACCAGTCGCACGGCGGCTGGCAGCCCTTCAAGAAGGCGCTGGGCATGCAGCGGCAGGCGATCGTGGACGAGGTCAAGGCATCGGGCCTCCGCGGGCGCGGCGGTGCAGGTTTCGCAACCGGGATGAAGTGGGGCTTTTTGCCCAAGGACGCAAAGCAGGTCTATTTGGTCTGCAATGCCGACGAGTCCGAGCCTGGCACCTTCAAAGACCGCGTCCTCATGTCCGGGGATCCCCATCTGCTCATCGAAGGCATCGCAGCGTCGGCTTACGCCCTGGGCTGCACGCATGCCTATCTCTTCATTCGCGGCGAGCTCGGCGCCGAGGCAAAGATTCTCGAGACCGCCCTCGACGAGGTCTATGCCGCTGGGCTGCTCGGAAAAGAGCAGACCAGCGCAGCCGGACCGTACAAACTCGACCTCACGTTGCACCGAGGGGCCGGTGCCTACATCTGCGGCGAAGAAACCTCACTGCTCAACTCGCTGGAAGGCAAGCGCGGCTGGCCACGCATGAAGCCTCCGTTCCCGGCGGTGCGTGGTCTCTTCGGCCAGCCGACCATCGTGAACAACGTCGAAACATTGATGAACATTCCGGCCATCGTCACCCAGGGCGGCGCTTGGTTCGCCAAGCTTGGCGTGGGCAAATCGGGCGGGACCCGCGTGCTCAGCGTGGGCGGCCACGTGAATCGTCCGGGTGTCTACGAGCTGCCCATGGGCGTTACCTTCCGCCAGCTCATCGACGAGGTGTGCGGCGGCATGCTGGGCGGGCGCAAGCTCAAGGGGATCGTGCCGGGCGGTAGCTCGATGCCGGTGCTCGACCCGAGCGAGATCGATGTGCCCATCGAGTTCGACGCCCTGATGACGGACGCGCGGATCAAGGACGTGGAAGCCAAACCAGGCGTGCCCTTCGACATGGGCGGCGGCAAGCGACTCAAGACGATGGCCGGCTCGGGCGGCGTCGTGATTTTCGACGAGACGACGGATGTGGTGTCATTTTGCGCCACCATCATGCGCTTCTATGCCCACGAATCCTGTGGTCAGTGCACGCCTTGCCGCGAAGGCACCGCCTGGCTGGCGCGCGTCTGTTCTCGTCTCGCTGACGGCGAAGGGCGGCCGGGTGACGTGGAGCTGCTAGGCAACATCGCGCTCGGCATTGCGGGCAATACCATCTGTCCGCTGGGCGAAGCGGCGGCCTGGCCCATGCTGGCTTTCCTGACCAAGTTCCGACCCGAATTCGAAGCCAGGCTGGCTTCTGGGAGGAAGACCCCGTGAACCTCGCAACTGCGGCCCCTACGGTTCTGGAGAAGATCGCTTTCTTCGTTCTGGCCGCCGGCGTCTTGGGCGGTGCCCTGGTCACGATCACGCGCAAGAGCGCGGTCGGGGCGCTGATTGCCCTGATTGCCACGTTCTGCGCTTCGGCGGGTCTTTACGCGACGCTTTCGGCGCACTTCTTGGCCGTGCTGCAGGTGCTGGTCTATGCGGGCGCTATCATGGTGTTGTTCATCTTCGCGGTCATGATCGTCAGCCACGACGAGGAGCACCCCATCGCTTTGCGGGGTCTGTTCGTGCGGACGGCCGGCGTTTTGGCCATCGGCTATCTGTTCTACCGTACCGCCTGGCTGGTGGTTCGCGAGCGCACGAGCGATGTGCTTGCCGCCACGGCGCCACCGCCCATCCCCGACTTCGGCAACGTGGCGGCGATAGGCCGATTGCTCTTCAGCGACTTCCTGTTTCCGTTCGAGGCGATTTCACTGCTTCTGCTGGCCGCGGTGGTGGGTGGTGTCGTTCTGGCCAGGCCACCGCAAACCCGCAACGACGGAGGCGCGGTCTGATGCCGGGTCACTTCTACATTTTGGTTTCGCTGGCGCTATTCTTCATCGGAACCACCGGGGTTCTGATGCGGCGGAACGCGCTGTTCGTCCTGATGAGCGTGGAATTGCAGCTCGCCGCGGGTAGCCTGGCGCTGGTCGCCTTCTCACGGGGTCTCGGTGACCAGCGCGGGCATGTGGTCGCATTCTTCGTCATGGCGCTGGCCGCCGCTGAGGCCGCCATCGGCCTTGCCATCGTGGTGTCCATCTATCGCGTGAACCGGAAGATAGACCTGGCAACCATCGACGAGCTGCGGAACTGACCATGCTGTCTCAGCTCCGCTTCATTCCGCTGTTGCCGCTGCTTGGGGCCGCCTATCTGATTTTGTTCGGACGTCGGCATTCGAAGCGGGTCATCCACACCGTCGCAACCGTCGCGGTCTTCGCGTCGTGCGTGATCTCGCTGGATGCGTTCTTCTTCGGCTTGCCCCAGGTCGTTCGCGAGGGCGGGATTATCGATGCCGTGTTCCCATGGTTCGCGGGTGGCGATCTGGCCGTCGACTTCACGTTGCGCATGGACGCGCTATCGGGGCTGCTGTGTCTGGTGGTTACCTTCATCGGGACCTTGATCCACGTCTACTCGGTGGGCTACATGGCCCATGAGAAGGACTACGCCCGCTTCTTTGCCTACCTGAACCTGTTTTGCGGGGCGATGTTGATGCTGGTGCTCGGCGACACGTTGCCCGTGGTGTTCATCGGCTGGGAAGGCGTGGGCCTGGCCAGCTATCTGTTGATCGGCTTCTGGTACCAGGAAAACGCCAACGCCAGCGCGGGCAAGAAGGCCTTCATAACCAATCGTATCGGCGATTTCGGCTTTCTCATCGGAATGTTCCTGCTTTTTCGGGCGACCGGAACCGTGAACATTCCCGACATTCTGGACGCGGCGAAAACCGGCTCGGCCTTGACCGCGCCGCTGTGGCTCGGGCAGTCGGTGGCATTCTGGGCGGGTCTGTTTCTCTTCGTCGGGGCGGCGGGCAAGTCGGCGCAGATTCCTCTTTACGTCTGGTTGCCCGACGCGATGGCCGGTCCCACGCCGGTGTCGGCGCTGATTCACGCCGCCACCATGGTCACCGCCGGTGTGTACCTGGTGGCGCGCATGTCGGCGGTCTACATGCTGGCGCCCGCCGCGCTGGCTATCGTCGCTATCGTCGGCGCACTGACCGCCGTGTTCGCGGCAATCATCGGTTTCGCGCAGAACGACTTCAAGAAGGTCCTGGCCTATTCAACCGTCAGCCAGCTCGGCTTCATGTTCGTCGGGGTGGGTACGGCGAACTTCGCGGCGGGTATCTTCCACTTGTTCACCCATGCCTTCTTCAAGGCCGGTCTCTTTCTCTGCGCCGGCTCGGTGATGCACGCTATGGGCGGCTCGGGCGACATCACCAGGATGGGCGGGCTTGCCAAGCGACTGCCTTGGACGACCCGCGTGTTCCAGGTGTGCTGGCTGGCGATCTCGGGCGTGCCGCTGTTCTCGGGATTCTTCAGCAAGGACGCTATTCTCGACGGCGCGTTCGCGACGGAGGTCTACGGCCACGGGCTCGCCTGGGTGGGGCCGCTGGTGGGCGGCTTGCTCTTGCTGGCCGCTCTCGGCACGGCGTTCTACATGTCGCGGCTCTATTTCCTGGTATTCACCGGTCCGTGTCGGGCTGACGAGCACGTGCAGCAGCACATCCACGAGTCACCGGCATCGATGGTCTTCCCGCTGGTGGTGCTCGCCGTCGGGGCGGTGCTGGCGGGGCTTGCCGCCATTCCACCAGCCATTCGGGAGCTCTTTGGCAAGCACGGCGAAAGCACCTTGGCGACTTGGCTTGCTCCGGCGGTCGGCGAGCCCATGGAGATCGCGCACAGTGCTGAATGGCGCGTGATGGGCATTTCCACTGTCGTCGCCCTGGTCGGCATCGGCCTTGCCTATGCCTTCTACGGTGGTGGATATCGGCAGCCCGCGCACGCTTTCGTGCAAAAGATGCCGGGCTTCGTGGCGCTGGCGCGGGACAAGTTCCGCATCGACGAGCTTTACGCCAAGGTTCTGCTGCGTCCCTTCCGTCTGTTCTGCAACATCGTCTTTCAGCTGGTGGACAGGATCCTGATCGACAAGATTTTGATTGGTGGCTGGACTTTCCTGGCAGACATCTTGGGGCGCGTGTTCCGCTTCTTCCAGTCGGGCGACATTCAGCGCTACCTGGCCGCATTCGCTATCGGTGCCGCGGTGGTGGTGTGGATCGCGGCCCGCCCGACCCTTCCCGACGACGTTCGCGTGAAGGTCGAGGGGCGCACGGTCAAGGTCGACATGGTCGACCCCGACGCCTCCAGGGGTGCCCTGAGGTACAGCTTCGACTTTGACGGCGACGGCACGCCCGACCGATCGGGGCCGACACCATCGGCAACTTGGATCTACGGCGGTGTTGACCACCACGAGGTCACCATCACCATCGAAGACTCGCGCTGGCACACCCGGCGGATTCTCACCCGGACCTTCGACCTCCGATGACCATGACCAGCCTAGCCATCACCACCTTGTTGCCCTTCCTCGGCGGCGCCGTGGCGCTCTTGTTGCCGAGCGATCGACCACGCCTCCTTTGCTGGTACGGTATCGCCGTCGCGCTTGCCACCTTCGTGCAGTCGCTGTTCGTTCTGGCGGCGTTCGACGCCGGCCAGGCCGGATTCCAGCTACACCTGGATTGGGCGTGGGTACCCGCTCTCGGTATTCGCTTTCACCTGGCAGTCGACGGGATTTCCCTGTGGCTGGTCATGCTGTCGACCCTGATGGTGGTGGTCACGCTGCTGTCGCCCCAGGCCACTGGCTTCGTACGCGACAAGAACCGTGGGTTCGTTGCGGCGATGCTGATGCTGGAGTCGGGGATGATCGGCGCGTTTCTCGCGCTGGACATGTTCACCTTCTACGTCTTCTGGGAGGTGATGCTGGTCCCGATGTACTTCATCATCGGCATCTGGGGCGGCGAGAGGCGTATCTACGCCGCCATCAAGTTCATCATTTTCACCTTGGTCGGTTCCCTGCTGATGTTGGCCGCCATCCTTTACATGGCGGTGGCCGTGCATCGACTGACCGGTCAG
>Ga0302323_100001710_pt1 | contig 17868 bp, 17 predicted proteins | sample Fen_T0_3_FD_201950 | JGI IMG/M metagenome (GOLD analysis project Ga0302323, IMG submission 201950) | Peat permafrost microbial communities from Stordalen Mire near Abisko, Sweden - Fen_T0_3 | ecosystem: Environmental > Terrestrial > Soil > Wetlands > Permafrost | place: Sweden: Abisko... | reverse complement strand
ATGACATGATATCGACCATTGGACAACAGGTGAACTTCTGGTATTGGAATGTTTGGATCGTTAAACATACGCATGATTCCATTTGCTTCCACAACAGGAGATACTGTCACAGCACGCACTTCAGCTGCATGCGGATGCAAAGTAAACTCTTTCTTAGGGACTCGTTCCTGCAACAACAATTCCGTAGCTTGTATAAGTGGGAAAGACGTAAATCGTCGCTGCATCGGTTGGTTGAGCAATACATGTTCGAAGGCCAAGAGGCTCATGCCTTGATGATGCGCCATGAATGAACGCACGATGGCGTGATTCTTTCCTCGAGATAGGCGCGATGGCGTGTAATCGATTGCCTCGTAAAAACCATAGATACCGACAAATCCATCAGCGGCCAATTTCTGCAAGTTAAGACAGGCTTCCTGCGGCATGACTGTCAACGCCAGCGCACTAGCATAAGGTGCGATGACCAAGTCGTCTCCTAGGCCCCGTTTAAAGCCTAAACCAGGCACTCCAAATGCCCGGTATTGATAGACTTGATTTATATCGGTAGCGTTATAGCAAGATTCGGATATGCCCCATGGTATGGCACGTTGCCGACCATATTCGATCTGACGCGACACTGCGGTCTTACAAGATTGCTCCAGCAAGGTGTTTTTATAGCTAGGCATTAATAGTTGAGGCATGAGGTACTCAAACATTGAGCCACTCCACGAAATCAAGCTCACGTCTCCACCATGTCTCGTCAGCAATCGTCCCAGTGAAAACCAATGCTTCTGTGGAACCTGTCCCTGTGCTATGAGTAAAAAACTGGCCAAACGCGCTTCTGATGCCAGAAGATCGTAACATGCCGGATCACGACGCCTTTCAGCTGTGTCGTATCCGATACTCAGCAAGTCGCATGACGCATCATAGAGAAATTCAAAATCCATCACCGACAAGTTACGACAACGATGTATTAAATCATCGATAATATCCAGCCGTTCCTTTGCCGTCGCCCCTGCAGGCGATATCGACTCAGAGCCAGCTTCGCACATTTTGTCCAATTCTATCAGTGTAGGAATTTTGTTAAGATTACTTACTTCAGGAACGATGTATCTGAAATCATCCCGAAGTGCGAGGGATTGCCGCTCGAAAGCCTGCGCCCAGTAATGTAGCTCGCCTTCCACATCAGTATCTGAAACCAACAACGTAAGCAGTTCCTCACCAGTACTGTGTATCTCATCTAGCAAGCTATTGAGGGTAGTCAATTTCTGGAACTGAGTATCTAGATTTAGTGCTGGCAGCATGTGCGCTTTTAGTAAGTCTTGCAGAAATTTGATCTTCCTTACAAGTTCTGGGCTCGGTGACTGCGGCAAATGTTCTACAAACACCTGCAAGGTATCATGCATCCCTTGATAAGCATTCTCGGATAGTACTGAATGATCTTTCAACTCAGTCAGTCCGGCTTGTAAGGTAAGCAAACTTCCAGCCAAATTACCACTGTCCACAGAAGAAACATACTTCGGGGGAAGTGGATTTAAAGTACGGGTATCGTACCAGTTGTAAAAATGGCCATGGAAACGTTCAAGCTTTTCCATGGTTGTCAGAGTGTTTGAGGTCAAGCTTATAAATTCCCCAGCAGAAATGTAACCGAAGTCATACGCTGCAAGATTCGCCAGTAACGACATACCGATATTAGTTGGAGAAGTACGTGAAGCAATAGTAGGGACTGGATACTCCTGGAAATTATCGGGTGGAAGCCAATTGTCTTGTGGGTCGACAAACTCCGCGAAAAACCGCCATGTTTTCCGAGCAGAAACTCTCAGGAATAGCTGTTGCTCCATGCTCAAATCCAAGATAGGAGGTGATAATGGCAAACTGATCCACCAGGCGACGACTGGTGAAAGCATCCATAGGAACAGGATAGGCGCGCAGAATAGCATTTCTGCTGGCCTATTTGACACTATAACAAGAGAGAGAACTATCGCTAGAGCAGGTGCGATCCACATCTCACTAAAGAAATCCACTAATGTTTGGCGAGCGTTACGTTTTGTATAAGATTGCAGATGCCAGAGTAACAAACCCCGTCGAGTGAACAACATCCGCACCCCAGAACGTAATATTGCATCTGAGCAAATTAATACGTCGTAGGGCAAAAAAACTAACGTTAACAAAGTTAGTAGTACTGGGCGCTCTGCATATTTTCTGGTCAGAATCAGGTGTTCCCACCAATCACGTTCTTCAGGCTTATGGATGAACTCAATCACTGTGGACATCAAGCCAGGCAAGAACATTATTCCAACGACCAGCAGTATCCAGAACCAAGCTGATACTGGACCAAACAGCCAACCACCGATTAACAAGACTAATAGCGCCGAGGATATAAGGCTGCGTCGAAGATTGTCAAAAATTTTCCATGCCAGCAAAGCAGTAAGTGGATTGGGTTGGCGCTTCGCATTCAATCCAAGTGGACCGGGTACGCTCGTTAGTAACCAACCTGCTAACTGCCAGTCGCCACGAATCCATCGATGTCGTCGGCTGGCCTCTATGACGTAACTGGCTGGATGTTCTTCTATAAGCTCTACATCAGTCACTAGCGCTGATCGTGCATACCCGCTTTCTAACAAGTCATGGCTAAGAATAAGATTTTCTGGGAAACGTCCATCAACGGCTTGCCGAAAAGCGTCAACATCGTAAATGCCTTTCCCAATAAACGACCCCTCTCCAAAAATATCTTGGTAAACATCTGATACTTCACGGGTATATGGGTCAATACCTGATTCGCCCGCGAACAATTTCGTAAACCACGTCTGACCAGCACTGGTTAGACTAATGGTAGTACGTGGTTGCAATATCGCATAACCTTCGACTATGCGCCCTTTAATGGTATCGTAAACTGGCCGATTTAGTGGGTGAGCAATGTTTCCTACCAGCTTACGCGCTACATCGCGTGGCAATTGAGTGTCGGTATCCAATGTGATGACATATTTAATAGACCCAAGAATAGATATATCACCAACAATCTCTGAAAATGCATTTGTTGCCTCTCCCCTAAGTAAGGAGTTAAACTGCTCGAGCTTGCCACGCTTACGCTCATATCCCATCCACATCAATTCATGTGGATTCCAAACTCGCGGTCGATGAAAAAGGTAAAAAATACACTGGCGATCCTCTTGATAGGTTTCATTCAGCGCTTGGACAGCAGTGCGTGCATAAGCTAGCAAATCACCGTCCTCTGACAAGGACTGCTCAGACGCATCATGGAAATCCGTCAACAAAGCTAAAAATAGATTTGGATCGCGATTACCGAGATAACGAATCTCAAGCGCTTCGAGAAGGTTGTCAATTTCGTGAAACTCATTAATTATAGTTGGCACAACTACCATCGTTCGCTGGTCATTAGGAATACCCAGTGAAAAATCCAATCGAGGTAATGTTCGTGGTGGCAAGACGAGCATAACCAACAGATTTACTAACGATACAGCGAGCGCCGAAGTGCCGATAAGGCCAACAATCGCAAAAAACCAGTACCGCCAATTGCTTAGCTCGCCACCACCAAAAGTGGAAAGAGCAATTGATGTCGCCAAAACAGTGAGTAATAAAATGGGGCTAAGGTAAAGAACGAGACAAAAATGTTGGCTAGCTCTTCTGAGTTTCACTTGCCATGACAAATGGCAGCCAATTTTGCGTTCCAGTAGATATCGTCCATGATCAATTAGATAGTATCCAACATGCGCGGTTCGATCGTCATAACTCAACTGTGCAGCAGCACTCTGCGCAAGAACAATAGCTGTACGTGCCACTTCTATCTCGCTGCAAGAACTATTCACACAACTTCTGGCAACTTCTTCGATGATATGCCGGTATCTATCGCGAGTAGTGAAATCTTGGTTAGCATGTGTTCCTGTCGGATCTTCTCGCAAGATTTGTTCTACGATACTAAGAGACTCGACGTAATTTCTCCAATCCATAATACCGATAAAACGCAAACTACCTATGCTGTTTGCAATAGAAATCTGGTTTGCTGCGGCTTTTCGACCAGCTGTTTCAGAGAGTTTTGCTGCTGTTATCCCTTGATCAAGTAATTTTTGCTCAACCCAGGTTTGAACAAATGCCATTATAGATCCTTGCGTCTGAAGTCTAGCGTAAAATTCCTCCACGAAAGGTGCAGTTAAAGGTACATCGGCGTTGGCAAACTCGGCAAGCAACTGAATAATTTGTTTTGGTTCACTTTCGGACGTCGCAAGCATACGGTCTGCCCATCTGGTCGCGGCATCAAGCTCCTCACGTCGTTGAGCTATCTGCAAACCAACGCGGCGTAGGTTTTCAAGCAGCGCTAACTGCAGCATAATTGGAAATGCCCACAACTCACCTAACTTTAATGGCTCAACTGTTTGATAAGCAGCAATTATATGAGTAGCATTGTCGGCGTCGACACGACCATCCATGTGGGAGATCAACTCCAACGCCAAATCGTAAATTCGGGGAAATCCTGCCGATAGACCATCAGCTAGTCGTGGTAATTGGAGGCTGTAACCACGTGGCAGATGTCGGCGCGCCATATCGATTTGTTGCTCGATAAGGTAGAAATTATCTAATAACCAAGCCTCTGCCGGTACGATCCTTTGTCCCGGTATCACTGCAGCAGTCACAACGTCATACGCTTCTATCAGGATGCACTCATTTTCTGTTAATCTTGGCAACAACTTATCATGCCCAAGACCAAAATCAATTCTATGCTGACCTGCTAGCTTAACTGCGTGTCGTTTTAGTTGCTCGATACTAAACAGTTCCGAACGCAGTAACTCGACATCTCGGTCTTTACGTTGCACTTTTCGTATACGTAACGGAAATCCAAACTCTTCGCTTACGATGATATTTTCCTTATGCATGTGCGTCAATTAACACTTGGCTAAAGTGAAATTCAGAAAATAAACCCTATTTATCTACTGCCATTGAAAACAACGCATTAACGTTAAATAGCGATTAATATATTACCGAGATGGTGCACTATACGTCTGTGCGTTGTCGCACAGATTTAGATTTAAATAACAATATTGAAATTTCAGTAATAGTTATCAAATTTGCTCTCTCATCTGAATATCGTAATCAAATAAAAGCTCAGTGTTCGTCTAAATGGCATCGTACTTCTCACTTTTGCGAGAAATCAGCTTTTTTGCTCTCCATCGGGTCGCGTCGGTAAAATAGTTTTAATACAACAGGCAATAGTTTGCTTAACTACAGCTATTGATAAATTGACCAAAGCATCGGTAATCTACAACCCTTAAAATTTAGGAATCTTGATTCGACTTATCATTAGCGAACCAGAAAGCGCAAACATCAGCACTAACGGGTGAATCCGGAAACCGCCAATGAAGAACACGCCAAACCACAACTGTTCGCCTATCCCATTTTGCCATACCGCCAAGGCGAGTATAATCACTAACAGGAGTGAAATTGGAATCGGTGTGCCTTCGAAGTACTTTACCTTGTCTCCGCCCTCAGATAGCTTCTCAGTTGTTACGTTATAGCGAGCTAGTCGTGATACCCCACATGCAACGAAGAACAGCAATATGATTCGGTCAAATAATCCTTGCATACCACATGCGTAAGCAATTATTGCTGGCGCTACGCCAAACGATATCACATCAGCAAGTGAATCCAGTTCTTGGCCCATTAGCGAACTCTGTTGCCGCCAACGGGCTACCCGACCATCCAGCACATCGAATAGCAAAGCAAATGGAATCAGTCCACAAGCCCAATAAATATGCAGCACATCGGATGTCTGGAGATATGACATTGCAGAGAACATCGCACCCATGCCACATAAAGCATTGGATAGAGTGAGCCAATCAGCAAATTGGAACTCACGAATCATTGAAAAATGTTTGGTAGAAAGCATAGAATAATCCTTAAAGTATAGCTAAATAAATTGTCAATCTTAAGCGCTTCAATTTAACGAGCCGGTGATTTATGCTAATACTAGTTATATTCTATTTATTGTCTGTTCGGTAACTAACACAATTTATTAATTCTTAATTTGCTTACTTAACTAGCAATTAATTATCTGCTGCGCGGTAATGAAATACCAAAACTGAACTTGCTGTAAAGGCTCGGTTATTACTATACAAAAATAATATATAAACTAGTGATGGCGCTTCTCGTAGACTTAGTATTTGGAATCTGCGTCCAGTATTTTCGTACGCCGTTTCAATAGGTGAAAGCCAATTGCATCTGTTACAGTATGGCAATGTTTAATCAAACATTGCTATGTTAAGCCTATGATCAGACTCATTGAACTGCTTTATATGATGTTACCGATTTACGTCGCGAATATGGCACCGCCATTCGTCAAGTATTGGCGGTGGTGGAATCGGCCTATCAGTAAGCGATGGCTTGGGAGCCACAAGACTGTGTTAGGGGTTTTCCTTGGAATTTCAGCAGCGATTCTGACTACTTTACTTCAGTTCAGGACCCACTGGCAGGACAACTTGGTGAGCTATGAGCAGTGGTTTCCTCTTGGTCTGGCTTGCGGCTGCGGCGCGATGATCGGAGACAGCCTGAAGAGTTACATAAAGCGGCGACTTCAAATCGCCCCCGGAAAATCGTGGATTCCAGCCGATCAACTTGACTTTGTTCTTGGAGGGCTGCTTGCCTTGTCCTTCTGGGCGCGACTGGGTTGGCTTGACGTTATCGTGATACTCGCCGTGAGCTTCGTCGGTGATATTATGATAAATCACTTATCATTTCATTTCGGAATCAGAAACACGAGGTGGTAGCGATCAAGCAAGTCTTTCCATATCAATTTTTCAATGAAAACTGACTATCAATGCCCAGGCACCGCGCTAGAGTAATGTCCAGCGCCATTGCCCAGCAACGAACAGATTTTTGACGTGCCTACTTGAGATGCATGTCGTTTCTGCCCCTGTCAGCACGCTCCGCACGGCGATACAGAAGAAACTTTTACCCAATGTGGACTCATTACGACTAGTGCTTTTTGATACTCTCGTGAAGCATCTAGTCGATTTCAGCTTCCGCCTTAATCCAATCTTCGAAGGCACCTTGACCCGCAAACCCACGCCTTTGGGCGAGGTAATAGGCTGCGACCTCAATCATTTTATGGCGGGTATTCGCACTGACACCCATCCTCGCTACCATCCTGACTCCTTCAGCTTGAATCCAACCTTCATGGGTGCTATGACCGCCCAATCCGAGCTTTCTGGCGTGGTAACGAAAATCGTCCGCATTCATTTTTTGGCGAATATCGGTGTTATCAACTGTTATATTCATGTTTGCTCCTAATAATTTTTGATAGCGATTGAACAGCTAGTCATGTTAATTAATACAGGGTAATTATGGACAAAAGGGTGAATACTGTATGTGCGGTGTAGCACATATGGAGATGTGTCCGCTTATAATTAGTGTACCGGGCTCATCTTAACTCTGTTCTTTTACTAACAAACGCCACAAATCAATTTCATATTTCTGTACGCTGGCGCACATACATTTCAGTACAAAGTTGTCATCCTATAACCGAAAGACCAAATTTATAGACGCGCAAAATCTAATTATTAGTTTTTAGTTTTATGTTGAAGTTTTTCAAAGAGTGGCCTTTAATAAATGGACCAATTAGTTTTTACAAACAGAGAGGGAAATATGAACATAATCATCAACCTTATCGTATATTTAGTCGTTTTTGGACTCATATGGTGGTTAATCAGTTTGTTACCCTTACCTTCACCAGTTGCTCAAATTGTTCGTGTTCTTTTCATCGTCTTGCTGATATTGATTATTTTGTCGGTTACTGGCATTCTTCCAAGTCGATATCTGCCTCCGATTAACCTGTAGCCAGCTTGCTTTTACTCATGTCTAAGTGCCTCTATCGGATCCAATTGCGCGGCGCGTCTAGCAGGAAAGTAGCCGAACAAGACGCCAATCCCAGCTGAGAATAAAAATGACATTATATTGATAGTTGCATCAAACATGAATGGCACATCCATTACACCAGCCAACACATAAGAGGCAATGGCTGCAATGGCTATACCGATTAACCCACCTAAAGCTGACAGCACCACAGCCTCAATCAAAAACTGTAATAGAACCTCTCGCTCCAGCGCCCCGACGGCAAGGCGCAGACCAATCTCGTGGGTGCGCTCCGTCACGCTGACCAGCATGATATTCATAATGCCTATACCACCTACCAGCAAGCTAACTGCTGCAACGGCACCGAGCAGTGTTGTCAACACTTTAGTCGTGCTGGATAGCGTTTCAGCCAGTTGCTGCGTGTCAAAGATGTTGAAGTTGTCGTCATCGCCTTCAGCGAGCTTGCGGCGCTCTCGCATTAACTGGCGCAAGCTGGCTTTTAGTGGGATGCTGTCTCTGCCATCCTGCATTGAAACCAGCAGCGTACTCACTTTTCGACTGCCAGTGACGCGACGCTGAAGTGTGTGCAGAGGAACGATTACGGTATCATCCTGATCGCCCATGCCACTTTGACCTTTAGCAGCAAGAATACCTATCACGTCGCAGGAAAACTGCTTAATGCGCAACTGTTTGCCAAGACCTGTTTGTCCTACCTTCCCGCCATAGAGCTCGCGGCGGACGGTTTCGCCAATGACACAAACAGCGGCACCTGCACGCTGTTCGTCGAGGTCAAAAATCCGACCACTAGCCAATTTCCAGTTACCAGTGTTAAACCATTCGTTTGTGCTGCCGTAGACAGTACTTAACCAGTTACGGCCATTTGCTACCACAGTTACGCTGCTACGACCTTGTGGGGCAACCGCGGCAACGCCACCAATTTGCGACTGTATGGCTTCGGCATCGGCCTCGGTGAACTGTGGAACTCCACCTCCCCCCCCACCGCCACCGCCAGGTTGTCGTTGACCTGGATTTACCATCAATAGATTAGTGCCAAGACTCGAGATTTGAATCTTGATCGCCTGAGTAGTGCCGTTGCCTAACGTGACCATCGTAATCACTGCCGCGACACCTATGACGATGCCGAGGATTGTGAGAAACGAACGCAGCAAATTGCGTTGTATTGAATGTATCGCCAGCATGAACACGCTGCATAACATTAAGTGGACTCGGCAAGGCCGACATCGGCCATAGCAACAGCCGTGGGTAGCGGGTTCGCGACATCTTTTGCAATTTTCCCATCAATAAAGTGCACCATACGATGCGCATATGCAGCCATATCTGGCTCGTGTGTTACCATCAAGACTGTTATCCCATAATCCCTGTTTAGTGCTACTAGTAAACCCATGATCTCATTACTGCGCTGCGTATCAAGGTTTCCAGTCGGTTCATCTGCTAGTAAGACTGCTGGTTCGGTGACGATGGCACGTGCAATGGCTACACGTTGCTGTTGTCCGCCTGAAAGTTCTGCTGGCGTGTGATGTTCCCAGCCACCCAAACCTACCGACTCTAGCGCCTTGGCAGCCGCTTGTCGGCGTTTAACTGCATTATCGCCGCGATAAAGTAGAGGCAACTCAACATTTTCCTGTGCAGAGGTACGTGCAAGTAGATTAAAACCTTGAAACACGAAGCCGAGGTAGCGCCTTCGAAGCCGTGCACGCTGGTCGCGTGACAAAGCTTCTACATGTACGCCTTTGAATAGATACTGGCCAGAACTTGGGGTGTCTAGGCAGCCGAGAATGTTCATTGCAGTAGATTTACCCGAACCACTAGGACCCATAATTGCAACGAACTCACCTGGCACAATATTTAGATCGATACCTTTTAGCGCCATTAGCTCGGATGCGCCAGTACCGTATTTTCTTTTAACATCTATCAATTGTATTAGAGAGTTATTCACTCTGCGGTCGCTTTCTGGTCTGTGATTACTTGCATGCCTACCTGCAAATCACCACCTTTTATTTCAGTCATATGGCCATCGCTGATACCAGGCGTCACTGCTACCGATACGGCAACGCCATTGCCATTCTTGGGCAATATCCAGACCTGCTTGGCCGCCGCCGTGCTGGCGCTAGTAGCTGCTGATTTTCGTATATTGCTGCGCGGCATGCTGGGTATCAGGCTAGCCGCTATTCCCTTTTTCTTAGTTGAATCCGTCTCTGCTATGGTAGGGTTGAAGCGTAGAGCGGTATTAGGTACCAGCAAAACATTATTGCGTTGTTTTGCGATAATAGTAGCTGTAGCTGTCATGCCTGGACGCAGACTAAGATCGGTGTTGTCGACGTCTAGATAGGTGAGATAAGTGACAACGTTGTCGGTGATAGTGGAGCCGAAGCCAACACGCGTGATGCGTGCAGGGAAATTACGTGTTGGATATGCACTGACGGTGAAAGTGGCATCCTGCCCAGTCTTTACAGAACCAACATCAGCTTCATCGACATAAACCCATAAGCGTAGTTTCGCCAAGTCTTCTGCCACAGTGAACAAGGTCACTGCCTGCAATGATGCCGCCACCGCGTTGCCGGGATCGACTGTCCGTGTCAACACCACTCCGTTGGCAGGTGCGCTGATTGAAGCTTTAGAGAGATTTATTTGGTCAGTTGATAATGCTGCCCGTGCGTCGTTTACACCAGCACGTGCACTTAAGTCGTCGGCCAATGCACGTTCATGCACAGCGCGTCCTGTGTCAAGCTCAGTTTTTGACGGAACCTTGCCACCCGACAACCGTGCCACATCTTCAAGCCGTTGCAAAGTAGACGCGGATTCCTTTATCGTTGCCTCGGTTTGTGCGATCTTAGCAATGGCCGCTGCCAAAGCGGCCTTCGAGCGCAATACTTGGTCGCGCAGCTTGGCTGTATCAAGCTCAACAAGCACCTGTCCTTTCTTAATTACGTCATTGACGTCAACATTTACCTTGAGGACCGTACCTGAGAGCTCGCTACCAATATTAATGGAACGCGTCGGTTGAATAGTTCCATTAGCGGTAACTGTTAACGTCAGGTTGCCACGTGCCACGGTTTGTGTAGTGTAACTTGGTAGTGCATTCGCAGCGCGGCGTGCCTGCCAATACCAGAGGCCGGCTACTAGCAATATAAGTAGGGCGGCACCTGCCCACAACACAGGGCGGCGATACCACGAAACCAACTCTGGCTCCGCTAGCAAAGTAGCGATGTCAGTGTCAGTTGAAATTTTGTTCGCTATAACGGAAGTCTGCGTATTGTCAGCGGGTGGATTAATGGTGCTCATGGGAGGTAATTCCATTTCGTTTTTTCGGTAGATAATGTTGTCGTAGTATTTACATTAGTTTGCCAACCCCCGCCCAGTGCCTTGTATAGCCGTACATGGTCGGTACTTACATCAGCGTTTGCACTGGCTACACTATCTTGGGTGCTAAGCATGGAACGTTGGGTTTCAAGCACAGTCTGAAAATCAACCAGCCCGCTGTCGTAGCGTTGGCGAGCCATAACAGCAGCATTGCCAGCGGCTTCTGCTGCTAGACTTAGTCGCGAAAGACGCTCAAGATCACCGCGCAATGCAACTAGAGCATCTTCCACTTCTTGAAGTGCCTTGAGCACAGTTGCTTGATAGGTAAAACGGGATTGTTCCAACACAGCCTCCTGAGCCCGCACTTTGGCTCGTCTTGAACCCGCATCAAATAACGGCATTGCAACATTGGCTAGTAGTGAACTTACCACCGAACCACCACTAACCAATGAACCCAATGTCAGTGCGCTTAGGCCTAGTGAGCCACTCAGATTAAAGTTTGGCAACCGAGCCGCGTCAGCTTGTGCTAGTAGCGCTAGATCAGCGCTAACGCGATGCTCGGCAGCACGCACATCAGGCCGCTGACGTAAGGTTTCGGCGGGGAAATTCAACGCCAAATTGTTAGCCGCTTGAGGTACTGGACTGCTTACAGCAAGTAGAGACAACAATGAGGCTGGAGGCTGGGCGGTTAGCACTGCAAGTGCGTGGCTTAACTGCTCAATTGAGGTTTGTAAAGGTGGGATCTGTGCCCGAATCTGCTCAGCTGATACACGCGCCTGTTCAGCATCAAGTGAGGCGACCAAGCCAGCTTGTGTCCGCCACTCAGTAATTTGCAAGGTTTCTAGCTGGCTAGTCAAATTGTTATTGGCAATAACCAATCTTGATTGGGCACTTCGTAGGGTAATATAATCTATTGCTACTTCAGCAGAAATGCTCACTTGAATATCCCCTAAACTCGCCTCACTTGCTTGTGCAGTAGCCTCAGCCGCAGAAAGTCCACTGCGATTTTTTCCAAATATATCAAGCTCCCAACCCGCATCTAGTCCAACCGAGAAGTTATTGATTGCTTTATTATGCCCAGATTTACTTCGTTGGACGGAAGCAGAGCCGTCAACCGTTGGCCATAGCGCTGCCGCAGCAACATCTTGTAATGCCCTAGCTTCAATGAGTGCGGCTTTTGCACTATTCACACTAGTGTTGGCCTGTAGCGCCGCATCAACAAGTTTAACCAAAAGTGGGTCATTGAAACGCCGCCACCATTTTACCAATGAAGTTACCTCAGACTTTCCAACAGCCTCGTTAGTTGACCACTTTGCTGGTACATCTATAGCTGCTGGTTCGGGGCGATCTGGTCTGAATGTCGCGCAACCAGTTAGAAGCAACATAAGTCCACCGATGAAGCTGGATGTGTGTTTGTTATAGATCACAATTTAATTTTGCAATACATAAAGGATTCATAGTTAAAACCTAAATTAGTCACATGGATTCATATGGTTAGGCACCTTCCAATCACTGTGGTTAGGCACGGTCTAACCTTCGCTCGAAATAGGAAAATGCTAACAAGTCACCAATTACGTCAATGATGTACTTTCTTTATCTTGGCAGTCTGTTCGCCACCGAACATTGTTTTCCAAGATATCGCCCTCATTAGTGAGATAGTTGCTCCCATACCTCTGCTGTGTTGCCCAAATTCATTGTGCATTCGAAGTTGGCATAACCCTGCCAGAGTGGAGCTGCCCCCAATTTATAGGTGTTCTTGCTTTGGCGAAAGATTGAAACTCACAGAATCATGATAATAAGCAGTCGGTTACACATTTCGTTTATCCTACAATTTGTCGCCTTTATCAAGCGAGAGTAACACTCCCATTTCTTCAACTAATTAGTTACGTATCTATTCTCACGTAGAAAATACACAGAAATAAATACCCTCCCCATTGGAAACGGTGGTCCCAAAATACTAAATATTTTCAATATCATTTTCGAATTTGTAGCCTTACATAATTGCCTCCTCTGTGCGACAGCGTACAGACACATAATAATTAGCCCAGTAATATTGTTTAGTTAACTCGTCCATAACGGATCATAAAGGAGAAGTATCATGAACGAATACCGCCACCACGTTTCAGGCATCTTTGCCCATCGTGAAGAAGCAGAAAGTGCATTTTCTAGGCTTATCAAAAAAGGACTGCCAAAAGGACGGATACAAATTTTTGAAAGCGATTCGACTCTGCCTGTAGCCACACAACAAGCAAAAAGTAATGAAGTATTAAAGGATATGGTTGTAGATGGCGCAATCGGAACCGCAGTTGGTGTCGGCATAGGTGCGCTGGCGGAAGTGGTGTTAGTTGCTGCAAACGTGAGCTTGTTCGTCGCCAGCCCGTTACTAGCTCCTTTAGCATTGCTTGGATGGGGCGCCAGTCTAGGCGCGACTGCAGGTGCAACGGTAGGTGCCAAGGTCAGTTCTGAAAAAAAAGAAGGTTGGTTTTCAGATTTAATCCGAGATGCAATTTCAAACGGTCAAGTCGTCTTGGTTGTGGAAACGCTAACAAAGCAAGAAGCAGAGATTGCAAAAGAAGTTATCAAAATATCGGTTAACGACTATGAGGATGTTAGTACGGCTTAAAGCACTATCAATTTATTGATTGGTAACAAATCATAACTCTGCGTTGGAGAACCGATATGAAAAAGATAAAAATTTTAGGCATCGTAGGAAGTATGCGTAAAGATTCATACAACCATTTTGCACTTAAAGCTGCACAGGAGTTAACACCAGATGATGCAGAGTTAGAACTGATTGAACTTCATGGAATTCCCGTATTCAATCAGGATGATGAGATAGCGCTCCCAGCCACTGTCCTTGAGTTCAAGAAGCGAATTCTAGTCGCCGATGCCATCCTGTTTGCAACACCAGAGTATAACTATTCTGTTCCTGGTAGTCTTAAGAATGCTATTGATTGGGCATCGAGACCATATGGAAAAAGTGCTTGGCTTGGCAAGCCAGCTGCGATTATGGGAGCTTCTGTTGGTAGCTTCGGAACAGCTCGAGCGCAATATCATCTTAGGCAGATTCTCGTCGCATTGAATATGCCAGTGGTCAATCAACCGGAAGTGATGATAAGTAACGCCGCAAAGGTGTTTAATCAAAATGGGAAACTTATTGACGAACCAACAAGGCAGTTCATTCAAAAGCTCTTAGGAGCGTTAGTTCAACTCACAAAAAGTACTTAGAAAAAGTAAATTTACCTTAGATTAGGTATCGTATAGAACGCTGTTAATCTAAATGCCAAAACTCCATCTGCAAAGTATTATTTTATAACCTAAAAAAATGTTAAGGAATATAAATTATGAGCTATCTAGATCGTGACACATACCGCATGTACCATAATAAATTTGGTGTTGGTCCAGGCCCTCATCTTATGGGAGCAAACGCCTTAACAGGCAATGATGTTTACAATCACAAAGGCGAAGACTTAGGTGATATTAAAGAATTTATGCTTAACATGAAAACTGGAGAAGTTAGTTATGCAGTATTATCGTATGGCGGCTTTTTAAGCATTGGTGAAAGACTGTTTGCAGTACCATTTAAGGCATTTAAATTGGATACTGAGAATAAACGATTTATTTTAAATATCGAAAAAGATAAAGTTGAGAACGCACCAGGGTTTGACCCTGAGCATTGGCCTAACATGGCAGATAAAACATGGATTGACTCAATTCATAATTATTACAATGTCGAGCATTCCTCATCGTAACAAGAAATCACTTTATTGCATCTCCTACCACGCACCCCTCATTATTGCGTGGTTTTAGCCCTCACTCCCCGAGGGCTTTTTTTGGCTAACTACATAATACGTTGCCATTAAACTCATTTATTTAAGTTCGTTACCGCACATACTTCTGAAAATATTATCCATCATCCTGAAGTTAATCTATTGAATGCAATTTTTCATTTAATTGGTCAATTACTTCCGCCCAGTCGGCATCATTAAGGATTTCTTCACGTAAGAATGATGCTTGTACTGGTGTCCAGAACGACGCGTCAGGAAGTAAAATATTTCTTGCTAGTGGGCTGTGGGTTTTGATGAAATTCTCAATTGCATTTTGGTCTGAAGGTAGACCGAGTTGTGCAAAAAGATTGTTGAGACTATGTATCAATGTATCCATAATTTACCTTTACCAATTATTTGAATCGCTACTCAGTCGTTTTGCCATCAAAATGCTCGTTATCCTTCTCTGCATCTGCACGAGTATGGTGAACAACTCCGTCCCGATGATTTGGAGGTGCATAGAGGGTATACAGCTTTAGTGGAACACTGCCGGTATTGATAATGTTATGCTTCGTCCCTGCTGGTACGAGCACGGCGAAACCCGCGCTAATTGCTGTAGTAGCACCATCGAGAACTGCCTCACCAGATCCCTCCTCCACACGAAAAAACTGGTCTAGCTTATGTATTTCCGCCCCGATTTCTTCCTTGGGTTTTAATGCCATAATGACAAGCTGGCAGTGCTTTGCTGTGTAAAGCACTTGACGAAACTCGTTATTCTTAATGGCAAGATTCTCGATATCTTTTACAAACCCTTTCATAACAACTCCTCTTTTATTTTCACGTTAATTTTCAGAAAATTACAAGCATTTCTAGCCACCTATAAAATTGGGGAAGTTGTCGACCACTCCTGCATGGCTTGTTCTCCAGGACGATCTACTTTGACTTTGCCGTTCTCGGTTGAGGTTACCCAGCTTACCGGGATGTAATGATGCTGGCCGTTTTTGTCTTTTGTCAGCTTGATGGCATTCGTCCCCTCCATATGATCAACTATTGCAAATTGTCCATCCTGGGAACAGACAACGGGCATGTCTGGCTTAATTTGATTGATATTAACCATAATATTTCTCCTTTTGGCTCCACCTAAACCAATTCAATTGGTAATCTTAAACTGTGACTTAAAAAAATTTACAAGCACCAATCAATTGAGTTTTAGCTGAACTATTTGATTCATTCTAAATAGGTAAGTCGAACACATACCATATTAAATTCCCTTACCTTAGCTCAAATTTATATTAATAATTAAAATCCGTCTGTACGACTGCGCACATAGCTATATTTAGCTTATTGCGGCAGCATGAAAAACTAAATAGTCCATAACATCTTACTTAGCCAGTAAGTCTTTTCGAACACTAGTAGCTTAAGTGTGGCATATCGTTCTCTAAGTAATGATGACTAGCATGTAGCTCTTCAGCAAATATATCAAGCCGCAAAATTGGACGCTACGAAATCCCAGTTAATGATGTTCCAGAATTTATCGACATATCCAGCACGTGCATTGCGGTAGTCAATATAATAAGCATGCTCCCATACGTCACAGGTTAATAATGGTTTGGCATCACCTGCGATAGGCGTAGTTGCGTTACTGGTGGAAACCAGATCAAGTGTGCCATCCGCTTTCTTTTCCAGCCAAGCCCATCCAGAACCAAAGGTCGTGGTTGCACATTGGGAAAATGCCTTCTTAAATTCGTCATAAGATCCCCACTTGGCACTGATAGCATCAGCAAGCGCACCAGTCGGGATGCTGCCATCATTGGGTTTGAGGCAGTTCCAGTAAAAGTTGTGGTTCCAGACTTGAGCTGCATTGTTGAAGATAGCTCCAGAGGATTTCTTGACGATATCTTCCAAGCTGGAATTAGCGAAAGCAGTATTCTTAATCAAGTCGTTAAGATTGCTGATATAGGTCTGATGATGTTTTCCATAATGATAGTCAATGGTTTCAGCAGAAATATAAGGTTCAAGTGCATCCTTGGCATAAGGCAATTCAGGTAGTTTGTGTTCCATTTGATTCTCCATTTAAAAAGTTAATTGAATTAAGGCAGTATTTGGAAAGGTTTTTATAATCTTTCCCACTTGCCATTGAAGAATGATTAATGTTGTTTCATACAATATGTCGCAACACTAACTGTTAGTGCATATATGCGCATAAATTAGCTATCACAACCTTTTCAATCCACAGGCTCTGCTAGCAAATCTTGCAAAGTGAATTTATTGGAAAAAATATTGATTAAAATCGTAGTTACTACTTACCGTATATACACGATATTTCGTTATCTACAGAACACTCAACCATCCCTACTCACTTTGCAAATTCATTAATTATAATTAATAGCCTTTGGGTGCACTTGAAGTGCTGTCATTGTTAGTACCAGTCGTTGTGCCGTTAATTGGCTCGCCAACCTTAGTATCATCAGTACTACCGTTAGTACTGACACCAGTAGTTGTCCCAATGGGTTTATTATTCAAGGAACTGGCATTAGAACCATCTTGCATATCTGAATTCATTTTGTGACTTTTTTTGTGCATGTTTTTTTTGTGTGACATACTTTTCTTGTTTGGTGCACTTGAAGTGCTGTCATTGTTAGTACCAGTCGTTGTGCCGTTAATTGGCTCGCCAAGCTTAGTATCATCAGTACTACCGTTAGTACTGACACCAGTAGTTGTCCCAATGGGTTTATTATTCATGGAACTGGCATTATCAGTGTTGCTGGAGGTGGTTGCTGCAGAAGCAGAATAAACGCTAAACGACAACGCGGCGGCTAAAATACTACAAGTAAATTTATTCATGATAGTTCCTTTATATAATCAAAATTCAGTAATTTATTAAAACGTCAAATGACGTATCGCATGTTAAGTCGGTGCTCTTGCAGCTGTCTGTTCGGTAGCG
>Ga0302323_100001709_pt1 | contig 17876 bp, 12 predicted proteins | sample Fen_T0_3_FD_201950 | JGI IMG/M metagenome (GOLD analysis project Ga0302323, IMG submission 201950) | Peat permafrost microbial communities from Stordalen Mire near Abisko, Sweden - Fen_T0_3 | ecosystem: Environmental > Terrestrial > Soil > Wetlands > Permafrost | place: Sweden: Abisko... | reverse complement strand
GTGCTGGCCACTCGATCGACCCGCGGCTAGCGAATCACCTTGCCGTCGGCGTCGACGACCTTCAGGTCGCCGAGCCCGAGCTCGCGGATCGGCGCCTCGATCTTCTTGAGGTCGCCGACGATCACCCAGGTCATCGCCGTGGGCGACAGCGCCGTCGCGGCCTTGGTGAGCTGATCGACGGTCAACGAGCTCACCTTGGTCGCGCGCAGCTGGGGGTAGTCGTCCGGCCGGCCGTACAGCGCCAGCTCGCTGAGCGTGCCGAGCACCGCGTCGCCGGTCTCGTACGCCCCGGGCAGCGTGCGGATGTTGGTCGACTGGATCTTCGCGAGCTCCTCCGGCTTGGCCGGCGCCTTGCCGGTGACGTACTCGGCGACCTCGCGGCGGAGCTCCTTGATCGCCTCGACCGTCTTGTCGATCTGGACCGGCGCGCTCGCGATCCACGGCCGCGGACCGACGCCGCCGATGACCTGGGAGAACGACGCGTAGGCCCAGTGCTTGGCCTCGCGCAAGTTCATGTTGAGCCGCGAGCTGAACTCGCCGCCCAGCACGCCGTTGGCGGTCTCGAGCTCGATCGCCCCCGGATCGGTGCTCGGGGCGACCAGCTCGCCGACCACGATCGTGGCCTGGCTCGCGCCCGGCTGATCGACGAGCACGACGCGCGGTCGCGTGGGTCGCGCGACCGCGGGCAGCGCGATGTGCGGCACCGGCGAGCTCGGCGCCTTCCAGCCCGCGAACGCCTTCTCGAGCTTGGGCGTCAGCTCGGCGAGATCGGTATCACCGATGACGAGCAGCGTCGCGTTGTCGGGCCGGATCCAGTCGGTCAGCCACTGGACCAGGTCGTCGCGTGAAAGCGCGGTGATGCCAGCCTCGGTGCCGGTGCCGGTGCGCGCGATGCCATACGGATGATCCGGGCCGTAGAGCGCGGGCCCCAGCAGGCGGCTCGCGAGGACGTTGGGCCGCGCCTTCTCCTGCTTGAGACTTGCCAGCCACTGACCGCGCACGCGCTGGAGCTCCTGGTCGTCGAGCCGCGGCCGCAGCACCACGTCGGACAGCAGCGCCAGCGAGTCGTCGAGCCGCGGCTTCATCGCCGACAGCTCGATGCGCGCGAGGTCGAGCGTGCCGGACGTCTCGATCACCGCGCCGAGCGCGTCCTTGCGCGCGGCGTACGCCAGCGAGTCGTAGGCCCCGGCGCCCTCCTGGAGCATGCGCAGCGCGAACCCCGCGGTGCCGGCTTTGCGGCGGTGATCCGACGCGTAGCCGGCCCCCTTGAACTCGAGGCTCATCTGCACGACCGGCAGACCGCGGCGCTCGGCGAGCACGACCTTCACGCCGTTGCTCAGCGTGGCGCGCGCGACCGCGGGGAAGCGCAGCGGCGGGAAGTTGTCGATCACCGGCACGCCGGCCGAGCGATCGACGCCCTGGGCCAGCGCCTTGAGGTTCTTGGCCGCCGGCGGCACGGTGGTCGGCGGCAGGTCCGCCACCGGCGGATCCTCGACCAGCGGGATCCGGTCGCCAGGATTGACCGCCAGCGTGAACGCACCGCGGCGCAGCCACTTGGCGGCGAGGTCCTTGAGCTGGGCGGGCGTCGAGCTCTGGTACGTGGCGAGCTGGGCGCGGTAGCACGTGGGGTTGCCGGCATAGGTCTGGCACTCTGCGAGCACGTCGGCCTTGCCGCCGAACCCGCCGATCCGCTCGACGCCGCGCACGAAATTCGCGACCAGGCTCGCGCGCGCCTGGTCGAGCTCCGCCGCGGTCGGCCCGTCGGCGATAAGCTTCGCGAGCTCCTCCTCGATGATCGCCTCGACCCGCGCGGCGTCGCCCCCGGCCTTGACGTCGGCCTGGACGATGAACAGCCCGCCGATCTCCAGGTCGGCCAGCGACGACGACACCCGGTCGACCAGCTTGTCGACGTGCACCAGCCGCTTCTGGAGCCGCGACGACTGCGAGGAAGCGAGCACGCGACTGAACAGCTCGAACCGCGCGGCCTCGGTCGTCCCGAACGGCGGCACGTTCCAGACCTTGTAGATCCGGGTCTGCGGCACGTTGTCGGTGATCACCGCGCGCGTCGCCGCGGTCCGCGGCGCGACCTGGGGCGCTAGCTTGGCCAGGCTCGCCGACGGCGAGATATCGCCGAAGTAGCGCGTCACCTTGGCCTTGGCGGTCGCGAGATCGATGTCGCCGGCGAGCACCAGCACCGCGTTGTTCGGTCCGTACCAGCTGCGGAACCAGTTCTTGACATCGTCGAGCTTGGCGGCGCTCAGGTCGTTCATCGAGCCGAGCGTCGTGTGGTGATACGGATGGGTCTCGGGATACGCGTTCCGGTAGATCAGGGCGAACGCCTGGCCGTACGGCTGGTTCTCGCGCTGTCGCTTCTCGTTCTGCACCACGCCGCGCTGCTCGTCGAGCGTCGCCTGGTCCATCGCGCCGAGCAGGTGGCCCATGCGGTCCGACTCCATCCACAGCGCGACATCGAGCGCCGTGGACGGAACGTTCTCGAAGTAGTTAAAACCCGACCCAACCCGACCAGCAGCGATAGTAACCCAGCCCACGCATCCGTGGGCCACCGAGGACGTCGCCGATCGTTGCCGATCTGCGCCGGTCCCACCTTCGACTACCGCGTGCCGCATGACGCCCTCGGCCCACTTCGAACCGGGCAAGCGTTGCGGTGCCGACATCGCGTCACCTATGCTCGAATCCAACGTCTTGTAACCAAGGATGTACGTTCGATGCAACACCGCAAGCAGTTTTTCGCGCACTCCGTCCAGCCACGATCGGAACGAGCGAGGCGGAGTAGGCTCCAGATCTCCCTGCTGGCGGCGCTCGCCGTCGTGCTCGCGCTCGCGCCGGCCTCCCACGCGGGGACCTCAGGGATCTTCGGCGGTGGGCCGTTCTATATCAACGCCACCAACCACATCACCGAGATCAAGAATTCGGGTTTCACCGAAGCCATTATCTGGAACATCGAGGTCAAGACCAATGGCGATCTGAACTTCAACGGTGAATTCCCCCTGGTCTCGAACGGCGTCTACATCGGCGACCAGACCCACCCCGACTTCGCGTCCAACATGGCCGCGCTCAAGACCGGAACCATCCAGCGCATCACGTTCAGCATCGGCAGCTCCAACGTCGGCGACTTTCAGGATATCAAGGCGCTGGTCAACGCGCAGGGAACCGGGACCACCAGCATCCTGTACCGCAACTTCCTCGCGCTCAAGACCGCGATCCCGTCGGTCGACGCCTTCGACCTCGATGACGAGAACAGCTTCGACCAGGCCTCGACGGTGCAGTTCGCCGTGATGCTGGGCGGCCTCGGCTTCCACGTCGTTCCGGATCCGTTCAGCAACGCGACCTACTGGACCAGCGTCGCGTCGGCGGTCAACGCGCAGCTGCCCGGCACGGTCGACGCGGTGCATCTCCAGGCCTACGCCGGCGGCTCGGGTAACAACCCGTGCTCGGGCTGGAACTTCGGCGGCGTGCCGGTGTTCGCCGGGCTGTGGGACGCCAATGACACCCCCGCCCAGGTCCAGACCATCGTCACCAACTGGCACAACCAGTGCGGGGTCACCGGGGGCTTCATGTGGCTCTACGACGACTTCCTCGGCAACGGCCTGGCGGCACAGTACGCGGCCGCGATCAACAACGCCGTCAGCGGCGCCAGCCCCACCGGGATCTACAACCAGAGCTTTGGCATCGTCAGCGACGGCTCGGCGTTCTCGGGCGGCATCGACGGTGTGGGCAGCGCGTACTCCGCCAACCTGCTCGGCACGAGCCTGGTCTGGAACGGCGTCAGCTTCAGCTTCGGCCCCGCCAACGGCGCGGACGTGATCAGCGGCGCCGGACAGACGATCGAGCTCACCGCCGCCCAGGCGTCCGCGGTCTCGCTGCTCGGGCTCGCGGTCAATGGCGCGCAGACCTCGCAGGTCTTCGTCGTCCATTACACGGATGGCACCACCGCGAGCTTCACGCAGAGCATCAGCGACTGGTTCGTTCCGGCTCACTACACAGGAGAGTCGATCGCCAAGTCGATGGCGTATCGCAATAACAGCAACGGCACCAGGGACAATCGCACGTTCAATCTGTACGGCTACGCGTTCGCCACGAACACCGCCAAGACCGTCCAGAGCATCACCTTGCCGAGCAACGCGCAGGTCAAGATCCTGGCGATCGGCCTGGTTCCGTAACCCACCGCGCAGCCCGGCGCCGTGCGCGAGCGCGCGGTGAGCCCAGGCGCGCGGTCGCTACTCGCCGCCCTCGGTGTCGAGGTAGGGACGCTCCTCGGTCTCGGTCCGAGCTTGCTCGCGCAGCGCCTCGTCGGACGGCTTGTCCGGTTTCGCAGGCGTACGGACGCCGAGTTTCGGCCGGTGTTCGTTGCGCGGAGGGGTCGGCATGATCACGGCGCTGCAACCCCAGTGCCACCACCGCGCTCGATCTGCCCGCTGCATTGGCCAGGACGACGTCCGCGCGACCTCCAAGAGAGGTGAAGAAAACACAGCCCCTCGAGCTTGCCGCCGACTGCGATCCTCGCTGAGGATTCCACACGCGTGCCTCGCACTCGATGACTCCGATCAAAGTCGCCTCGATCCCGGCACGGCCGCGTTCGACGACAAGTTGAACATCTACGGATTCGGTGACTTCACCTGGTCAAATATCCACTGGAGCAAACCCACTCCCAACCTGGCAGACGCTACGAGCTTTACCTACGGCAGTCTCAACGTCTGCTTGGCTAAAACCTCTCGCCCGCGTGGCGCGGGCTTACAGAGATCCGGTTCATGTACGTACCGAACCCCCAGCGTTGCTCGGACAGTGCCCAGGCCCCAGGGCGGACCCGGCGCTACGCGGTCTTGAAGTTGGGCTGGGTGGGCGGACGCAGCGGCAGGATCTGACCATCGGCCTCGGGGAAGCGAAACCGCAGCGTCGTGCCGTCGGTGGCGTTGCTCGCGATCTCGATCGTCCCGCCGAGCGCGGTGACCGCGTCGCGCAGCGCGGCCATGCCGACGCCGCGGCCCGAGGTATCGGTGGTCTGTTTCGCGGTCGAGAACCCATCCGAGAACAGCGCCTGCTCGAGATCGGTCTGGGTCTCCGCCGCGAGCCCAGCGCTCCTCGCCCGCTCGCGCACCACCTCCCATGGGATGCCGCCGCCGCCGTCCGTCATCGTGATGAGCAGGCGGCCGTGGCCGCGCGACGCGGTGAACACCAGCTTCGGCCGCGCCGGCTTGCCCGCCTTGGCGCGGGCCTCCGGGCTCTCGATGCCGTGATCGACCGCGTTGCGCACCGCGTGGATCATCGAGCTCCAGAACGCCATCCAGCGCGCGGTGTCGAGCCGGATGCCTTCATCGGCGATCACGATGTCGAGCTCGCCCTTGCCGAGCCGTCGCGCCAGGCTCGTGGCCTGCTTGCCGAGCCGCTCGAACCGGCGCGCGACCGGCTCGTGCGACCAGGACGTCAGCAGCACCGCCAGATCGCGGCTCGCCATGCCCTGCTTGGCCTTCTCGATGACGCGCGCCAGCTCCGCAAACTCGAGCTCCACGATGTTGCGCCGCGCGTCGCCGAGCAGCCGGCCGAGCTTGACCGTGACCAGCTGCCAGCCCGCGGCGAGCGTCGTGCGCTGGGCCTCGGTGAGCGCCGCGGGGGTCTCGGCCAGCTCGGTCTCGAGCGCGTGGCACAGCTCGGCGTAGCTCTCGAGCCCGTAGATCGCGCAGTTGCCCTTCAGCGTGTGGATCGTGCGGCGCTCGACCTGCGGATCGCCCGGCGTGGCGAGCGAGCTGACCAGGTTCGCGGCCTCCTCGAGGAACTCGTCGAACCCCGCGCGGTCGGCGGTGATCCGCTGGAACAGCGACACCATCTCGCGCTGCTCGCGCTCGGCGCGCTCCCGGACCAGGTGCTCGGTGATATCGCCGACGATCAGCAGGATCTGCACGACCTGCTCGCCCTGGAAGATCGGCGAATACTTGATCTCGAACGTGCTCGCGCCGACCTGAAATCGCCGCGGCATCTGCTCGAGGCACAGCTCGAGCGGCATGAACCCGTCGCGCACGGACTCGAGCCCGAACGAAAACCAGGTCGCGAGATCGGGGCAGCGATCGCCGAGGTAGGCCTGGAACGTCGCGCCCGCCGCCGGCGCGCCGAACCAGCGATCGACGATCGCCGAGCGCTCGCTCGCCATCACGCCGTGCGGATCGATCGTGATGAAGCCCTGCACCACGTTGTCGAGCACGAGCCGCATGCCGCGGTTGCGATCGTCGAGCTCTCGGGTCCGGGCCTCGACCTTGTCCTCGAGGTTGTGGGCGTAGTCCTTGAGCTGGGTGTCGCGCAGCGAGACCTGGCGCGTGAAGAACAGGATGACGAGCGCGCCGAGGATGCACCCCGCCACGCCGGCGATCAGGGTGGTGTTCGACACCCGCGACAGCACCGCCTGCGCCTCGGTCATCCGCGCCGTGGACACCAGGACCGCGACCTTGCCGACCTGGTTGCCCTCGATGATCGCCGGCGCCCAGCTCGCGAGGTAGCCGGCATCGCGGACCAGCGTGCCCGGCTTGGCTGCGAACACCGTCGCGGCCGATGCGATCGCCCCGTGGCTCGCCACCACGGCGTTCCGGGCATCGAGCGCCGCGATCCCCAGGACGTCCGACGACTCGGCGTACGCGCCGAACGACTCCTTGACCATCGGAGCGTCGCTGACCGCGAGCCCGAGATCGGAGGTCTTCGCGAGCTCCTGCGCGCCGCGCAGCGCTCGCCAGGCGAGATCGTCCTCGACCTGCGGCCCGAACCGCTGCGACAGCGACTGGACCAGCGTGAACATGAAGCCGGTGAACCCCGCGAAGCCCACCACCAGCGCGATCAGGATGAACGTTCGCAGCCTCCGGATCGAGATCGCGGGGCGGGCACTACCTGCAGCTGGGTCGCTCATGGTCTCGGTCCTGTGGAATCCTGACGACCGCCTGGACGTCCGAGTTGACCTGATCGGCCGGGGACGCAGGCCGGGGTACGAAAGACGCGAACACGCCGTAGGTCGGCCAGCGCGCCGCGAGATGTAGTGGCGCGAAGCGATACGCCTTCGATGCCCCGGAGGAAAGGCTTCCGCCCGATGGCGCAGGGCCGCTGGCGCGCCGGCCGGTCGCACCGGCTGCGGCCGCTGGGCGCGCGTCCAGGGTTCCGCGTTACGCCTTGCGACCCGCGCGATCGCGCTCCAGCACGTCAATGGCCCGGACTCGAAGCCGAGATGTGAGTTTTCGCATGCGCTGGGCACGCAAAACTCCTGGCAGCGGGTAACGTAGCCAGATATCGTGATGGCTCGCCAGAGGTCCCATGAAGTTCGTTGATCGGCTGAACATTCGTGGCAAGATCCTTGTGCCGACGCTCACCCTGGTCGCCATCGCGCTGGCCATCGCGGGCGTGCTCGTCTGGGTCCTGAACGACACGTCGAACAAGTATCGCGACCTGATCCACGGCCCGGTGCTCGCGGCGAAGGTGAGCACCGTGTACGCGGGGAAACTCTCGGAGCTCGGCCGGGTCATCAACCTCGCGATGCTCCAGCACGACGCCGATCTGCAGAAGCTCCGCCGCGAGCTCGACGATCTGAAGGCGGCCCGCAAGGAGAGCCGCGAGCAGCTGGAGCGCCTGTTCCCCAACAAGCCCGAGGTCCAGGCGCTCAAGGCGACCGGTGCGCAGATCAATGATGCGCTGGACGCGTTCCTGGCCAAGGCGAAGGTCGAATGGAGCTCCGGAGCCGTTCCGGCCGCGGCCGCGGCGGCGCCCGAGCCCGAGCCCGAGCCCGTTCCGCAGGTTTCTTCGGGTCGACGAGGCGCCGCGCGCAAGCGGGATGCGCGCGCCGAGCTCGCGCTCGAGGCCGCCCGCGCGCGGACCGCGGTCGCGGCCATCGCGCCAGAGCGCGGCAAGCCGCCCAGTGAGGTCGAGCGGTTCTGGACCGAGACCGGCCGGCCGGCGCTCTCGAAGCAGCGCGCCTCGCTCAACGCGATGTCGGACGAGCTCGACGCGGCCGCCGATACGGCCACGAAAGACCTCAACGAACGCACCCGCTCGACCATGATCCTGCTAGTCGGCGTCAGCCTCGGGCTGATCCTCATCGTCGTGATCTTCGCGCTGATGACGGTCAACTCGAGCATCGTCAAGCCGATCACCGTGCTCACCGGGAAGACCGTGCTGCTGTCGCGTGGCGACGACAACTTCACGTTGCCCGAGGTCGACCGCAAGGACGAGTTCGGCGCGCTCGCGCGGGCGCTCGAGGTATTCAAGAGCAACGCCGACAAGATCCGCGCCATGTCGGTCGCCGAGCAGGTGACCAAGGAGATCGGCGACGTCATCAAGTCGGCGGCCAACAAGGACTTTTCCCGCGACGTCGACCTCAGCACCAAGGAGGGGTTCCTCAAGGAGATCGGCGTGGCCGTGAACAACCTCCTCTACATCTGCAGAGGCGCGTTCAAAGACTTCAGCGAGAAGGCGTCGCAGACCGCGGTGTCGGTGGATGAAGCCGGCACCGCCGTGGCGCAGATCTCCGATGGCGCGCGGCTGCAGACCACCCAGCTCGCGCAGGTCTCCACCGCGCTCAGCGAGTCATCGAAGGCGATCAAGCTCGTGACCTCCAACGCGAGTAGCGCGCGCGAGAAGGCGGAGGCGGCGGCGCAAGCCGTCGAGCAAGGCCAGCTCGCGGTCGCGCAGCTCGAGCCGATCGTTGAAGCGATCTCCCAGAACAGCCGCAAGATCAACCAGATCACCCAGGTGATCGCGCAGATCGCCAACCGCACCCACATCTTGTCGCTCAACGCGGCGATCGAGGCGGCGCGCGCGGGCGAGCACGGCAAGGGCTTCGTCGTCGTGGCCCAGGAGGTCGGCAAGCTCGCCGAGAGCTCGGCGCAGAACGCCAAGCAGATCACCGATATCGTCGAGCAGGCGTCGAACGACGCGCAGCAGGGCAAGGTGGCGACCAGCACCGTGAGCCAGTCGATGAAGGCGATCGCCCAGGGCACGCAGGATACCACCGAGCGCGTGCGCACCATCGCGGTGGCGATGGACGAGCAGCAGGCGACGATCTCGCAGATCGAAGGCAGCGTCGGCCACCTGCGGACGATCGCGCATAGCAACTCGAGCGCCGCTGAAGAGATCACCGCGACGATGGTGCAGCTGTCGAAGCTGTCGAACGATACCCGCCAGCGTCTGCTGGCGTTCAAGACCGAATGAGCGCGCGCGTGCCGGCCGACGCTGCCACGGCGCTGACGGACGCGCAGCTGCTCGCCGGGGTCGTACGCGACCGCATGGGGCTCAAGCCCGACCTGTCGACGCCCAAGATCGAGGCGCTGTTGCACGCGGTCGCCGCGGACGGGCGACGCGCCGTGTGCCGCGAGCTCCTCGCCTCCGATCCCGGCGACGCCACGTGGCGCGCGTTCGCCGAGGCGCTGCTCGTGCACGAGACGTACTTCTTCCGCCACCCCGATCAGCTCCGCCTGCTCGCCGACGTGGTGTTGCCGCGCCTCGTGCAGGACCGGATCGACGCGGGGAGCCGCGAGCTGCGCGTGTGGTGCGCGGGGTGCGCGTCCGGCGAGGAGGTCTACACGCTCGCCCTGCTCGTCCAGGCCGCGCTCGCGGCGCGCGCGCCCGCGTGGAACGTCACGATCCTCGGCACCGACCTGAGCGCGCAATCGCTCGCGCTGGCGCGCGCCGGGACCTACACCCTGGCCGCCGGCCTCAACAGCTTCCGAGATGTGCCGCCGTTCGCGCGGCATCACTTCACCGCGATCCTCAGCGCCGCCGCGACCACCTGGTCCGCCAGCGCCGAGCTCCGCCGCTTGACCCGGTTCGCGCAGCACAACCTCGCGATCGATCCGCCCCCGCTCCGCGACGTCGATCTCGTCGTGTGCCGCAACACGCTCATCTACTTCGACGAGCCGCACGCGCGCGCGGCGATCAACTCGCTCGCGGACGCGCTGCGGCCCGCCGGCGCGCTGCTGCTCGGTCCGGCGGAGACCGCGTCCGCGGCGACCACGCTGCGGATGGTGTGCACCGAGCAGACGGTGCACTGGATGAAGCAGGCGTCGCCGTGAAGCACCGGGTCTCCGTCTCCACCGCGTCGGGCTTGCTCGCGATGGTCGTCCGCAAGACCCTGGCGCGGTCGAACGGCCTCGAACCCGGGGCCGACCACCGCGACGCCCGCGGCGCGCTCGCCGCCGTTGGCGAGCCGACCGGGCTCGCCGTGATCGACGCCGAGCTGCTGCACGATGATCGCGACGGCGCGGCGCTGTGCAAGGCGCTGGTCGCCCGCCGCCAGCCATCGATCGTCCTCGATGCGCGGCGCCGCGGCGTCCCCGATCCCATCTCCGCCCTGGCCTCGGTCGTCGTGGTCTCGGGGCGGCTCCCCGGCGAGCTCGACCTGGCTGTGGTCGAGCGCGAGCTCCTGGCGGCCGTGGGCAGCGCGTTCCACCACCGCAGCGCGCTGCCGATCGGGGCGCCCGCCGCCAGCCCGCCGCCGGCCCAGCCAGCCGGGCTCGGCGACGCCGTGCTCGAGCTGATCGTGCTCGGCGTCTCGACCGGCGGCCCGACGCTGCTGCTGCGCTTGCTCAAGGACGTGATGGCCCCCGCGACCGCCATGCTCATCGCGCAGCACATGCCGGAGAGCGAGACCGCGGGCTTCGCGGCGCGCTTGAGCGAGGTCACGGGCCTGCGCGTGTGCGAGGTCTCGGGCGGCCCCCTGCCGCCGGTAGGTGCGATCGGCGTGGTCCGCGGTGGCGGTGACTTCCGGATCGTGCGGCGCGGCCTGGACCTGCACCTGCGCCCCACGGTGGTCGCCGGCAACCCGTTCCATCCGAGCATCGACGAGCTGCTCGCGAGCGCCGTGCTGGCCGGCGTCGCCGTGGGCGCGGCGATCCTGACCGGGATGGGCCAGGACGGCGCCGCGGGCGCGCTCGCGATGGCGCGCAAGGGCCTGCCGGTGATCGCGCAGCGCCCCGATACCTGCGCGGTGGCCGGCATGCCGCAGGCCGCGATCGACAACGGCGCGGCGTGCAGCGTGATGTCCCCCGAGGCCATCGCGGCCACGTTGAACCGCTGGAGCGAGACCGCGCGGCGCGGCGCGCTCGCCGGGGCCGGGGCCGGGGGAGGACCCGCCTCGCCATGACCGCCGGCACACCGACCGGCGCCGCGCGCCTCGTCCTCGCCACCTCGGATCCGGTGTTCGCGGCGCAATGCCAGCAGGCACTCGACGGCACGGACCAGCAGTTGCTCGCCACCGTGTCGCTGGCCGAGCTGGTGGACGCGACGCGACGCCACGCGCCCGATCTCGTCGTGCTCGACGCGGACGGCGGGGACGTGGCGGCGCTCAAGACGCTCGCGACCAAGGTGATGCTGGTGAGCTGCGCGCGCATCGTCCTGGTCTCCGCGTACCTCGCGCCTGGATCTCCGCTCCTGTGCGCGCTGCTCCAGTCGATCGCGGCGAGCTTCGTGCAGAAGTCGCGCGGGTCGAGCTGGCTCGGCCTGGCCGAGGACGACCGCGCCGCGTTCGTCGACGCGCTGCGGGCGGCCGCCGGTTCCTCCGAGCGCACGCCTGCCGCCGCGGCGCCGATCGGCGGTCCGGCCGCGGCGCGGGACCTGGCCCCGCGCGCGCGCGACGCCGTCGACGGCGGATGGGCGACCGACGCGCCGCCACCCCGGGGCCGGTCATGATCGAGTTCGACGGCGCGCTGCTCCGCGAGTTCGCCAGCGAGATGATCGAGCACGTCGCGGCGTGCGAGCAGGTGCTGGTGCGCGCGAGCACCGACCCGGTCTACGAGCAGGACTACCACCTCATGCTCCGCAGCATGCACTCGATCAAGGGGCTCGCGCGCGTGCTCGCTTCGACCGGCCTCGAGAGGCTCGCCCACGCCGCCGAGTCGCTCTTGGTGGAGGTCCGCGACGGCCGGCGGGTGCTTGCCCCGGTGCGCGACGTGCTGCTGCAGGCGCTCGATGCGTTCGAGACCGCGCGGACGAGCATCCTCGCGGGCGCCGCGTTCCACCCCGACGAGGCGCTGCTGCGCGCGCTCGCCGATACCGGCGCGACGCCGCGCGCCGAACCCCCGATCGCGCCGCCGCCCGAGGCCGCGCTCGACGGCGAGCTGTACTTCGATCAGGCGACGCTGGTCGCGCTGGGCGAGCTGTTCGAGGAGCTCCTGCCGTCGATCGCGAGCCTGGTCGCGAGCGCCGCGCAGCCCGGCGCGCAGGTGGCCGAGGACATCGCCGCCCTCGAGTTCGCGCTCGACAAGCTCGGCCTGTCCGGGTTTCGCCGCGCGGTCGGCGCGCTCGCCGATCGCAGCCGGCCGGCGGAGTTCGCGCGTTGCCTGTACCTGGTCGAGCGGCTCGCCGCGCTGCTCGAGCGCGATTGCGGGGTCGTCGAGGCGGTGCGGTGGTCGCGGCCGTGGCTCGAGCAGGCGCTGCTGCGCGCGCTCGAGGACGAGCACTGGAGCGACGTTGGCTGGATGCTGCGCGCGCTGTCGCCCGGCAACCCGTTCGTCGCCCTGATCCCGCAGATCACCGACGCGGCGTGCCCCGCGGACACCCGCCAGGCCGCGCTCGGGGTGCTCGGCGATGTCCTGCGCGCGGGGCTCGCGCGCGGCGCGCCCTCGAGCTCCGACATGGCCGTCCTGGCCGCCGATCGGGTGCGCGAGCTGCTCGCGCAGCCGCACCAGGTCCCGGCCGCGGTGCTCACCGCGCTCGACAGCAGGCGCCTCGATCTCGAGCGGTTTCGCTGGCTCCCGGTGGCCGTGGTGGCGCGGCTGCAGAGCGTGGTGACCGACGCGTCGTATCAGCTGTTCGAGGTCGTGGTCCAGCCGGCGGCCCTGACCCGCGGCGCCGAGCTCGCCCAGCTGGCGGAGTTGCTGCATCGCGGGGTCGAGCCGCTGCTGAGCGAGACCCTGGTGTTCGACGGCGCGGTCACGCTCGTCGTTTTGCTCGCGACGCCGCTCGGCGAGGCCGCGGTCCGCGCGCGGGTCGAGCAGCTCGTCGGGACCACCGCGGCGACGACGGTCCGCAAGCTCGACCAGCACCCCGGCGACGCGCACTTTCGCATCAAGGTGCAACCGATCCGCGACGCGATGGGCCACGAGGACCTGCAGGTCCGGGTCCCGGTCGCGCTGCTCGACTCGATGTTCGGGCGGCTCGGGCAATTCTTTGGGGTCACCACCCGGTTCAACGCGCTGGTGTTCGACAGCGACGTCTCGGACATCCTGAACGAGCTGTCCGACTTCAGCGTGCTGCGCGCGCCGCAGCTGCTCCCCAAGGTCGATCGCCTCGTCCGCCAGCAGCGCGAGTACGCCACGCTCGAGGCCGAGACCCACCGGCTCATCAGCGTGATCCACGACATGACGCTCGGGCTGCGCGTGATCCCGATCGACACCTTGTTCGCGCGGTTCACCCGCGTCGTCCACGACCTCGCACAGCGGCAAGGCAAGGAGGTCCGCCTCGAGGCCCAGTCCAACGGCATCCGGGTCGACAACGGCATGCTCGAGCTGCTCGCCGATCCGCTGATGCACATGATCCGCAACTGCATCGACCACGGCATCGAGCCGCCGCGCGCCCGCGAGCAGTCCGCCAAGGCGCGCGTCGCCCGGCTCGTGCTGCACGCCGAGCAGCGCAGCAACCACATCATCATCGAGGTCGGCGACGACGGCCGCGGCATCGACCTCGAGCGCGTGCTCGAGCGCGCGATCGCCAAGAACCTGATCGACGCGGCCACGGCGTCGACGCTCAGCGATGACCAGATCGCGCGGTTCATCTTCTCGCCCGGGTTCTCGACCGCGGACCGGGTGACCGAGACCTCGGGGCGCGGCATCGGCATGGACGTCGCGCTCGTCAACGTCACCAAGCTCAACGGCGTGATCGACATCATCACGCAGCGCGGCCGGGGCACGACCTTCCGGATCGACATCCCGCTGTCCAAGGCGATCCAGTCGATGCTGCTCGCCGAGACCGGCGTCCAGACCGTCGCGTTCCCCGATCGCATGGTCAACGAGTTCGTGGTCGTGCCGGTGACCGAGGTCCAGTCGGTCAACGGCCAGCGGTCCATCGTGGTCCACGAGCGGTTTCTCCCGCTGTTCTCCCTGGTCGACCTGCTCAAGCTCCCGGCGCCGCCGCCCGAGGCCCGGAGCAACGATCTGTGCATCGTCGTGTGCGAGCTCGAGGGCCGGCGCGTCGGGTTCGAGGTCCACCGCATCCGCCGGCGCGCCGATCTGCTCATCCAGGAGATGCACCCGCGGATCGCCAAGCTCCCCGGGATCGGCGGGATCTCGACGCTCGGCACCGACAAGATCGTCGTCGTCGTCGATCCCGAGGGGCTGTTCGACCTGGCCCGGCGGTCCGCGGTGTTCGGCCTGAGGACCCACGCGGCGCGCGTCGCCGAGGGGCTGTTCTGATGCGCGAGCACGTGTGCGTGCGCTGCGGCGATCTGCTGCTGCTGTTCCCGGCGGAGAACATCGGCACCATCGAGCCGGTGTTCGGCCCGGCGCGGTTCTCCGCGTGGACGCAGCGCCCGCGGCCCCGCGGCGCCGAGCCGGTGCTCGACGTCCGGCGGCTGCTCGGCGCGCTCGCGCCCGCTGCGCAGCACGTCGTCGTCCTGCGCTGGCGCTCGACCGATGGCGCGCGGCAGGTCGGCCTGCTCGTCGATTCGGTCGAGGCGATCGTCCAGTGCTATGCCGGCGACCTGATCGACGTCCCGATCCTGCCGCGCCGGCTCCGGCCGATGTGCGATCAGGTGATGCACGATCCGAGCGGCCAGCTGCGGCTGCGCGTGAAGCCCGACGTCGAGCTCCCGCTGGACCGGCCGGCCGATCGCCGCCGCTACGTCCGCTCGCTCGTCGCGATGGGCCCGCCGCCATGACCGCGCCCGCGCCCAAGACCGTGCTCGTGGTCGACGACAGCTCGCTCATGCGCCGGCTGATCAGCGAGATCGTCGAGGCCGATCCGGACCTCCACGTGGTCGACGTGGCCGAGAACGGCCGGGTCGCGCTCCAGAAGGTGCGCCAGCACCGGCCCGACTGTGTCCTGCTCGACATCGAGATGCCGGAGCTCTCCGGGCTCGACACGATGCGACGTCTGCGCCTGCGCAGCTCCGCCAAGGTCGTGATCCTGTCGCACCTCGGCGTCGACGGCTCGCAGGTGCGCGCCCAGGCGTTCCGGCTCGGCGCCGCCGCCGTCATCGACAAGCCCACCGCCTCGGTGAGCGCCGATCTGCGCACCACGCGCGGCGCGATCATCCAGCAGACGCTGCGCCGGGTGCTCGACCTGCCCGCGGTGGCCCTGCCCGACGAGCCGTTGCCGCCCGACGGCGCGCTGGTGACGGCCAGCGTCGTGGCGGTCAACGTCCGGCAGTTCGCCTCGCTGTGCGAGCGCGTCGAGGCGACCGCGCTCGTCGAGCTGCTCAACGAGCAGCTCGAGACCATCGACGACGTGGCGCGCGCGCACGGCGGGATCATCGATAGCCACGTCGGCGTCGCGACGCAGGTGGTGTTCGGCGTGCCCACGCGACGCGCCGACCACGCCGACGGCGCCGTCGCGGCCGCGACCGATCTGCTGGACGCTCTCGCCCGGCGCCGCGCGGTACGGCAAGACGTCGACGCGCCGGTGCTCGAGACCTCCGTCACCATCGTGACCGGCCTGGTCCTCGCCGGCGAGTTCGGTCCGGCCGCGGCGCGCCACTACCGGACGATGGGCGGCGCGCTCGAGCTCGCGGCGCGGGTCGGCGGCGCGGGCGAGGGCTACGGCGTCGAGCTCGTCGCCTGCGGTCACACGCTCGGCGCGCTCGCGGCCCCGCCGCCGTCGCGCCGCCTGGACCTCGTCCAGCTCGAGCTTGGCGGCGAGCCGCTCGAGCTGCACGAGATCTTCACCGCGCGCGCAGAGCTCGACGCCCCGGCGCTCGACGCGTACGCCCGCGGCATGGCGCACTACGAGGCCGGGCAGTTCGCCGGCGCCCTCCAGGCGTTCGGCGAGGTGCTCGCGCGCCGGCCGAGCGATGGCGCGGCGACGCGCATGGTCGCCCGCTGCCGCACGCTGCTCGCGGCGCCGCCCGCGGTGTGGCGCGGCGTGTGGCCGATCGAAGGCGCGCGAGGGTGAGCGCGCGATGACGCAACGCGACCTGCTGTGCTGCGAGCTCGCCGGCGTCCACATCGCCGTGCCGCTCGAGCGCGTGATCGGCGTCACCGAGGGCGGGCTGGTCACACCGCTGCCCTACACCGCGCCGGCGTTCGAGGGCCTCGTCGAGGTGTTCGGGCAGGTGATGCCGCAAGCCAACCTCGCGCGGCTGCTCGGCCTGGAATCGGCCGCCGGCGGCATCCTCATCGTCGTGTCCGACCGCGGCGGGTCCGTCGCCCTCCGCGTGGCGGTGGTGACGAGGATGATCCGCGTCGACGACGACCGCCTGGGCGCCACCGCGCCGCGGGCCCGCGCCGTCCACGCGCTCTACATGGCGGAGGTCGAGCACCAGGGCGTCCCGCATTACGTGCTCGATCTCGACGCGCTCGCGACCAGCGATGACCTCGACCTGTCCGCGCCCGACGGCGGCGTGCTGATCCCGGAGGGGCGCATCGTCCCGCCGCCCGAGCCGGAGCAGGAGTGGCTGCCGCTCCTGCTGCTCGAGATCGGCGGCGAGCGCTACGCCGTCCCCAACCTGTCGATCGTCGAGCTCAACGTCCCCGACGGGATCCGCATCATGCCGAGCGCGCCCGGCTGGATCCTCGGCCTGATCGACCTCCGCGGCGCCCCGATCGTCGCGGTGTCGACCGCGGCGCTGCTGGGCCTCCCGGCGTCGACCGGCGCGCCGCCCGAGCTCTGCCTCATCGCCGAGCTCGAAGCCGGGGTCCCGGTCGCCCTGTTCGTCGATCGCGCGATCGGCCTCGAGCGCGTGTCGCGCGGCATGATCCACCCGATGCGGCAGGCGATGGCCGGCATCGGCAGCTACTTCGTGCTGCGCGACGACGAGATCGTCGGCATCATCGATCCCAAGCTGCTGCTGTCGCAGATCGCCGCCGAGCTGCGCGCCGCGGTCCCGCAGCGTCCGAGCGCGCCGCCGGAGGCCGCGCGGGCCCAGACCGCCGGGCAGTACCAGCAGCTGCTCTCGGTCCGCGTTGGGCGCGAGCTGTACGCCATGACGCTCGATCGGATCGAGCGCATCGTCGCCTCGGTCCAGCTGACCCCGCTGCCGAGCCACATCGGCTACTTCGACGGGCTGGCCGACGTCGGCGACGCCGTCATCCCGGTGATCGATCTGCGGCGGCAGCAAGGCCTTGCGCTGCAGCCATTCGACACCCTGCAGACCCCGCCCTGCATCCTCACCATGCTCGAGGGCGCGACCACCGGGATCCTCGTCGATCAGGTGCTGAGCATCGTCGACATCCCGGCCGAGCGCTTCGAGCCGGTGGCCAAGGCCGCGCGGCTTCCGATCTCCCACGTCCTGACCTTCGAGGGCCGGCTGATGTCGCTGCTCACGCTCGATCGCTTGCTCCCGCGGTCCTCCGCCGATCGGAACGTGAAGTGACCGCCCCTGCCCTGCTCCAGCTGTTCCGCGCCGACGTCGCCGCGTGCGGCGCGCGGATCGAGGACAACCTCGCGGCGCTGGCCGGTGAGGCATCGCAGCTCGCCCGGCTCGCCGCGGTGGCCAGCGACGCTCGCACGATCGCCGGCGGCGCGCGGCTGCTCGGCGTCGAGCCTGCCGTCCGGCTCGCGCTCGCCATCGAAGACGCGGCCGGCGCGGGCGCGCGCGGCGCATCCGCGCTGCAACCCGCCGCCGTCCGGACCCTGCTCGACGCCACGGCGCTGCTCGCGCGGATCGCCGCCGCGAGCGCGCACCTCACCGGCTGGATGGTGCAGCACGCCGCGACCATCGACGCCGCGGTCTCGGCGATCGC
>Ga0302323_100001708_pt1 | contig 17882 bp, 14 predicted proteins | sample Fen_T0_3_FD_201950 | JGI IMG/M metagenome (GOLD analysis project Ga0302323, IMG submission 201950) | Peat permafrost microbial communities from Stordalen Mire near Abisko, Sweden - Fen_T0_3 | ecosystem: Environmental > Terrestrial > Soil > Wetlands > Permafrost | place: Sweden: Abisko... | reverse complement strand
ATCATGGTCGGCGGCTTCGGTGGCGGCGACGATGCCGCCGGCGCGACGACGGGGAGTGGCGGCACGGTCCGCGAGATCGGCGCCGACGACGTCGCGATCCAGCTCGCCTACGCCCAGTCCGTGATCATCGTGCCGGGCTACGGCCTTGCGGTCGCCCAGGCCCAGCACGCCGTGCGCGAACTGGCCGAACTCCTCGAGTCCAAGGGTGTCGACGTCAAGTACGCGATCCATCCCGTCGCCGGCCGGATGCCAGGGCACATGAACGTCCTCCTGGCGGAGGCCAACGTGCCCTACCCCCAGCTCAAGGAGATGGAGGAGATCAACCCCGAGTTCGATCGCTGCGACGTGGCGCTCGTCATCGGGGCGAACGACGTGACGAACCCGGCCGCGCGCCGGCCTGGTTCGCCGGTGTCGGGCATGCCGATCCTCGACGTGGACCACGCAAAGTCGATCGTCGTCATCAAGCGCTCGATGGGCAAGGGCTACGCCGGCATCGACAACGAGCTCTACTCGGACCCGAAGACCGGGATGCTCTTCGCCGACGCCAAGGACGGTCTCGCCGCCCTGACCGCCGCCGTCAAGGCGCTCTGACCGAGCCTTCGTCGGCGGCCCGGCAGCGGCTCGCATGACCGTTCGCATAACGGCCTGATAAGGACGTCGCTGGTAGACTTCGACTAGCCGTTCGCACCGAGTGCCCGCCCCATGCGTGGCGCGTCGGCGAACCGTCGGATCCGGTCCCCTGACGCTCCCAGCGTCCCCCGGGTCCCATGGACGCATCGTCGTCCATCCCGACCGCCCCGAGCCACATCGGCTCGTCCTCGGTCGGTCGCGTCCGTCGCGCCCCCACGCGTCGGATGGGCCATCGGTCGCCCGGACAGGCCGCCCCGCCACCCACCGCTCGTCGCGGTCGTCCCGCGACGTCCAGGTAGAAAGGAAGACCGTTGTCGACCGTCTCCCACGGCACCCATCGGGTGCCCGTCCGAACCCTTCGAACGCCGGGCCTGCGCCCCGGATCGGAGGGCTGAACGATGCCGGATGCCGCCTACTTCCGTCGCTGGCGCGCCGCCCACCCGGACTATCGCGACCGTCAGAACCGGCTGCGCAACGACCGTCGACGACGGGCCGGTCGCGGCGACCGATCGGCTGAGTACCGCCACCGGCCGAGCCGGGCGATCCCCGGTGTGCCGGGCCTCCACCTCGGCCATGCCCTGTTCGAGGAGGCCCGTCGGATCGTCGGCCAGCGGCGCTCGACCCTCGTGGCACTCCACGACCCACTCCACGACGACCTGCTGTCCGAGGCGACCCTGGCCCTTCTCGAGGGCCGCGATGCCGGCGAGGCGATCCGGCGATACGGCGCGCGGGAACGAGCCTATGGCCGGGTGACCCGGCCGCTCGACGAGGCCGTGTGACCGGCGGGGCCGGAGGGCCGGCGACCGGCCGGCCCGGAGGTCCTACGCGCTCGGGATGATCGCGGCCGAGCGCGGGGCGGAGTTCAGGTCGCTGACCTTCAGCGGGGCCAGCGTGCCGAGCCCCTCGGCGACCACGATGGCGTCGTCGCCCGGCTCCAGGACGAAGTCCGAGTTCGGGTTCACGTAGGCGCGCCCGTAGCGATTCACGGACAGCAGGGTCGCCAGGTGATCGCGCCGCAGGCGTGCCGAGACCTCGTCGATGGTCAGGCCGATGTACTCGTCGGGGAGGGTGATCCGGTACAGCTCGGAGCCCTCGCCGCCGGACACGATGTCCGTCACCAGGCCGGAGAGCCCCGGATAGAGGGCCGACCGAGCCAGCAGGTGCGAGGCGATCTTCGAGGTGACGAGCAGCTCGTCCACCTCGGCTCGCCGGAAGTGCGGCTCGTGGCGCGGGTTGTTCACCTCGGCGACGGTCCGGACCTGGGGCGCGATCGATTCGATGGCCATGATCGTCAGGATCGACTGCATGTCGGCGGCGTCGGACGCGTCCACCGGGAAGATCAGGGCGGCGGCCGCCTCGTGGATCCCCGCTCGTTCGAGGTCGCCGGCGTCGGTGGCGTCACCCCGCACGAAATAGACGCCTTCGCCCGCGGGATTCTTGTCGAGATCGGCGATGACGACGACCTTGGCCTTGTAATCGTCGCCGCGCAACTCGGCGATCAGGTCGCGCGCGGTCGAGTTCCAGCCGCACACGATGATGTGGTCACGGAACCCGGATGCACCCAACCCCTGACCCTCCTTGAGCAAGAAATCGATGACCATCGCCACCAGGGCGCCGGTGATCATCCCCAGCATGGCGACGCCGAACAGGATGAGCAACCACGAGATGGCTCGCCCACCCGGCGACGTCACATAGTCCGAACCGCCGCGCGCAAGGACCGTGCCGATCCCCCAGTTGAACGAGTCGAACACGGACCCGATCGTCCACGGCTTCTCGAGCAGGGTGACGAGGATCGCCGCGATGAGGACGACGGCCAGGATGCCCTCGATCAGCGAGAGGAAGAACCGACGATCGATCTGCCCGCCGATGCGCCTGGCGTGCCAGACCGCGCGGCGGAATAGTGGGCTGGCGAGATCGGGGAGCTTGGGTCGCGGGAGGCGAGCGGTCATCGTCGAGCGTCGCACGATCGGGCCACCGGCGGACCCGCGCGATGCGGGCCCGCCGACGTCGACCCTACGAAGCGGTACCTCGTTCCTGGTAGGCCTTCACGACGTCCTCGATGAACGGGTAGATCCCGCCGATCTCAGGCTGCAGGCCGTACTTGGCTGGGATATCGGCCACATTCGGCTGCAGCTCGCAGACCACCAGCGTCGCCCCGTGCTTCTTGATCTCCGACGCCACCTGGCGAAGGGCGCCCGCACCCGAGTAGTCGATGTCGGCGATCGAGGCGCCCGACAGGCAGAACCACTCGATCTTGGGATCCGCCTCGTCGAGGATCTGCAGGACCTCCTCGGTAAAGCGCGTCGCGTTCGCGTAGTAGAGGCCGGCCCCGAACCGATAGATGACGAGGCCCGGCTCGGCCTGGATGACGTTGCCGGACGCGACCGACGTGGTCTCGAGGCGACCCTGGTCGTTGATCGCGAGCGTCGTGTCGTACGGCCGGTAGGCATGCGACAGGTGCTCGATGATCGACAGGACGATGGCCAGGATGATCGCCTGCTCGATGCCGACGATGACCACGGTCGCCGCGGTCAGGGCGGCCACGACGAACTCACCACTCCGGACGCGGGCGATGCCCTGCATCCCGGCGACGTCGATGAGGCGCAGGCCGATCAGCAGGACGACAGCCGCGAGGACCGCGTTGGGCATGTAGGCCAGGGCGCCGGTCAGGAAGAGCAGGACGACCACGACGATGAGGCCGGCCGTCACTTGGGCGATCTGGCTCTTGCCGCCCGCGCCGTCGACCATCTCGGTCTTGGTCGGGCTGCCGTTGACCACGAACGTGCCGGACAGGCCGGCGCCGACGTTGGCGAGCCCGAGGCCGATCAAATCCACGTTCTCGTTGAAGCTGTCTTCGTATTTGACCGCGTAGGCGCGCGAGGTCGCGGCGCTCTGGGCCAGGATGATGATGAAGCAGGAGAAGACCGTGGGCAGCAGGGCGACGATGTTCGTCGAATTGATGACCCCCTGCGGCAGGCCGAGCGGCGGAAGCCCGGCGGCGACCGACCCGAGCGTCGTCACGGAACTTGGCAGCAGGCCCAGGTAGCTCACCACGATCATGCCGACGACGGCGATGAGCGCGCCCGGGATCTTCTTGTTGATCTTGTCCGAGCCCAGGATGATCACCCAGACGGCCACGGCGACGAGGATCGTCGGCAGGCTGTCCTGGATCATCGTGCCCGCCTGGATGCTCTTCCAGAAGTTGTCGAGGGTGTGGGCGAACTTCTCGAGGGTCGTGCCGCTGCCGTCGCTGACGTTGAGCACGCCGTGCAATTGACCCATCGCCACCTGGATCCCGACACCGGTCAGGAAGCCGATGAGCACGCTGCGCGACAGGAAGTTGGCGATGAACCCGAGCTTGAGCACCCGGGCCGCGACGAGCACGACGGCGACCATGAGGGCGGCGAGCCCGGCCATCGCGATCCACTCGCTGGAGGCCGCCGTGAGCCCGAGCCCGGCGAGGCCGGCGTACAGCACGACGGCGGTCGCGGAGTCCGCCCCGACGACGAGGTGGCGGGACGACCCGAAGATGGCGAATAGGAAGATCGGGATGACGATCGTGTACAGCCCGGTGACGGGCGGCATCCCCGCCATGTTCGCGTAGCCCATGGTCTCGGGGATCGCGAGCGCGCCCAGCGTCGCGCCGGCGATCAGGTCGGTCGGGACCTTGGCCGGGTCGAACGGCAGCAGGCCCCCGAAGATCGGGAGTGTGCGCTTGGTGGCCTTCGCCTTGGCCGCATTCGTCGACGCGCTGGCCACGATCACCCTCCGCGGATCCGGGGTCCGGGGCCACCGAGGGGCGGCGGCTGGTCTCCGGTGATCTGGGCACTATAGCGACGGGCCGATCGGATCGTGACCCCGTTCCCGCCGAGGCCGCAAGCGCTACATTGGAGCGACACGCCGCTCATCTGGAGATCCGCGCCCCATGCCTCCCTTGCCGACCCGAGACCAGCTGCAAGCCGAGGGCGTGTCCGCCCGCAAGAAGCTGCCGCCGGAGGCGCTCGCGACGTGGCGGCCGGCGGCGGATCGGCCGGATCCGATCGCCCTTTTGATCGAGCAGGGGGCCGATCGGATCCAGGACCTCATCCCCGTGCGCTACGGCCGGATGAGCCCCTCGCCCTTCACGTTCTATCGCGGCGCCGCGCTGCCGATGGCGGCGGACCTCACGGCGCGGCCATCGACCGGCCTGCGCGTCCAGCTGTGCGGCGACGCCCATCTCTCGAACTTCGGGCTCTTCGCCTCCCCGGAGCGGGCCGAGCTGTTCGACATCAACGACTTCGACGAGACGTTGCACGGACCGTTCGAGTGGGACCTGCTCCGCCTCGCCGCCAGCCTCGTGGTGGCCGGACGCTCCCGAGCCTTCACCGCGCACGACAACCGGCACGTGGTCCGCCATGCGATGCGCTCCTACCGCGAACGCATGCACGAGTACGCCACGATGCGGGCGATCGACGTCTATTACTCGTCGGTCGCGGTCGCAAGGCGGCCCGGCCGATGATCCAGACGGCAGTGCGCACGGCCGCCCACCACGACGCCCTGCACGAACTCCCCAAGCTGACCGAGGTCACCGACGGCCATCGCCGCATCGTCGACCACCCGCCGGTCATCGTGCATCGACCCGAGATCACCAACCCGCTCGTGACCACGGTCCTCGCGAGCTACCGCGAGTCGCTCCAGGAGGACCGGCGCGTCCTGCTCGATAGATACGAGATCGTCGACTACGCCCTCAAGGTGGTGGGCGTCGGGAGCGTCGGCCTCGGCGCCTTCGCCGTCCTCATGGATGGCGCCGGTTCCGACGACGACCCACTGTTCCTCCAGGTCAAGGAGGCCCAGGCCTCCGTCTACGAGCGGTTCCTCGGCCCGAGCGGGCAAGCGACGCACGGGGCGCGCGTGGTCGCCGGCCAACGCCGCCTCCAGGCCGCGACCGACGTCTTCCTCGGATCCGCCGTGGGCAAGCGCGGCCGGCACATGTACATCCGCCAGCTCCAGGACCAGAAGGCGGGCGCCGTCGTCGAGGCGATGACCCTCGACGACCTGACCGCCTGGGGCGAACTGTGCGGCTGGGCCCTCGCGCGCGGGCATGCCCGTTCCGGAGAGCCGGCTTCGATCGCCGCCTACCTCGGCGACGACGACGCCGTCGACCGCGCATTCGGCGATTTCGCCGAGGCATACGCGGACCAGACCGAACGCGACTACGCGGCGTTCACCGCCGCGATCGCGTCCGGCCGGATCGTCGCGGAGACGGGCGTCTAGCCCGTCCCGTCAGGCCGCTGCCGCGGCGACCGAGACCGGCCCGGCCGGCGCTTCGGTCGTCCGGATCTTGAGGAGCTTGCGCGCCTCCTCGACGATGATCAGCGAGAGCGACACGAGCAGGCAGATCGCCCACTGGTCCGGCGACAGGTTGATGGTGCCGAGGATCCGCTGCAGGAACCCGAGTTCCGTCGCGAAGATGATCGTGAGCACCGAGAGACCGGTCGCCATGAGCAGTGGCCGGTTGCCGAGGATGGACCCGCTGAACAACGACTCCTCCTCGTCCGCCGTCTCGAGCGAGGAGAACAGGCGGAACAGTGCGAACGTCGTGACGCCCATCGTCCGCGCGACCACGTCGCCATACGACGCGTTCGCCCAGGCGAGCACCCCGAGAGTGCCGGCGGCCATGATCAGCCCGTAGAGCACGAGCCAGCGCATCAGCCGGCGGGGCATGATCTGCTGCTCCTTCGGCCGGGGCGGGTCCTTCATGAGGCCCTCGCGCGGCTTGCCGTACCCCAGGCCGATCGCCTGGAACACGTTCACGGTGAAGTTGAGCCACATCGTCTGGAGGGGCAGGAACGGGATGCCGCCGAGGATGTCCAGCAGCGACGCCCCGATGAAGGTGGCGATGTACCCGAACAGGCCGGCCATCTGGAAGCGGATGAACCGCATCAGGTTGTCGTAGACGGCGCGCCCGAGGCCGACTGCCTTGACGATCGTGGCGTAGTTGTCGTCGGTCAGGATCATGACCGCGGCCTGCTTGGAGACCTCGGTCCCGGTGATGCCCATCGCGATGCCGATGTCGGCCTTCTTGAGGGCCGGTGCATCGTTGACGCCGTCGCCGGTCATCCCGACGACGTGGCCCTTCTTGCGCAGGATGTCGACGAGGTGGACCTTGTCCTCGGGCGAGACGCGGGCGATGACCCCGATGCCGTCGATCTGGCGCATGGCCTCGTCGTCGCTCATCGCCCGGAACTCGGCGCCGGTGATCGCCCGGCCGGTGATGCCGAGCTGCGCGGCGATCGCCCCGGCCGTGACCGCATGGTCGCCGGTGATCATCCGGACCTGGATGCCCGCGGCATGCGCTTCCGCGATGGCGGCCTAGGCGGCCGGCCGCGGCGGGTCGACGATGCCGACGATCGCGAGCAGGGTCAGTCCGTCGATGGCGGGCAGCAGGTCCGCGTTCGGGTCGAAGGTGGCCGGGTCGAAGTCCTTCTGGCCGGTCGCCATGACCCGCAGGCCCTGGGTGCCCAGGCGTTCGTTCTCGGCGAGGTAGTTGTCGCGAACCTGTGCGACCGGGACGGGACTTCCGTCCGGTCCGAGGGCGCTGACCGCGCGCGCGAGGAGCTGGTCCGGCGCTCCCTTGATGTAGCCGCGGATGACGTCCTTGCCGCTGGCATCGGTCATCCTGTGGAACGTGGCCATCATCTTGTAGGCCGCATCGAACGGCAGGGTCGCCACCCGAGGGTAGCGTTCGCGGGTGAGCGTCGGGTCGACGCCGCCCTTGGCGGCGAGTACGACCAGGGCACCCTCGGTCGGGTCGCCCACGAGCCCGCCGTCGCGGACCTCTGCGTCGGCGCACAGCGCCATCGGCAGCAGGTACGGCTCGAGCGGGACGTCCGGCTGGCCACCCGCGTGGCTGATCTGGCCGGTCGTGGAGTAGCCGTCCCCGGAGATCGCGTACCGGCCGCTCGTGGTCGCCATCTGGACGGCCGTCATCTGGTTGAGGGTGAGCGTGCCGGTCTTGTCCGAGTTGAGCGCCGACGTGGATCCGAGCGTCTCCACGGACCGGAGGCGCTTCATGATCGCCCCGGCCTGGGCGAGGGTCTGGGACCCCCTCGAGAGGATGGCCGTGACGACGGCCGGCAGGGCGGTCGGGATCGCCGCGACCGCGAAGGCCACCGCGCTCAGGAACAGGGTCTGGAGCTCGACATTGCGGTACAGCCCGAGCGCGGTCGAGACGACCAGTGCGATGCCGGCGATGACGAGGATCTGGTTGGTCAGGCCGTCGAGCTGCTTGGTCAGCGGCGTCTTCTCGACGGTCGTGGCCTGCAGCATGCCGCTGATGTGGCCGACCTCGGTCGACATCCCGGTCGTGACGACCAGGATCGTGCCGGCGCCGCGGGTGACCTGGCAGTTCATGAACGCCATGTCGATCCGGTCGCCGAGCGCCGCATCGGCGGCGACGGCATCGACCTGCTTGGGCGACGGGACGCTCTCACCGGTCAGGGCGGATTCGTCGATCTCGAGGGTCGCGGCCGTGAGGATCCGGGCATCGGCTGGCACGAGATCGCCCGCCTCGATGTTGACGATGTCGCCCGGGACCAGCTGGTCCATCGGGAGCTCGACGAGCTCACTGCCCCGCCGGACCTTGGCCTTGACCACCATCATCTTCTCGAGGGCCGACGCACTGGCCTCGGCCTTGCCTTCCTGGTTCATCGCCATCCAGGCGTTGAACAGGGTCAGCAGGATCAGGAAGACCCCGGTGTAGAACTGTCCCGGGAGGAACAGGCAGACGATGCCCGCGATCAGCAGCACGATCTGCATCGGGTCGGCGTACTGGCGGGTGAACGTCTGGAGCGCCGAGACCTTCTTCGCCTGGTCGAAGGTGTTCTTGCCGACCTTGGCGCGCCGGGCGTCGGCGTCCGCGTTGGACAGCCCCTTCTCGAGATCCACGCCCTGCTGGGCGAGGGCCTGTTCTGGGGTGAGCGCGTGCCAGGCGGTCGTCGGTGTGGCCACCGGCGCGCCGGTGGCCGGTGCAGAGGCGGTCATGCCGCGCCTCCCTTCTTCGCCTTCCCGTGCTTGCCCTTGCCGGACTTCTTGGCGGCCTTCTCGGCCAGCGCCACCTCGTTCGGATCCGGGGACGCACCCGTTGGCGCCTCGGCCTCGAGCGCGATCTTCTGGGCCTGGAGCTCCGCCTGGACCTCCTGGGGGACCTTCGGGAACTTCGGATCGATCTTGATCAGGGCATCGGCGATGATCGCGGCCGCGGCGACCCGGGCGAACGGCTTGTCGTCCGCCGGGACGACGTACCAGGGTGCCCACTCGGTGCTGGTGTGCGAGAGGACTTCGCTGAAGGCCTTCTGGTAGTCGTCCCAGAACGCGCGCTCCTTCGAGTCGTTCGCGCTGAACTTCCAGTTCTTCTCGGCCTCGTCGATCCGATCGAGGAAGCGGCGACGCTGTTCCTCCTTGGAGACGTTCAGGAACAGCTTGACGAACATGAAGCCCTGGTCCGAGAGGTAGCGCTCCCAGTCGTTGATCTCGCGGAAGCGGCGCTCCCAGATGCCCGCGCCCTTCAGCTTCGGCGGGATCTTCTGGCCGGCGAGGATCTGCGGATGGACCCGCACCACGAGGACCTCCTCGTAGTACGAGCGATTGAAGATGCCGATGTTGCCGCGCTCCGGCAGCTTCTTCGCGTATCGCCAGAGGTAGTCGTGGTCGAGGTCCTCGGACGAGGGGACCTTGAAGCTGCTGACCTGGACGCCCTGCGGGTTGACGCCGCTCATGACGTGGCGGATCGTCCCGTCCTTGCCGGCCGCGTCCATCGCCTGGAGGACGACCACGAGACCGTAGGTGTCCTGGGCCGCGAGGCGGGTCTGCAGATCGGCCAGCAATCCGACGCCGCTGGCCAGGATCGCCTTCGCCTCGGACTTGGACTGCTGCCTTGTCCCGGACGGATCGAAGTCCTTCGGCAGGCGGACCCGTCGGCCTGGCTCGACCCGGAACGGTTCGATGAAGGAGGAGATCTGCTTCGGCGTGATCTGGACCATCTCGGGCGTCCTTTCGGTGGCGGCCTCGGATGCCGCTCGCGGCCTGACCGATATCGCGGCGTGACGTGCCTATCGTGTCCGACCGGTGAGGCGCCCGTAGAGAGCCGGATAGCCCGTGCGCGCGGGCCGGTCGGTCCCGATGTTACCGCTCGAGGTCGCGCCTCTGGAGGCCCCACGCGCCGATCACCAGGCCGCCGACCGCCAAGGCGACGGCCGCGATGATCCCGACCGGATCCACGATGCCCGCCATCGGCTGTCCGAGATGCTTGAAGAGTGACAGTTGGAGGACTGGATCCGGCAGGTCCAAAGCCGGACCTAGCGTGTCCAGGAGGAAGGTCGAGATGACGACCAGCGCCGCGACCGGAGCGGCCAGCGTCGAACGGATGAGACCACCAGCGGCAAGGCCGATGCCGGCGAAACCGGCTGCGGCCAGACCAAGGATCGCGATCCCGATGAGCGGGGTGAGGGCATCGCCGCCCTGGGTGACGACAGCGGCGCCGATGATCGCACCGAGCACCAAGGTCAGGATGCCGATCGCGGCATAGACGCCCAGGCCGGACCGGAGCATCCAGCTCGCCCGGGTCAGCGGGACCGCCAAGACGACGGCCAGCCGGCCGCCGTCCTCATCTCCGGCCCAGGCGGCGAGGAACGATGCCCCGGCCAACCCGACGATGAACGACGCGAAGCCGTAGAACGCGAGTTGCAGGACACCCGATGCCTGGTGGATGTCGATCCCAGGGTAGATGCGCTCGATGATGTCGGCGATCCCCGGGATCGATGCCAGGCTATCCGAGAACGCCTGCGCCGAGACGACGATGAGGACTCCGTACAGGCCCGTCCCGACGCCCCAGGCGATGGCGATCGCCGTCCGGTCGGCAAGTTGACGCGTGAACGGCCCGTGGATGCCGGCCGGCAACGAGGGCAGCCGTAACCAGCCGATGACCGCCGTCCGGCCGAGGTCGCGTCGGGCGAAGGTCACGACGCCGATGGCTAGGAAGCCCGCGGTCAGCAGCGCCAGCGGGACCAGCGAGACCCAGTCCGTCACACCGGCCATCGGTCGGTGGCCGGCTGTCCAGGTGTACCAGGACAGCGGCGTCAGGGCGTCGATGATGGACGACATCGAGGCGTACGACGCGATGAGATACGGGGCGAACAGGGCGATGAGGCCCAGGCCGAGCGCCCTCGTCCGGCCCAGCGTCGGGGCCGCCGCGAACGCGACGGATCCGGACACGAGCATCAGCAGGCCATACAGGGTGACCTGTCCCAGCGCGGCGCTGAGTGGGATCTCGTCGCCCGGCAGCGAGCCGAAGGCCGCCCCGACCAGCCAGATCAGGACCGCGGCCAGGAGCATCGCGAAGACCAGCGCCGTAATGTGGCCGGCCAGCTTCTGGAGCGCGATGGAACGCCGGCTCTGCGGCGTCGACGCGAGCAGGTCCAGGCTGCCGCGCGCGGCCTCTCCGGCGAGCGTGCCGGACAGGGCGATGACAGGCCACAGGCCGAACAGGACCGGGATGGTATTGCCGACCCGCCACGACAGGAAGCCACCCAGGGTCACGATATTGATCGGCTCGCCGAGGAGGCCGCGGAGCGCCAGTGGGAGCGCACTGATACCGGCGAGGAAGACCTCGCGCAGTTCGACGGTCGCGAACTCGGGCGAACGGCCGTACGGCGCGCCGGTGCCGAACATGAAACCGCCGATGATGAGACCTACGAGCAGCGCCGCGCGACGGCTATCCCGGACCGTCTTCGCGAAGATGCTGGACAGGCCCATGAGTCTCGCCCAGGGCATGGTCCGTGATGGACGCCATACCGGGGCCGGACCCGCGTCAGCGCTCACCGTCCGCCGCCGCGTGCTGGCCATACTGGGCGAGGAAGACATCCTCCAGGTTCGGTTCGCGGCTCACCACGTCCACCAGGCCGTGCGCGGTGGCGCTGGCGAGGACGGCCCCGACCGGGCCGCTGACGCGCAGGTGGACCGCGACGCCAGAAGCGACGACATCGCTCACGCCGTCCATCCCCTCGAACACGGATGCCGCGACGGGGCGCGCGAATGTGAGCTCGACGTGGTGGAACGCCAGTCGTCTGACCGCCTCGATCCGGTCCACCTGGACAAGTCGCCCCTCGCGGATGATCGCGACGCGATCGCAGGTCCGGTCGACCTCGTCGATGATGTGCGAGCTGAGGAACACCGTCCGGCCATCGGTCCGGGCCTCGCGGATGAGCTCGAAGAAGGTCTGCTGCATCAGTGGATCGAGACCGGAGGTCGGTTCGTCAAGGACGAGCAGGTCCGGCTTGTGCTGCAGCGCGACGACCAGCCCAACCTTCTGCTTGTTGCCCTTGGAATACTCGCGGAATCGTCGGCTCGGATCAAGGTCCAGGCGTGCGACCAGGTCCGCGACGTACGTGCGGTCCACGCCGCCGCGGAGGTTGGCGAAGTAGGCAATCGTGTCCGCCCCAGTGAGCCGGTCGTACAGGTCGAACTCGCCGGGGAGATACCCCACTCGACGATGGATGGCGACCGCATCGCGGGTCGTGTCCATGCCGAAGACCTCCGCGCGTCCGGACGTCGGCCGGATGAGATCCAACAAGACCCGCATCGTCGTCGTCTTGCCGGCGCCATTCGGGCCGAGGAACCCGAAGATCTCGCCCTGTTCCACGGCGAGGTCGACGTCGATGATGCCGCGGTGATCGCCGTAGCTCTTGGTCAGGCCCTCGATCCGGATCGCCGGGTCCATGGATGCGTCTCCTGTGTGGGGCCCCCACGCTGAGGGGCAGGCGTCCGCAAATCGTTACGAGGGCCCCTCGACGACGGCGACCGGTGGGTCGAACAGGAGGATGTTGGCCGAGGCGCGGGTCGTATCGAGCGCCACGACCGCCCGGCCGTTCTTCGTGAAGGCCAGGCCCTCGGGCTTCCCCTTCACCTTGCCCAGGCTCCACGCGGTCTCGGCGGTCGCCTGCCCGCCGTCCAGGGCGAGCGGACCGAGGCGGGCAAGCGACGCCGACTTGTCCGAGAGCACGTACAGCCGACCGTCCGGCCCGACCTCGAGGTCGCTGAAGTCGCGGCATGTGGCCGCAAGTCCGGCGTCGGGCAGCCAGGTCGCAAGCGGGACGAATGCATGCAGGCCCGGCGCGATGGGCCACGCGACCCCGTCCGCGAGGATCGCTCCGTCCACGATCCCCGACGCCCGCTCGCCCGCCGGCCCGAACTCGATGAAGGCCGAGGGATCCTTCTCCTTCGCCACGAGCAGGTGGCCATTGGCGAGCAGTACCACGCCCTCACCCTGCGAACCGCCCGGGTCGTCCCAGGCGTCGGCGAGCGGATGACCGGCCGGGATGTCCAGGGTGATCGTCGCCGCGACGGTCCGCGTCGCGGGATCGATGAGGACCGCTCGCGGCGGAGTCTCCTGGAGCAGCAGCACGCGTCCGGCGCCATCGGCGCAGACGGCCTCGAGCTGCGGATCGTCCGCGGGCAGGTCCGCGTCCGGCAGGCCCGACAGGTCGGCCACCTGCCACTCCAGGGCGGCCCGGTCGTCGCCGGGCAGCACGACCCATGCCGCGGTGGCCGCCCGGTCTCCGATCGCGACGAGCGCCATCGCCCCATCGGGACCGCGTCGGAGACAGACGCCGGAGACCTCCTTGATCGGCACGTCCTCGACGCGCACGACCGTCAGTCTCGCGAGCTTGTGGCCGTGCTTCGCCATGGTCGATCCCTCGCGACGTGGCCATTCGGTGGTCGTCGCATCATGGCCCGCCCGAGCGGGGCGCGCTCGGTGGTCCGAGCGCGAGGCGTCGCCGCCGGGGGTGCGTCAGGCGGGCTCGTCCGGCCGGTTGGCCAGTCGGGCGTCGACGACCCGATCCGCCGATCGAGCGGCCTCCCGATCGCCGGTGACGGCCGCGACGAAGGCCGGCCCGCGCAACCCGAACGCCGTGACGTCAGCGGTCGCCCGGACCGTGGCGGTCCTCTTGACCCCGCGCAGCAGGGCGATCTCGCCGACGTAGCCGCCCGGGCCGATCGTGCGGAGGGGGACGCCGTCGGCCTCTACTTCGACCGTCCCCGACTCGATCAGGATGAACCGATCGCCCGGGTCGCCGACGCGCATGAGGACTTCGCCCCGCGCGAAGGCGAGCGGTTCGAGGCTGCCGGCCAGCTCCTCGATGGCGGTCAGGGGCAAGGGTGCGAACATCGCCACGCCCCGCACCAGGACGAGCTGGCGTTCCGGCACGAGCGCGATGTCGTCCGCCTTCCGCACGCCTCGAGCCGTGACGAGGACCGCGATCGGCAGGAGGGCCCCGGTGACGACGAGCGCCCCGGCGACCCCGAAGACGGATACGAGGACCGGGGCGACGATCCCGCCGACCGCGGCCATGGCTGCCACGTTGCCCTCGAATACCCCGAGCACGCTCGCCCGGACCTCGTTCGGGATGATCCGTTGGAGCGTCGTGAATCCGGCCACGTCGAGGACCGCATTGGCCACGCCCACCACGACCATCGCGGCCACCGCGACCCAGGCGACCGGGACGATCCCCATGACCGAGATCGGGATCCCCCAGACGACGAGCGCGGCAAGGAACACCAGCGCGAGACGCCGACGGCCCACGAGCAGGATCGTCCCGGCGGCGCCGAGGATGCCGCCCATCCCGATGGCCGCGTTCAGGAGCCCGACACCCGGGTCGCCCAGGCCGAGCAATTCGATCGACGCGACGACGATCAATACCGTCAGGGCGCCGCGCACGAACGGTTGCACGCCGAACAGGGCGGTGATGAGCAGGACGGTCGGCAACCCGCGCAGGGCTCGAAGGCCGGCCAGTGCCCCGGGCGACCGTCCTGCTTCGGAGGCTGCCTTGCCCGTCCGCGAGCCTGCGGTGCGCCCCCCGATCGGCCGATCCGGACCGATCTGGGTGACCGCGATGGTCGCGAGGGCCATCCCGACCGCCCCGGCGACCGCGACGACCGGCGTCCCGAACGCGAGCAGGAGACCCCCGAACGCCGGGCCGACGAGAAGCCCGATGCCCTCGCCCATGCTGGACGCGACATTGGCCGCGACCAGTTCGTCCGGGGTCCGGGCGAGTCCCGGGATGATCGCGTTCTGGAGCGGCCGGATCGCCGCGGTCGCGATCGCATTGACCGCCGCGATGGCCAGCACCGCGAGCAGACCGGCGTCGATGGCCAACGCGACTGCCGCGACCGCAGCACTGGCTAGGGCCGTCAGGTACAGCCCGAGCAGCACCCGGACGCGCGAGCCGCGGTCGCCGAGGGTCGTCGCCAGGGGCACGCCGACGAGCGTCGGGAGCGTCCGGGCCAGACCGAGCAGCCCGACCGCAAGCGCGCCGCCGAGATCGTAGGCGTACACGAGGAGCGCCACGATGAGCGCCCATTGCGCGGCGATCGACAGCGTCCAGCCGATCTCGAGCCGGCGCAGGTCCGGGTTGAGCAGGACGCATCGGACGGCCGCGAGCGACGTCCCGGATCGCTGCCGAAGACCGCTCAGGCGGCCGGCTCGGTCAGTTCGAGGCGGATGCGCTTGTTGATGCGACCCTTCGATTCGTACCCGGTCACCCGGATGCCGCCCACTTCGCGCGTGTTCGCAACGTGCGTCCCGCCGTCGGCCTGGAGATCCAGCCCGACGATCTCGATCGTCCGGATCTCGTCGATCCCGGGCGGGAGCAGGTTGGCCTTGGTCCGGATGAGGTCCGGGATCGCGAACGCCTCGTCGCGCGGCAGGACGGCGACCCGCACGTCGCGGTGAGCGGCCAGCTCGGTATTGACGGTCGCCTCGATGGTGTCGACCAGGTCGCCCGACATCCGTTCGAACTCGAAGTCCATCCGACCGGCGCCGGGCTCCATGTTCCCGCCCGTGACGAGGGCCCCGAAGTCGCGCCAGACGACGCCGCACAGCGCGTGCAGGGCCGTGTGGGTCCGCATGAGTGAGAGCCGGCGGGCCCACTCGATCTCGACCTGCAGGATGTCGCCGACACCGGGCGGGCCGTCGGCCGACGGCTCCAGCTCGTGGGCGATCTCGCCACCCATCTTCCGGGCGGCACGGACCATCCAGGTCCGGCCGTCGGCGGCACGCAGCAGCACGCCGCGATCGGACGGCTGGCCGCCGCCACCCGGGTAGAACGTCGTCCGGTCCAGGACGATCAGGGTCGTCTCGCCGGCCTCGACCTCCGCAACGCGGGCCTCGACGTGTCGGGCGTAGGCGTCCGAGTAGCAGAGTTGCTCGCCGCGCGGCGTCATCCCGCGGTCATGTTCCCCTGCATGCCGGGATGGATCGTGCAGACGAAGACGTAGGCGCCTGCGGCCAGCGAGGGCACGTCATAGGTCTTGATCGCGACGCCCGTGACAGTCTCGCCGGTGAAGACGACCGGCCCGTTGGCGTCGCCCTGGTGGATGACGATGTTGTGGGGCGTGCTGGGGTCCTTGTTGTCAAAGTCGATCTTGAACGCCGAACCGGCCGGGACCGCGACCTCACTCTGCTCGAACTTCACCCCCGACGCGCTGATCTGGACGTTGGTCGTGGCGACCTCGGATGCGACCGCGGAGGCGGCGGCGCTGGCGACCGGCGACTTCGAGGGTGCCGGCGCGTACGTCCAGGTCGCGGGCTCGGTGGCGCAGGCGGCCAGCACCGGGACGAGCAGCAGGGCCAGCGACAGCAGGGTGAAGCGCGCGAGACGCATGAGCGGTGGGTCCCTTCCATGACGGCCGCAAGGACCGGATGCGAGACCCCGAATCTACCGCGCCCGCTCGAAGACCGTGCGGTGACCAGTACATCCGGCCAGGACCCGCCGGTACCATCGGGCCGGTTGTTGGCCCCCGGACTCGGACCTACTCTCGCTGTCCACCTCCCGAACTGTCGGGAGATCGACCGAATCCACTGCTTCCAGGGGGCCCACTTCGATGACCAAGGACCTCGTCACCCGCTCTCGTCGTATCGCTCTGACCGTCGGCCCGCTCGTCGCCATCGCGCTGAGCCTCGCCGCCGGCTGGAAGTGGTAGTCGACCAGCCCTAGTCACGCCCCTTCGTCCGGTCCGCCGGGCGAAGTCCTCCGCGAACCCGATCGAGACCCGGAGACCTCCCTCCGGGTCTCGCGGTGTGTCCGGGGTGTTCGGGAGGTCCTATGGGCGCTCGGTCAGTCCGAGGCGGATCGCCACGGCAGCCGCCTCGACGCGGCCGGACACCGCGAGCTTGGACAGGATGTTCCCGACGTGGACACCCACCGTCTTCTGGCTGATGAACAGCCGCTCGCCGATCTCTCGGTTCGTCCGCCCCTGGGCCACGAGGAGCAGGACCTCCTGCTCGCGGGCGCTGAGACCGAAGGCGTCCGGACGGCGCGCCACCACCGACGGCTCGCCGGCGATCGTGCGGACCAGCGCGGAGCGGTCCGCGGCGGCCGCGGCCGTCGGCTGTTCGTCGGTCGCCGCGAGGACCGGGACCCCGGCCGCGACGGCCGACCGTTCCTCCAGCACGAGGTCCACCTCGTCCGGCAGGGCGATCCGGGCGCGCCCGGCGAGCTCGCGGACCTCGCGCAACAGTGGCCGTGCCTGGAGGCTCAGGCCCAGCCGGGCGGCTTCGAGCATCGGCGTCTGGGCATCGGCGCGGCCGGGACGGCCGGTCGCGGACGCGAGGGCCGCCTCGGCCTGTCGCCAGCGTGCGAGCGCGACGTCGTACGGCGCCGACAGCTCCGACCACGACGCCGCCACGCGGTCCCAGATCGCGGGGTCGTCGTCGCCCTCGAGCCGGCGCTGGTACGCGCGCGCCGTCGCGAGATACGCCTCCGCGATCCGGCGTGAGCCCGCGGATGGCGGGGCGCCGCTGGCCCGGACCAGCGCGGCCACGGTCCGGACGACCTCAGCGGTCCGACCGCGGGCGGTGGCCAGGGGCGCCAGTCGACGTTGCTCGTGGGCTTCGGCGCCGATCGCGGCATCGACGCGCGCGACCATCGCGGCCATCCGGGCGGCGAGCACCCATTCCTCGGTCTCGCGGACGGCGGCCCAGCCGCGCTCGACGGACCGGGCGGCATCGGCGACGTCACCGCGCCACAGCGCGAACGAGGCGGACGCGAGGTAGTACGTGCCGGCCAGCTGCGGCTCGCGGACCGCGTCGAATTCGAGGGTGGTGCGGCCGAGATAGCGAGCCGCGCGCTCGCCCGCCTCGGTCTCGATCTCGATCATCGCGAGCTGGACGGCGGCCGTCAGGAAGATGACGCCGGTCGGCAGCCAGTCGAGGGCCC
>Ga0302323_100001706_pt1 | contig 17882 bp, 14 predicted proteins | sample Fen_T0_3_FD_201950 | JGI IMG/M metagenome (GOLD analysis project Ga0302323, IMG submission 201950) | Peat permafrost microbial communities from Stordalen Mire near Abisko, Sweden - Fen_T0_3 | ecosystem: Environmental > Terrestrial > Soil > Wetlands > Permafrost | place: Sweden: Abisko... | reverse complement strand
GTCAATCGGATCGCCTCCTGACAGAGCTCCTCCTTCAGCAGATGATCCCCGGAGGAGGCTTTGTAACCCTCGTTGAAAAGCAGGTAGAGCGTGCGTAGAACGCCGTCGAGACGCGGGGCGAGGTTTTCGTTTTCCGGGATCTCGAAAGCGATGCCGGCTTCCTGGATCCGTTTCTTGGTTCGGGTCAGCTGTTTCTCAATCGCGGCCTCGCTGCTGAAGAAGGCCTGCGCGATTTCCTGGGTGCTGAAGCCGCAGAGGATCTTGAGCGCTAGGACGACTTGTGCATCGGATGCGACGAAGGGATGGCAGCAGACAAACAGGAGACGCAGGGCGTCGTCGCGAATAGCGTGCGCAGCCTGCCACGCAACGGGCGGCGCAGCCCAGACCTGCTCCACATGCGTCACGATGGCGGGCTCCTTGGCGGTTGACATGCGTTTGTGGCGTAGTGCGTCGCGACCGAGATTCATCGCCACCTGTGTGATCCAGGCCGATGGATTGGGCGGAATGCCGCCCATTGACCAGGCACGCAACGCACGTAGCATCGCTTCCTGCGCGATATCCTCGGCCAGAGTCAGGTTGTGGACTCCGAGCAGCTTGACGAGCGCACCATGCAGGCGGCCGGCTTCGTGGCGAAAGAAATGCTCCACCAAATTTCCCGGTGGAGAGCGATTGCCTGATTCGTTTGAGGACGGAGCGAGCATTAGCGCGCAGCGGGGGCTTCCGTTTCGTTTGCCGGGAGCGTGTTCACTCCTAGGTGGCAATCGGGCGTCATTTGGCGAACTTCTATGATCATGCCGTGCGCCAGCGCCGGATGCTCGCAGGCGATAGCGGTTGCTTCCTCGAGCCCCCTGACGAGCAGCTTCACATAGCCGCCGATCGCTTCTTTGGTTTCAGGAAAAGGACCGTCGGTGATGCGTGATCCGCCCGGGCCGGAAACGACGCGTGTTTCGATTTCGAGCGGCTGCCCCTCGACCGCTTTTCCGCGGGTGACCAAGCCGTCGAACCAAGCGTTCCAGCGCGTGATGAGTTGCTGGCGTTGCTCGGGTGAGAGCGGCGCAAAAACTTCGGGACCGGTGTTGCGAAAGAGTAGCATAAATGGCGTGGAGGGAGAGTTCGTTGAAGAAGCCATGAGTGGTGGTGAGAGGGTTCGTATATTCGTTACAACGTTTAACATATCCGGAACCGGACATCGTGCGCTCTAAGGCTGAAAAATTCATCGGATTGTCCGGAACTGGCCGCGCTCTTCGTGGAAGAGTTGAGAATCTGCCAACCGATTCGCGTTCTCATCTTTCATAACGAAGCTCAACAAAGATTATGACCTCCGCCCAAAACTCTGAACCCACGACGAAACCTGCTCCGACGAAAAAATTCACCCGCTATCTGCCCGTGGTTGCCCGTTTGTTTATGGGCCTGCCGCTGGTCGTTTTTGGACTCAACGGGTTTCTAAATTTCATTCCGCCTCCGCCCACACCGCTGCCGGAAAAGGCGCTGGCGTTCGCCGGAGCGCTCATGAACTCGGGCTACATGATGCCCCTGATCGGGGCGACCCTTCTCGTGGTTGGCGTATTGCTGGTCACGAATCGGTTTGTACCGCTGGCGCTGGCGCTGTTTGCGCCGTTTATCGTCAACAGCATCTCGTTTCACCTGTTCCTCGAGCACAGCGGAGTGATCATGGCGTCGATCTTTCTGGCGCTAGAACTCTATCTCGCCTGGTCATATCGGAACGCCTTCCGTCCAATGCTGGCGCAACGGGTGTCGCCAAGCTGACTCTGATCAAAGCCAAGGCGCAGATTCGCAGCTGCCAGTAGAAACGGCTTTAGATTCTTTCCCACGCGCGATCGGCAACGGGGTCGCGGCCCTCGTCGTATTCGATGTGGTCAACGATGGTTTCGATCGTTTTGCCTGGGTAACCGCCGGAGTCGAGAATGCGTTGGGCGAGGACGGCGGAGCGTTCGTCGCGCCAGCCAAGTTTGAGGAGGAAGCGATTCCAAACATGGCATTCCTCGTCGGTTCGGGGCGTGCCGTGGGCGTGGGCCCAGTTCAGAACTTCTTCGTCGGAGCCGCCGGCGACGGTGCGTTCACGTAGGTCCGCGTGCCGAACGCCGAGAAACCGACAACAGCGTCCGTCGAGGGTGTTGATTTTGGAATCGCCCAGGTTGTCGACGTATTCGGAAGGAAGTTTTCCCACGGCGTGCAGCCGGATTTTGTCGAGCATGCGCACGAAGTAAACGAGCCGGCCGACTTTGGTGTAGACGCTGCGGAGACCGGGAACGTAGGGCATAGGTTTAACATTAGGGAAGGCAGGTTGAGCTCGACCGCAACTCCTCGCGCCGGTGCAGTGGGTGGTCTTTTGGAGAAGAACAGTGGAACGTTCAAAGGATGCATTTGCCGGGCCACCGCATTGCTATCGACGTGACCGCCGGAAAACCAAGGGCGTGGCACCGTACGCTTTTTTGAAGGCGGTGATAAATGCCGGGACGGAGGCATAACCGGTTTTTTCGGCGATGGTTTGAACCTGGTCGGTGCTGTGCCGCAGGAGCTGTACGGCTTGACGGAGGCGGATTTCGCGAAGCAGCCGACCGGGCGAGCTTTTCCACTTTTTGGCAATCTGCCGCGAGAAGTGTGACGGAGAATACCCGAGTTGTGCGGCGAAACTTTTCACTGTGCGGGGCAGCCCAGGCAGGAGGCGCAGCGCGGGTTCGGGATTTGATAAAAGGCGCTCGAGCGGTGCCTGGCGCGTTTCAAGATGGCAATGATAGCTGCTTAACCAGAGATAAGTGTGTTCGGACCAGAAAAACGAGGAGCGCGGGCGTTTTGACCTGACTAGCCGAACCAGCTCTTCGGCGCGGCGAATAGGTTCGCTGGTTGCCGGTAGATATTGGGTTCTTCCAAAACGCGTGGCGATCTGGTCGCAGTAGTCGAGCGTGGGTTTGCCGACACAAAGAACCCAGAGCATGCAGGCTCCTTCGGAAGCTATGACCAAACGCGACGGCGACGGCTGGCGGGTCATCAAGACCGATCCTGGACCAAGGCGAAGCTGGCTGTTGCCGGTGTCCCATAAAAACGATCCGGCGACGACATAGCGCCAGATCAAAAGCTCGTCGATAGCCGCGAGGGATTCCCTAAAGACCTGTTTGGGTTGATCAAAATTGTATCCACAAGCAGCCAGTTGGAAGGGACAGGCCGCGTTCCCCGCGAGCCGCGGATGCAGGGTTTGTTCCCTACTAAAATCGGCGGTCAGACGCAGGTTCGGACTTCTCGCCGCCTTTTTTGAAAACACACGGAAGGGCATGAATTCGTAATAATCGTAGATTTTAGAAATAGAGAAGGAAAATGGGTTCTGTTATGATCTGCCCCTGCAAGGCGCAGCATGCCGTCGCATCGGATTGATCAACGGTCAGCATTTAACGAACCCCTATGAAAGTTACAAAAGCCGACGTTTATCTCTACGGAATGATTGTATATTCGACGCTCCATCGCCTGGCGGGAGAGTATCCAGACGCGGATGGCTATGGTGAGATTGAAGACACCCAGATCGTTCCCGGCGGGGAAACGGGCAATTCGGCCATCGTGCTGGCGAAATGGGGACACCGGGTGAAAGTGGCCGGACCATTCCTTGGGCGGAAAACGCGCGAGGGCGTGGTGACGTTTCTTTCTTCGCGGGGCATCGATTGCTCGGGCCTTCACCATGATGAGTCGTTCGACGGTGTGCGCGACCTGGTGCTGATCGGCGGCGCCACGCGAACCGTATTCGGCTGGTTCGGCGCGTTCTACGCCGGACCGAAACGCTGGACTCTGCCGGAGCGAAACGACATCGCGAGTGCCAGTGTGGTGGGGATCGATCCGTATTTTCGCGAGGATTCAGAGGCGGCGGCACGGATGTGTTGTGAATTGGGAAAGCCCTACGTCACGATCGACTGCGCGCCTGACAGTGCGTTGCACCGAGGAGCAGCGGTGACGGTCATCTCGGGCGAGTTTATTCGAAACCAGTTCCCAGCGACAGAAAGAGAAGCCTTGTTGCGCGTTTACACGGCGAACAGCGACGGATTGGTGATCTTCACGAGTGGAGCCAATGAAATTCTCTTTGCCCGTGGTGGCGGGGGCATAGGCCGGGTACTGCCATGCCGGATTGTTCCGAAGAGCACGTTGGGCGCGGGTGACACGTTCCGCGGCGGCGTCATTCACGCGGTCGCTTGCGGATGGGGCGACGAGCAGATCGTGCGGTTTGCTTCGGCGACGGCGACGAGCGTTTGCCGGCGTTTTCCCTTTGCCATTGATCCGCCTGGACTGGAGGAGGTCGCGAAGTTAGGCGCTACGCTTGAAGCCAAAACTGACAGAAAGAACCAAATTTAATGAAGACAAAGACAGTAATGTTTAGTGCGTTCAACCGATCGTTACATTGGCGACTTGGGCTGGCGGTTGCTTTAGCCGCCCTCTGCGGTTCATGTGCAACGATGTTCAACGGCTCCACCAACGGCAGTCACTATCCGAAAGATTCGCCCGTGGATCAGTACGGAGCTTTGCGCGTGATTGACCGGCAGTTGTGCGATCAAGCCGGGCGGCCAGTCGTTTTGCGCGGCATTAGTACGCACGATTTGAAGGCGTTTGGCCGGTTCATAAACCGCGACGCGATTCGGAGTCTGGCGCGGGATTGGCATGTCACGGTGATGCGCTGTGCGGTGTATCTCACGACCTATATGCCAAATCCCGATTTGGAGCAACGGATTGATTTGATGGTGTCAGCCTGCGAGGAAAACGGAATTTACTGTATCATCGACTGGCACGTTCTATCGGAGCGAAATCCGCAGACGACCGAGGCGGAGGCGCGCATCTTTTTTGCCCGGAAAGCTGCGCAATACGCGAGCAAGCCGCATGTGCTTTACGAGATCTGCAACGAGCCCAATGGCGCGGAGGTGACGTGGCATGAAAACGTGAAGCCATATGCCGAGGCGATTATCCCTGTGATCCGCGAACGCGCACCGGATTCGGTGATTATTGTTGGCACGCCGAACTGGTCGCAGGACGTCGACCTAGCCGCGCTAGATCCGTTGGCTTTCGGAAATCTTCTTTACACGATGCATTTTTATGCGGGCACACACGGGGAGGAGCTTCGCGGAAAAGTGCGCAAGGCGAGTGAGCGGATCGCGATCTTTTGCAGCGAGTGGGGTACAACGCTTGCTTCTGGCGATGGCGGACCGTTCCCCAAGGAGTCGACCGCATGGTTGGATTTTGTGGAGAGCCGCCGGATCAGTTGGTGCAACTGGTCATTGTCCGACGCCAACGAAACGTCGGCGCTCTTTCGCCCGGGTGCTTCCAGCGACGGTGGATGGCCCGAAAGCGACCTGAGCGCGTCCGGTAAATTCGTACGCGCCCGACTGCAGGCGCCGATTGCCGCGGGGAAGTAAATGGAGTGATGCGGTGCTTGAAGAGGAGCGGGGAGGCGTCCCTGCCACCTTGGGTTTGGGTCTTTCTCTTTATCTTTCCTCGTTCTCTTTCTCCTGCCGAAACGCTGAAAATCGTCACTCCTATCGAGCGGCAGAAAGATAACGATAACGAGAAAGAGAACGAGGAAAGAGCCGGAGCCGCAGGCGCTACGTGGTTCAGGCCATTTCGCTTTCAAACCCTGATAACCTCTGGCGTTCGGATGGTAGGGACGGGCCGCCGGGCCGTCCGGTTGGATGTGGGCAGCAGACAGGCGACGTTGGCGGACGACCCGGCGGGTCGTCCCTACCTTTGCCTCTTTTGGTAGATTTTAGTGAGAATTGGTATTAGAGCTCGATGAAAATGAGGATGAAGTGCCGCGTGGGAGGACGGTTTGGTTGCGGTTGACGGAGCCGAGCTCGCGGAACTGTTTGGCGTGCGCTGACGACAAATAGGGGCTGCTCATGGTTTGGCTTGAGCGGCGCGGGCGTTGGCGTAGACGGTTGGGAATTGGCGGACTGCTTCCGCGCCCAGCACGTCGTAGCCAAGGGTGTTAGGATGCGTTTCGTCGTTAGTGTATTTATTGGGACCGAAAGTACCGTCCTGTAGCGAAGGTCCCTTCGTGCCGGCGTATTTGACGACTAGGTGGAGATCTAGAAATTGATTCCCGTAGCGAGCGGCTGCCCAGTCGACCAGTCCTTGGACCGAATCGGTGTAATCAACTTCCCAGTTTGTGCCACCGAGGAAACCATAATTGGTCCCGGTGATGAACATGGGGATAAAGATCCGGCCTGTGTCGTGAGCGGCCTTTTCGGCGGCAATGCAGTTTTGTTTCAGCGCATCGATGCTTCCCTGAAGGTCGTACAAATTAAAACCGTTGGGCGAATAGATGCTGTAGACCAGGGCGGTCCCGCCCGTGAGATCGGCGTATGCCAAACCTTTCCATCGCGCCAAATACTGTTCGGGCGTGTAGCCGGAGGCGCCGAAGTTGACGAAAGTATATTGGGCATTGGAACCGGAACCGAGGGCCTCAATCAGGTACCCAGGTACGCCGTCCACGCTAAAGGGGCCGTCTTCACTATCCCAGTAGCCTTGAGTGATGGAGTCGCCCACCATCTCGATGACGGGTAGAGAGCGAGTTGCTTTCCAGCGATAACCCAAAATCGGAGTGGCGGTTACGTTGGGGCTTGAGTAGGCATAAAAATCATTGAGCGGATTCGTTGTTACCGTCCACGTCGCAATAGTTGCAGGGTTGGTGACGATATTGCTGTCTGCCCAACCATAATACATCCAGTTCGAGCCTTGGGAGAAGCCATCGCCACGTGCCCGGATTTGGAATCGAGCCAGCGATCGGATTGCAGTAGACGCTGCGGACACGGCGTCTCCTTGCGCAATTGAAAGGGCATAAGGTGCGGTCGCACGATCCGGCACCCAGATGCGCCAGACGATTTCGCCATCGTTGGGATTAAAGTTGGGAGAAAAAGCAACCAAGTCCGTCCACGCCAAACCGGTGCCGTCGGGATCCGCGTCCACTGGAAGATCAGCAGCACCGCCGATTTTTACCGGTACCCAGCCGGTGTGGGGATTTCCCGTAATGGTATTGTTGGCAACGCCGTTGTTGGTGGGGATTTGATCGGCATTCACGACGGACGCTATGCCCATCAGCATTTTTGCCCCTCGAATCTGGCTGGCGGTGAGGTTGCCCAGCAAAAATTGTATGCCAGCGACCGCCTCATCGTTCACGGGTTTGATCGAGCCACGGTAGGTGCGTCCGGCGGCGGGGATCGCGCCCTCGAGGGGCTCCTGATCCATCATCAGGCCCGTGAGACTGGCATGGAAATAAGGCGCCAGCGCGCCGATGGTCAAACTGCCTCCGCTGCTGCTGGAGGAACTGCTGCTTGATGAAGAGCTGGAAGAGGAACTCGACGATGAACTGCTGGAAGAACTCGATGACGAACTACTGGAGCTGCTGGAGGAACTTGATGAGGACGAACTGCTGGAGCTGGAAGAGCTCGACGATGATGAACTAGAACTGCTGGAGCTCGACGAAGAACTGGAACTCGACGAGCTGCTGCTCGAAGATGAACTGGACGAGCTTCCGGAACTGCTGCTTGAGGACGAACTGGAGGAAGAACTCGATGACGAGCTGCTCGAAGAGCTGGAGCTGGACGATGAAGAGAGCGTGACGACGGCAATGGCGCTTGTGACCGAGCCGCCGCTGTTGGTGACAACCACCGTGTAGTTACCGGCCGCGGCTGCCGTCATGTTGGTTTTCGTGTAACTTGAATTAGTGGCCCCGGTCAAAGTGGCGCTGCCAAGCTTCCATTTGTACGTGAGGTTGGAACCGGTCGCCACGACCGAAAGGGTGAAACTCCCCCCCGGTGCGACAACGGTAGCCGCGCGCGGTTGAGTCGTGATTACTGGAGCGAGAATGACGCCGCCGCTACTGGAAGAACTGCTAGAGCTTGAGCTGGAGCTGCTCGACGACGAACTGCTCGAACTCGATGAGGAGCTGGAACTCGACGATGAGCTGCTGGAGGAGCTGGAGGAAGAAGAGCTGCTTGAGGAAGAGGAGAGGTTGACGACTGCGATCTCGCTAGTGGCGGAGCCGCCGGCATTCGTGACGACTACGGTGTAGTTGCCTGCCGTGGCCGCAGTCATGCCCGTCTTCGTGTAGGTCGAATTGGTGGCCCCAGTTATGGCAGTATTGCCCAGTTTCCACTGGTACGCGAGGTTCGAGCCGGTCGCCACGACCGAGAGTGAAAAATTGGCGCCAGAGGCGACATCGGTGAGTGCTTGCGGTTGAGTCGTAATCACGGGCGTCGCGATCACTGCGCCGCTGCTGGAGCTGGAACTTGAGCTGCTCGACGACGAACTGCTTGAGCTGGATGATGAGCTGGAAGAACTGGAACTCGACGAAGAGGAGCTGCTGCTCGACGAGGATGAGGACGAACTTGAGCTCGAAGAACTGCTGCTCGACGAAGAACTGTTGGATGATGAACTTTTGTTGTCGCTGCCGCAGGCGGTCAGCAACAGGCAAAGCAAAAGCGGAAAACCGATTCTGTTCAGTCGTGTAATAATCATCGTCGAAATATTAGGAGTGGCGTATAGGTCGTGTTCCGCGGCGAAGATTCCTTCAGGGAAAATGAACGAGTCGTTTTAAGTTACCGGTGATTGATTGATGCATGGCCGGAATGATCAGCGAACGCTACCAAACGGTTCGGCAACGTACGTCGGTGGCGGGCGGGGTCAGCGCTATAGGCGCGAATGGCGGTCGCGCAGGCGGCGTAATGCATACGCTGTGACCAAGGCGCTCGAGTACAGGCAGCCCGGGGCGCCACCACCACCGCCGCCGGAGTTGTTGGGAGTGCCGCCGCTTGATGAGGAGCTCGACGAGGAGCTGCTGCTGGAACTTGAAGAGGAAGACGAACTACTGGAGCTGCTCGACGAGGACGAAGAAGAACTGCTGGACGACGAGCTTGATGAGGAGCTGCTGGAACTGGAAGAACTCGTGCCGCTTGTTGGCGTGACCGAGGCTTCACTCGAAAGTGCGCTCGTGCCCGCGCTGTTCATCGCGGCGACTTTGTAATAATAGGTCGTGCCGTTGGTGAGGCTGATATCAGAGTAGGAAGTCGCGGTGACACTTGATGCGATGGGCGTGGTTGATTCGCCGCCCGCGGTTGTGCCGCGATAAACTTTGTACGAAGTTGCACCGGTTGAAGCCGTCCAGTTGAGCGACGCTGAGGCGTTGCCTGCCGTGGCGGTTAGGGCAACAGGAGCGGCCGGAACCGAACCCGCTCCCGAGGAACTCGAACTGCTGCTCGACGAGCTCGATGACGATGAACTCGAGGAAGAACTGGACGACGAGGAGGAGCTGCTGGAACTCGAAGAGGAAGACGAACCGGTGCCACTGGAACCGCCGCCGCTAGACGAACTGGAAGACGACGAACTGGAGGACGAACTCGAGCTGCTGCTCTTCGGTGTGGCCGAAACTTCACTCGATAGCACGCTGGTGCCGGCACTGTTTACTGCTGCGATTTTGTAGAAGTAGGCCGCTCCATTGGTTAGGCCGGTATTCGAGTAGGTCGTTGTTGTGACGTTGGAGGAAATCGGCGTTGCGGCTTCGCCACCGGCGGTTGTCCCGCGATAAATTTTGTATGAAGTCGCACCGGTCGAAGCGGTCCACCTCAGCGTCACCGAGGCGTTGCCTGCCGTGGCCGTCAATCCGGTAGGTGCCAAGGGAGCACTGCTCGTTCCCGAGGAACTCGAACTGCTGCTCGAAGAGCTGGATGAGGACGAACTCGAGGAACTCGAAGACGAGCTTGAAGAGCTGGAGGATGAACTGCCGGAGCCGGAGGAACTTGACGACGAGGAGCTCGAACTGCTGGAGGATGAAGAACTCGATGAGCTGGAGGAAGAGGAACTGCTCGAAGAAGAGCTGGAGCTGGAAGATGAGCTCGACGAAGACGAACCACCTGAGCCGATTTGGACGACGGCATCGGTGCTTGTTAAGGTGCTGACATAGGTCAGCGCCAGGTTGCTGTAGTTTTTCACCACAACCGTGTAAGTGCCGGCATCGGCTGCGGTCGCGGAGGATACCGAGTAGGTGGATTCGTTTTCGTTAGGAATGGCGTCGGCTCCCTTGTACCATTGATAGACCAGAGCATCGTCGCCGGTGGCGGTGACGCTTAAGGAGAACGAAGAGCCAAGAGCGACGGAGGTCGACGCCTTGGGCTGAGAGGTGATGACAGCCGGATAAACGAGGGAAACCGCAGTAGCGGTGCTCGTTAGTGTGGTGGTCCCATTGGAGACGGTGACCGTGTAGTTGCCATTGTCGGCCGCAGAAACGTTGTCCTTGTGGAAAGAGTTGCTGGTGGCACCGGAGATGGCGGCGCCATCCTTGTACCATTGGAAGGAGAGGTTCACCCCCAGGGTGATGACGGAGAGATCGAGGGTGTCTTGATAGAGCGGGTGGACGATTTTCGGAGGTTGGGTCACAATAACCGGACCGGTCGCGCCACTGCGTGTGGGAGATACGCCCGTGCCGCTGGAAGCAGGCGGCGTCCAATGATAGACCATCATTTTGCCGTTGCCGTCGTCCTCGACGCAGATCACGCGAGTGCCGTCCGCACGAGTCTGGACGTTTATGCCGACGACGAGATCGATGCCTGCAGCAGACCAATTGGTATCGGCGTTGGGTCTTACCCAACCGACTTCATGGCCGTCTCTGAGGTCGTAGATCGTCACTTCGCCGCGAGTATATAAATCACCGTGAGCGAGTGTTTCGAGTCCGGCATCGAGATAGGTTACGTACAAATACTCCTCATCAGCGGTAAAGCTCATGGGTAAAACCATGTTCGCCGATCCGATATCGAGGTGGGCCTCCCAGGCACCGTTGATGTTAAAACCAAGATCGATCACGCAACGCCGGGTCGGGTTACCGGATTTGCGATAGCCATCAATCACGTAAACGCGCGCAGTGTTCCACGCATTGGCGCCGGCACCAAGAACCATGGTGTCCGATCCGGCGAGATAGCGCAGGCGGGTCGGTGACCACGCCATTTCATAGTCGATCGGCAGAAGTATGTTTTCGGGATTATCGACGTGCTCGATTTTCGATGTGTCGTATTGAGGAACGCCGTTGGCATCAAGCCCACTGCAGGGAAGAACCCAATTGCCGCCCGCCTTATACTTGGTGGAAAATTCCGACATGCCGCCGCCCATCCAGATGTTGCCGTCGGCATCCACGTCGTACGCTTGGCTGTAGGAGTTGGCCACCTTGTAAGTCGAAAACTCTACGGCCTGCGGTTTGCCATCGCCGTTTTTGTCGAGCCACAGGTAGCGACTGCCATCGTCTAGGACGGGATACAGGCCCTTCGCCCAGTCTGACCCTTGTCCGGAGTTATATAGATAAATCCACGCAGCGGGTATGGCGATTTCCGAGTTCTGTTCAAAGCGGAATATCGTTATATAACTTCCATACATATCCATGCAGTAGAGAAAGCGCTGGCCGCCTATTCTCCTGACGAAAGACGTTCCGGACGGATGATTGATCCGCGGATCATCGGGAAAGCGGAAGGGATCGAGCGTGACGCTGGTGATTTTCCAGCTCTGGCCGGGCGCCTTCGAGTAATCCATCGAGTAGTGCAGGCTGGAATGATAAAGCTCTGTGCCGTTGCTCGCCGGGTCGAAGTCACCCACGTGCAGGAAGGTGCCGATCGCCTGATAACTCATCGAGGCGGTGGAAAGGCGCTTGGCGAGGGTCGAGCTGTCCGTGCTGTCGAACCAACGGATATCGGTGCCGCCTTCGTTCTGTCCGGGAATGCCGCTGCAGCCCACAATGATCTGGCCGTTGTCCGGGAAACACACGCCGCGCACGCCCCAGAATCGCTTCTCGCTGTAACTGCCGGGAATCGGGCCAGCAAATACGCCGCCGGTTACGCCAAAGGTGGTCACAAGCGTCGGTGCGCCGCTGGCGGGTATGGAAAAGATTTTAAAGTTTTGATCGGGACCGTTGTCGGCCACCCAGAGGTTGCCGCTCTTATCAAAAGCCACATTCGTCGGATAACTGACCGATTTGATGATTCGGCCATCACTGAGCGAAACATAAGGAATATTGTCCGGATAATCCGTGAGCGGGATGCCCTGATCCTCGTTGTTCTGCTGAACGATGTCGGCTCGCTGCTGCGGAGTAATCGAAGGATCGTACGGGTTGTGATTAGTATCGAGAACGTGCGGGTGAGCGATCGTGGCGGTGATGCCGTTGTAGGTCGATGTATCGAAGACCATCGTCTTGTTGAAGTACTCACCCTTGGAAACGCGACCGCCTTCGAAATAGGCACCGTCAGCCCAATTGGTTTCATCCCAGTAGCTCTTGGTGACGACCAGCGGCACGTAGGGGGCCATCTGCCAGTCTACGTCCGAGGCGTTGAGCACGCCGAGGTCGACAACGAAGTTGCTGATGTCGTTGGCTTTGGCGTCGTGGCCACCCAGGCCGCCGGTGTTGCCTGCCCAGTGGTTCGTGTAATCCAAGAGGACTGGCGCGGGTGCGGCAGCGCGGGCGCCCACTAACGCTCCGCAGAAAATCGCAGTGCAGACCGCTGCTGATGAAATGACATGGGTTGTGAGCCGTTGAACTCCGAGTGATGCGTTCATACGGGGAGGACTGTTGAACGACTGGCGGGAGAAACTACAATGCGAGTTTTGATTTAGCCCTAAATTTTACTACTTTCTGATGGTTTCATATGAACGTTTCAGATGACACCCGTATTCGGGACGGCCTTTTCTAGTAGCTGGGGAGAGTCTGATTTTTAGGAGCTTTCAATGGTTATATCTGGGTCGACTGAGACGCATGCTCGCACTGCAAAAATGACGGCCGTGGTCGGGTTAAAACACTGATGCTCATAAGCGACGACCGTCTCTTAATGTCCATCGCTTCTGCCTATAATAGCCGGTCGGTCCGGAATTACGCTTTGGGTGCGCGATTTGCCAAACGCAGTAATGAAACAACGGCGATAAACGAAAGGTAAACCGAGCTGGCTGCACCACCGCCACCACCGCCGCTACCCGACGAGAAGCCGGACGATGAACTGCTGCTTGAACTCGATGAGGATGATGAGCTCGAGCTGGATGACGAACTACTGGAGCTGCTCGACGATGAAGACGAAGAGGAACTGCTCGAGCTACTGGAAGACGAAGATGATGAGCTGCTCGACGAGGATGAGCTGCTGCTGGAAGACGAACTCGAAGGCGTGGTCGCAAGTCGAACGACGGCGTTATCGCTGATTACGGAATTGGCGGAGTTGGTGACCTTCACGGTGTAGGTGCCGGCAGTGGCGGCGCTCATGCTGGAAACCGAGTAGGTGGTCCCGGTGGCGTTTGTGGTGAGGGCGACGCTGTCTTTGGACCACTGATATTGGAGATTACTGCCAGTTGCGGTAACCGAGAGACTGAAGCTCTCTCCACTGGCCACGGTGGTGGTGGCGGCGGGCTGTACGGTGATAGCGGGTTGGCTGTCCGCAGCATTGACCACGGCATCGCTGCTCGTCACCGAACCTAGGGAGTTCGAAATGGTGACGCTGTAGGTGCCGGCGTCGCTGAGTTTTACCGAGTCGATGCCGAAAGCGAAGCTCGTGGCATTTGCGACCGGCGCACCGTTCTTTTTCCATTGATATTGGAGGTTTGTACCGGTTGCGGCGACGTTCAGGCTGAGGCCCTTTTCGGCGATGGCGTTCGTCACCGGCGCCGGTTGGGTGACGATGATCGGCATGTCGGAAGAAGGAATTGCGGTTCCAGGGCCGGAGGCTGGCGGTATCCAGTGATAAACCATCATTTTTCCGGCACCATCATCCTCGACGCAAATCACGCGGCTTCCGTCTGAGCGCGTTTGTACCTGCACACCGACGACAAGATCGATTGTGCCACTGAAAAAGTCTGTGCCTGCATCGGGCTTCAGCCAGCCGACCTCATGGCCGTCATTCAAGCTGTAGATAGTGACTTCGCCGCGTGCATGGGCATCGGGCCCGCCATCGAGATAAACGACGTACGCATAGTCGTGATCGGCGGCGAAGCTGAAAGGCAGAATCATGGTGTGGGTGCCTTGATCGAGGTGGATTTCCGGGTCACCGTTTGTGAGAAAACCAAGGTCAAACACACAACGCCGGGTAGGGGTGGCCGAGTGGCGATAGCCGTCGATCACGTAGATGCGCCGAGTGTACCAAGCGTCCAAACCAACCCCGAGAACCAAAGTGTCCGTTGCAGGCAGATAGCGCAGGCGTGCGGCGCCGCGAGATATTTCCTGATCAATCGGCATCAAAATGCCATCGGGGATTCCAAGCTTCTCAACTTTCGCACCATCGTAAATCGGTACGCCATTGACGTCGATGCCCAGACAAGGGAGGACCCAGCTTCCACCGGAATCCCAGTTTGCGTAGTAGGCCGACTGGCCACCGGACATCCAGATGTTGCCGTCGTCGTCGACGTCGTAGCCTTCGGCATACATGTTTGCCACGTAGAACTCAGAAAACTCGCCAGCGTCGGGCTTGCCGTTGCCGTTCTTGTCGACCCACATGTAGCGGCGACCGCCATTGCCTTTGGCGGCAGGGTCCCAGACCGGGTACAGACCGTCAGCCCAGGCAGCACCCTGGCCGCTCGCGAAGAGGTAAAAGAAGGCTGCGGGGATGGCTATCTCCGAGTTTTCCTCGAAGCGAAAAACCGCCAGGTAGCCACCGACCATGTTGGTGCAAAATAGAAATCGCTTTCCGGCGATTCGGCGAATGTAGGCCGATTCCAGCGGCATATTGGCACGCGGGTCATCGGGGAAACGGAAAGGATCAAGCGTGACCGCGGCAAACTTCCAGCTCTGACCGGGCGGTTTTGTGTAATCCATTTCATAGCGAACGGCGCCGGCATAAAGATCCTTGCCGTCGCTGGTGGGATCAAAGTCTGCTACGTGAAGGAATGTGCCGATTGCCTGGTAGTTGAGTGTGTTGCCGGTCGGGTCGAACCAACGAATATCGGTACCGCCCTGAATCTGGCCGGGAATACCGCTGCAGCCGACAATGATCTGTCCGTCAGAGCCAAAACCGACGCCACGCGGACCCCAGAAACGTTTCGGACCGGCGAGTCCCTTGGTCGGTCCCGAAAACACGCCGCCCTGTTCGCCGAAGGTGGTTGAGAGTACGGGAGCGCCGGTGGCGCCAATGGTGAATATCTTGAAATTTTGATCGGGACCGTTGTCGGCAATCCAGAGACGCCCGGTATTGTCGAACGCAACGTTGGTCGGGTAGGCAACAGACTTTATATTACGACCATCGCTCAGCGAAACGTACGGGAGATTGTTTTGAAAAGGGGTCAGCGCGAGCCCCTGATCCTCATAGCCCTGCTGTGTTTTGTCGGTGGCGTTGTTCGGATCGAGCGGGTGTGGGTGGGCGATCTTCGCAGTGACGCCGGCGTAGGTCGACGTATCGAAAACGATGCTCTTGTTGAAAAATTCACCCTTGGAAACGCGAACACCTTTGAAATAGGCGCCGTCAGCTTGCTGGGTCTCGTCCCAATAGCTCTTGGTGATGACGAGCGGTGCGTAGGGAGCAAATTGCCAATTGAGGTCCGAGGCGTTGAGCACGGCCATATCGACGACGAAGTTGCTTATAGCGTCCGCGGTCGCAGTCGCGCCGCCTTTGCCCCCGGTGTTGCCTGCCCAATGGTTCGTGTAGTTCAACAGAACAGGTTGCGGCGCGGCTGCGCGCAGGGCCGATACGCCTACCAGGATCACCGCCAGGGCAGATCCTGAGCGAATGAGCTTGGTTGTTAGCCATCGAAAAGTTGGAAGGAAATTCATACGCGTGGGGCCGTATCTATGAAAATGAAAGTGCATTCTTCAATGCGTGCTGCGATTTACCGCCGAGATTTACCACTTTCTGATGGTTACTGCGTCCGCCATTAAAAAGCACGTGGCATTCGCGGAGGATTGGTTTAAATGAAAGTGCAGCCCTTTTGCGGCCATGAATGGAGGCTGAACGCTGAGGCCGCGGAGAAAAGAAATGGAGTGCTTCACACGTCCTGCGAGCTTCTGAATAAGGGAGTAATTCCCTCACGCAAAAGCGCAAAGAAACCCCCGCGGAAAAACGGACGAATTTGCCTCGGAGTCTCCCTTCCGCTTCGCTGCGGTTAAAAAGAGGTTCTGGGTTCTGCCTCGGGCGATGATACAGCCATCGTGCTTTAGGCCAACGGCGTGGTTTTGATGGAGTAGAGTTACGGGTGTGTCGGGACGCGTTTCAAGTTGATCGTGATCTCGACGCCACCGGATTTGAGATCGATCAGGCGAAGATCCAGTGAATCGCCATTTTTGTCGGCCCAATGTCCGTAGATTTGATGTGCGTCGTTCGGCCCACCACTGTTTTCGTGCAACTCAATCTGTACCCAATCATTGCTGCTCAAGTATTTTGTGTAGAAGGCGAGGAGATCAGTCGATGCCGTGGGGGATGTATATTTAACCTGCTCCTGCTTGGAGGTTGGGTATTCATCGCGGGAATACTCGGTCCGCACTGTGTTGGGCGGACGAATAAAGTCCACGGGATCGCGAGCGCCTTTATCCTTGGAACCGGGCGCGCTACCGCCGACGGGACCTCCGGGACCGGCCGGTGACGCGGCGCTCCCGTTGCCAACTGGTCCACCTCGCTGATCTCCGGATGCCGGGTTTGCGACCGCGCCGCCCGGGCCAGCGCCTCCAGGGGACGGCGTGGTGGTGCTGCCTGTTGGAGTCCCGGGATGCTTCTTGGGGGGTAAAATTACTGTAGGAGGAGTTGGCGTGCTCTCAGCCGGATCGTTGCTGGGAGCGGCGGTGCGGCTTGGAACGGCGAGCGTCGTAGAGGCGCCGATGCTTGCGATCAGTGCCGCCACGAAAAGAATCCTGGCAAAACGAGAAGTGGTCTTCATGGAAAATCCAGTGAATCTGATCTTGGTTTTCTGCTCGTATGAATGCGTGCGATTGCGGCAGTCGTGATCGCGACTAACATCGGGCATCATGGCTGCGGATTGTTTCCCGGTGCGCGTTTCAAGTTTACCGTAATCGTAACGAGGCCGCTCGTGATGTCGCTTAGCCGAACGTCGACTGAATCGTTGTTCGTCTTGATCCAGTGGCCGTAGATTTGATGCGTATCGCTCGGCCCGCCGTCGTTTTCGTGCAACTCGGCAAAGGTCCACCCGGCACTGCCGAAATATTGGGTGTAAAATGTCTGGAGGTCGTCCGAGGTGGAGGTGGCTGAATACTTAACCTCTTCCTCCGTTGTAGTGGCATTTTGGTTCACGCTATATTCCTGTCGGATCGTATTCGGTGGGCGCGCAAAGGCTGCTGGATCGCGTGCACCTTTGTCCTCGGGGCTAGTGACGTTGTTTGTTGCGGCAGGCGTTGTGGCCGGGGCGGTCGGAGTGGTCGAACTTGTGGGAGAGGTAGTAGTTGAGGTGCCCACCGTCATCTGCTCGCAGTACAAGTCGGCGCGCGGCCGATTTGGCAGATTGTTGGCGTCGGGCTGCGACGAGAAACAGAGGAGACCGATATGGGAGAGTTGGAGGGAAAATAGCACCGTGTGCAGGTCGGACGCCAGAATCAGCAGCGAGCCGTCTTTCTCGTCGGACTCAAGATGCTTGCCGTTGACGAAAAAGTCGTCGCGCCATGTGCTCCAGTCGGTGGGAGAAACTTCGCCAAAGTTAAGGCTCAGATCAGGGAAAGTGGTTGGGTTGGACTGCAAGGTTGGTTGGCGAAGTATCCCTATGTTGTCGTTCGGCAAGACGCGTTTAATGATGAACGGTTCGATTCGGCTCACGCGGCTCGTGTTAAGCCCGGTAATATTAATTTGGAAATTGGATACCGATGGCGCTGCGGCGTGCCTGGTCGTGGGGGTAGTGGTTGCCGTGGTGGGCGCGGCGTGGATTTGCTCTGCAACAAAAACCAGGGTCAAGCG
>Ga0302323_100001703_pt1 | contig 17903 bp, 15 predicted proteins | sample Fen_T0_3_FD_201950 | JGI IMG/M metagenome (GOLD analysis project Ga0302323, IMG submission 201950) | Peat permafrost microbial communities from Stordalen Mire near Abisko, Sweden - Fen_T0_3 | ecosystem: Environmental > Terrestrial > Soil > Wetlands > Permafrost | place: Sweden: Abisko... | reverse complement strand
CTGCCCGCCCCCCCCCCCCCGCCCCCGGGAGGGAGATCGGCCACGGCCACGGCCACGGCCACGACCACGACCACGACCACGGCCACGACCACGGCCACGACCACGGCCACGGCCACGGCTACGGCCACGGCCACGACCACGGCCACGACGGAAGGGGGGCGGTTTCGGGGAGGGGGGAACGGGGGTATTATGGGGCGATGCGACGAGTGTTTGGGGGCGTTGTTTGGTTGGCATGGGTGGCGGGAGGTGGCGAGGCGGTGGCGCAGACGGCGACGACGGCGGGGGCGGTGAGTACGCCCTATCCGACCACGCAGGCGATCTCCGTCGAATGGGCGATCGCGGGTGACAGCAACAACAATGGCGTGGTGGGCGTTCGTTACCGGAAGCAGGGGGTGGCGGATTGGCAGACGGGGATGACGCTTGTGCGTGTGCCGGCCGGGACCAACACCACGGGTGACTTTGGCTCTGGGGGCGGAGCGTGGAGTAACCACCACGCGGGTAGTCTGTTCGACCTGGACGCCGGCACGACGTATGAAATCGAGCTGACCCTGAGCGATCCCGACGGCGGCGCTGCGACCAAGACCACCACTGCGACCACGCGAGCCATTCCCGTCGCGGCGGTGGATGCGGTGACCAAGCAGGTGACGACCGCGACTTTCGCATCGGCCATCGCGGCGGCCGCGCCGGGAGACATTCTGCTGTTGGCTGCGGGCAGCTATCCGGCGTTCACCCTGTCCCGCGATGGCAGCGCGGGCAAGCCCATCGTGATTCGTGGCGCCTCCGTCGACACCGTCAGCTTCGGCGGCAAGGTCACGCTCAGCGACCGGCAGTGGGTGCACCTGGAGGGCGTCACGGTCAACGGCGAGGTTCGCATGAACGGCGCCTCGAGCTCCGTGGTGCGTGGCTGCAAGATCCACACAACGACCGGTGGAATCACCTTCGAGATTGGCGACGCGATCCCGCGCAACAACTACATCGTCGACAACGACATCATGGGTGGCGCGAGCTGGGTCGACAGTCAACTGGGCGCGGACGGCTACAACGGCGGCGAGGGCATTCAGCTTACCGGTTCGGGCCACGTGGTGTGCTTCAACCACGTGAAGGGATTTCGCGACAACATCTCGCTGATGGAATACGACGAGGCCTACGAACAGGTCTCCATCGACATCTGCAACAACGACATCGAACAGGCTACCGACGACGCCATCGAGGCCGACTCGGCGATGGGCAACGTGCGCGTGCTTCGCAATCGCATCACCAATTGCTTCGACGGCATCAGCGCGCAGCCGAACCTCGGCGGACCCAGCTACTACGTGCGCAACGTGATGTACAACGTGCTGTATTCGCCCTTCAAGTTCCACAACGGCACCGTCGGCGACGTCGCCCTTCACAACACGGTCGTGAAATGCGGCGACGGCTTCGGTTGCTATGCTGGCGAGACCTGGAGGCGCGCCTTCTTTCGCAACAACATCTTCATCGGTGGTACCGGCGGCGGAACCTATGGTGGCTACGCGAACGGCAGCGGGCGTGTGCTCGATCTCGTCGACGCCGATGCAAGCTGCTCGTTCGATTTCGACGGACTGGGTTCCATCGGCACGGGCAAGTTCGAGGGAAAGATCGGGGCCACGCGCTTCACCAGCGTGGCCACCCTGCAGTCCAGCACCAGCGAGGTGCACGGCCTGCAGGTGGACATGGGGGTCTTCGCTGCCAAGGTCGCCTTCCCGTCGACCCCGCTGCCCCCGGGGGCTGCGCCTGATTTGCGGCTTGCAGAAGGAAGCGCAGCCGTAGACAAGGGCATCGCCATCGTCGGCAATGGCGGGTATTCGGGCGCGGCACCCGATCTCGGCGCCTACGAGCTTGGTGACGTGCCGCCCGTCTACGGCCCACGGACGGTTGGCTCGGCGGGAACAGGCGGCGCGATCGGCAGCGGCGGGTCGCTGGGGCTCGGCGGCGTCTTGGGCAGCGGTGGCGTGCCGGGCCTCGGAGGTGCAGATCCAGCCCTGGGCGGGGCACCTTCGCTGGGCGGGGCCTCTGGCACGACCCCGCCGCCGGGAAGGGCCGATGGCGGATGCAGCTGCAAGCTCGGAAGGTCGTCGACAGCCAGCGCGACAGCCAACGCAAGTTGGCTTCTGCTGGGCCTCGGCCTTCTTGTGTGCCGGCGAAGAAGCTGAACCCTGCGAGACCCGGGTTTCTTGGAGCCGCCCCCCGGGATTGAACCGGGGACCCTCGCTTTACGAAAGCGATGCTCTACCACTGAGCTAGGGCGGCTTATGCGAATGATTCTGAACGGTTGCTTCCAGGATACCGAGCTTGCGCCAGGCGCCCCGGAAACGGGCGTCAGACATACCATATCCCCGGTTGGCTTGAAAAGATCGAGTTCGCGACTTCCAACGCCGACGCTCCGGCCCCACCTCGCCCCGCGCAGCGGGGAGAGGTCGACGCGCAAGCCGCGTCGGGTGAGGGGCCGGCCGTCGTTCCTCGAGCCATTTCCCCCTCTATTCGCATCCACCCTGCGTGACCGCAGTTGCTCGTTCACCGGCTGTACAATTGACAAGCAAACGGCCGCGCTCGAGGCCGCGGCCAGTGCAGATGGAATCTAGGTTAGCCTCCGAGTCGACCACCGACGCTCAATCGGGGCGCGTTCAGGCTGCCTGCTTCCGTATGCGCGACCCGAGGGCGGCCACCGCACCGTCGCCGTGGGCGGCGATATAGAGGAACAGGAAGCAGTAGAGAACCGCCAGCTCGCCCTTGTTGATCCCCGGCAGCCACATGCCGTCGGCCAGGGCGAATTTCCAGTGGAACTGCACGTACGCGACGGCCATCTGTCCGGCGACCAGAAACGCGGTTGGGCGGGTGAGTAGCCCGATGGCGATGAGGACGCCGCCCACCAGTTCGATGAGTCCGCCCACCCAAAGCTGCGAGCCGACCGGCGGCATGAACTGGCTGTGCCAGCCGAGGATCTTTTGTGCGCCGTGAACCGCGAACATGGCGCCCCCGACGATCCGCAAGGTTGCATAAAGATAGGGTTCTGCCCGATGCGCGAATTCCCTGACTTTCGTGGTCAAGCGGCCGGCTGCCTTGGTCGTCGTCGTCGAGGGTGACGCGTGGACGGTCGCCAAATGGGGTTGGTCGTTGCGAGAAAGCGATGAAACCTGGGCCATGACAAATCTCCGTTTCTTTTTCGTGGGGCCGGCCGCTGTCGCGACCGTGTGCTAGGTAGATGAAGGGCACGTGGTGGACGTTTCATGGCAAATAATCCAGAAAAATTGACCGATCGTCTTGCGAGGCCGGATGGTGAGACAATCGACATCCTCGGTGACCTGCTCAGCACCTTGCGCTTTTCCACTTTGGTCTATGGCCACATCGAGCTTGGCGCGCCCTGGGGCTTGAGCTTTCCCGACTTGCCCGGGACGGCCAGTCTGGTGGTGGTAGCCAGGGGAAGCGCCCAGATCGAAACCGACAAGTCCGGCGAAGCCACGGTGCTGTCGGCCGGCGACGTGGCCCTGCTTCCAGGTGGCGGTGCCCATGTGCTGCGCGACGGGAAGGGCAGCCCGGTTCACGTCCTCGCCGCCAGTCAGTGCCAGCGCGCGAGTGGCATGAACCCGCTCCGCTTGGGCGGCAAGGGCGCGCGCACCACCTTGGTCGCGGGCTCGTTCCGTTACGGGGCGGGGCGACGGCTGCCCTTGTTCGAGACGCTTCCGCCGGTCATTCACATCGCCGCGTCGGACGGGCGGGCTTCGCCGTGGTTGTCGTCGACCGTGCAGCTACTCATCGCGGAGACCACCGCGCGCAGTCCCGGCGGCACGGTGGTGGTCTCGCGGCTGGTCGACGTCCTGTTCGTGCAGGCGCTGCGCACGTTCCTCATGGGCGGGACCTGCAGGCACGGGCTGCGCGCGCTCGGCGATCCGCAGATTGGCAAGGCCCTGCAGTGGGTCCACGAACGGCCGGCCGAAGCGTGGACGGTCGAGGGGCTGGCGCACGCGGTGGGGATGTCGCGCTCGGCGTTCGCGGCGCGCTTCTCCGAGCTGGTGGGCGAGCCGCCGCTAGAATATGTGTCGCGCTGGCGCATGACGAAGGCCGCCGAGCTGCTGCGCGAGAGCAAGCTGTCGGTCCTCGATGTGGCGGAACAGGCGGGTTACCGCAGCGAGGCCGCCTTCAACCGCGCCTTCAAACGCTACGAAGGCACCGCCCCCGCGCGCTACCGGCGGCAACAGGTCGGCCCCAGGTAGCCAAAATGCGCAGGGCTTGGACTACTGGTCCATCATCTTGCGCTGGACCTTCCACTTCGAGTCCGAACAGACCTTGCAACTCGCGCCGTAGAACATGCCGCGGTTCGCGGTGTCGTTCATCAGGTGAACCCGCATCCATCCGGTCGTCCCGACCATGACGGGATCCTTGATCGATCCGATCCAGCTACCGTGGGTCACCCCGGCCAGCTCTGCCATCATCACGGGCACGGTCTTGATCGAGTCGAATGCGGATTGGACACTGCTGCAGGGAACCATGGTGTCCGCTCCACCACAGATGAGTAGCGCGGGACCATGAAGGGTGACGTTGGCTCGTGAGCCGCAGATGGGCGAGATGGCAGTTACCCGGGGATCGCCGCCGGTCATGGTCGTGGCCATGCCACCCTGCGAGTGGCCGGTCGCGCCGATCTTGGTGGTGTCGAGGTGGTGGTAAAGGGCGCTCGACGGATTGTCGTTCTCCTGGATCATCCAGTCCACGCCGGCAACTTGCGGCAGCGGGGTTCCGGCCGCTGTTTGTGAGCTGAGCGACGCGACCACGACGAATCCGTGCGAGGCGAGTTGCTTGATCAGCACCTCGTAGGTGGGCGGTTGGTCGCCGGTCCCATTGCCCCACGTGATGATGGGGTGACAGTAACCTTGGGACAGATCCTTCGGCCGGTACAGGTTGAAGTGCGGTACCTCGTTGTTCCACTTCGCGTCCGGATTCCCCGCCCCGGGGCCGATATTCTTTTCCACCTGAACCTCGAAGGGGCCTGCCGTCGAAGGATCCAGGGTGCCCCAGGTTTTGGTGGGCACACAGCTGCTGGTCAAACCGCCATCGGGGTTGCTGCCGGTTCCCGTGGTGCCTCCGGTCTGTTTGCTACCGCCGGTGCCTACTTGCCCGCCAGCCTCGATGGTGCCTCCGGTTTGTTTGCTACCGCCGGTGCCCACTTGTCCGCCGGTGCCCACTTGCCCGCCGGCTCCCGTGGCGCCTCCGGTCTGCTTGCTTCCGCCTGTCCCCACTTGCCCGCCGGTGCCAACTTGCCCTCCGGTCCCGGGGGCGCCTCCGGTTTGTTTGCTTCCGCCGGTGCCCACTTGTCCGCCGGCTCCGCCGCTTTGCCCACCCGAGGCGCTGCCTCCCGTGCCGGAAGAACCTCCGGATTCAACCGCGCTGTCACGTGCGCCTCCGGTGCCGCCTGCCGGTCCTGCGTCACCGCTATTGCCACAACCCAAAGCTCCGAGAAGAAGCGGAAGGGCGACCATCTGGACTCGTCTCATGCGCATGCGGACCTCCGTTCGGAAACACCCAGCAGTGGTGTCGCCGCGCGAATTCCGTCTCGCCGTCTACGCGCCGTAAGAATTGTCGCTAGCGGCCCAGCCGGTGGACGGGGTTGCGGTCGCCAAGCGGCGGCAGGGTGGCCGGCTGCATGACCTCTCGGGGTTGCGTGGCCGGGGCCAGGGTCGGCGTCAAGGCCGCGGGCGCGGAATGTTTCTCGGCCTGTTTCTTCTCGCGGCGCCCGTGTCGACTCGAGCTGCCCGACGTTCGTGGGTAGCTGTCGCTGTGGCGTTCGTTCGGGGTCAGCGTCGCGGTGATCTCGAACTTGCCGGCTTCGGTCGGGTGGTAAGGCATCTGGACGTCGGTATGGCCAGCCAGGTGGAAGCGATAGTTCACCTCCTGGCCGTCGGCCAAGCGAATGTCGACCAGCGGGGTCGTCCCCAGACGGCGATTGTCGGTCAGTCGGATCACTTCGGCGCCTGATGGATCCGAGTTCAGGTGAAGCGCGACATGCGTGGGCGCTGGGGCAGGCGGGGGAGCGACCTCGGGGACGATCTCGGTCACCGGACGTTGGGACTTCGACGAAAGGAAGATGGTACCGACGACCACCAATGCGGTGACCAAGAATAGCGGAACCGCAACCCGCTGCACGCGACGCGTGTCGAGGTAGTCGCGCACCCGTCGGGCGAGTCCAGGGGCGTCCCCTGGGCGCGCGACGCCACGCCGAATGGTAGCGGCATGAAGGCTTGCACTGGAGGCCGCCGCCGGCGCATCCGCGGGTACGGCATCCGCTGCGCGAGCGGCGGTGGTCCGGGCGGCTGCGGCCTCGGTCGCGGCGACGGTTCGCCCGGCCGCAGCGGTGCGCGCCATGGTGGCTCGAACCGCGCTTGCATGAGGAACCACGACGGGCGTCGGGGTGGTGCCGGCCGGGGCAATCATCGTGGCGCCCAGGGCCGCCTCACCACCACCAAGCTCCGTCATGCCGGCGCCTAGCACCTTGCTGACCTCCTCCATGCTTCGCGGTCTGGCTTCCGGATCCTTCTCCAGGCAACGGAGGACCAGTCGGTCGAGCCAGGGTGGAATCTCCGGTCGCAGCTTGCTAGGGGGCGGCGCGGGCTGCTTGAGAATCGCGTTCAGCAGAAGCACCAGCTGCTCCGATCGGAAGGGCACCTGCGCGGTCAGCATTTCGAACATCACGACGCCCATGGCGTAGATGTCCGCGGCCGCGCCGACCTCGTGGCACAAGGCCTGTTCTGGCGACATGTAGAAGGGCGTACCTACGACCGCCCCGTCGATGGTCTTGTGGCTGACCTGCTTCTGTTTGTCGCCCACCAGCTTGGCCACCCCGAAGTCGAACAGCTTTGCTCGGAAAGCGCCGGGCACCTGTGGATCAGCCACCAGGAAGATGTTGTCGGGCTTGAGGTCACGATGGATGATGCCTACCCGGTGTGCCGCGGCCAGCGCGTCGATGACCTGGCGGGCGGTCGTGATCGCCTGCTCGATCGGCATCGGTCCGTACTCGGACAGTCGATCGCGCATGCTCTTGCCTTCGAGCAGCTCCATCACGAAGTAGACGATGCCGTCGTCGGTGTGGCCGAAATCCGAGATGTCGACGATGTTGGGGTGGCGGATTTCGTTGACCGCCTTGGCTTCCTGGAAGAAGCGCGATACCAGGCCGGGATCGGTGCCGAGGTCTGGGCGTAGCATCTTCACCGCCACGCGCTTGCCAATCATGGGGTGCTCCGCCAGGTACACGGTCCCCATACCCCCCTCCCCCAATACGCGGACGATCTTGTAGTTACCGATGTTGCGACCGATCACGAGTGGCTCCGATTATATCCCTTCGCAACGACTTCGGGGTGAGAACCCACAGGGCTTGGAACCCGGCGCGATAGGTCGTATGTTGCTTGCCCCATCATGAAAGCATCAAGGCAAGCGTCTCTTTCTTTTGCAGCTTTTACCCTTATGACCCTCGTGGCCTGTGGAACCGCGGGGCCCACTGCACCGTCGAGCCCCGGCCCGGCCGTTGCATCTGCGGGCCCGTCACCCGTCCTGGCACCTGCCGAGGCAGCGTTCGTGCCTGTGGCGACCGCGAAGATGGCGCTGGTTGGCACGCTGGTCACCATCGGTCCGAGCAAGATTGTCGGGGATCTCGATGCCCTGTCGAAGCGGCTGGGTCTGCCGATGCAGGCGGGACAGGAGTTGCTTTCGTCGCTTGGATCGCTCGGACTGGTGGGCGATGCTGCGCACTTTCGCGCATTTTGGGACGGTCTCGACGGCGGGGCGCAAGTGGCCATCACCTGGGTGTTGCCGGCCAATGCGGCGGCGAAGGGATACTGCGCAGCCCTCACGTTCAAGGATGCCGCCCTGGCGCGCCTGGGCCTGGACGGGCTCGGCAAACCAGGGGCCGAGCGCGATGGCGTGTTCGAGCGCAAAGTGCCCGACGGCTCGTCCATCTGGGCAACCACCAAGGGACGGACGCTCTTCGTCGCCAATTCAGCCGATGCACTTCTGCTCGCTGGGGAGCTTGCCGCGGCCGCGCAGTCGACCCCGCAGCCGAGCCTCTCCGATGGGCAGATCCTGATTTCTCTGTTGCCGCAAGCTCTGGCCAAAGCCAGCGGGAAGTCGAACGAGCAGATCGTCGCGCACCTCACCGAGGCTTTGGGATCCGCTGCCCAGGCTGCAGGCAACAAGGGGAACCCCGGCTCGCAGCGCATGCTGGTCGGGCTGGCCGAGTCCCTGGCCAAAATGGCGCTCGACGTCTCTGAGCTTCGGCTGGTCTTCGATGTGGCGACCAAGCAGGGCATCTTGATTCGGTCCGAGGTCGTGCCCGCGGTCGGGACGGAGCTGGCGAACCGGGTGGCCCGTCGCGCGCCCTATGCCTTCGACGAGAGGCTACCCATCCGCAGCGACGGAACCGTGGTCCTGGCGATCGGCGATCTGTCGCCCTGGTTCTTGCCGTTTGCCCAGGCTTTCGAGGCGAGCGGCCCAGCCGGGCAGGCGATGCGCAAGGACATGACCCATTGGTTCGGCATCGTGGCGGACGTCTCGTGCGTCGTCGAGCCGGTGGCGGCAGGGTTCACCAGCCTGTGCAGCTCGTCGCTGCAGCCGGGTGCGGATCCAAAGATGGCCGTGGATACCGCGGTCGCGTTGCTGACGTCGCAGAACGCATGGGAGGCCGAGCTCGAGGGCCGCAAGGCAAGCCCGCTCAAGATCAAGCGAAAGAAGGACAGCGTCCAGGTGGACAAGAAGATCCAGAATGCCGACGCCACGGCCAAGGCGGTGGCCAAGGCGATGGCGGGCGGCGATACCATCAAGACTGTCATCGCGGTGAAATCCGGCAGGCTGGTGCAGGGGACTGGGCAGAAGGCGGCCGAGCTCGTGGCGAGCTACGGGCCCGTGGCTGGGATCAAGGACGCACCCCTGGTGACGGCGACTTTGGCCAGTACCAAAGGGATGGAAGGCGTGATGTCAGTGGATGTGGTGGCCGTCTTGCTCAAGCTGCTCGGAAAGGCGAAGGAGCTGCCGGGCTCGCAACTTACCGCCATGGCCACGGCGTTGCCCGGCCTGGCGGAGATGAAGGCGCCGTTTGTCTTCGAGCTGCGCACCGGAACGACGCTCACGGGCGATTTCCGGATTCCGCTCGGGACCTTAGACAACATCGGAAAGGTCGTGCAGGGCGTCCTCGGCTCGGCAGGCGGACCTGCACGATAGGACCCTTCCGACGAAACGAGGAATCCTTCAAGAAATGCTGGCTGCGGTGGTGTTTTTTTTCCGCTAGACTGAAATCACCCATGCGTTGCAAAGCAGTACTGGTCACGCTTGCTCTTTCGTTTATCGCACCGGTTTTCGTCGCTACGGCGGACGCTGCCCAGCCGGGTACGGCGCGCGCGTCGTCGGCGGACACCTCTTGTAGGAGGAAGCGGGCGAAGAAGTCGGACGCGGATAGCAAGCCGAAGAAGAAGGACAAGGAAGGCAAGAAGTCGTACGGCTTCGAGCTGTAACCGAATCCGGACTTGCCCCATCCTTTTTTCGCCCAACCCCCCGGGCTGGGTGTCGTGTATCGAAAGACCCGTGCAATGCAACCTCTCTCGAAACTGAGCCTGATGGCTTTGGCCCGCATCCGCGTTCTGGCGTCCGACATCGACGACACCATCACCACCGCGGGCCGACTGCCGTCGAGCACCTTGGAATGCTTTCAAGCGCTCGACGCTGCGGGCATCCTGGTCGCGTTGGTCACTGGGCGCCCGGCGGGGTGGGCGCAGGCCTTGGCCAGCTATTTGCCCGCGGTGAAAGTCGTGGTGGCCGAGAATGGCCTGGTCGCATTCGACGCCGCTGGCGACCGGGTCGACCTGGGGCCGCCCCGGGATGCGCGCTTCTTCACCAGGCTGGCTGACGACGCGATTCGTGTGCGCGATGCCTACCGGCTGACGGTGACCCCCGACGATGCGTTCAGGCTGTTCGAGCGGACGTTCATCCGGCCAGGGAGTTTCGACGCCGCGGCGCTGGTCGCAAGTCAGAAGGTCGTGGACGCGGATTTCGAGGTGATGGCAAGCTCGATTCACATTCACGTGCGTCCGTCTGGATGGGGGAAAGCGGAGGGGCTGCTTGCGGCGCTGCGCCCGTTTTCGCCTGAGGCCTGCGCGCACCCCGACGAAAGCATTCTTTTCGTTGGTGACAGCAGCAACGACCGCTCGTTGTTCGCGCGGCTGCGCAATACCAGTGTCGGCGTTCGCAACGTGACCAAGTTCTTGGATGAGCTTGGCGACGACCTTCCGGCCTTCGTGACGGACGCTGAATCGGCGCGTGGCTTCGCCGAGCTGGTCCACGTGCTCTTGGGTGCGCGTTCGCATACCTGAGGCGACTTTTTCCGCCCCATCCCCTTCTTCACGCCGAGGGGAACTTTTCGGGTCGACGTACTGTCTCATGCCTCATGAAGGTAAATAATTTCCTTTGTGCCGAAGCCTTCATGGCGTTTTGTTGGCTGGGCCCGGCGAATGCCGCAACGGTCGAGGTGGCGATGCTCGAGGCCCGGTCGATCGTGGGGCAAGGTCGGCCGGCCACGCTGCAGGAAGACCGACTCATCGGCCTGGCCCTCGACGTGGCGGGTGGCTGTCCGGCCACGGTTTCGGCCGATGTCGAGGTCAAATCCCGCACCGAACGCAAGCAGACACTCGATGCGTTGATCTCAGCCGTTGCAGAATCAGGTTCGCGGCGGGGCCTCACCAAGCTGCTCCGGCTAGCCAGCTGTGGCGCCGAATCAGCGTCGTGGAACCGCGAGAAGATTCTCGAACGCGCGATGGCGCGGATGATGACCGACGTGCCCTGCTTGCCGCCACTGTCCGGCGAAGTGGCGAGTGAACGCGCGAATCTCTCAGATTTTCCAGTGCTCCGGTTGCGTACTTGAAGCAGCCCGCCGCGCCTTGGACAATATTGACGAGCTCGAACGGAACTGGCACAGCTCGAAGTAGCCGAGCGCCAAGCTGGCCACTATGATGCGCGCCATGGCGACGCGCTTTCCGATTCGATTCGACCCGTGGTATCGCGTGCTGTCGACTGCGCTGCTGTTGCCGCCGTCTTCCGCGTACGTCGAGGTGACGGACGACCACGTCGAAGCGCGTATGGGCTGGGGCTTCCGAACCCGATTCCCTCTCGCCGCCATCGCAAAGACCTCTGTCTTCGAAGGAAAGGCGATAAGCAGAGGTGTGCACGGTTGGGCTGGCCGTTGGCTGGTGAACGGCTCGGGTGCGGGAATCGTCGTCCTCCATCTCGAACCGACCCAGCCGGCGCGCGTCATGGGGATTCCGGTACGACTGCGAGAGCTGATGGTCAGCGTCGATGAGCCCGAGGGGTTTCGCAAAACCTTGATGGCAGGCCATTAGCGTTTCGCCATGTCTGCTGCGCCGAGAATCTCCCTCATCCTACTGACCGCAGTCGCGATCACGGTACCTGCGCTCGGGCGCGCGGAGGAAACGGTCGGCGGGGCCGCGCGGAACTTTGGACGTGCAGTTCGCGATGCAGGGAAGGCTGTCGGGCAAGGTGCCAAGCAAGTCGGTCGCCAGACGAAGGGCCCGGCCAAAGAGGTCGGGCACGGCTTTCGCGACGGCGCCGTTGCGGTCGGACACGGCTTTCGCGACGGCTTCGGCAAGGGTGGGAAGTCAGGCCGCTCCGATGGCCGAGCTCGTTCGAAGACCAGCAAGCAAAGCGGTCAGCCACCCGCGCAAGACAAAGCCGCCTCTCCGAAGACCAGCCCCAAGTCGCGCCCGACAGGTCGCTAGCGTCCAAGTTATTAGACGATCCGGTTGAGTTGCTGGCCAGCGACGAAAGCTGCCAGGTTGGCGGCCACGCAGGTCGCCAGGCGCTTGCGGGCTTCAACGGTGCCCCAGCCGAGATGCGGCGTCACGACCAAGCGCGCAGCCCACGGGGCGGCCGGGTCGAGCAGCGGGTGGCCAGGGGTGGGAGGCTCCGCGCCGAGCACGTCCAGCCCCACGCCACCGAGGCTGCCAGCGCGAAGGCTTTCCTGCAGCGCGGTCTCATCGACGACGGGGCCCCGACTGGTGTTGATGAGAATGGCGTTTGGCTTGAGCGCTGCGAGGAATCTGCGGTCGACCAATCCACGCGTGGCTGGCGTGAGGGGACAGTGCAGGGTCACGACATCAGCCAGCGGCAGCGCTTCGTCGAGCGAGGTGCGATTCGTGCTCGACGAGCCTGGTACCTGCGCGGCGATCACCTTCATGCCGAAAGCGGTCGCGATCCGGGTGACGGCGTTTCCGATGGCGCCCATGCCGACCACCACCAAGGTCTTGCCGGCCATCTCGCGCAGAGGGTGCAAGAAGAAGCAGAAGTCCGGACCACTGGCCCAGCGTCCCGCCTTGACGGCGGCGTCGTGGCCGGTGATGTCGAAGGCGAAATGCAGGACCATCGCGAATACCAGCTGGGCGACGGATTCGGTGGAATAGGCCGGAACGTTGGTGACGGCGATGTTCCTTTGCTTGGCGGCGTCCAGGTCGACGACGTTGGTGCCGGTGGCGGTGACCCCGACGTAGCGCAGGTCGGGCAAGGCCGCCATCAGCTCGGCCGATAGCACGACCTTGTTGGTAAGCAGCGCTTGCGCACCCGCGCTGCGTTCGAGTACGAGATTCGGCGGCGTTCGCGGATAGACGACCAGCTCGCCGATTGCGCGGAGCTCGGGCCGTGCGCTGTCACCCTGATCGGCCGCGAAGCTGTCGAGAAGTACGATGCGCATGTCGGGCCGCTTGCGTTTAGCCGATGAATCAGCCGACGGCGGCCTTGCGGGCGCGCTCGAAGGCGGGCAGGGATCGCTCGATGGTGTCGATGGGAACCGTGATGGTCAGGCGAATGTGGCCCGCGCGACCGAAGCCCACGCCGGGTACTGCCAGGACGCCTTGTTCGAGCAGCTTGCCCACGAAGGCCACGTCGTCGGGGATGGGTGTCTTGAGGAAGATGTAATAGCCACCCTCGGGCTTGCGCACGTCGTAGCCGGCGCGGGCCAGCCCGTCGCAGAACACGTCGCGCTTGTTCTGGTATGCCGTCAGGTCCACAGACGCATCGGCCACCTCGGCCATGACCAATTGCCACAACGCTGGCGCATTCACGAAGCCCAAGGTGCGGTTGGCGAAGGTGCAGGCGGCGAACATGGCGGCGGCGTCGGGAACGCGTGGCGAGATGGCGAGATAGCCGATTCGCTCTCCGGCCAGGGCCTGCGCCTTCGACCACGAGTAACAGATCGCCACGCTCGAGATGACCGATGCGACTTCGGTCAGCCAGCGTCCGTCGTAGACGAGTCGCTTGTAGGGCTCGTCGCTGATGACGATGGGGCGGTTGCGCTGTCGTAGCAACATCGCTTCGAGCTCTCGCAAGAGCTCGACCGGGTACACGCGGCCGGATGGGTTGTTGGGCGTGTTCAGGATGATGGCGCGGGTCCGCGGGGTGATAGCTGTGGCGATGGCTGCGACGTCGGGCAGACACTCGTGGTCGGTTTCGACGATCACCACGCGACCGCCGTGGTTGCCCACGTAGAACGGGTACTCGGCGAAATAGGGCGCCAGCAAGATGACCTCGTCACCCGGGTCGAGGATCGCCTTCAGGACGACGTTGCATGCGGCAGCTGCGCCGACGGTCATGCAGATATTGTCGGCCTGGAAGCCGAGACCGGTGTCGCGCCGCAGTCGCCCGGCAATGGATTCCCGGACGTGGGGAAATCCGGGATTGGGCATATAGCCATGGCGGCCGGGAATTCCGTTGGCGACCACATTGCGCAGGGCCTGGATTGTCATCTCCGGCGGCTCGACCTCGGGATTGCCGAGGGTGAAGTCGAAAATGTTCTCGGCGCCGCGCTCTTGTTTCAGCCGAGCGCCTTCCTCGAACATGCGGCGGATCCAGCTCGACCGTTCGAGCTGCTGAGCGATACAACGTGCGACAGGCATCAGCCCTTGAGTATTACATCGCTGCTCAAGACGGCGATACCCTTGCCCTGCAGCGTCTTGATGGCCGAGTCGGGATCGTCGAAGCGGAAGATGAGCACCGCCTTGCCCTGGTGGCCGAAGGGAAACGCGTACATGTATTCGATGTTGGTCGGGCTGCCCTCCAGCGCTGCCAGCACCGCGGCCAGTCCGCCCGGCTGATCCGGCACCTCGATGGCGACCACCTCGGTGGTCTTGACCACGTGGCCTCCGGCTTCGAGGACCTTCGTCGCCTTGGCCGCATCGGAGACGATGAGGCGCAAGATGCCGAACTTCTGTGTGTCGGCCAGCGACAGCGCGCGAATGTTGACGCCTTGATCGGCGAGCAATCGACACGGGCCGGCGACGTGACCAGGTTTGTTTTCGGCGAAGATGGAGAGTTGCTGAATTTTCATGATTGCGCTCGCTTGTCTATGACTCGCTTCGCTTTGCCTTCGCTGCGCTGAATGGTCTGCGGCTCGACCAGGGTGACCTTGATCCGGATACCAACGACCCGCTCGATGGTGTCCATCAGCTTTTCCGCCAGCGCTTCCAGGGCGCCGACCCGATCGCTGAACACCTGTGGCGTGACCTCGACCTGGACTTCGATCTGGTCGAGGCCGTGGGCGCGGGTGAGGATGATCTGGTAGTGGGGCAGGGTGCCTTCGACCTCCAGAAGCACCGCTTCGATCTGCGACGGGTAGACATTCACGCCGCGGATGATCAGCATGTCGTCGCTGCGGCGGCCGATCCGGCGCATGCGGCGCAACGTGCGGCCGCAGGGACACTGGCCGGGCACCAGGGCCGTGATGTCGCGGGTGCGGTAGCGAATCATCGGCATGGCGAACTTCGAGAAGGTGGTCAGCACCAACTCGCCTTCCTCGCCGTCGGGCAGGACCTTACCGGTCTCGGGGTCGATGATCTCCGGGTAGAAGTGGTCTTCGAAGATGTGCAAGCCGTCGTGGTTCGGGCATTCGATGGCAACGCCCGGGCCGATGATTTCCGACAAGCCGTAGATGTCGAAGGCCTGGATGTTGGTGACGCTTTCGATGTGCTTGCGCATCGACTGCGTCCACGGTTCGGCGCCGAACACCCCCGCGCGCAAAGGCAACGACTTCAGATCGACTCCCATCTGACTTGCGCGATCGATCAAATGGAGGAAGTAGGTCGGCGTGCAGCAGATGGCGGTCACGCCGAAATCCTTCATCACCATCAGCTGCCGATCGGTGTTGCCACCCGAGATCGGGATGACTGTCGCGCCGATGCTCTCTGCGCCGTAGTGTGCACCGAGGCCGCCGGTGAACAGTCCGTAGCCGTAGGCGTTTTGGATGATATCGCCCTCGTGCAGGCCGCAGGCCGCGAAGCTGCGCACCATGACCGAGGTCCACACGTCCAGGTCCTTTTGCGTGTAGGCCACCACGATGGGCTTGCCGGTGGTGCCGCTGGATGCGTGCACACGCACGATGTCGCGCAACGAAGTCGCGAAGAGGCCGAAGGGATACGTATCCCGAAGATCCACCTTGGTGGTGAAGGGCAGCTTGGCGATGTCCGCGAGCGAGTTGATGTCGCCTGGCCTCAGCTTGCGACTCTCGACGCGATGGCGGAACAGCTCGACGTTCTCGAACGCATGCTTGACGATGGTTTGCAGGCGGTCGAGTTGCAGCTTGCGCAGAAGCGGCGCGGGCACGAAATCGGGCGCGCTGGCTGGATGGAAGGAGGGCTGGGCTTCTTTTGTCATGGCGTCTTTCCGATGGAAAAGGCCTGCAGATTGGCTGCGTGAAGCTTTTCGGGAAGGGCGGCCTGGATCGCCGCGAGCCACAGATTGTCCGCAAGATCGAGGTGGCGCGCAAGGGCTCCCAGCAGGGCGACGTTCAGGCTCTTCTTGTTGGCGAGCTTGGACTCGTCGACCATGCCGGGCTCGACCAGGACGCCGTCTGCCTTCAGCATCGGACGCGCAATCTCTACTTGGCTCGGCGCCAGCACGACCAGGTAGTCGGCTTGGCCGGGTGGAACCATGGGGGAAAACACCTTACTGCCGAATCGCACATCGCTCGACACCGAGCCTCCGCGCTGGCTCATGCCGTGGATTTCGCTCTTCTTCACGTCGAAGCCGGCCCGGAACACGACGCCGGCGAAGATGTCCGAGGCCTTGAGCACGCCTTGTCCGCCAAGGCCGGCAATCACGACGTTGGTTGTCTTATTGTGGGGCATTGGCAGCTTTCTCCCGAGCTTTGATCGCACCCGCCGCGAGCAGGCAGGGCCGGCGCGCGATGATGAGGCTGAGCTCGTCCTTCGCCAGCGCTTCGCGCACGATGCGCGTGATTTCTGCCGATTCCCGTATGGGGTCGATCTCCGTGATGTTCTTGATCCCGATCGAGCGGGCCAACTCTTCGAACACGACGCGGCCGGTGCCCTCGTGGTTGAGGCGTCGGCCGGTGCCTGGGTGCTCTTGAAGGCCGGTCATGGCGGTCGTGCCGTTGTCGAGGATGATGAGCACGTGGCCGGTCGGCGGCGGGTTGTAGACCATCTCGACCAGGCCGGTGATGCCGCTGTGAACGAACGTGGAATCTCCGATCACGCTGACCACGCGGCGGGCCTGCTCGGGCGGCAAGGTGTGTCGCAGTCCGAGGCCGACCCCAATGGCGGCGCCCATACAAACGCAGGTGTCCATCGCCGAGAACGGCGGCAGCACGCCGAGCGTGTAGCAGCCGATGTCCCCAGCGACGATGCAATCGAGCTCGTGCAACGCCTCGAAGACGTTTCGATGGGGACAGCCGGGGCAAAGCTCCGGCGGCTTGCCGGGCGGGGGAACGGCTTCCGGCGAGGTATCGCCCGCGACGATGCGACGGACCCTATCCACGTTGAGCTCGCCAAAGCGATACATCTCTGGCTTGTTCTCGACGGCGATGCCCGCGGTGCGCGCGGCCTCGTAAAGGAACGGATCGCCTTCTTCGACGACCAGGCAGCGATCGACCGAAGCGGCGAAGGTGCGCATGGTCTCGATGGGCAGCGGGTGGGTAAGACCGATCTTCAGCACCCTCGCCGTGGGTTGTGCCTCGCGAACGTGCTGGAAGGAGATGCCCGAGGTGATGATGCCGAGGCTCTTGCCGCCGCCTTCCTCGGCGACCACGTTCGGCCCCTCCTTGTCATTCCAGGTGCCCAAATCGGCCAGCTTGGCGCGCAGCCGCTTGTGGGCGGGTCGGGCGTAGGCGGGAATCATCACGCGGCCGGGAACGTCACGTACGAAACTTGGAGTCGGCGCCGGTGGAACCGGATAGCCCGGTGTCGCCAGAATCGTTGCCGAGTGACAAACCCGCGTGGTTATGCGCAGGAGCACCGGGGTGTGCCAGCGCTCGGACAGCTCGAACGCTCGCAGCGTGAAATCATAGGCTTCTTGCGAGTCGGCCGGCTCCAGCATGGGCAGCCCGGCGGCGACGGCAAATCGACGGTTGTCCTGCTCGTTCTGGCTGGATGCCATGCCCGGATCATCTGCGGAAACGATGACGAGTCCACCGCTGGTCCCGGTGTAGGCCACGGTGAACAGCGGATCGGCCGCGACGTTCAGGCCCACGTGCTTCATGGTGACGAGTGCGCGTGCACCCGAGAATGCGGCACCGATGCCGACCTCCAGCGCCACCTTTTCATTGGGAGCCCACTGGGCGGGTCCCCCCAAGGCATCGAAGTTCTCCAGAATCTCCGTCGACGGCGTGCCCGGATATCCGGTGCCGAGCCTCACACCCGCATGAAGCGCGGCCAAGGCCACCGCTTCATTGCCGCTGGCCAGCTTGCGGACGACGTCTTGCTGCTTTGACATGGACTGCTACCTCGCAGCCTCGGACCTTGGCTTAACCGCCCAAAGGAGACAAGGGGGATTCGCTCGGTGCGGAAGAAAGTCGGTGGTCGTCGGTACCTGGTCCGCTAGGATAGCGCGCGATTTGC
>Ga0302323_100001699_pt1 | contig 17915 bp, 15 predicted proteins | sample Fen_T0_3_FD_201950 | JGI IMG/M metagenome (GOLD analysis project Ga0302323, IMG submission 201950) | Peat permafrost microbial communities from Stordalen Mire near Abisko, Sweden - Fen_T0_3 | ecosystem: Environmental > Terrestrial > Soil > Wetlands > Permafrost | place: Sweden: Abisko... | reverse complement strand
ATGTCTACTTCCACCGATCCGATTGTCATCGTCTCCGGCGTGCGCACCCCGATGGGCGCGTTCCAGGGCGATTTTTCCTCCGTTTCCGCCAACGAGCTGGGCGCGGTCGCCATCAAGGCGGCGGTCGAGCGCGCGGGCATCAAGCCGGCCGACGTGCAGGAAATCATCATGGGCAACTGCCTGATGGCCGGCCAGGGCCAGGCCCCGGCGCGCCAGGCCGGCATCAAGGCGGGCGTGCCGGTGTCGGCCGGCGCCACCACCCTGTCGAAAATGTGCGGCTCGGCGATGAAGGCGGCGATGATCGCCTATGACTCCCTCAGCGCCGGCTCGGTCGACGTGGTGGTCGCCGGCGGCATGGAGTCGATGACCAACGCGCCCTACCTGATGCTCAAGGGCCGCGGCGGCTACCGCATGGGCCACGCCAAGATCTATGACCACATGATGCTCGACGGCCTGGAAGACGCCTACGAAGAAGGCCGCTCGATGGGCACTTTTGGTGAAGACTGCGCCGCCAAGTACCACTTCTCGCGCGCCGACCAGGACGCCTACGCCACCGAGTCGGTGCGCCGCGCCCAGGCCGCCACCGCCGATGGCAGCTTCGCGTGGGAAATCGCCGCCGTCACCGTCAAGGGCCGCGCCGGCGAAGTGGTGATCGACAAGGACGAAGGCCCGCTCAAGGCCAAGCCCGAGAAGATCGCCACCCTCAAACCCGCCTTCAAGAAGGACGGCACGATCACCGCCGCGTCCTCTTCCTCGATCAACGACGGCGCCGCCGCGCTGGTGATGATGCGCCTGTCCACCGCCACCAAGATGGGCTTGAAACCCCTGGCCAAGGTTCTCGGCCACGCCACCCATTCGCAGGAACCGGAATGGTTCACCACCGCCCCGGTGGGCGCGATCGAAAAGCTCTACAAGAAGGTCGGCTGGACCTCCAAGGATGTCGACCTGTTCGAGGTCAACGAAGCCTTTGCCGTAGTGCCGATGGCGGCGATGCAGGAACACGGCATCCGCCACGACCAGATCAACGTCAACGGTGGCGCCTGCGCCCTGGGCCACCCGATCGGCGCCTCCGGCGCGCGCATCATCGTCACCCTGATGGGCGCGCTCAAGAAGCGCGGCCTGAAAAAGGGCGTCGCCTCGCTGTGCATAGGCGGCGGCGAAGGCACGGCGATGGCCATCGAGATGCTGTGAGGCGCAAGCTGACCCGCTTACTCGCGCAATACGCCACGCCGGCCGGGTGGCGCGCCCATGGCTGACGGAAACTACGAGCCGCCACGCGCGCCCCTGCAGGAAAGCGAGGGGCCGCGCAAGCGGCCCAATCTGCTCGCCATCGTGATCGGCGCGCTGGTCGATTTTGTCAGCACTCTGATCAGCAGCCTGCTGCTCGGCATAGGCTACGCCGTCTATGCCGGCGCCAGCGGCGTGGCGATGGATCAGACGCAGGCGGCGATGGCCGCCTCCGATTTCTACACCGGCATCAGCTCGCTGGTGGGCCTCTCATGCAGCGTGCTGGGCGGCTATGTCTGCGCGCGCTTCGCCAACCAGAACGAATACGCCAACGGCCTGGCCGTCGGCATCATCGGCGTGTTCACCGGCGAGCTGTTGGGGCCCGCCGAGGCCGACATCTGGATGCACCTGCTGGCCCTGGCCACCGTGCCGGCCTGCGTGCTGGGGGCGCATATCAAGATGCGCCTGAATAAAAGCTGAAGCCCGGCTGGACGGGCTCTTGAAGATGATCCCAGGCTCATCCAGAGGTGCGATCGCGGCCGGGCATGCCGGCAAGAGCTACCGCGAGCAGCAGGCCCGCATCGCCCGCCGCGCCCGCGAGCGCGCGCGGCGGCGCTATGGTATTCCCGCCGTCCTGCTGTTTACCACCGGGGTGGCGATTTCGGCCTATGGCGAGGGACCATGGGCCGTCGCCCTCGCGGTGGTGCTGGGTGGCGCAGCGGTGTTCCTGAGCGGCCTGGCCGGACGGCTGGGTCGCGACTGAACCTGGCACGATGAGCCGCGCGCCAGCATGAGCACCCCTGCGCAATTCCGGCGGCAACGCCTGGATGCGTTCCTGCGATTTCGCAGGCGCGCCAAGCTCTGGCGCGCTTCCTCCCTCGCTTTTGCATTGTGTTGGGCTTGGCGTACTGTTTGTTTCTTCCCAGGGCCTGGGCGGCAGGCGCCGTGATTGGCCTGTGTTTCATCACCTGGCTGTTGGTGGAGCTGGGAAACATCCACTTCCGCTGCCCCATGTGCGATGAGGTGATAGATGGCGCCGACAATCGCACGCACTGCCCACGAGATGCCCGGTCTGCCGCACCGCGTTGAAGTGAGCCGCCCGCGGCACCCACGCAGACAAATACGCGATAAACGAGACAAACATGATCCTCACTCCCGAACAGGAACAAATCCGCGACTCCCTGCGCGACTATGCGCGCGAGCAACTGGCGCCGAATTCCGCCGCCTGGGACCGCGACAAGGCCTTCCCGCGCGAGGCGCTGCAAGCCCTCGCCAGCCTCGGCGCCTGGGGCATGACGGTGCCGGAGGAGTGGGGCGGCGCGGGCCTGGACTACGTGACCCTCGCCGTGGCGCTGGAGGAAATCGCCGCCGGCGACGGCGCGACCTCGACCATCATCAGCGTGCAGAACTCGGTGGTGTGCGGCCCCTTGCTGAACTTCGGCAACCCGGCGCAAAAGGAAAAATTCCTGCGGCCCGCCGCCAGCGGTGGCGCGCTGGGCTGCTTTTGCCTGACCGAGCCGCATGCCGGCTCGGATGCCGCCGACCTGAAAACCCGCGCCGAGCGCAAGGGCGAGGTGTACGTGCTCAACGGCACCAAGCAGTTCATCACTTCGGGCAAGAACGCCGACATCGCGATCGTGTTTGCTGTCACAGACAAGGCGGCAGGCAAGCGCGGCATCAGCGCGTTTGTGGTCGACACCAAATCACCCGGCTACAGCGCGGTCAAGATTGAAGACAAGCTGGGTCAGCGCGCCTCCGATACCGCGCAGCTATTGTTCGAGAACCTCGAAGTGCCGGCCGCCAATCTGCTGGGCCTTGAAGGCGGCGGCTACAGGATCGCGCTGGCCAACCTGGAGGCCGGGCGCATCGGCATCGCCGCGCAGGCGGTGGGGATGGCGCGCGCGGCTTTTGAAGCGGCACTCAAATACGCGCACGAGCGGGTCACCTTCGGCAAGACTATCTTCGAGCACCAGGCGGTGAACTTTCGCCTCGCCGACATGGCCACCCGCATCGAGGTGGCGCGGCAGATGGTCTGGCACGCGGCCAGCCTGCGCGACGCGGGCCGGCCATGCCTGAAGGAAGCCTCGATGGCCAAGCTGTTCGCCTCCGAAATGGCCGAACAGGTCTGCACCGACGCGATCCAGATCCACGGCGGCTACGGCTACGTCAACGACTTTCCGGTCGAGCGCATCTACCGCGACGTGCGGGTGTGCCAGATCTACGAAGGCGCGAGCGACATCCAGAGGATGGTGATCGGCCGCTCACTTGGCTGACGCGCACCAGATGTTGGCCGGCACTTCGCGCGCTCCCGCCGCTTTCGGGTCGAAGCCGGCGGGCCAGATCGTCTTGGGGTCATAGCACAGGCCGGTCAGGTCGGCTCCGGCCAGCCGGCTCTGGCTCATGTCGACGCCGATCAGGCGCGTGCGTATGAGCACGGCGTTTTCGAACGACGCCCCCTTGAAGGTGACGTTGCTGATCGACGCCTGGGTCAGCACCGCGCCCTTGAAGTTGGCGTTTTCATAGTTTCCGCCCTGGATGTCGAGATCCGCCATTTGCGCGCCGGTGAAATCGCTGCCCGCGAAATTCACGCTCCAGAAGCTGAAGCCATTGAGCGAGACTCCGGCCAGCTTGCTGTCCTTCGCCTCCAATTTCGACAGGCTGGGACCGTGCTGAAACCCGGCACTGCTGAAGACGGCCGTGCGTGGCGGATCGCCAGCACAGCCGCCCCACAAGGCCAGCAAGGGCAGTTCTGCAATCTTGACCCGGGCGGGCAATTTTGTATGGCAGTCGAACATCGCGGTGCCCCACTTCACGCCGGTCAGGTCCGCGCTGGAGAGATCGGTTCCGCGCAGATCCATGATTTCGCGCATGCCGATGGACGCGCCAAACTGGGCGTCGCGCAGATTGACACGATGAAACACCGCGTTGCGCAGATCGGCGCCGCGCAAATCGGCGCCCGACAGATCCTGCCCGGACCAGCGCGTTCCCGTAAGTCGGGCCAGCAGCATGCTTGCCCCCTTGAAGTTGGCCTGGTCCAGCTTGGCATCTTCCAGCGATGCGCTTTCCAGATGTGCTTTGCCGAAATCGGTTCGACTCAGATCGGCGCCGTTCAGGCGGGCATGGAATAGCGAGGCCCCCTTGAAACTGGCGCCCCGGAGATCGGCTTCCTCAAAGCTGGTCTGATAGGTCTGCTTCAGATCGTCAAATCGCGCCCCGGCGAGCTTTGCGCCTTTGAAAATGGTCGTATGCATGCTCGAACCCGTGTAGTCCGCACCCCGCAGATCGGCGTTCGAAAAGTCGATTTGATTCAGTTGCGCGCCGCGGAACTTCGCCCCCCTGAGATCGATACCGGCGAAATGCGGCCGCATTTCGTATCCCGTATCAAAGCCGGTGAAGTCGCGGTCGGCAGGCGCCAGTTCGGCCACCCGGTCCAATTTGGTCAACGCGAGGGTGCGCCCGCGCCTGGCTTGGGCATGATCGGGATCGACGGCCAGGGCCGCGCTGTAGTCGGCGAGCGCCTGCGCATAGTGCTTGCCTGCGTAGCGCACATCCCCGCGCTCGGCGAGTGCTGGCGAGTCGGCGGGTCGTAGCGCGAGCAATGCGCTAAGCGCGCCCTCGGCCTCGGCGAAATCGTTGTACTTGTGGAAAAACGCCGCCTGGGCCCGCAATACCGGCTCCTTCGGCCCCGCTCCGGCGAGCGCGGCGACGTAGCCTTCGCGCTGTTCCTTGTACTTGTCCAGCGCATCGGCATAACGCCGATCGCCCTGCCGGGTATACGAGGCATAGGGGATCATCATGCACATGCTTGTGCTGTAGTCACCCTCGATTCCGCTGGCCAGTACGGTCACCTCCTGGCCTTCCTTGAATCCCCAGCCGCAGTTGGCGCCGTCGCTCTCGGTGTAGCCCACCTGGACTTCGTAACCCGACTTGCCCTTGAAAAGCGTTTCCACCCGGAAACGGGCGATCCTGCCGGACTGTGGGCCGCGCAAGGTGACGCTGCCGGACCCGGGCGGCAGCGAAGCACCCGGACCGCTGTCCTTGACGGCGACCACCCTGCCACGAAAGGCCAGGCTCGCCGAGCGCAGATATTCCTCCGGTTCCGGATGCCAGCAGGTACAAGCCTGCGCCGCCCCGGAAAATCCCAGGCCGAACCAAAGGAGGGCGATTGAAATGTGCCGCATGTTTGACCAAAGAAGGACTGGGATGAATGACGATACACCGCAGAACGGCGTTGCTGACAGCCGGGAAAACCATGAGTACGGACAGGCAACCAATTTGGCGGCTGCCTGTCAAAAGCGCCCAACGCGACATTGCCCTCCCTCCCCGTATACGTTTGATCGGAACCGCTTTGCCGATGCAGGCTGGCGCGTGGTTGCATAGGCTCGACGCACCAAATCGCTCTTGATTCGATGGCCCGCGCCTTGCGGCCGAACCGGTCGCCAGCGCCGGAATGATGTCAGCTGGAACCGCCTGGTTCCGCCACATGTCCTGGCGCACATTGGAAAGATCCCATCGCCGCCACAATTTGCCTCGGGTTGTCCAGAGGTGGCGGGTCGACGGCATTGGCAGGCACTTTTCTCGCTATCGCATCGCGTACTTCTGCTAACATGAATCGCAATATTCGGCAGTCGCCCGGCCGGCCAATTTGATCTGGTGCCGTGTCGGGATGGATGGCTTTCAAGCAAGCGAGGCGCGGCACATGGCAGACGATACCGGCAGCATGGAAGCCTCCAGCAATCAGTGCGACGTGATGGTGATCGGCGGCGGCCCGGGCGGCGCGACCATCGCGGCGCTGCTGGCGGCGCGCGGGCGCGACGTGGTGTTGCTGGAAAAAGCCAAACACCCGCGCTTTCACATCGGCGAATCGCTGCTGCCGCTGAACATGCCGCTGTTCGAGCAATTGGGTGTGGCCGATGAGGTCAAGGCGATCGGCATGCCCAAGTACGGGGTGGAGTTCGTATCGCCCTGGCACGACAACGCGATGATGCTGGAATTCGCCGACGCCTGGGACAAGGCCTACCCCTCGGCCTACCAGGTGCGGCGCTCGGAGTTCGACCAGGTGCTGTTCAACAACGCGGTGCGCAAGGGCGCGCGCGCGTTCGAGGAATGCCGCGCCACCGCGGTCGAGTTCACTGATGGCGGAGCGCACGTCAGCACCAGGGGCGCGGACGGGCTGGAGCAAGAGTGGCAGGCGAAATTCGTGGTCGACGCCTCGGGGCGCGACACCCTGCTGGCGAGCCAGTTCGGCATCAAGCGGAAGAACCCGAAGCACAACAGCCTGGCGCTGTTCGGCCATTATGAGGGGGCGCAACGCCTTCCCGGCAAGGCCGAGGGGAACATCACGGTGTTCTGGTTCGACCACGGCTGGTTCTGGCTCATTCCCTTGGCCGACGGCACCACCAGCGTGGGCGCGGTGTGCTGGCCGTACTACATGAAGACCCGCGACGGCAGCCTGGAAGAGTTCTTCAGGGACACCATCGCACTGTGCCCGGCGCTGGCGGCGCGGCTTAAGAACGCGACCTTGGTGTCGCCGGTCACCGCCACCGGCAACTACTCGTATGAGGTGAGCCGGGCCGCTGGGCGCAACTACCTGATGGTGGGTGACGCCTTCGCCTTCATCGACCCGGTGTTTTCCACCGGGGTCTACCTGGCGATGAACTCGGGTTTTGTCGGCGCCGATACGATAGAAACCTGCCTGACCGCACCGGAAAAGGCGCCGGCCGCGCTGAAGAAATACGACGCCACCATGCGCCGTGGCCCGAAGGTGTTTTCCTGGTTCATCTACCGGGTCACCAACCCGACCCTGCGCGACCTGTTCATGGACCCCGGCGACCACCACTGGATCAAAGCGGGCGTGCTCTCGGTGCTGGCCGGCGACGTGTTCCGCAATTCGCCGATCGGCCTGCGCATACTCGCCTTCAAGCTGATCTATTACATCCAGGGCCTGGCGCACCCGGCGCGCACCTGGATGGCCTGGCGGCGCCGCAAGGTGATCATCCGCGAAACCGTGCAGGAGGCTGCACCTTCGTAGACCGGTGCCGGCGATTGTGTGACAATGTCATAGCCGTCCGCCGCCCTATCGCCGAAAGAAGCATTTCGCTTGATCGCCCGCCTCCGACGTCTCTACGAGTATCTGGTTTTTTATACCGGCCTGCTGCTGTTCGGCGCCTGGGCCCTGGCCTGGAGCAGCCTGTCCGCGCTGCTTTGCGTGGTATTGCCGCGGTCCTGGCGCATGCCGCTGGGGCGCGCTGCGGTGATGGTCTTTTGCCGCAGCTTTCTCGGCCTGCTGCGCGCCAGCGGCATCGTGCGTATCGACCTGGCCGCGCTCGATACGCTGCGCGGCGAGGGCTCCCTGGTCATCGCGCCGAACCACCCCAGCCTGCTCGACATGGTCCTGCTCGCCTCGCGGCTGCCGGACCTGGCCTGCATCATCAAGGCGCCTTTGCGCGCCAACCCGCTGCTCGGCGGCGGGGCGCGCCTGGCCAGCTACATCTGCAATGACCCCCCGCTGTTGATGGTGCGCGGAGCGGTGAGCGAACTGCGCGCGGGCCGGCAGCTGCTGATCTTTCCCGAGGGCACACGCACCACGCAGGGCCCGGTGAGCGGCTTCAAGGGCGGCTTTGCCCTGATCGCCAGGAATGCCGGAGCACCGGTGCAGACGGTGCTCATCGAAACCAACACGCCCTTCCTGGGCAAGGGCTGGCCGCTGCTGCGCAAGCCGGACTTCCCTCTGGTGTATCGCGCCCGCCTGGGCCAGCGCTTCGAGGTGCAGGGCGCGACCCGACCCTTTGTGGAACAAATGGAGCGCTACTATCAGCGCGAACTGGGCGCGGCGGCGCCAGTACCGGCTAGAATCGGGGCCGTCCATTCCTCCTCCGCCGTGTCGGCCCCATGACCGCTTCATCGCCCAGCGCTTTGTCGTCCACCCCATCGCGCACCCACCTGCTGCTCATTCCCAGCTACAACACCGGCGTCAAGCTGGCCGCCACCGTGAGCGAGGCGCGCGCGCAATGGAACCCGGTATGGGTGGTGATAGACGGCAGCACCGACGCCAGCCTGGACACGCTGCAGGAAATGGCCGCCGCCGACCCCGGCCTGAAGGTGCTGGCGCTGCCGGAGAACCGCGGCAAGGGCGCGGCGGTGCTGGTCGGCATCAGCGCCGCGCAGGCGGCCGGTTACACCCACGTGCTGACCATGGACGCCGATGGCCAGCACCCGGCCGACAAGATTCACGAGTTCATGGCGGCCTCGCAGGCCCAGCCCGAAGCGATGATCCTGGGCGTGCCGGTGTTCGACGCCAGCGCCCCGGCGATCCGGGTGGCGGGGCGCAAACTGTCCAACGGCTGGGCGCACATAGAAACCCTGTGGGCCGGGATCGGCGATTCGCTGTATGGCTTTCGCATCTACCCGATCGCGCCGCTGCGCGAGGTGATGCAGGGCAACCCGTGGATGCGCCGCTTCGACTTCGACCCCGAGGCGGCGGTGCGCCTGTCCTGGAAGGGCGTGCCGGCGGTCAATATCGCCGCCCCGGTGAAATATTTCCGGGTCGACCAAGGCGGGGTCTCGCACTTCAACTACCTGCGCGACAACATCCTGCTTTCCTGGATGCATGCCCGCCTGCTGTCCGGCTTCCTGCTGCGCCTGCCCGTGCTGCTCTGGCGCAAGCTGGCAGGCACGCCGGGACGCAGCACCAGCACCAACGCCTGAGCGGAGCCGTAACGCTGCCTGCGCTGCACCGCGCGAGACGCTTTATCGCGGCCCCAGCCTGACCAAATCGTCAGGCTGCGCTGGCGATTTTCTCCGCTACCGCCACCTCAAATGTCGTAGTTCACCTCTACAAGAAAAGTGATCTACTGCATTGTCGGAATCCTCAGATCATCCCGCCGTTGATCGAGATGATCTGCCCCGAGATGTAGGCCGCCTCGTCGGAGGCGAGAAAGGCCGCCAGCGCGGCCACTTCCTCGGGTTGGCCGGCGCGCTTCATCGGCACCAGCCTGGCAATCGCTTCCTTGTCGAAGGCACCCTCGCTCATCGGCGAGGCGATGATGCCCGGCGCGATCGCGTTGACCGTGATGTTGCGGCTGGCCAGTTCCAGGGCCAGCGACTTTGTCGCGCCGTGCAGCCCGGCCTTGGCGGCGGCATAATTGGCCTGGCCGCGGTTGCCGGTGAGCGCGGCCACCGACGACAGGTTGATGATGCGCCCCCAGCGCTTGCCTATCATCGGCATCAGGAGCGGCTGGGTGACGTTGAAAAAACCGTTCAGCGAGACGTCGATCACGCTGGTCCACTGGTCCGGACGCATGCCGGGCATCACCGCATCGTCGTGGATGCCGGCATTGTTGACCACGATCTGGATCGCGCCGCCGGCCAGGATAGCTTCCATCGCCGCAAAGGTGGCGGCCTGGTCGGCGACGTCGAAGGCCACCGCCTGCGCCGAGCCGCCGGCGGCCACGATCTCGTCGGCGACCCTCTGCGCCTCGGCGAGCCGGCTGCGCGCATGGACGTAAACGTGGTGCCCCTGGGCCGCCAGGCGCCGGCAGATGGCCGCGCCCAGCGCGCCGCTTCCGCCGGTGACCAGCGCGCGCTTCATGCGCGTCCTCCCTGGCCGCAATTCATGCGCGTACTCCTGGGCCGGGGCTTCATGCGATCACTCCCGCGTGGCATCGCGCACACGCGTTCCCGGCGCGCAGGCCTTGCGGGTCCGCCTCGTGCCTCATGGCTGCGCTCCCGGCATTTGCACATCGAGGACCACGGTGGCTCGTCCGCTCAGCACTTGTTGGTCTCCCGCCCGCAGCGCAAATTGATAGATTACCCGAGCCGCGTCGCCCATCACCCGCTCGGCGCTGACGGTCAACTCGCCGGGGAGGTCGTCCAGGCGCGCGCGACTGCATTGCACGTTGCGCAGGCTCACCAGGTAGCCGGCGCTCGGCCGGCCCTCCACCGCCGCGCTCAGGGCGCCGTGCACCGCCATCGCCTGGGCGGCGTACTCGATGCCGCATAGCGCCGGCAGCAGGTCGCCGGCGCGCAGCGGATTGGCGGCGTCGCGATGGGTGCCGCTGACGCAGACGATGCGCTCCGCATTCCAGCTGTCCACCCGCTCGAGCAGGCACATGGCGCCCGCATGCGGGATCAGCGCGGCGATCGCGGCGCGGTCTAGCATGGCGTCACCAACACGCGCAGCTGCAGGGCGCCCACGTAGCCAAGATCGACCCGCGCGGCCGTGCCATGAGCCAACGCCGCCAGCAGGGGCAGGCAGCGCGCCGCCGGCACCCCCAGGCGCAAGGCCTCGAGCGCAGGATCGGCCATCACCGTCGGTACGCCGGCAGCGGCTTCGATATGCACCTCCAGCGCCATCATGCTGCGCGGCGTGGCCTGGGGAGCGAGCACCAGGGCGACGCCGACACAAGCGGCAATGCAGCGCTGTTCATTGAGCGGCTCGGGGTAGGGGTGGTCGCAGGCGATCAGGCCCACGGCCACCTGGTCGACCACCACCTGGGCGAATGCGTCGACCAATCCCGCGGCAAAGCTGGCGTCGTGGCCGCACAGGCTGGTGGACGGTTCCCGCGAACCGGTGGCGATGCTCCAGTACCCGGCCGGGGCGTTATGCACCGAGTTGTGGAAGCGGGTCGGCGAGATTTCGCGCTCGGCGCCGGCCAGGGCCTCGCAGATGCGGTGCAGGTTCTCGCCATCGCCCGACGAGGAGGTGAACACAGTGGCGGTGGCCGCGGGGTCGCGCCCGGCGTTGGCGAACGCTTCCTGGCCGGCGGCCAGCGCCAGTTTCACCGGCACTCCGGCGCGGCGCCGCTCGGCGGCCGGCAACAGTGAGCTGGCCGGCACCACGACGGCGGCGGGCAGATAGGGCACGGTTCCCGCCAGCACCGGCGCGGCGGCCTGCCAGTCCGGCAGGCCGGGCGCGATCAGTCCTATCCCTTCGACGTAGATGCGCATCAGTCCGCCGCCCCGAACACCAGGCTGCAATTGCTGCCGCCAAAGCCGAAGGAATTGGACAGGGTGCGGCGCACCTGGGCGGCGCGGTTTTCCAGCACATAGTCGCAATGCAGGGCCGGGTCGCGGGCGGCGGTATTCAGGCCGGCGGGCACGAAGCCATGTTCCATGGCAAGCAGGGAGATCACCGCTTCGGTGATGCCGGCCGCTCCCAGCAGGTGGCCGGTGGCGCCCTTGGTCGAACTGCCCGGGGTGGCAGTGCCGAACAGTCCGGTCACCGCCAGGTCTTCACTGCTGTCGTTGGCCGGGGTGGCGGTGCCGTGCAAGTTGATGTAGTCGATCGCGCCGGCGGCGATGCCGGCGCTGTCCAGGGCGCGCTGCATCGCCATGCGCGCGCCCAGGCCTTCGGGGTGCGGGCTGGACATGTGATGGGCATCGCTGCTCTCGCCTATGCCCAGCAGCAGCGCGCCGCCGGGCAGTGCCTGGTCCACGCGCTCGAGCAGGGCGAAGCCGGCGCCTTCGCCGATCGAGATGCCGTCGCGCGCCGCGTCATAGGGGCGGCAGGGCTGGCTTGAGACCAGGCCCAGCGAGTTGAATCCGTACAGGGTGGTCAGGCACAGGCTGTCGACCCCGCCGACCACCGCCGCGTCTATCATTCCGGCGGCGAGCATGCGCTGGGCGTGGCCAAACACCTTGGCGGTGGACGAGCACGCCGAGGACACCACCATCGCCGGGCCGCCCAAGCCTAGCCAGCGCTGCACGAAGTCGGCCAGGGCGTAGCTGTTCTGGGTGCCGGCGTAGCGAAAGTCTGCCGGCAAGGCGCCGCTGGCCGGATCGCGGCGCTGGTAGGCCAGTTCGGTTTCGAGGATGCCGGCGGTGCTGGTGCCGAGCAGCACCGCGATACGGGTGGCGCCGTAGCGCGCCCGCGCCGCCACCACCGCGGCGGCAAAGCCGTCCTGCTCGAGAGCGAGCTGGGCCAGGCGGTGGTTGCGGCAATCGTAGTAGGCCAGGTCGGCGCGCACCGGCGCCTCTTCCAGGCCCGCGACCTTGCCGATCCAGGTTTCCAGGGTCACGCCCGCGAAGTCGCAAGGACGCAGCCCCGAGCGCTGCTCGCGCAGGGCGGCCAGGGTCGCGGCCGTGCCGCGCCCCAGGCTATTGACCAGCGAGTAATGACTGACGGCTAAGGGCTGCAAGCGGGGTGGAAGTCGTTTTGATGAGTGGCGAATGTACAGCGGAAAGCACCAGGGTTGTGTCTGCGACATACGGGGTTGCCGGCATCACACAGCGCGCCGCACCCGACATGCGGCGAAGCTGCGCGGCAAATGCCGCAGCGCCCAGTGCGACGGGCAGCGTGGCCACTGCGGGGGTCCAATACCTGCATCAGCCGGCCCGCTCCGTGACCGCCTGCTCGCCACAGGCGGCGGGCAGGGTTACCGGTTGGAATCCATGGGCGGCGATGCGTTCCAGCAGCGCGGGCAGCACAGCCAGCACCAGCGGCACCCCGTCGCGGGTGCGCGCGGCGCCGCCATCGTGCAGCAGCAGCACGTCGCCGGCGGCCAGGTCGCAGGTCAGGCGCGCCAGCACCTTGGCCGGGTCGCGCTCGACGGCGTCGAAGCCGCGCCGGGTCCAGGAGGTGTAATGCAGCCCGCGGCGCGCCAGCACCGGGTCCAGCATCGGGCTGCGAAACCCCGCCGGGGCGCGGAAAAATTGCGGGGCGCGGCCGGTGATGCCGGCGATCGCCGCCTGAGCCGCGTCGACCTCGCGCGCCAGGCCTGCGTAGCCAAAGAATGCAAAGGCCGGATGGTGGCGCTGGCTGTGGTTTTCCACGCTGTGGCCGCGGCGCACGATCTCGCGCAGCAGGTCCGGATGGGCCGCCGCCTTTGCGCCTACGCAAAAAAAGCTCGCCTTCAGGCCGCGTGCTTCCAGCAGCGCCAGCACCTGGGGGGTCACCTGCGGGTCGGGACCGTCGTCAAAAGTGAGCGCCACCTCACCGCGCGCCACCGCGGCGGCCGGCAGACGCACCATGTTGGGGCCAAGCAGGCGACCACGCGGGAACAGCACGGCGGTGCTAAGCAGCAGGTGGTTGGCCAGCAGGGCACCCAGCACCCAAGGCCACTCGCCCGGTTGCAGCAGCAGCACCGGCAGCGCCAAGGCGTGCAGGGCGAAGCTGGCCTGGACCAGGGGCGCGGGATGCCAGCGGCCCGGCCCGGCGGGCGGCACCGTGTGCTGCAATGCGGGCTGGTCCAGCGCGACCGGATTCAACTCGTTCATTTTTTGGCAATCTCCCTGACCGCTATTCTATGCGCAGGCCCGCCCGGCGCGTGCAGGGCCGATCCGAGTGGCCCGTGGGAGAGCATGCGCTGCCAGAGCAGGCGCCAGGTCGGCCAGTCGTGGCCGCCATCACAAGTGGCTACCTGCACCGCGGGCAAGCGCGCCGCCAGCAGCAGGCTGGCCGGGGCGTAGCGGTCAGTGGTCCCATAGCCAAGATGGATTGCCGGCGCGGGCGCATCCAGGCGATAGGCCTTGAGCCAGGCCAGGAGCTGGCGCTCTTCATCATCGGCAGCAATCGGGCCGGGCTGCCAGGCATCCAGGCCGCCGGCGCGGGTGACCTGGGCGATCGCGCCGCGCACCGCGAAAAACGGCGCCAGCAAAATCAGGCCCGCCACCTCGCCGGGATGGGCGCGCGCGTACAGGGCGGCGCCCATCCCGCCCAGGGAAATGCCGAGCAGCCAGAGGCGCTGCGGCCGGCGCGCCAGCGCCGGGGTGATCACCTGTTCATGCAGGCGCGGGATCACGCTCTTGTCGAGGTAGTCGCTGGAACGCGCGTCGGCGGCTATCACGTCCACCGGCGCGCCAGACTCGCGCAGGGCGGCGAGCATGCCGTGGCGCACGAAGTCCTGGGCGCCATCGCCGGCGCCGGGCAGCATCACCAGCAGGGTGGAACTGCCGGGGACGCGGTCTTCGATCCATTCCATGGCCGCGCTCATCACCGATCACCCGGCCCGGTCTCGCGCGCCGCCAGGCAGGCGGAGAACAGCAGGCTGAGCACCGCGCCTATCGCCACCGTCAGCCCGATCGCACTTAACACCGGCACCCGCGACATGCCGAGCAGGCCGAAGGCGATCACCATCGCGACATTGGCGAACAAGAGCGAGACGATGGTGCGTTCGCGGTCCTGACCGGCCGCGGCCTGGCGCTCGAAAAACAGCGAGTAGTTCGAGCCTACCGCGACCACCAGCGAGAGCCCGACCAGGTGGAAAATGGTCAGCCTGGCGCCGCCCAGGGTGAGGATGCAGGTGGTCACTACAACGGCGGCGGCCAGGGGAGCGAGCACGTCGAACACCCGGCGCGGTTTGCGCAGACTGATGAACAGCAGCAGGGTGATGGCGGCCGCACCCAGCAGCGAGTGGGTCTGCGCCTCGCGGCGGTAGGTCTGGAACATCTGGTCGGCGTCGCGCTTGATGTCGAGCAGCACCGCGTGCGCGCCGGGCAGAGCGGCAATCTCGCGCACGATGGCCTCGGGCTGGGCCACGCCGCGCAGCGGCAGCAGGGCGGCCCAGCCGGGGTTAGCGTTGGCGCCCGCTTTCGCTGCCCGCGTTCCTGCCGGAACGCCGGCGCGCTGGATCAGCAGCGAGTCCAGCTTGAGGGCCAGGCCGGTGCCTTGCAGGCTCTCGCGGGTAAGCAGCGCCTGGGTGCGCGCAGCCTGCACGTCCATGAGAAAAGGTTCGAACAGACCGGCGTTGAACGGCGTGCCCTGCTGCGCCTGCCCCAGGCTGGCGCGCAGGGTTGCGGCGTCGGGCAGGGCGGCCTGGCGCTTTTGCTGGGTGGCGAGGCTGGGCAGCACCAGCGCGGGCGAGTCGTAGCCTTGCAGGGCGCCGGCCTGCACCAGGCGCTGCAGGGGCGCGCCCAGTATTTCAGCGGCGGCCAGCGCGCCCTGCGCGTCGGGGCTGCTGACGACGATCAGGTAGCGCACGTCGGGCGCGCCGATGTCGCGGCGCAGTTGCTCGTCGAGCTGCTGGTCGGCCTTGGGCACCGGGCTCAGGCTGGACAACTCGTCGTTCCAGGGCGGGCCGCCCTGGACCACCAGCCAGACCAGGGCGGCGGCGGTGAGCAGCAGCATCGGCAGGCGCAGCCAGGTGGCTGCGCGCATCAATTGCAGCAGCGCGGGCGACAGGGCCGCGACGCTCTTGGCCGAGAAACCCTCGGGCAGCAGCACTGGCAGCACGTAGCGGGTCACCGCGGCGGCGACGATCAAACCCACAATCGAAAACATGCCGAGCTGGGCCAGGCCGGGAAAGCCGGAGAACAGCAAGGCGGAGAAGCCGCAGATCGAGGTCAGCACGCCCAGGCGCAGGGTAGGCCACAAGCGTTTCAGGGTGTCACGCGGGGTGCTACCGGGGGCGATCTGGGTGAACAGGTAGATCGCGTAGTCCACCCCCTCGCCGATCAGGGTGACGCCGAAGCCCAGGGTGATGCCATGTACCGCGCCATGCAACAGGCCGACGGCGGCGATGCCGGCGAGCGCGCCGCTGGCCACCGGCACGAAGCCCAGCAGCAGCACACGCGGCGAGCGGTACAGGGCGAGCATCAGCAGGGCCACCAGGAGGGTGGCGAGCATCGACAGGCGCCAGGCGTCGCCCTTGATGCTGTCGCGGGTAGACGCGGCGAACACGCCGGGGCCGGTGAGGATCAGTTGTTGCGCGCCGCCCGATTGCACCCCGCCGACTGGGGCGGCAACCATGGCACTGCCGCTGGATGCGGCGCTCGGAGCCGCGCTGCCAGACACGGCAGTGGCGGCGCCACCGCCCGGCGCGGAACCTGCGGCGCCAGAGCCTTGGACACTGGCGAAGGCACTGCGAATCTGCGCCTGCGCCACTTCCTGGGCGTCGATGTCGTAGCCGGCCGCCCTGGTCTGCGCCACCAGCAGGGCACGCTTGCCATCCCTGGAAAACCATACGCCCTCGATGCTGGTGGGCCTGGACTGGCCTTCGAGCTGGTCGACGATGCGCAGCAGCTCGCCGCTCGGGTCATTGGGCAGGATACGCCGCAACAGCGCGCCGGCCGGCGAGCCCAGCAATTGCACGTCGTCGTCCAGCGCCTCGCGCAGGGCGGCCGGCGCGAAATGCCCGGGCTCTTCAACCCCCGGGCTGAGCAGGTAGCGGTTGCGCCAGAAGAACTCGCGGTCGCGGCTCAATCCGGATTCTTCGCCGTTGTTCACCGCCACAAAACTCGGGTTGTTGCGCAATTGGGCAGCGAGTTTCTTGCTGGTCGCGGCCAGCGCGGCGGGCGCATCGCCCTCGATTGCCACCAGCAGCAGGCGCGACACCACGCCGTCGCGCAACTGCTCGACCAGGATCTGCTGCGCCGGGGTGGGCGAGCTGGGCAAAAAAGCCGACAGGTCGGCGCTGAACGGGGTCCGGCTGATGACGAATATGCAGGCAGCCAGCGCCGCGACCCAGACCGCGATCGCAATGCGCGAGCCCTGTTTCAAGGCGCTACCTCGGTGATGGTCATCACCGACCGATCGCCTTCCTTCTCGATGATCTCGATGCCGCCCACATGGGTGCGGGTGCCGGTGATGCGGATTTCGCGCACCACCGCCTGCATCGACGGCTCGCTGGGCACCAGCAGCAGGCGCCACTGCGCCGGCGTGCCGGAGAGGCTGACCTGGTAGTAGCGGTTCAGGGTCTGCAGGTCGCCGGCCAAGGTGGAACGGATGCTCTCGACGAAAGCGCGCACCACCGGGTACTCGGCCAGTTGCACCACGTGGCGCTGCTTCTTGGCGTTTTCCACGGTCAGGCGGTCGCCCTCGAGCACCAGGCTCTCGGCCTTGGGCGTTTCGGTGCGCTTTTCCAGCCGGTCCGGCGCGGTGTAGGCCAGGCCCCCGGTGTAGTGCAGCGGCGTGTTGACGATGCTCAGGTACTTGTCTTCGACAAAGCGGGCGCGCGAGGACTTGACCTGCGCCAGGCTTTGCATCAGTTGCGCGGCGCCCCAGCCAGCGGGCGCGGCCACAGGCGCGACCGGGTCTGTGGCATGCGCGCAAGCGACTGGCAGCAGCAACACGGCTGCAAGCATTGCCCCTGGAATTCTAGCCTGCCACATGATGTTCCTGATCCCAGAAGCCATAGAAGTTGAACCAGTTGTAGGGCGCCAGACGGCAGTAATACTCCATCCGTTGGACGTAGTCCTGCAGGGAACGTTCAATCGCCTGGGCGCGCTGCCCGCGCGGCGCCGCGCCGATATCGGGCAGGCGCTCGAAATGGATGTCGTAGCGGGTCCCGCCGCGGTACAGGCCGAACATCAGCACGATGGGGCGTTTGAGCATCGCCGCCATCCGGAACGGCCCGAGCGGGCAGTGGGTGGTGGCGCCCAGAAAGTTGCAGGCCGCCGTGCCCTCGTTGGCGAAGTTGCGGTCGCCCAGCATGCCGACGAACTTGCCGTGCTCCAGCGCTTCCATCACCTTGAGCATGGAATCGGGCTTGCCCAGGCCGATCACCTGCATCGACAGCTTCGGGTTGATCGCATCGAGGATCTCGTTGACCCGGCGCGCGTTCTCCTCGTACATCACCAGGCTCACTTCCAGGCCGCGCGATTCGCGCCCCAGGGTGCGCACGATTTCGAAGCTGCCCAGGTGCGAGCCGAGCAGGAAGCAGCCCTCGCCGCTGGCCAGCATGTCGTCCATCACCTCCTGGCCATGCACCCGCACGTCGAAGCGCTCGAACTGGCCATTGAGCAGGAACACG
>Ga0302323_100001697_pt1 | contig 17924 bp, 11 predicted proteins | sample Fen_T0_3_FD_201950 | JGI IMG/M metagenome (GOLD analysis project Ga0302323, IMG submission 201950) | Peat permafrost microbial communities from Stordalen Mire near Abisko, Sweden - Fen_T0_3 | ecosystem: Environmental > Terrestrial > Soil > Wetlands > Permafrost | place: Sweden: Abisko... | reverse complement strand
AGCCGCGAGGACCGGGTCGACCGCGGTCAGCGCGAAGCCCACGATGGGGCGCCCGGGGTCTGCGCCGGCCGCGGTGAGGATCGAGCGCGCGACGTCGGGCGACGCCGGCTCGACGTAGCGCGAGAAGTCGGGCTCGAAGCGCGCCTCGACGCCGATACCGGCGAAGGCGTCGACGGACGCGTGGTCGCGCACGATCACGGCGTCGCTCGCCCGGCCGAGGAGGCCGAGCCAGGGCCGCAGGTAGCGTGGCGTGCCGTCATCGATGTTGATGCCGGCGAGCACGACCCGCCGCCCGAGGGCTCGTGCCCCGAGGCCGACGAGCGGGAGCAGGCGCGCCAGCGGGCCCATGTCCCTGCCGAACAGGGCACCGCCGCCGATCACCAGCGTGTCGCTCCGGAGCAGCTCGATCGGCAGGCGCGCCAGCCCGACGGCCCGGACGCGATGGAGCCGCTCGGTCTCGGCGGGCCGCCGCGAGACGACCGTCAGGCTCTCCCCGCCCACGAGGTGCCGGAAGCCCGCGAGCATCGCCTCATCGCCCGCGTTCCCGCACCCGTATCCCCCGAGCAGCAGCACGCGCTCACCGGCCCTGGCCACGCCGAGCTCGGTGGCGCCGCTCATGGGACCGTCTCGCCGGCGGCGGCCGCCCGGTAGATCGCGGCCATTGCCACGGCCGTCCGATCCCAGCTCGTTGCGCGGCCGACCGCGCGAGCGGCCGCGCGCATCCTCGCGCAGCGCGCCGGGTCCGAGAGCAGGAGCCGGATGGCGTCCGCCAGCGCCTCGGGCGAGGGATCGACGACAAGCCCGTCGATGCCGTCACGGACGAGCGCCGGCGCGGCCGTGACGGTCCCGCGGGTCACGATCGGGATCGCCCCGGCTGCCTGGGCTTCGACGACGACGATCCCGTATCCCTCTCGTGCGGAGGGCAGCACGAGGATGCGCGTGGCCCTGAGGGCGGCGTGCACATCCTCGTCGCGCTCGAGCCGGCCCGCGAACCGGACCCTGCCGGCGAGGCCGAGCGAGGCGGCCAGCGCCGTCAGCCGCCCCAGCTCGGGGCCGTCCCCGATGATCCGGCAGCCCGTGTCCGGGAGGAGGGCGATGGCGCGGACCAGGAGATCCACGCGCTTCTCGTCGATGAGGCGGCCGACGTACAACACCTCGACCCGGTCGGCGTCGGGCGTCGCGGCCTCGATCAGCTCGGCGCACACGCCGTTGGGGACGACCTCGAGCCGGTGGCTCCATCGTCCCTCACCCATGCGAGCAGCCGTGAAGGCGCTGACCGCGACGACGTGGTCGCCGAACCGGCGGGAGTTGCGCTCCAGCATCCGGGCCACGCGCGCCGTGACCGGTGCCGCCGGCAGGTAGGCGTGCCAGTGATCGTCCCAGTACTCGTGCCAGGTCACGACCATCGGCGTCCCGGTGAGGCGGGCCGCCAGCGCGGCGCCGTACAGGGGGAGCGTCGGCGTCGCCGAGACGTCGAGCACGTCGAGCTCGCGCCGCAGGAGCACCGGGACGAGCCGGATGGTGAACGCCAGCGCCTCTCGGATCCGGCGCTTCCCGTCGCGGCCGTAGAAGTCGGGCGCCGCACCGACGCCGACCTGGGTGACGCCTCCGACCGTCCGTCGCGCCGGACCCGGCCAGAAGGTCCAGGTCAGGTACTCGATGGTGTGGGTTGCGGCCAGGCGGCGCGACAGCTCGGCAAACCGCCGCTCGGCCCCCCCGTTCGTGGCGGGGTACAGCGCGTCGTAGACATAGCCGACCCGCAGCGGCCGCCTCGCATCGTCGGCCGGCATCGACCCGGCATGGCGCACGGCGCCGGCCCTGGCAGCCGTGGCCGCGATGGCGACAACCGCGCCGATCGCGGCGGTCGCCGATCCGGCCAGCAGCACGGCCGGCACCCGGTCGACAAGATCCACGCCCGCGAGGACGGCGGCGGCGACAGCAGCCGCGAGGCAGCCCGAAAGCCATACCGCGGCGGCGGCGCGGTGGCGTCCCGCGGCGACGACGCCCTGGGTGAGCAGCGCGGCCAGCAACCAGGCGACGGACGACGCCGCAAGCAGGGCGAGCGGCACGCCGTCGAGGCGATAGGCCGGACCGAACAGGGCGCCCAGGATCGCCGGACCCAGGAACGCCGCCGCGAGGACGACGACCAGGCCGAGGCCGCCGAGCGCGACGCCTGTCCCGGCCAGCTCGCGCATGAGCGACCGCACCCCGCGCGTGGTGGATCTCGATGCGAGGCCCGGCAGGAGCGCCGCGGTCACCGCCTGGAACGCGAACAGGGGCAGCCGGGCGAGCATCAGGGCCATGCCCAGCCGGCCCACGTCGGCGATGTCGACGGCTGTCGCGAGGAACCCGGCGATGAGGACGCCGCCATTGGCCAGGATCGATGCTCCCGTGTTGACGACCGCGAGCCAGGCCGTCCCACGCAGCAGCGGCCGCAGGCCGGCGAGCCTGCGCGTCCGTCTCGTCTCCTCGAGGAGCGGTCGCCCGAGGAGGATCGTGGCCGACCAGCAGCCGGCCACCAGCGCAATGGCGTACGGCCCGGGATCGTTCGTGCCCGAGACCACGAGGAGCAGCGCAAGGCCCAGGCGCACGCCGGAGTCGACGACGAGGAATGCCGCCCACCTCGCGAACCGTCCGGTGCCCGCGGCGTGGGCCTTCAACCCCACGGCCGACGCGAAGCCGGCGATCGCCGCCGGCAGGGCGAGCGCGACCGGTAGGGAACCTCCGAACAACGGCACGAACCCGATGACGGCCACGGCGGCGGCGACGCAGGTCGTGACGACGCCGACGATGGCGGCGACGCCCACACCGGCGCGGGTGACCTCCGCCACCGGTCTCGTCCTGGCGCCCAGGGCACGCGCGATCTCCTGCTCGGCCGGCACCAGCGCCACGGCCTGGAGCAGGAAGACGGCTGACCAGAGCGCCAGCACCGGTGCCGAGACCGCCGGCCCGAGGGCCCTGCCCACGACCCCGAGATACACGAAGGCCAGGCCGGCCGACACGACCACGCCGATGGCGCCGGCGGCGGAGCCCGAGGCGAGACGGCCGAGGCGGGCAAGGTCCAGCGATCCGTGCCGGCTTCCGCCATCGGTCGCGATGCGGCCCCCGAGCCCGCGGACGTCGGCGCTCACGGCTGCACGTACCCGGTGTCGATCACGATGACGCCGTCGCGTGCGTAGGCGATCCGCCACGGGGCCGGAGCCGCCGCGAGATCGACCGCGTTCCACGGGGCGATGTCGGGAAGGAGGATGTAGGACACGCCCGACTGGGCGGCTCGGGCGACGGACGCCGGCGACGGGAAGTCGCTGTCGTAGAACAACGTGGCCGCCGCAACGGCCCGAGCTCGCTCGTCCGGAAACCGCAGCCAGCGCAGCTCCGAGGCGAGCAGGGCGCGGCGCTGCGCCAGCCCCTCCACCCACCAGAGCGGCGTGCCCGCGTGGTCGGGCACGGCGACGACGGCGTCCCCCGCCGTGTTGGCTCCAAGCCACACCACGGCCTTCTCGGTCGCCGGATCGAGGACGCGGTAGTAGTCGACCTGCGCTCCGAACGCGGCAATCCCGGCGAGCGAGCTCGCGACGCCACCCAGGAGGGCCACGGCCACGATCATCTCCCGGGCGAATGACGCGCTCGCGGGCGCCGCCCGAAGGGCGATCACGCCGGCGAGGACCGACAGCGACGCGATCACGCCGACGTCGTGCAGGAACCGGACCTCGCCCGTGGCCGCGATCGTGGCCAGCCACGCCATCGCGAGGGCCGCTGCCGCGACGAGGAGGTCGCCGGGCAAGCCACCAGGGAGGACACGACGCATCCGCAGCGACGCGAGCACGACGGGCGCAACCGTCATGGCCAGGCACCACACCAGCCAGCCGGCACCCAGCACGCGGGTCACATCGGCCCACCCGAGCCGGGTGCCGGGGCCGGTCACGAGCACGCTCTCCAGGATTGCCACGTAGACCGGGACCATCGGGAGGATCACGATCGCAACTAGCGCCGCCAGGACGGCCGCCCGGCGCGGCGTCCCGGGCGATCCCGGGCGCCCGATCAAGGCGCCGAGGACGACCGCGAGCGCGAGGGCGCCGAGCGCGGGCACCAGGACGAGGTGGCTCGTGAAGGCGATCACCCCGTACCCGACCGCCACGACGCACAGGCTCCGCCTGCCGCCCTCGCGGAGCCAGGTGACGGCGAATGGCATCGCGACCACGACGGCGCCGACGGCGAGCAGCTGCGGGAAACCGCCCCAGGCGAGGACCTCGCCGGTCGCGGTCGTGGCGCCGGCGACGATGGCGGCAACGGTCGCCATCGTCGCGGCACCGGCGCGGCGCCCGTGGAACCACAGCGCCAGGGGTGCGACCGCCCACGCGATCGTGCCGGCGACCGCGACGCCGAGGGTGGGCCCCAGGGCGGTCACGCAGGCCGCCACGCCGAGCGGCACGATCGGCGGGTAGACGACGCCGGATCGGACGCCGTCCCCCAGCAGGTCGTGCGCGAACGCGAGCCAGTTGCCGGCATCGACCGTTGCCGGACCGCTCCCGGTCGCGAGCGCCAGCAGGCGGAAGCCGGCCAGGACGAGGATCGCCAGGCCGGCCAGCCAGGTCCGCCGCCACGCATGCCTCAACGCACGGCCCCGATCGAGCGGAGGATCTCATCGGTGAGACGCACCACGGCCAGCGACTCTCCGAGCGGCACGGGGTTGCCGATCCGGCCCTGGCACGCGTCGATCCAGCGGCCGATCAGCACGTCGTGGCCCCAGTGGAGCCGGCCCCGGGCGAGGAGCGCACCGGAGGCCGCGAAGCCCGCGGCGTGGTCGAGCATCCCGCGGGCGCTGGTCCGCATGATGTCGCCGGCCGCGTGGCTGCCGTCCGGGGTGAGGCGCACCGCGATGTCGCGGAACAGGTCCATGTCCACCACGCCCGCCCGGCCGACCAGGGTCACGTGCCACTCGGACATCGGCGCCCCGAAGACCATGGTCGCCCGGGCGGGCACGGCCCCGCTGAACAGCACCTCGACCGTCGCCGGCTCGCGGTGCTCGGCATCCCAGGTCGCGTGCGTGGCGGCCACGGAGAGGTCGCCGCACCACCGCGCCAGGGTGTAGAGCAGGTGGGGCGACTCGTCGAACAGCAGCCCGGCCGGCAGGTCCCGGTACCAGGTCGGCAGCCGGCGCGCCGGCGACGAGAGCTGGACGGCGCTCGCGTAGCGCAGGTCCGGTTGCTCGCCGAGGAAGGCGCGGGCACGCCGGGCCGATCGCGAGAACGAGAAGTTGTGGCTGATCGTGAGAATCCGCCCGGCACGGGACGCGGCTTCTGCCATCGCCTCGGCCTGGCGCACGTCCATCGCCATCGGCTTCTCGCAGAAGACGTGCACCCCGGCGTCGAGCGCCGCGATCGCGTGCTCCGCGTGGCTCCACGGCGACGTCGCGATCGACACCCCGTCGAGCCCCTCGCGGAGGAGCGCATCGACGGACGGGAACCCGGCCAGCCCGAACCGCTGCGTGACCTCGGCCGCACGGTGCGGGCGGTGGTCGTGGAAGCCGACGAACTCCACCTCGGGATGGGCGAGGAGCGAGGGGATGTGGCGATCGACCGCGACCCAGCCGGTCCCGATCATGCCGACGCGGAACGTCACGGCTGGGCCTCCGCGTGGTGCGTCGGTCGAGACCCGTCGGCACGATCCCGCGCCAGCGGGACAGGTGCAGGATCGGCGGCACGCTGGAGCGACGCCAGGGTCCCTGCGGTGGTCGCCTCCCAGCTCATCTCGTGGACCAGCTCTGACGCCCGTGCCGCGAGCCTCCTGGCCTCGCCCGGGTCGAGCAGGAGGCGCTCGATCGCCCGGGCGAGCGCCTCGGCATCCCCGGCGGGCGCCAGCAGTCCCGTCACGCCGTGCGTCACGATCGTCGCGTTGCCCTCGATGTCGGAGGCCACGATCGGAACGCCGACGGACATCGCCTCGAGCAGGGCGAGCGACATGCCCTCCGTGTACGAGGGCCGGAGCAGCACATCGAGATCGGCGAGGAGGTCCCCGATATCCTCGCGATGTCCGAGGAAGACGACCGACGGGCCGATCCCGAGCGCCACGGAGCGCGCCTCCAGCGACCGGCGCAGGGGGCCGTCGCCGATCACCCACAGCTCGGCGGCGACCCCGCGCGCGCGCAGGCCGGCCACGGCGTCGAGCGCCACCGTGACCCCCTTGTTGGGGACCAGCCGGCCCACGATCCCCAGCCTGGGGGGACCCGGTCGCCGCTCACCGGTGCGCGGTGGGAAGCTCCCCAGGTCGACGCCGTTGCACACGACATCGACCGGGACCAGCGGGGCGATCGCCCGGACATGCCTCGCGACCGCATCGGAGACCGCGATGGCGCGCGAGGCGCCGCGCAGCATCGGGGCACCGATGAACCGCTCGTGCACGGTCGCCGCGGTGCCGACCCAGCCGGGAAAGGCGCCGAGGTCCGCGAGGTGGGCCGTGACGACGAGCGGCAGCCCGCGATCGCGGGCGAGCCACGTTGCCCCGCGGGTGGTCTGGAACTGCAGGCTGTTCGCGTGGACGACGTCCGGCCGGAGGGTGTCGGCGGCGTCGCGGAACGCGGGGTGGAGGCCGCGGGCGAGGCTCAGCTGCACCCGCAGGACCGGTGTCAGGTCGAGCGAAGGGACCGGGATGACCGACAGGTTCGGGCCGACGTCGGGGAACGACCGGTGCTCCGGGATCGTGGCCACGACGGTGATCTGGTGGCCGTCCGCGGCCAGGCGGCGGTAGACCTCCCAGGCAACCCGCTCCGCGCCGCCGCCGACCCCGGGGCCAAACCAGTCGCAACCCGCCAGGATGCGCATCAGCTGCCCGCGGCCGGGCTCGCCGTGGAGTCCCAGGCGTCGATCGGGACCGGCAGGACGGCGTCGGCTGACCGGCGCGGCATCACGGCATCGGCCGTGGAGGGGGCGTCACCGGCACCCCACCGACGGCTGCCCGCCAGGAGGATCGAGGCGATCACGCCATACCAGATGAGGGTCAGCCCGATCAGCAGCATGGCCTGCGCCAGGCCGGCGAGCGGCAGGCCCACGAACGGCGCCCCGAGCCGCAGCGCCCACGACAGGAAGAGGGTCAGGTCGAGCACCAGGGCAACGCCCACGAGCCACAGGCCGCCGATAGCCGCCGAGCGCAGGACCTCCTCGTCAGTCAGGAACCGTTCCGTACGGCTGTGGCGACGGAGTGGGCTCGCCACGCCGATCACGACGCCGGCGAGCACCGCCTGCACGCCGATGATGATGAACACCGGGCCGAGCAGGCTCCCCAGCCAGCCGAGCGATCCGATCGCGAATGCCCCGCGGTTCAGGAACGAGAACCCGAGCATCAGGACGCCGGCAAGGAACGCGGCGGCACCCGGATAGGTCGCCAGGAGGTCGGGGGCGAGCAACACGATCGTCTTGAGGTGGCGCCAGCCGTCCGCGAGCGTGTCCAGCTTGCTCTCGCCGATCCGCTCGCGGTAGCCGGCAGGGATCTCGCGGATCCGCCAATCCTGCCGCCCCGCGACGATGAACATCTCCGAGGCGTAGTCCATCCCGGTCGAGCGGAGGTGGAGGTCAAGGAGCCGGTCGCGGCGGAACGCACGGAACCCGGACTGGCTGTCCGTCAGGCCCGCCGGGCCACCCGCGCGACGGACCAGCCACGTCAGCACCGGCGTCCCGACGAAGCGATGGAGGAAGGGCATCGTGTGCGCCGTGGCCCCCGACCAGCGGGCACCGATCATCATGTCGACCTCGTCCGCGAGCACGGGCGCCACGAGACGACCGAGAAACTCGAACGGGTAGGTGTTGTCCGCGTCTGCCATCACGACGATCACGCCGCGCGCGGCGTTGATCCCGGCCGCGAGCGCCGCCCCGTACCCGCGGATCGGCTGGTGGACCACCCGGGCTCCCGCCGCCTCCGCGATGGCCTGGCTGCCGTCGGTGGACCCGTTGTCCCCGATCACCACCTCGCCCGTGTAGCCGGCGGCGCCGATGGCCTCGAGCGCCTCCCGGACGACGAGGGCCACGGACCCTGCCTCGTTCAGGCAGGGGAGCACCACGCTGACCTGCGGCCTCGCCGCCTCGGTCGCGAGCATCGACATGGCATGCACTCCTCCGCGATACGGGCGCCTGGATGCCCAGGCCCCGGACTTGTCTTCGCGTGACGGTTGCGACCCGATCCGCGGACGCGTCGCGGCGGACCTCTTGGCCAGGTGGGCTGCTGGTCGGCGGGGCCCGGCACGTTCCGCAACGCCTGCGGTCGGAGCCGGGCGACACCTGCGGGGCGTCGCCCGCTCGCAACCGGGCGGCTTGTCGGTGGGGTTACCGCGATGCGGTGCGCCTGCGCAGGGCGACCAGCGCCAGTGCCGTGACCAGCAGCACGCCCGCGATCGCGAAACCGGTGACCGCCGGGTGCGTGCCGATGGCGGCCTCGCTGCCGGCGATCGCGTCGGTCGGGGGGTTGCTGAGGGTGACCGAGTTCACCTCGATCGTCGAGGCGAGCACGCGGACGGAGGCGTCGGGGGCGATCCCGGTGGCGACGATCTCGTGGCTGCCGGAGTAGCCGCTCGGAACCCGGACCGTGGTCGAGAAGGATCCCGCGCCGTCGGCCGTGACGGTCCGGAGGGCGACGGGGGTCGACTGGATGGTGATGTGGACGTCGCTGTCGGTCATGAACCCTGTGCCACTGACCGTGATCGTCTCCCCGGGCAGCGGGGCATAGTTGGACAGCGTGAGCGCCCCATTGGACCCGTATTGGGCGTAGACCACCTGGCTGAACAGGAGGGCCATCAACAGGATCGTCCCGATCGCGATGAGTTTTCGCATTGCCTCGTCCTTGCTCCGTTGTCGCCGGACGGCTCCGCTCGGCGCCGATGACGTCCGCGGTGTTCCACGGGCCGCAGAGGGTGCGAGAACCGTATCGACCGAGCCCGCCAGTCGTAATCGCTCGACCGGCGGTTGGCGGCACGCGATCGGGGGACCCCCGGGGACCTCGGTATTCCGGTGCCGGACGTACGCAGCATGCGTGGCCTGCCGGGGTCCCCCGGGCAGGGTCTCCAGCTGGGCGCGCCGCCCTGGTGGCGGTGTGGACGGCCGCCGGCGCCGAGCAGGTCACGCCCGCATCTCATCCCGGAACGGGACGGCCTCCGGCCCCACGTCGCCTGCCAGGGTCCACGCGCCGGGGCGTCCGGACCGGCGCCGGAATTGCCTGCCGGGCCGCGTCCGGTCCGGCCAGGTGACGCCGCGTCCGGTCCGGCCAGGTGACGCCGCGTCCGGTCCGGCCAGGTGACGCCGCGTCCGGTCCGGCCAGGTGACGCCGCGTCCGGTCGCGGTCACCGGGGCATCGCGACCTGGGCCACGGCCCCGAAGGTGGCGGCACCTGGAATGGGACCTCGCTCGCGGGTCTCACGTCCTCCACCGCGCACTCCCAGGGCGGGCGGCGGGCCGCTCGGCCTCACGTCCTCCACCGCGCACTCCCAGGGCGGGCCGCTCGGCCTCACGTCCTCCACCGCCGCGCACTCCCAGGGCATGCGGCGGGCCGCTCGGTCTCCGGGCGACCGAACGGGCGCGGCGCGGAACGATTCAGACGCGGGGCGACCCGTTCGTCACGTGGCACGGGCTCGGCCTGCGCCAGCCCGGTCGCCGGGCGGTCGAAACGTCGCACGGTGCGCCCGTTCGGTCGGTGGGCGCCCGAACCGCCCGCCCGTTCGGTCGGTGGGCGCCCGAACCGCCCCGGCCGGGGACTGAGCCCCGCCCCGGCCGGGGACTGAGCGCCGCCCGGCCGGGGACTGAACCGCCCGGGCGGAGCGACGACTCCCGGGCTCCGGAGTCAGCACCGAACCTGGGCCGGGTCCGGCACCGGACCTGGCTCGGGACCAGCACGCAAGCCGGGCGGGACGCCGGACGCCGCCCGTGGATCCGGCGATCAGTCCCTGGCGACGAGCCTCCGGGCGTCCACCCAGCCGGTCCAGCCGTTGACGGCCACGACCCTCGCCCAGTCGCCGGCGCGATCGGCGACGACGACGTCCAGGCCCGCCTCGAGCGTCACGACCGAGGGAAGGGCTGGGTTCGGGGCCGCCCATGCCTGGAGACCGCCCTGCGGGACCAGGTGGGTGCTGGACCAGGCCGGTGCGACCGGCGGCGCCGGCTGGGCCAGCTGTGTCGCGGGCGCCGACTGCGCAACCTGGTCCGCGGGCGTGGGCCGGGCAGCCGGATCCGGCGAGGCAACACCCGCGGGCGCGAGCCGGGCAGCCGGAACCGGCGAGGCAACACCCGCGGGCTGCGGTTGCGCGACCACGGCCGCTTGGGCGACGGTCTGGCCCGTCGGGACGGGCCGGCCGGCCGGGACGGGCTGTTCGGCCGCGCTGGGCCGGCCCCATCCCGCCGCACCCGGCACCGCCCCGGATCCGATGGCCGCGAGCTCCGCCTTGAGCCCCAGCACCACCCCCATCTGCCTGGCGACCTCGGGATGCTGCTCGGAGCCGTACTTGGACACGAGCATGGCCAGGGCGAGCTGCTCGCGCTGCAGCCGGCCCTTGATCCGCTTGCCCTCCGGGCCCTTCGCCCGGCCGGCGGTGTTCCGGGCCCGGCGTCGCGCACGGAGCCCGCCGAGCTCGGCCTGGTCCTCCGGCGTGATGCAGCCGTCGTCGGCGAAGCCCGCCGCGAGCGACGCGAACCATCGCCGCTCGCGCTGGCGGGCGAGCCGGACGATCAGGATGAGGCCGATGAGGGCGGGCAGCCCCTTGACCGTGAAGTAGGCGAGCCAGCTGAAGAGCCCGCCCTCGCCGAGGATCCCGGACAGGAGCGGCGAGTTCCAGAAGAAGTGCGCCCCAACGCCGGCCGCGATGAGGCCGACGGCGGCCAGGATGCGGATGCCCTTCGTCCTGTCGGTTCGGACGACATAGAAGGCGATGCCCATGCCCACGAGGCCGGAGTACAGGAAGTGGCTGTAGGGACCGGCGCCCAGGATCCGGATCATGAACATCTCGACGATCGTGCCCATCGACCCCGTCTCGGCGAACGCGCGGACGAAGTAGAGGACGTCCTCGACCAGGAGGAAGCCGACGCCGACCATGGCGCCCCAGACGAAACCGTCAAGCACGTCATCGAGCTCGTGGCGGGCGATGGCCACCAGCAGGACGACCGCGAGCCCCTTGAACAGCTCCTCCACGAACGGGGCCGTGAGCGCGGCGCTCCAGTCCTGGGTGAAGGCGGCGTCGCCGGTGATCTTGTAGATCACCTCCATCAGCGGCGTGTTGGTGTACATGGCGAGGGTCGTCGCGGCGATCCCGCCCCAGAGCAGCGCGGCGACCAGGATGCTGACCGGCTCGCGCTCGTACAGGTCCAGGAGGTAGATGATCGCGATCACCGGGATCGCGTACGGGATGAGCAGCAGCACCGTGACGAACCAGGCGGCCGGCGCGGCAGAGATCATCGTGAGCTGCTGGCCGAGGAAGTCCAGGCCGGTGATGACCAGGACGACGATGAACAGCCAGAAGGCCGGCTGGTGCCGCTGGATGAACGACGTCTGCTCGCCCCAGCTTTGGGAGGGGCCGGCGTTGACGGATGCAGGCTGGGCGGACACGTCAGCCTCCCGTGTGCTGGATGGTCTTGAGCATCTGGTCGAGGTCGTTGCCGACCGCGTTGAGCGATCCCGATGCGCCGAAGTAGTTGACGACGAGCCCGGATCCGTTCCTGGATCCGGCGACGATCGCCCCGTCCACCTGGGTGCCGTTGAGGGTGCCGGTGTAGTTGATGCCGGCCGCGGGGATCCCGTTGCCGATCGATCCACTCTGCGGGTCGTCGCCGGTGAGCTGGCCCGCCGCGAACCACGCGTCGCGGTACTGGACCGCGAGGTCCGACGCGGTGCCGTCCCACGGGATGCCGCCCACGATGAACGCCACGTTCCCCTTCTGGAACACCGTCAGTCCCGAGGTGCCGCCAACGGCGCTCCAGCCGTCGGCCGGGTACAGGACGAAGCCCGCCCCGACGTCCACGCCGGCGCCGGGTGAGACCGGCCCGGGATCGACCGGCGCCGCGGTCCCGAGGGGAGCGAGGGTCTGGATTGGGATGGCTGACGCACCGGGCACCGGCTGGCCCGGGCCCTCGGTGGCTTCCGCTCGCTGCGTGGGCTCCGGCTGGCCCGGGTCCTGCGGGAGGGCCGGGCCGGGGTCGACCTCGCTGGGCGCGTCAGGGAGCGGGAGCGCCGCGTCCACGATGTTGGCGCCGAACACGACGACGAGGATGACCGCGAGCACGCCGACGGTCGCCTTCCAGCTCGTGCCGCGGGGGCGGGACGGGACGGGGGCCGGGGCGGCGCCACCGCCCCAGCCCGGCACCAACCCGGCGGCGGCGACGGGCGCGGAGCCGGGAGCCGGCCGGGCGCCCCAGGCACCGGGAGCCGCGGATGTCGCGGCGGGCGCTCCCCACGTCGTCGGCGCCGGCGCGGGCTGGGTTGGCGCGGGAGCAGGTCCGGTGGGCGCGGCCTGAGCGCCCCATCCGGCGGGGGCTGGGGAGGACGCGGGCGTCGGCGCCGCGGCGGGCGCTCCCCACGTTGTCGGCACGGGCGCGGGTGCCGGGGGGGCGGCGGGCGCGTGCGTCGGTGCCGGCGGCGGTGCCGGCGGCTGGGCGGCGTCGGGGACTTTCGCGCTTCCCGCGCCATCGACGCGCTCTGGCTGGTCGGTCATCCACCTCTCCCAAGGGCTGCTGGCGTCGCGTGCTCCCAGGCTCGGCCTCGCTCGTTGGGCTCCCCTCGTCCGGGGGCGGGGCCGGGTCGGTCAGTCTAGCCATCGGCGATGGGGCCGATGGCGCTCGCGCGGCACGCGCAACCGCAGCAGGGCATGATCTGCGCATGACCCGTGTCGCCTACCCCGAGTTCCGTCCGGCCGCCCTCCCGCGCTGGGCCCTCGTCCGCCAGCGCCTCGACGCGCGAGAGCTGGACGACGTCGCGGCGGCGACCCGCGCGGCCCTCGGGCCGGTGATGGGCACGGTGCGGCCCGGGACCCGCGCCTGCGTGGCCGCGGGAAGCCGCGGCATCGACCGCATCGACGTCGTCGTGAAGTCGGTCGTGGACCGCCTGCGCGAGGCGGGCGCCGAGGTCTTCATCGTCCCGGCCATGGGCAGCCATGGCGGCGCGACCGCGGCCGGCCAGCTCGAGGTGCTCGCCGGCTACGGCATCACGCCCGAGTCGATGGGCTGCGAGGTCCGATCGTCGATGGAGACGGTCGACCTCGGCGAGGTCCTGCCCGGCGTCCCCGTCTTCGTCGATCGCAACGCATTCGAGGGCGCCGACCTCATCGTCCCCGTGAACCGCGTCAAGCCCCACACTGGCTTCACGGGGCCCGTGGAGAGCGGGCTCATGAAGATGCTCGCCATCGGCCTGGGCAAGCAGAAGGGCGCGGACACGTTCCACCGGCAGGGCTACGACCAGTTCGCCCGCCTCATCCCGGCGGTCGCCCGCCACACGATCGCCCGCGCGCCCGTGGCGTTCGGCGTCGCGCTGGTCGAGAACGGGCATGCCCGCCTGAGCCGGGTCGAGGCCATCCCGGCGGACCGCATCGAGACACGAGAGGCGGAGCTCCTCGCCGAGGCGCGGGCCGCGATGGCACGCCTGCCGCTCGAGGCCATCGACGTGCTGCTGCTGGACGTCATCGGCAAGGACGTCAGCGGCACCGGCATGGATCCCAACGTCGTGGGGCGTGGCAAGGAAGGCGACGAGGAGGCGGGCGCCGGGCCGCGGATCGGGCGGATCGTGGTCCGCGGCCTGACCCAAGCAACCGAGGGCAACGCCTCGGGGATCGGCTTCGCGGACGTGGCGCTGCGGAGGGCCGTGGAGGCCATGGACGAGCGCAAGACGTACCTCAACGGCATCACGGCCAAGGACGTCGAGGGGGCCAAGATCCCGGTCGTCGCGGACACGGACGAGGACGCGCTGGGCATGGCGCTCGCCGCCTGCCTCCGGGTGGAGGCGCCAACCGCCCGCATCGTCCGCGCGCTGAGCACCAAGCACCTGGAGCTGCTCTGGATCAGCGAACCCGCCCTGGCCGACGCGCTGGCCACGGGCCGGTGCGAGGTCGTGGGGCCGCCACGGCCGATCACCTTCGACGCGGACGGGATGCTGGCCGACGACCTGGCCGACAACCTGGCCGGCGACATGGCCCACGAGCCGCCCGGCGAGGGTTGACCGTCCCGGCCAGGCTCCTGGGGCGGCGGGTCGTCGCGGTCGATGATCTCACGCGTCCCTGGGCGACGGCCGTGCGCACGAGCCGCGTGACGCTGGAGGACGGGCTGGTCGTCGTGCACCAGGCGGGGCTGCCGACGATGGCCGGGCGGGCGGGAATCGCGCGGCGCATCCGGCTGGGGCGGGCGCTCGCGGCGGCGGCGCCCGCCCTCGCGGTCCCGCGGGTGCTCGACGCCGACCCGGCGGCGGACCCGCCGTTCGTCCTCCTCGCCCACGCCGCCGGGGTCACGGGCGGGGAGCTGCTGGCGACCCCCGATGGGGCCCCCACGATCGGGCGCATCGCCGGCGAGACGGCCAGGGCCATCGCGGCCGTGCCGGTCGCCGCGCTCGGGCCGGGCCTGCCCCGGCGATGGGTCGACACCCCCCGGCTTTCGGCCGCGGCGAGGCGCTGGCTCGACGAGGCCCGGGCGCACCTCTCGCCCGCGGAGGTCGCCGCGGTCTCGGGGGTCGTGACCAGGATCCCCGGCCTGCTCGCCGATCGGCCGGCCCTCGCCCACGGCGACCTCGCCCCGGTGAACCTGGTGGTCTCGGGGGAGCGCCTCGCCGGGCTCCTGGACCTCGAGCGGCTCCGCCTCGCGCCGCTCCTGTTCGATGCCGCCTGGTTCCGGCTGATGGTCCGGCATCACCACCCCGAGCGGTGGCCGGACGCGGGAGCGGCGTTCATGGAAGCCGCGGGTCTCGGCGTCGGGCTTCCCCTGGTGCGGCAGCTCGACGACCTGGCCGTGCTCGCCTGCCTCGAGCAGCTCGCCGGGCTCCCCCGCCGATCCCCGGCCCGTGCCGCCTGGGCCGCTCGCGCCCGCGAGGTCCTCCGGCGCGAGCTCCCAGGGCCCTAGCCGGCGGCCGATCCCGCCGTCGATCGGCCTCGGATTCGCACCGCCGGCGTGCTGCGCCCGTGATGCGCCCGCGCACCAGCCGAGCCTCGGGCGACGTCAGGCGAGGTCCATCGCCGCCGTCTCGGCCGCGGCCTCGCGCATGTCGACCCGCGCGAACTCGGGCATCACGAGCGCCAGCACCCCCACGCCGATCACCGTCAGGATCCCGCCCGATACCACGGACACGGCGGGGCCCGCCAGCGCCGCCACGGCCGCCGCCTCCGCGTCGCCGATCCGCGGGCCGCCGGTCACCACGAGGATGTGGATCGAGCTCACACGGCCGCGCAGCGCGTCGGGCGTCAGCGCCTGGACCATGAACGAGCGGAGGACCGCGCTCACGACGTCGGCCGCCGCCGCGATCGCCAGGCACAGCAGGGCCAGCGGAAAGCTGAACGTGGACAGGCCGAAGCCGGCGATGCCCAGGCCCCAGACCGCCACCGCGACCAGGACGGCGCGGCCCGGACGCCGGATGCCCGTCGTCCAGCCGCTGAAGAGCGCGCCGACCATCGCCCCCAGCGCGATCGCCGACGAGAACAGGCCGAGGCCCACCGGGCCCACCTTGAACACGTCGAGCGCCATCGCCGGGAAGAGGGACCGCGGCGAGCCGAAGACCATCGCCACGAAGTCCACGATGAACGTGCCCAGCACGGGGCGCCGCCGGCGCGCGAACTGCAGGCCCTCGACCACGGCGGCGATGCTCGGCCGGACGGCGTTGGCAGCGGGCGGGATCGGGCGCATGAGCAGCAGGGCCGTGATGGCCGCCCCGTATGTGACCGCGTCGATGAGGTACGCGGCCGAGACGCTGAACACGGCCACGACCACCCCGCCGATCGCCGGCCCCACGACGGCGCCGGCGTTGAACACGAGCTGGTTGAGCGAGATGGCGCTCTGGAGCCGCTCCGGCGGCACGAGCCGCGGGATCGCGGATGCGCGCGTCGGCTGGTCCACGGCGGCGAGGCCGGCCGCGACGAACGCCAGGGCGTAGATGCCGGCGACGGGTGGCGACGGGACCAGCGCCAGGAGGACGAGGCCCAGCGTCACGACCGTGAGGCCGGCCTGGGTGGCCAGCAGCAGCCTCCGCCGGTCCACGGCGTCGGCCACGGCGCCGCCGCCGAGCGTGAAGACGAGGATCGGGACCAGCTGGACGAGCGACAGGGCGCCGACCGCGAGCACGTCGCCGGTGAGGACGTACACCTGGTACGGCAGCACGACCGCCGTGATCATCCGGCCCGCGGTGCTGATCGCCTGGCCGGACCAGAGGAGCCGGAAGTCGCGGTCGAGGCGAAGCGGGGCCGGGTCGACGACCAGGGAGCCGAACCGGCGGCGGGGCGAGGTCGGGGTGGTGGGCATCGGCCCCCATCGTCGCACCGATGGCCGCGCGGCGGGCGCGATCCGGCGTGCCGCCCGCGTCCCGGATCCGGGCGGTCAGACCAGGATCTCGACCAGGTTGTCCTCGCGATCCAGCGCCGCGCGGAAGACGGCTCCGCTGACGAGCAGGCCCCCGCGCCGGTACGGGTTGGCGGCGAAGCGACCGCCGGGGAGCGGGCGCCCGTTCACGAGGACCTCGCGGGGCGACGGCCCGGCCGCCGAGACGTGGAACAGGTACCGGACGCGCCGCCCGTCCTCCACCCGGTCGAACGTCAGGCCGTCGGCGTCCGCCGGCAGGACCGGGTCGAAGACGCGGTCCTCGTAGAGGGTGCGCAGGCCCAGCACGTTCGAGATGAGCTGGTTGAGGTAGATGCCCGGGCCGCTCGAGTAGACCCGCCAGCCGCCCTTGAGCCCCACGCGCCCGGACCGGATCCGGCCGAACCGGCGGCTCGCTTCCCGACGATCCGCGAAGGCTGCGTCGGAGCTGCTGAAGTAGGCGTTGCCCTGGCGCGGGAGGGCCGCCGGGACGTCCAGCCCGGGAAGGATGGGGCACACGGCGAGGAGACCTTCGAACGCCTCCGTTCCGCGGCCGAGCACCGCCATCGCCTCGACGTAGCGGAGGTGGGCGTGGACGTACTGCAGCCCGATCTCGCGACCGAAGCTGGCCGCGGTCTCGGCACGCCGGAAGATCCGCGACGTGCCGCCGTGGTACGGCATCGGCCGGTCCTGCAGCCGGACGCCGTCCGGGAACAGCAGGTGGCGCCCGACGAGGTCCGCGTGGCGTTCGGCCTGCTCCGGGGTGAACATGCCGCTGATGATGCCGCGGGTCATCGGCAGCAGCCGGTAGTGGACGCCGGTCGTGCGGTCACGAGGGTGGAGCAGGACCTCGACGCCGTCGGGCGTGAAGTGCGCAAGGCCCGCAACGATCCCGTCGGGCAGCAGGTGCTCGTTGAAGCCGGCCCGGAGGCTGTCGCAGAGGCGGGCGAGGCGCTCGGCCAGCGCCGACTGTCCGGCCCGCTCGCAGGCCACCCGGAGGCGGCCGAGGGTCTGGAACGCGAGCTCCACGGTCCACGGGCTCACGAGGCGGCGGGCCATCGCCGGATCCGCGGGCTGGAGGGTGTCCTCCCAGTCACCGCCGGCGAACACCGGCAGGGCGGTGCCCGGGATGCAGTCGTGCTCGATGCGGTCGACCTGGCGCGCCACGTGGGCCAGGAGCGGCTCCCGCTCGGGGGTCACCTCCAGGGTGTCGTCGTCCGTGTAGGGGACCTGCTCGTCGAGGATCGCCAGGTCGCCGGTCGCCTCCATGTAGTCGCACAGCGCCTTGATGGGCCAGTGGATGATGTCGGCATGGCTCCCGGGTGCCTGCACCTCGTGGAAGCGGTCGAACATGAACCACTGCGGCCAGTCGCCGGTCCGCCGGTACTGGTGCGCGTAGACGATCCGGATGACCTC
>Ga0302323_100001695_pt1 | contig 17928 bp, 14 predicted proteins | sample Fen_T0_3_FD_201950 | JGI IMG/M metagenome (GOLD analysis project Ga0302323, IMG submission 201950) | Peat permafrost microbial communities from Stordalen Mire near Abisko, Sweden - Fen_T0_3 | ecosystem: Environmental > Terrestrial > Soil > Wetlands > Permafrost | place: Sweden: Abisko... | reverse complement strand
GGCGCAGCGATGCTATCAAAACCCGCTACCGCTGCGCAGTGAGGAAATCAATCAGCGCCCGGTTGAACTCATCCGGCACTTCTTCATAAGGGAGATGGCCCGCGCCCTTGAACAGAACCAGGCGAGCATCACGAAAGTTGCTACGCAGCAGTTCGGCCGATCGCACAGATACGGCGCGGTCCCGCGTCCCCCACATGAGGAGCGTTGGGTAGTCGCCGATCTTTGAGATCGCGGTTCGCAGTTCCTCAAGGTCCGACGTCCAGTGCCGGACGATACCCAAACCATAGTTGAAAGCCCGGTTCTGGAGCACCGGCACGCGGTAACCATCCAGCGAATCGGGCGGGATCCTCGCGCCATCGCCAAACATCCTCCGCAGCCAGAGGTAATCGAGGAATCGCCAGCGCGCCACCGTGTTACGGAACAAGGTGGATCCAAAAGCGCTTCCGATGAAAGGAGCGAGCCGTTTACCGTGCGGCGACCATGGATTCACTGGGGCGACCAGCACTAACCGTCGCAAGAGCCGACTTTGTTTCTCGGCACACATGGCCGCCGCCATCATCGCCACCGCCCCGCCATGCGACGTGCCGAGCAGATCGAAGTCAGCGATGCCCGCCGCGTCAGCGAACTGCAAAACCCGCTCGGCGGCAGCGCGCATCGTGCAATCCATCCCCTTCGGAGCAACGGATAGACCCGCGCCGAGGTTATCAATGGCGTAAACCGTGGCGTACGGCGCCAGCGCCGGAATCGTGAATCTCCAGGAGAAGGAATACCCCAGCAGACCATGCAGCAGGATCATCGGCGGCCCCGATCCCGCTTTCAGATAGCGCATTCGGCCGCCGGCAACTTCCAACCATAGTTCTTCCCATGCGGGTGTACTGGAGTTGATCTGGATCTCTTCGGTGGGCGGTCGGTCTGCGATTTTTGGGGATTGGGTGGGCAACTAAAATCTCGCGATTGGAGTCTATCTAGGTGATATCGCCTCTGTCGCTTCTGTGGGGAGCTGACCCTTCGGCTCCCCCTTCTTTTTGCTTATCGCATTCCAAGCGCGGCCGAGACCAAATTCTGCGACCGGCTTCTCTTCTTCCCCAGCAGCTTCTTCAGCACTTTGATCCCTTTATCCACGTGCTTCTCCTGCAGCAGGAACGGCGGCAGGAATCGAAGCACCGTGTCCTGGGTCACGTTGAACAGAACACCCTCGGCGAGGCCTTGTTCAACAATCGGCCGCCCTGGAATTTCCAGCACCAACCCCTGGATGAACCCGCGACCGCGCACTTCCCGCGTAGATTGGTACTTATCCACCAACTCCTGGAGTTGCTGGCTCAGATAGCCTCCCACGCGCGCCACGTTTTCCAGCAGCTTTTCTTCTTCCAGGATGGCCAGGTATTCCAGACCCACCCGGCAGGCCAGCGGACCGCCGCCGAACGTCGTACCATGCTGGCCCGGTGAAATTGCGGAGGCAAACTGCTCGCGCGCCAGGAACGCACCGAGCGGTACCCCGGCAGCGATCGGTTTCGCGATGGCCACAATGTCGGGAACAACCCCGAATGCCTGGAAAGCGAAGATGGTGCCGGTCCGCCCCAGCCCGCACTGAATTTCGTCGAAGATGAGCGCGGCTTGATGCTGGTCGGCCAGTGCTCGGCACTCGCGCAGGAATTCCGGCGAACACTCCAGGATCCCCCCTTCGCCAAATATCGGTTCCAGCACGATGGCGCAGGTGTTGTCGTTGATGGCGGCGCGTAAGGCTTCCAGATCATTCTGCGGAACAAACGTCACTTCTTCGAGCAGGGGCTCGAAGCCCTTGCGGTACTTGTCTTGTCCGGTGAGCGACATCGCGCCAAACGTGCGCCCGTGATACGACCCCTGCAACCCGACCAGCTGGCACTTGGCGTCGCCGCCCACTTTGTGCCCAGCCAGGCGCGCGAGTTTGATGGCGCCTTCCATCGCTTCGGTCCCACTGTTCGAGAAAAACACACGATCCAGTCCCGAGAGGTGGCACAGGCGCTCAGCCAGCTGTCCCTGATATTCGTTGTAGTAGAGATTCGACAGGTGAATGACCTTGGCGGCCTGCTCCCGGATCGCTTTCACGATCCGCGGGTGCGCGTGGCCGAGCGCGTTCACACCCAGTCCGGCCACGAAGTCGAGGTACTTGTTCCCTTCGAAGTCGTAAACGAAGACACCCTTCCCTCGCTCAATAGCCAGCGGATAGCGATTGTAGGTAGGCAGCAGGAAACGTCTTTCGAGGTCGGTAATCTGTTCCAGGCGGGACATAGCTGAATTGTAGAACGAGCGGGCGCGCCTGGGGACGACTCGGCGCGATTAGGATCTGCCACCTGTCTTGAGCGGCCCCTTAGGGTTCTCCGGGTCCAGGCCGGCGGCGGTCATGATCGCCCGTCCCAATTCTTCGGGAGTCACCAATCCGTGATCGGGCAGGGGCACTCCACCGATCGCTTCTTCCTCCACAATCCGGGCCACGAAACGATAGCCTCTTCCCACCACCGTCTGCAGGTAACGCGGCTGCCCCGCATCATCCTCCAGCGCCATTCTGATCTTGCGGATTACGGTATTGAGGCCCTGTTCGACGTCGACAAAGACATCCTTGCCCCACAGCACATCCGCCATCTGCTCGCGCGTGACCAGCTGTCCCTTTTGTTCAACCAGGAACATCAGCGCCTGCAACGGCAACCCCTCGAGCCGGACGGTCTCATCACCGCGGCATAGTTGATAGCGGCCGAAATCCAGCAGGAAATCGTCGAAACGGACCTTCTTCTCAGACACGAATACGACCTCGCCCTCAGCCTTGGTGTTAGAAATTCTGTTCTGCCCCGGCGGCTCTGTCAAGCCTTGCCCAGCGCGGGAACCGCACGTTGATCCGAGGCCGCAGATTCTTCAGATCAATTCATACCCCTTCAGACTGTCTCCATGGACGTTTTTCGCGAACCGGATCATTATCACAATCAAGTTGTGGGGAGCTATCAGGCACTTCCCAAAGGGGAAAGTCAGTAGAGGGAAGTGGATGAACTGCTCTCGAAATAATTCAAGAAACAGGCTTTTCTCGTTTCGCTGAAGTAAGTTAGGCGGAGCGAGAGTGTGGGGGAATCGGGAACGGGGAATTCCCGAGTTTTTCCATTGTCACCGCCTCGCTGAAGTCGTGCGGCGAGGGAATGTGGGGGGAGTCGGGAACGGGGAATTTCCGGCTCTTCCCATTGTTTATCAAAGGGTTTGGGGGGTTGACCATCCTCGATCGTTCCGCTTCTGCCTCACCTGTTTCGTTTCCCACCCCGCCTGGGTTCTGCAAGCTCCCTTCAAGGTCATACGGAGCACCCCCCTTTTGGCCCGTCAGACGGCCTTTTCGGCCGCTGGCAGGCCCTACCAAAAACAGAACTTACATTCCATAAATCATAGCGAGTATCCACAACCGCCTCTATAATGTTGGATGTGGTTCTGGGACAGTGACTTATTTACCTGATCCATCGCGCGCAGTGGCAGTGAAGTTGCTTAGAAGTAAGCGGCGCGGCGGGGTCAGCTACGCCGCGGCGCCCTCGTACCAGCCCATGAACCGAGAATTTCAGGCCCGCTTTACAGCCGCGCTGCTGTTCCTTCTGACGGCTGCGGCCATGGTCCTTGGCTGGATCAACTTCCAGAAAGAGCACCAGTTCCAGACTCCCGATGACGGGGTTTGGTGGCTGGAGTCGGACGGCCATCTGGTCGCCGACCGCCTCGATCCCAACGGACCGGCGGCGCGTGCTGGCATCCGCGCGGGCGATATCGCCGTCAGCATCAACGGCCGGGATGTGAAAACCTCCGCCGGCCTGATGCGGCAGCTCTACTACTCGGGAGTCTGGTCCAAGGCGACTTACTCTCTAACCCGCAACTCGGTTCCGCTCGACGTTCAAGTTGTGCTCGCTCCCGCCGAGCGGTCCATGAACGACTGGCTGCGGCTGATCGCGCTCATCTACCTCGGCATCGGACTCTACGTGCTGCTGCGGCGCTGGACCGCGGTCGGTTCCACTCACTTCTACATCTTTTGCCTGGTCTCGTTCGTCTTCTATTCCTTCAAGTACACCGGCAAGTTCAACGAGTTCGACTGGGCGATTTATTGGGGCAACGTTGTTTCCTGGCTGCTCCAGCCCGCGCTCTTCCTGCATTTCGTTTTGACGTTCCCAGAGAAGCGGGGCGTGGTCCGCAAGCACGGCTGGTTCCCGGTGGTGGTTTACATTCCGGGCGCGATCCTGCTGGTGGCGCACATTTTGATCCTGCGCTTCTTCCAGGCCAGCGAGCACCTGCGCTGGAATATTGACCGCGGTCAAATGCTGTACCTGGCCACCTATTTCGTGATCTCGGCCGGGGTGCTCATCCACAGCTACCAGCGTGCCAGCACCGCCATTCTCCGCCAGCAACTGAAATGGATCACGCGCGGCACCGTCCTGGCCATCACGCCCTTCACGCTCTTCTACGTTCTTCCCTACCTGTTCGGGACGTTGCCCACCGGCACCATGAAAGTCTCGGTGCTGTCGCTGGGTTTGCTGCCGCTGACTTTCGGCTACGCCATCTTCCGCTATCGCCTGATGGACGTAGATCTGATCTTCAAGCGCGGCATGGCCTACACGCTGGCGGCCGTCGCCATGGTGGGAACCTACTTTGCCGGGGTCGCTGGCATTGCCGAACTGGTCCACACGCGCGTGCCCAGTTCCGGACCCTACGGATTGATGGCGGCCATCGTGGTGACGTCGCTGCTGTTCGATCCGGTCCGCAAATGGATCCAGGAGAAGCTCGACCAGTTCTTCTACCGCACGCGCTACGACTACCGTCGCACCCTGATCGAATTCGGCCGCGAGCTGAGTTCGGAAACCGATCTCGACAAGATGCTCTCGTCGGTGGTGGACCGGCTGGCCCGCACGCTGCTGGTCGACCGGATTGCCATCTTCCTGGCCACGCCCGACATGTCACGCTTCGAAGTGGCAAAGTCGTTTGGCCTGGGCCAGGTCACCGGCTTCGATCTGTCGTTCCTGGTGAAGCCGCGGTTGGAAGACGCGGCCGGACACATCTTCTTTGAGAATACGCACTTGCTCCCGCGCGAGGCGCCGGCGGCGCAGGAAGCCATCCGCCGCATGGATTTGAACTACTTCATTCCCTGCCACGTCCAGCAGAAGACCATTGCGTTTCTCGGCCTGGGCAAGACCATGCAGGGCGACTTTCTTTCCAGCGAGGATGTGGAACTGCTCGAGACACTGGCTGGATACATCGGGATTGCGATTCAGAACGGGCGTCTCTACGCTTCGCTCGAACAGAAAGTCACCGAGTACGAGCGTCTCAAGGACTTCAACGAGAACATTGTCGAGTCCATCAACGTGGGCGTGCTCGCTGTGGACCTGCAGGACCGGGTGGAATCCTGGAACTCGCAGATGGAAGTGATGTACGCGTTGCCGCGCTGGCAGGCGGTGGGCCGCTCGCTGAGCGAAGTCTTCCCGGCCGCTTTCGTCGAGGAGTTCTACCGCGTCCGGCAAAACCCCGGCATTCATAACCTGTACAAGTTCCGCCTGGGAACTCCGACGGGCGAGCCGCGCGTGGTCAATGTTGCAATTGCGCCGCTGGTAACGCGGAAGTTCAGCGTGGTCGGACGGCTGATCATCATGGACGACATCACCCAGCGCATCGAACTCGAAGCGCAGCTCTCGCAAGCCGATAAGCTCTCGTCCATTGGCCTGCTTGCCGCCGGCGTGGCCCATGAAGTCAATACACCGCTGGCCGTCATCTCTTCCTACGCACAGATGCTTTCCAAGCAGTTGCAGTCCGACCCGCAAAAAATGGGCCTGCTCGACAAGATCACCCGGCAGACGTTCCGTGCCTCCGAGATCGTCAACAACCTGCTGAACTTCTCGCGCACCACTGGCACTGAATTCGCGGAGATCGATCTGAACAAGGTCATCAACGATACGCTTGCCCTTCTCGAACATCAGTTCAAGGTGGCGCAGGTCAAGGTGGACAGCGATCTTCATGGGGAACTGCCGCCGATCCAGGGAAACTGCGGGCGCTTGCAGCAGGTGTTCCTGAACCTGTTCCTGAACGCCAAGGACGCCATGCCCGGTGGCGGCGTTTTGCACGTGACCACCCAGAACGGCGAATTCGTCAGCGTGCGCGTCGCCGATACCGGGACCGGCATTGCGCAGGAGAACATCCAGCGCATCTACGATCCCTTCTTCACCACCAAGAACGCTTCCAAGGAAGGCCAGAATCGCGGCACAGGTCTTGGGCTCTCCGTGACTTACGGCATTATTCAGGAGCATGCCGGCAATATCCGCGTTGAAAGCCGCCAGGGCGAAGGCACCACTTTCACACTCGATTTTCCCTTAAGCAGGAAGGCTGTCCATGTCTGAGGCTGCGGTCATTTTCCGGCGCACTCCACCCGAGAACGATTCGGCGAGCCTGGGTAGCGTTCTCATCATTGATGATGAGGTTGAAATCCGCGAGTCGTTAGAAACGCTGCTCCAGATGGAGGGCTACCGGGTGGCCAGTGCGGGCACGGGCCGCGAAGGGATGGCCCAGATCGGGGAGCGTACGTTCGATGTCGTGCTGCTGGATCTCGCTCTCCCCGACAAGAACGGGATGGACGTGCTGGGTGAAATCCGCCTGCTCAATTCTGACCAGGCGGTCATCATGATCACCGCTTACGGGACGGTAGAAAATGCAGTCCGTGCCATGCAGAGCGGCGCCACCAATTTCATCCAGAAGCCGTGGGACAACGAAAAGCTTCTGGCCGATGTCCGTGCCGCGATTGCCCGAACCCGCGCCGAAGAAGAAAACGTCCAACTGAAGCGCGCCCTGAAGCAGCGCTACAACTTCGAGAACATCGTGGGCAAAAGCGAGCCCATGCTGAAGATTTTCGACCTGGTCGCGCAGGTCGCTCCCAGCCGTTCCACCGTCCTGCTGCAGGGCGAGAGCGGAACCGGCAAGGAACTGATCGCCAAGGCCATCCATCTGCACTCGACGCGGGCCGACCGTCCTTTTGTTCCCGTCAATACCGGTTCCATGCCGGCCGACTTGCTCGAATCCACGCTCTTCGGACACGTCAAGGGCGCGTTCACCAGCGCGATCGCTTCCAAGAAGGGCTTGTTCGAGGTCGCCGACCGCGGCACCCTGTTTCTGGACGAAATCGGCACCATGAGCCTGGACACGCAGAGCAAAATCCTGCGCGTGCTTCAGGATCGCAAGTTCATGCATTTGGGCGGCATCCAGGAATTGCAGGTGGACGTGCGTATCATCGCCGCCACCAACGTTGATCTTCGCCAGATGGTGCGCGAGGGACGGTTCCGCGAAGACCTTTTCTATCGCCTGAACGTCATCTGCGTGGAACTACCTTCGCTCCGCCAGCGCAGGGAAGACATCCCACTGCTGGTGGAACATTTCCTGAAGAAGTATTCCACTGAAAATGACCGCACCCGGCGCCGCATCACTCCGGAAGCCTTGCGTCCGCTGGTCTCCTACTCCTGGCCCGGAAACGTTCGCGAACTGGAAAATGTCATCGAGCGCGCCGTGGTCCTGTCCTCTAACATCGACATTGGCAGCGACCTTCTGCCCGACCATATCGCCGGCCGCGGCACGCCCCTGCCCGCCACGGACTCCAGTCCGGACGCTTCCCTGTTCGACATCGTGGAGGACTGCGAGCGCCGCATCATCAGCGACATGCTTGAGAAGTGCGGCTGGAACCAGACCGAGGCGGCCGAGCGCTTCCACGTTCCGCTCTCCACCCTGAATCAAAAGATCAAGAGACTCAGTATCGAGATCAAGAAGAAGAACAACCGGGAGTAGCGCGACCGCGTCAAGAATCATCCATGCCGCAACGCAAGTCCCACCAGGGCGGCGCAAGCGATCAGGATCGGTTCTGGAACCTTCCACCGAAACAGGATGGCAAGGCTCGCAATCGCAATCGCGAAGGTGGGCACGTCGTAAACGGAACGGCGGGCCAGAACGATCACGGCCCCCGATATCGCTCCCGTGGCCGCCGCTGTCACGCCGCGCACGAAAGCATTCAGCTGAGAATTTTTCGCCCACCGCTGGTAAGAAGGAGCGAGCAAGATAACCACCAGATAAACCGGAAGAAAAATACCCAGGGCCGCCGCCACCGCCCCGGCAACACCCGCAACCAGGTATCCGATAAAAGCGACTGTAATGACCACGGGGCCCGGGGTGATCATCGCTACCGCAACCGCGTCTACGAACTGACGATCCGTCAGCCAGTGATGCCCTTGCACCACCCCGCCATACAGGAACGGCACAACGGCGAGTCCACTTCCGAACACAAACATCCCGGCTTTTGCAAAATAGACAAAGATTTCGGCGAGCGTCCCGTTCACTCCGGCCATGGTGAAAATTCCCGGCAGGAACAGCAAAGAAGAGGCGCTTCTAGCCTGCGCGCGGCTGGGGAGGGCCCTGACCAGCAAGTTAACGACGCCGCCCAGCAGAAAGAGCCAGATGATCTCCTGCGAAGTCCAGGCCGTTGAAACCGCCAAGACGGTAAAAATTCCCCACAGCAACTTGTCTTTCCCGAGGGTGAGCTTGGTCAGCTTGAAGGCGGAGCGGGCAATGATCCCGATTACCGCCGCGCCAATCCCGTAGAACATGCCCTGCATCCAAGGCAGCCCCCCGAAGCGAACGTAGGCCGCTGATAGTCCCAGCACCATCAGGAACGAGGGTAGGACAAACGCTACTCCGACCGCGGTCGCTCCCAGCAAACCGGCGCGAAGGTAGCCGAGATAGATCGCGAGTTGCGCCGCCAAGGGACCGGGTGCGAGCTGCGCCAGCGCCAGTCCCTCCACGTAGTCCTCCTTGCGGACCCAGCCGCGGTTGTCAACCAGGTCTTGCTGCATGTGTCCGGCGAGCGCAATCGGGCCGCCGAATCCCACGGTTCCGAGCCACAGGAAATATCCGGCAAATTGGGTGAGCGGGACTTTCGTGAGTTCGTTCGTGGTCGGACTAGTCTCTGGATTCATGGTGAGAACTCTGGATAGAAGTCAGGCTGCAAAAACCCGGCAGCACCTGCGCGTGGACATCCGCTTCCATCCTACCGCGCCCCTGGCAAACTCCTCGGCAGTCCCAGACAGGTCCGGCGGTGGCTCGCCCTGAACTCCCACCCAGCTTTCCCTCTCTGCTATATTCTCCTGAGCAACCATGGCGCTCGAAATCGAACTGATCTCGCCCTTTGACGTCGCCAAAGACAGTGTCCGGGCGGTTCAGGAATACACCTTGCTGGCGGCTCGGTCCCTCGCGAACCTGTTCCGCCGTCCCTTGTACATGGGGGACATGCTGCAACAGGCCGATCTGATCGGCGTTGGCTCACTGCCCATCGTGGTTCTCACCGGAGTTTCCATTGGCGCCCTCCTGGCGCTGAATTCGGCCAGCACGCTGCAGCGCTTTGGCGGTATCACTCTGATTGGCCAGCTCGTCTCCGTCGGCATGGTCACCGAACTCGGGCCTCTCATTACTGGACTGATGGTCGCCGGACGCAACGCTTCCGGGATGGCCAGCGAACTGGGTTCGATGATCGTGACCGAGCAGATCGATGCCATGCGCGCGCTGGGCACCGATCCCACCAAGAAACTCGTCACGCCGCGCGTGGCGGCAACGTCGTTCATGCTGTTTTTCCTGACCATCATCTCCGATCTGCTGGGATTGCTCGGAGGCAACCTGGTCGCCAGCCTGCTCTTCGGACTCGACTCGCGACAGTACTGGACCAGCGCGTGGCAATTCCTGGTGTTTCGTGATGTGTTCATGGGGCTGGTCAAGCCCTTCCTGTTCGGCTTTATCATTTCGACCGTCGGCTGCTACTACGGAATGTCCACGCGCGGCGGAACCCAGGGCGTGGGCCGCTCCACGACTCAGGCGGTAGTGGCGTCGTCCGTGCTGATTCTGATCGTTGATTTCTTCGTCACCAAGCTGATCTTTGCCTTCTTTGGTGTCAGGTAGGCCATGGCTTCTCCGACTGCTCCGAGCGAAATCCGAGTGGCCGCGCAGGCTGATTCTTCCTCAGAAGCCATCGTTTTCGAAGATGTCTCGATCGCCTTCGAAGAGAACGTGGTTCTGGACGGAGTTTCGTTCCGCCTGCCGCGGGGTGAGACCAAGGCTCTGTTCGGCGTCGCCGGATCGGGGAAAAGCACTATTTTAAAGATGGCTCTGGGCCTGCAACGGCCGGACAGCGGTCGCATCTTCGCCCTCGGCGAAGAAGTTACCCGCATGACAGAAGAAGAGCTGTTTGCCATGCGGCGCCGGGTGGGGATCGTCTTTCAGGAAAGCGCCCTTTTCGATTCCCTCAACGTGCGCGATAACGTCGCCTTCCGCCTGATGGAGGAACACATCTCCGCGGAGGAGATCGAACAGCGCGTGCTCGAATCCCTGCGCTTCGTCGAACTCGAGCACACCATTGACAAGTTCCCGTCTCAGCTCTCGGGTGGCATGCGGCGCCGGGTGGCGATCGCGCGCGCCATCATCACTCAACCCGAGGTGCTGCTCTACGACTCTCCCACCGGCGGGCTCGATCCCGTGACCTCAAACACCATCGTCGAACTGATCGTGAAACAGCGCGATGTCTACAAGACCAGCGCCCTGATGGTCACTCATCGATTGCAGGATGCATTCACCATGGCCACGCACCAGTTCGACAAGACCACCAATCACATGGTTGCCTTGCCCAAAGGCCAGCACGCCGAAGTACCCATGAGTTTCCTCCTCCTGCGCGATGGCAAGGTCATCTTGGACGGCGACGCGAAGGAACTTGTCAGCTCGCGCGACCCTTATATCCGCGAGTACATTGCGTAGAGTCCGGCGCCTGCCCTCGAACCTTGCAGTCTATTTCACTCCGCCCGTCGCCGCCTGCTTCATCTGAATGAAATTCTCCACATTGCTCTTGTCGACCAGCGCAGAACCCGTATCCACGAACGCTGGCACCGGGGCAAAGCTGTCCTTGGACCAGTCCTGGGTGAGCGAATTCAACTTGTGATGATAGAGATTGTCCAGTTCCCGCAATCCGACGTAGGTCATTGTGTACGGCTTCTGCGAGATGGTTGCCGCAATCACGCCTTTGCGGACCCACTCCAGCGTATCCGGGTCAGTGTCCATGGCGATGATCACTTTGTCGTTTACCTTGTACTGGCTGAGCACGGTAGCAACTTCCTTCCCCGCCAGCGCTTCCAGGCACACGAAGGCATTCACCTTGTCCTTTTCCTTACCCAGGATTTGCGTGGTGGTATCAAAGGCCACCCGTGGATCCCCCGCAATATCGACCACGCGGGTGATCTTAATCTGAGGATGAGAATCGAGGGCCGCACGATAGCCCCGCAGCCGCTCCGCCAGATTCGCTTGCCCGGGCATGGTGAACACAACTACGTTCCCCTTGCCCTTGAGTTCAGCCGCCAACCGCTCGCCGCCGGTCAGCCCTGCCTGGTAATTGTTTGTTCCAATGAAGAAGAGCCGTTTGCTGTCGGGCGCGTCGGAATCCACCGTGATGACCGGAATCCCCGCTCCGATCGCACGGTCAATGCTGTCTTTCAGCAGCGTCGCGTCCGCCGCCGAGACCAGGATGCCGGTGGGCTTCCGGCTCAGCGCCTTTTCAAACGCCGCCTGCTCGGCCTTGAGATCGTAGTCATCCGGCCCCACAAAATCTGCTTTCACCTTCAACTGCGACGCTGCCTGGAAAAACCCCGCCCCAGCGGCCTTCCAGTAGGGAACTTGGACGTTGGCCGAGACCAGGATGTACAGCTCATCCGCCGAATGCTCGGAACCGCAGTTCGTGAGTGGCAATGCGATCAACAAAAGCGCAGCCAGAACGAAGAACTTACGTGGAAAAGACATGGCATCCTCCTTGGGAGTCGCCCATTTCTAAAGAGTTCTCCAGAAAACGTTAGAAATTGTAGCCCCGCGCCTGCCGGAAAGAAAGGACGTTGGGCAAATGGGCTTGGGGAGACCGTCAGAACGCGACCATGCCGGGGCTTCACCCCTTCACTTCTGCAACCTGACTCCTGATTTCCGCAATCAGGCTTCCGGCTTCTTTTTCGGCCCTTTGCCCGGCAACCCCACTGGGCTCTCATGGGTGCGCTCGCGAAATCCGCCCTTGAGCCCTCGTGCCAGGCCGATGCTCGACTCCCCAAACTTGTCCCGCATATGATCTGCCGCCTCGAGTGCCCTTTTCCAGCGCTGCTGCCGTGACGGCTCGATCAGGTCGAGCTGTGCCGGCCCCGCCTCAAAGTGCGACGCCTGCACGCCCAGCAACCGCACCGCCGAGCCTCTCTTCCAGTTACCCAGGAACAGTCGCCGCGCCTGTTCGTAGATCTCGGTATCGAGTTGGGTCGCCTCGTCCAGCGAATGCGCCCGCGTGATGGTGGTGAAATCCGTGTACCGCAATTTCAACTGGATGGTGCGGGCGTGGTATCCACCCTCGCGCAACCGCCTCCCCACCATCTCGGAAAGCCGCATCAGCGTCGACTGCAGGCGTTCCGCGTCGGCCGTATCCTCGCCGTAGGTGTGTTCGTGACTAATGGACTTCGGGTCCTCGTGCTCGCCAACTTCGGTGTCAAACCAACCGCCCGCGTCCTCGCCGCGCGCCTTACCCGCCAGCGCCAGACCCCATTTTCCGAAACGCCCCTCTAGATCGCCGTCTTCGAGCCGCGCGAGATCACCCACGCGCCGGATCCCCACGGCCTCGAGTTTCTGCTCCATCACTTTCCCGACACCCGGAATATCGCGAACGTCGAGCGGCGCCAGAAACTTCGCCTCTTGCGTGGGCAGCACCCACAGCACTCCGTTGGGCTTCGCTTTCGCCGACGAAACTTTCGCAATCAGGCGCGAAGTGCCAATCCCGACCGAGCAGTTCAGTTGCGTCGACGCTTTCATCGCTTCGTGCAATCGGTGCGCCGAGCGCAGCGGAGGTCCATGCAGGCGTTCGGTGCCCGTCATGTCGAGGTAAGCCTCGTCCACCGACGCCATCTCCACCAGCGGAGAAAAACGGCACAGCACCTCGTGGACGCGGCCCGAATACTCGCGATAGCGCTCCGGATGTCCGTCCACGAACACCGCCTGCGGGCACATCTTGGCCGCCGTCCGCAGGGGCATGGCCGAGTGCACGCCGAACTTACGCGCCGCATAGGAGGCGGCCGAGACTACGCCTCGCTCATCGCGTTGCCCGCCCACGACTACCGGTTTGCCCTTCAAGGAGGGGTCAAACAGTTCTTCCACCGACACGAAAAACGCGTCCATATCGACGTGGAAGATCGTGCGCAGGGAGGAATTCATCGGACGTTGAGACCTTCAAGAAGTGTAGCGCGAGAGACGGCGCCAAGAAAGAAGAAGGGCGCCGCGTCGACCGCAGCACCCTGATTGTGTAGCACGGGGGCCCTCGCCCGCGTAAACCTAAATCAGCACCGGCTCCTTCTTCCACTCGCCGGCGGGCACTGTGGCCGCGGTTGCCCTGGTCTGCCGCACGCGGTCGTAGATCTTGCCATACTCCCGAGCCGACGCGCCCCAGGAAAAGTCCTTGTTCATCCCGTTGCGCATGAGCGTCTGCCACGAAGCGTGGTCGCGGAAGGCAAGCAACGCCTGCTTCACGGTAGCCAGCAGGGCCTCCCCGGTGTATTCGGAGAACTTGAAGCCTGTGCCCTTGCCGCTGCGCGCATCCCACGGCTCGATGGTGTCATCCAGGCCGCCCGTCGCACGAACGACCGGCACCGTGCCGTACTTCAGGCTGTAGATCTGGTTCAAGCCGCAGGGCTCGTACCGGGAGGGCATCAGGAACATGTCGGCCCCCGCTTCGATCTTGTGTGCAATCGCGTTGTCGTATGCGACTTTCACTGCGATCTTGTTCGGGAACTGCTTATTCAACCGGACAAACATTTCCTGGTACTGCTGATCGCCCGCGCCCAGTGCGACGATGATCATTTCCTCGAGAGCCAACCGGTCCACCACCTGCGCAATCAGGTCGAAACCTTTCTGCGCCGCGAAGCGCGAGACAATCCCAATCACCGGCACTTTGGGATCCGCCGCGCTCAGCCCGAAGGCATTCAACAGGTCCTGCTTGCACTTCCCCTTGCCACTCAGGTCCTGGGGCGAGTATTTCGCTGCGCTGAACTTGTCGGTCTGCGGGCTCCACTCGTCGTAGTCCACGCCGTTCAGGATGCCCGTCACCGTCGCTGCCCGGTTGCGCAACACGCCTTCCAGGCCAAACCCGTATTCCGTGGTCTGGATCTCCTGGCTGTACTTCTTGCTGACCGTGGTGATGAAGTCCGAGAGCACAAGCGCGCCCTTGAGGAAATTCACCTGGCCGAAGAATTCCATCTTGGAAATGGTCAACAGGTCCCAGGGCAGCATCAGCAGCGGCAGGATGTCGGGCGGAAACAGTCCCTGGTATCCCATGTTGTGAATGGTAAAGACCGTTGCCACGTCGCGGAACGCCGGGTCTTCCGCATAGAGCGTGCGCAGCATCACCGGCAGCAGCGCCGACTGCCAGTCGTGGCAGTGGAACACATGCGGCACGCCCAGCACTTTCGAAGCTTCCAGCACCGCTCGTGAGAAGAGCGCATAACGCTCCGCGTTATCCGGATAGTCCCCCGCCGAGGTGCCGTAGAGCGCCTCCCGGTCGAAGTATGGCGGATAGTCCACAAAATAGAAGCGGATGCCTCCGCTGTCGCCCGCCGTTACCACCGAGCAGAACCGGTATTTGTCGTCAAAGGGGACGGTGATGCTGCGCACCACCGTCTGCGGGTCGGCTAGCTTGGTCTGACGGTAGCGCGGAATGTAGACGCTCACCTGATGACCCAGGCTGGCCAGCGCTTTGGGAAGAGCTCCGACAACGTCAGCCAGGCCGCCGGTCTTGGCAAACGGAACACACTCAGACGCTACGAATGCGATATGCATTGCTGGGAAGCCTCCCGGAGCGGAAATAATCCCGCCCACGCTATGATGTTTCTGCGGGGACGCGGTTGGCCGCGGCTCACGCTGCATGCTCGAACCGCCGTGCCTCGCCTTGCCTGTACTTGGGTCACGATGAAATTTGCAGGATGAAAGACTGCTTCAGTCTAATCGCCGGAAAGAAAGAGGGTCAACTTGCCGAAGGTCGTAGCTGCGCACAAAGGTCCTAAGCCAAAACTGGGACAGCACTTCCTGGCCAGCGATTCCGCCGCCCAACGCATCGTGGAAGCGCTGGGCGACACTTCCGCGGCCACCGTGCTGGAGATCGGTCCCGGCCGCGGCGTGCTCACTTCCCTGCTGGCCCAGCGCACGCAGCGACTGATCGCCATCGAACTCGACCGCGTGCTCGCCGCGCAGTTGCGCATGGAGTTCGGTATGCGACAGAATGTTGAAATCATCGAAGGCGACGTCCTCAAGATCGAACTCGACACCGTCTTCGGTCCCAAGCCCGGCAGTCTGCGTCCCGGACTTAGCTACCAGCCCGAACCAGCGCGCGTCATTGGCAACCTGCCCTACTACATCACATCCGACATTTTGCTGCGCCTGCTCGAATACCACCGCTATTTTTCAACCATCGTCGTGATGCTGCAAAAAGAAGTCGCCGACCGGCTGGCCGCGTCTCCGGGAAGCCGCGACTATGGCCTGTTTACCGCGACGACCCAACTGTACGCCCGCGTCGAAAAACTGTTCACGCTGCCTCCGAGCGCGTTCAATCCACCGCCCAAGGTTCACTCCAGCGTCATTCGGCTGACGATCCAGCCGCGCCTGGAAGCGCTCCGCGTTCCCGAAGCGGAATTCATTTCCTTCCTGAAACTCTGCTTCGGGCAGAAGCGCAAGACTCTCTGGAACAATCTCAAGACGGGATACGATCAAGGCGCACTGAAGGCAGCCTTGGCGAAGACCGGCGTGAAACCCACGGTCCGGGCGGAAGCTTTGCCCCTGGAAAGAACTGCCGCGCTGTTTCGCGCCTTGCAGGACGGCAATTCCTAGATCGTGTGGCGCGGGCACTCCTGCCCGCGTGCAGCGGCACGGGTGGGCGCGGCATGCGTCTGACGTCAGGTGGTGTAATCGCCTTCCATGAGAAGGCCGGTCGGAGTCAAGTTGATTCTTGTCTGTTTTTGTTAGGCACGTTTTTCTTCTCCCGCCGAGTGACCACTGTCGCCATGCTTCCATCCGCACTCTCGAGGAGCGATTTATAACGCTCGGTGCACGTTGGGCGTTCTCGGTTCAGCCGGTGCTGCCATCTGTTTGGCGCCCTGTGGTTCTGCTCTCGGAGCGTGGAACCTGGGCCAGGCGATTAACGCAGTCACCGGAACTCGGCTTTGGGCTTTTTGATTTTTCTCTTCCTGGGACGATTTTGACTTTGTCTTGCCTTTTGTTTTATGCGGCTGCCGCCACGGTCGTTCGGTTGCTGTTGTGGAGCGGTTCGTACACTTCTCCGCTCACCCACAGGTGATGCAGCAACACCGCCAGCTTTCTTGCGGTCGCCACGATGGCTCGCTTTTTGCCGTTTCTTCCACCACGCTCCGCCAGCTTCAGGCCCCAGCGCCTGAGATCGCAGTCCACCCCGAACGGACCCAGAATGTGTTGCGCTCCCTGCACCAGCAGCGTGCGCAGATAGGGATCGCCTTCCTTGCTGATGTGCAGCTGCGGTTCGCTCTGCCCGGAGTTTCTTCGTCCCGGCTGCAATCCCAGATAACAGCCCACGTCGCGTCTCTTACGAAAGCGATGCGGATCTTCCAGCGTCAGCATGTAAGTCAGCGAGATCAGCGTGCCCACGCCCTTGATCTGCTTCAGCAGCGCCACCTGCGGATAACTGTCCTGCGCCAACTTCTCGATCCGCTCGTTATATTCGCGTATCCGCTCACTCAGCACTTCTATGCCGGCCAGCAGCGGCTCCAGCGCGCTTTGCAGTTCCGGGCTCAGGCCTTCGGCTTTCTCCGGATTCATGTTGCGCACGTTACAGCCGCGCAATCTTTCGCCGTAAGACTTCGCCAGCCCGCGGGCGGTGTTGACCAGTCCGGTGCGTGCTCGCACCAGCCCGGCACGCGCTCGAATCATCATGAGATCCGCTTGCGCCTGCGCGCTGCGATGCTTCACCGGACTCAACAACTGCGGATCGATCCGCGCCAACCGCGCCAGCGTCTGCGCATCCATGCGGTCGTCTTTCTTGCGGCTCTCTGCGATGAGCCTCACCTTGCGCGCGCATTGGTCACGATCACTTCATGCCCCAACTCGCTGAGCAAGCGGCTGATCCATGGCGAATGCGTGCCGATTTCCAGTGCGATCCGGCTACGCGGCATCTCACTGAAAACTTCGCGCAATGCTGTCGCAGTCGTTCGAACTCGCTGCTCCAGCTGGATCTGCCCGGATTCGTCCAATACGCAATACCAGCTGTTGCGATCTCCCAGGTCTAGTCCGATGGTCAGCTTCGGTTGAGAAAAATTCTTCGTCGTCTTTACCGCCGCAGTGCTAACCTTCTTCATTGCCGGTCTCCTTTATCTCTTGTGCTTCGAGCACGTCGATAACTTGGGAGCCTACAGCATCCCGTCGGAGACCGGCCTTCTCATCCCATCTGTTTTCGTCAATGACCACGCTAAGTTAACCTCGGTCAGGACGGGGAAGACATGGTGTTCTGCAATAATTGTGGTGCCGCGATGCAACCCACAATAGCAGCTTGTCCCCAGTGTGGAAGCGCCTCTGGCTTGATCGGCGCCCGATCAGTCGGTAGCACGCAAGTGCTGCCGCAGATTGCGGCACAAACAACCCGACTCTACTTCGGTCGCTTGTTTGCATGGTCAAAGATTGCGGGCGGTTCGATGCTTAGCCTGATGCTCGTATTTCATGCGCCCTGGCTCACCTCATTCGGCAGGCCCGAACTGGAGCTGATGGCTTTAGTGAGCTTTGCGACGGGGTACGGCTTATTAAGGCAGCAAATGTGGGGGCTGTACCTCCTAACGGCAGCGTTCGTCCTACCAC
>Ga0302323_100001694_pt1 | contig 17930 bp, 15 predicted proteins | sample Fen_T0_3_FD_201950 | JGI IMG/M metagenome (GOLD analysis project Ga0302323, IMG submission 201950) | Peat permafrost microbial communities from Stordalen Mire near Abisko, Sweden - Fen_T0_3 | ecosystem: Environmental > Terrestrial > Soil > Wetlands > Permafrost | place: Sweden: Abisko... | reverse complement strand
GTCATCGCCCGCATCGTTCCCTTGACCCAGATCGCCGCGTAGACGTGCGCGATCACGCTCAGGATCAGCACCACGGCCGACGCCGAGTGCACGACCACCGCGACGCGGCGCAGCGGGATCGGGAACGCGTTGGCGAACCAGGGCTGCCAGAACACGAAGCCGGTGACGAACAGCAGCACCAGGCAGACGACGAAGGCCCAGAACACGACCTTCTGGCCGCCGTTGTACTTGGCCACCGGCGGCATCGCGCTCTCGTCGCCGGTCAGGACCAGGCGCGGCGCGGCTTCCAGCCACTCCGTGTCGCCGGGCTTCCAGACGTTCTCGCGCCAGACCTGCGCGAACAGGAAGGCGAAGCCCAGCACCATCAGCACGCCGAGGAACGGGTGCAGGATGCGGGTCCACGGGCCGCCGCCGAACAGCATGCTCAGCGGAAACAGCGCCGGGTGGAACAGCGACAGGCCGGTCAGCCCGGCGCAGACGAACAGCATCGCCACCGCCCAGTGGTTCAGGCGGGTGCGGTCGGGGTAGCGCTGAATGAGCTTCTTCATGTCAGGCCTCGCTGTGCGGAGCGTCCGCGTGCTTGTCTTGCGCTTCGTCGTCGTCCTCGTGCGGCTCGCTCGGGCCGACCTTCATGTAGTGGAAGAAGCCGGCGACGGCCGCGCCTATCATCGCGGCGACGGCGAGCGGCTTGGCCGCGCCCTTCCACAGCGAGACCCAGGCGCTGATCTTCGGGTTGGCGGGCAGGCCGTGGTACAGGCCCGGCCGATCGGCATGCTGCAGCACGTACATGACGTGCGTGCCGCCGACGCCTGCCGGGTTGTACAGGCCGGCCTGTTCGTAGCCGCGCTCCTTCAGGTCGACCACGCGCTCGCCGGCGTACTCGATCATGTCTTCCTTGCTGCCGAAGTGGATCGCGCCGGTCGGGCAGGCCTTGACGCAGGCCGGCTCCAGGCCGACGGTGACGCGGTCCGAGCACAGCGTGCACTTGTAGGCCTTGCTGTCCTTCTGGCTGATGCGCGGCACGTCGAACGGGCAACCGGTGACGCAATTGCCGCAACCGATGCAGTTCTCCTCGATGAAGTCGACGATGCCGTTGGCGTACTGCACGATCGCGCCCGGCGACGGGCACGACTTCAGGCAGCCGGGCTCGGCGCAGTGCATGCAGCCGTCCTTGCGGATCAGCCACTCGAGGTGGGTCTCCTGCGTCGCGGCCGCGGCCGCCGAGCTGTCGCGCACGGTCTGCACCTCGGAGAAGCGCATCACCGTCCACGACTCGGCGCTCAGGTCGGCCGGGTTGTCGTAGACGCCGACGTTGTGGCCGACCTCGTCGCGCAGGTCGTTCCACTGCATGCACGCCACCTGGCAGGCCTTGCAGCCGATGCAGCTGGAGACGTCGATCAGCTTGGCGACCTCGCGTTCGGCGTTGCGCGCCTGCGTGCTGGGGAGCGTCGTGGCCGAACGGGCCAGGATGTCCAGGGATTGGAGGCTGCTCATCTCAGACCTTCTCGATGTTGACCAGGAACGCCTTGAACTCCGGCGTGTTGGTGTTGGCGTCGCCGACGAAGGGCGTCAGCGTGTTCACGAGAAAACCTGGCTTGGCCAGACCCACGAAGCCCCAGTGGTTGGGCAGTCCCACCATGTCGATCTTGCGACCGTCGCAATCGAGCTGCGGAATGCGCTTGCTGACCACGGCCACGGCCTTGATGAAGCCGCGCGCCGACGACACCTTGACCATGTCGCCGTTGGCGATGCCCCGGGCCTGCGCCATCTCGACGCCGATCTCCACGAACTGCTGCGGCTGGATGATGGCGTTGGTGCGCGCGTGCTTGGTCCAGTAGTGGAAGTGCTCGGTCAGCCGGTACGTGGTGGCCACGTACGGGAAGTCCTTCGCATCGCCCATCGCCTCGAGGTCGCTCTTGAACACCCGCGCCGCCGGGTTGTAGCGCACCTTGGGCTTGTCCGGATGCATCGGGTTGGCCGGCAGCGGCGACTCGAAGGGCTCGTAGTGCTCGGGCAGCGGGCCGTCGGCCATGCCCGTGGGCGCGAACAGCCGCGCCACGCCCTCGGCAGTCATGATGAAGGGCTGCACGCGGTCGTCGTCGGCCGGGTTGGCGTCGGGACGGATGTCGGGGACGTCGGAGCCGACCCAGCTCTTGCCGTTCCACTGGATCAGCTTGCGCTTCGGGTCCCAGGGCTTGCCGTCCGGGGCCGCGGACGCGCCGTTGTACAGGATGCGGCGGTTGGCCGGCCAGGCCCAGGCCCAGTTCAGCGTCTGGCCGATGCCGTACGGGTCGGCGTTGTCGCGCCGCGCCATCTGGTTGCCCGCCTGCGTCCAGGCGCCGGCGAAGATCCAGCAGCCCGAGGCCGTGCTGCCGTCGTCGCGCAGCATCGCGAAGCCGGGCAGCTGCTCGCCGGCCTTGGCCAGGACCTTGGTCTTGTCCACCGGGTCGAGGACGTCGGTCAGCGCCACGCCGTTGAATTCCTTGGCGAGCTCCTCGGCCGCCGGCGCGTGCGGGATCTTGTACGGCCAGGTCAGGTTGACGATGGGGTCGGGGAACGCGCCGCCGTCCTTCTTGTAGGCCGTGCGCAAGCGGTTGAACAGGTCGGCGATGATTTCCGGATCGCCGCGCGCCTCGCCCGGGGGCTCGGCGCCCTTGTAGTGCCACTGCAGCCAGCGGCTGGAGTTCACCAGCGAGCCGTCTTCCTCGGCGAAGCAGGTCGAGGGGAAGCGGAACACGGTGGTCTGGATGTCCTCGCTGCGCACGTCGTTGTGCTCGCCGTAGTTCTTCCAGAACTCGGAGGTCTCGGTGACCAGCGGGTCGATGATGACGAGGAACTTCAGCTTGGACAGGCTCTCGACGATCTTCTTCTTGTTCGGGAACGAACCGACCGGGTTGAAGCCCTGGCAGATGTAGCCGTTGAGCTTGCCCTGGTGCATCAGCTCGAAGGCCTGCAGGATGTCGTAGACCTTGTCGATCTTGGGCAGGTAGTCGAACGCCCACGAGTTGTCGGCGGTGGCCGCCGCGCCCCACCAGGCCTTTTGCAGACTGACGAAGAACTTGGGGTAGTTCTGCCAGTAGCTCATCTGGTTGGGCCGCAGGGGCTTGACCGCGCGCGGCTTGTAGTACGTGTCGAGGTCCTGTTCGGCCTCGGTGGCCAGCGACATGTAGCCCGGCAGCGAGTTCGACAGCAGGCCCAGGTCGGTCAGGCCCTGGATGTTGCTGTGGCCGCGCAGCGCGTTCATGCCGCCGCCGGCGATGCCGATGTTGCCCAGCAGCAGTTGCAGGATCGCGCCGGTGCGGATGATCTGCGAGCCCAGGCTGTGGTGCGTCCAGCCCAGCGCGTACATGATCGTCATCGCCTTGCCGGGGACGGCGGTGCCGGCGACCATCTCGCACACCTTGAGGAACTTGTCCTTGGGCGTGCCGGTGACGCGCGCGACCAGCTCCGGCGTGTAGCGCGCGTAGTGGCGCTTCATCACCTGCAGCACGCAGCGCTCGTGCTGCAGCGTCGGGTCGACCTTGGCGAAGCCCTGTTCGTCGAGCTCGTAGCCCCAGCTCTTGTTGCTGTAGCGCCGCTTGGCCTCGTCGTAGCCCGAGAACAGGCCATCCTCGAAGTGGTAGTCCGCGCCGACGATGAAGCTGGCGTTGGTGTACGACTTGACGTAGTCGTGCTGGATCTTGTCGTTGCTCAACAGGTAGTTGAGCATGCCGCCCAGGAAGGCGAGGTCGCTCCCCGCGCGAATGGGCGCGTAGAAGTCGCTCATCGCGGCCGAGCGCGTGAAGCGCGGGTCGACGACGATCAGCTTGGCCTTGTTGGTGTGCTTGGCCTCGATCACCCACTTGAAGCCGCAGGGGTGTGCCTCGGCGGCATTGCCGCCCATGATCAGAACCAGATCGGCGTTCTTGATGTCAACCCAGTGGTTGGTCATCGCACCGCGTCCGAAAGTCGGGGCCAGACCGGCCACCGTCGGAGCGTGTCAGACGCGCGCTTGGTTGTCGAATACCAGCATCCCCAGCGAGCGCATCGTCTTGTGCGTCAGGTAGCCGGCCTCGTTGGAGGAGGCGGACGCGCACAGCATGCCGGTGCTGGTCCAGCGGTTGACCGTCTGGCCGGTGGCGTTCTTGGCCACGAAGTTGGCGTCGCGGTCTTCCTTCATCAGCTTGGCCACGCGGCCCATCGCCTCGTCCCACGAAACCCGCTTCCACTCCTTGGAGCCGGGTTCGCGGATCTCGGGGTACTTCAGCCGGTTCGGGCTGTGCACGAAGTCCAGCAGGCCGGCGCCCTTGGGGCACAAGGTGCCGCGGTTGACCGGGTGGTCCGGGTCGCCCTCGATGTGCACGATGTTGGTGACGACGTTCTTCGCCTTGTCGCCCAGCCCGTACATGATGATGCCGCAGCCCACCGAGCAGTAGGGGCAGGTGTTGCGGGTTTCGGTGGTGCGCGACAGCTTGAAGTTGCGCGTCTCCGCCAGCGCCTGCGTGGGCGAGAAGCCCAGCGCGACGAGGCTGGAGGCGGCAAGTCCCGCCCCGCTCACGCGGAAGAACTGCCTTCGGTTCATGTCCATGGACGACTTTCAGGGTGGAAACAATATGAGGTCGAGCGCACATTTATGGGCGGACCTCCGATCGAGGCTGACTGTACTCGTTCAGCCAATCCGCAGCACCATGCGCGGGATAGACAGGACGCGCCCGACGTGACGGGTGGCACGTCCGGTGCGGCGAATCGCGCCCTCACTGCGCGACCGGGCAGTGCGCCGGCAGGCGCCGCCACGGACGCGGCATGCGGATCACGCTGCGGGCGACCGGGCGCCCGGCTGGCCCAAGGCCCGGGCGATGCGTGCCAGCGCCTGCGGACCGTCCCATTCCTGCGCGCCGTGGACCTTGTCGCGTACGCGGCCCTGGGCGTCGACCAGCACCGTCAGCGGCAGCGTGGACGCGCCGAGCCGGTGTTCCCACTGCAGCCGCTCGTCGATGAAGTGGCTGATGGTGGCGTTGGTGCGCGCCAGCAGCGCAAGCGCCTGCCGCGGGTCGTCGTCGGTGGAGATGCCGATGATGCGCAGCGGCGGCACCTGCTCGCGCCAGGCCAGCCGCTCGAGCGAGGCCATCTCCTGGCGGCACGGCCCGCACCAGCTGGCCCAGACGTTGATGACCAGCGCCTGGCCCCGGTAGTCGGCGAGCGTGCGGCTGGGGCCGTTGAGCCCACGCAGGCGGGCGTCGGGCAGGGCCTGGCCGATGCCGATTTCGCCGTCCGGCTGCGGCCCGGCCAGGGCGGCCGCGGGGGCTGCGAGCGCGGCCAGCGCCAGCCCGGGCAGCAGTCCGAGCGCGCTCCTGCGCGTGCGCGCCGGCATCGGTTCGCATCCGGTTGCATGTGCGGGCAATGGTTTCATTCTCCGGATCATCTCGGTCACCGTCCTGTCGCCGCGAACGCGGCCTGCGCCAACTCCGCGGCGTACCATGCACGGATGCCTTCCACGCCGACCCGCAAGCCAGCGCGCGCGGGCCGGCGGGGCGTCGATGGCGCGCCCGCCGGCCCGGAGTTGCCGTACCTGCGCCTCCATCATTCCACGGCATTGCGCGCGAAGACGCTCGCCGTGCTCGACGAGCTCGAGTCCGTGGCGGATGCGACCACCTGCCGCGACGCGCTGGCGGACCTGGTCGTCGAGCTGACCCGCCACGGCATGGACGGCTTCTTCCTGGTGCCGCTCAGGCATGCCAAGCCCGGTTTCGTCATCGAGCAATCGGCCGCGCTGGGCATGGCGGGCGTCCAGCAGGTCATGGGCAGCGTCATCCGCAACGTGCTCGGGCACATGGACCACGCGCAGCTGCTGTCCGTCAGCAGTTCGATCCGCGGCTTCATGCGCTGAGCGCCGCTGCCGGTCCGGCGCGGCCAGCCCGACCATGGGCAGGTAGTAAACTCCGCCCCTTTTTCTCCTCGGATCTTGACAGGCGACAGGGCGCGCAGCTTGCGCCAAACTCCCCCCGGCGGCCTGGCGTTCATTCGCCGGCTCGCCGAACTGAACGACGCGCCGGCGGCGGCCTCGAAAGAGGTCTTCGCGGGGCGACTGAGTCGGTGGTTCGACTGGACGGACGCCATCTCGCTTTCGGGCGCGCTGGCTTGTCCGCCGGGGCAGGCGCGCGAGCCCGGCGCCGGCGCGGCGGCGCTCGACGACGACGAGCGCGAGTTCGTCCGCGTGCGGGCGGCGCTGGCCGGGCTGGCGCGCGCGAACGCCGGGCGCAGCGCGCCGGCGCGGGCGAGCCGGCCGGCGGTCGTCGTCGCCGACGCGCCCGCCGCGCCCGCCGCGGACTTCGCACCGCACCGGCGCCGCTACGTGGCAGCGCAGCAGGCGATGGAGACGCAGGTCGCCGCCTTGCGCACCCGCCTGCGCGAACGCCTGGGCGCGGCGTCGCCCGAGCTGGCGCGGCTGGCCGCGCTCGACGCGGTGATGGAGCAGGTGCTGGGCCGGCGCGAGCGCGCGCTGCTGGCCACCGTGCCGCGCTGGCTCGAGCGCCATTTCGAACAACTGGCCCGGCACGACGCGGGCGAGCGCGCCGCTGCGCCCGGTGCGACCCCGGGCCGCGCCACCATGCCCGGCTCGACCCCGGCCCGCCCCGGCGGCTGGGAGGACGTGTTCCGCCAGCGCCTGGCGGGCGTGCTGCTCGCCGAGCTGGATCTCCGATTGCAACCGGTCGAGGCGCTGTTGCAGGCGCTTCGCCCGTCACCTGAACGCCATGAATAGTCTTCTTCGTCACGCCGCCTTCGTCACCGGCCTGGCCGCCCTGGTCTGGGTCGGCGCGGGCTATGCGGGCGTCAACGCGCTGGCGCTGGCCGTCACCGCGCTGATCGCCGCCTTCTACCTGATGGGCGCGCTCGACCTGCGGCGCTTCCGCCGGGCGACGTCCGCGCTCGCGCAGGCGGTGGCCGAGCTGCCGGCCGCCTTGTCCGAGCTGCAACCCTGGCTGGACCGCGTGCCGCAGGCGCTGCGCAACACCGTGCGCCGCCGCATCGAGGGCGAGCACGCGAGCTTCGCGGGTCCGGCGCTGGCGTCGACCCTGGCCGGTCTGGTGGTGTTGCTGGGCATGCTGGGCACCTTCCTGGGCATGGTGCTGACCCTGCGCGGCACCGGCATGGCGCTGGACAGCGCGACCGACCTGCAGGCCGTGCGCAACTCGCTGGTGGCGCCGGTCAAGGGCCTGGGCGTGGCGTTCGGCACCTCCATCGCCGGGGTCGCGGCGTCCGCCGCGCTCGGCTTGATGGCGGCGCTGGCGCGCGCCGAACGGCTGCAGGCGGCGCAGGCGCTGGACGGCCGCATCGCCACCACGCTGCGCCCGTTCTCGCTCGCGCGGCAACGCGAGGCCTCGCTGGCGCTGCTGCAGCGCCAGGCCGACCTGATGCCGGCGCTGGTGGACGGCCTGCGCGCGCTCGGCGAGACGATGGCGCGCCAGGCCCACGAGGCCCAGCTGCGGCAGCAGGCCGGGCAGGACGACTTCCACGCGCGCACCGAGCTCGCGGTGACGCGCCTGACCCAATCCGTCGACCGCTCGCTGCGCGACAGCCTGGGCGAGAGCGCGCGCCTGGCCGGCGCGGCCATGCGCCCGGCGGTCGAGGCGGCGATGGCCGCGGTCGCGCGCGAGGCGGCGACGCTGCACGAGCAGCTGGCCGCGACCGCGCAGCGCCAGGTCGGCGAGCTCGCCGGCCGCTTCGAGGCCGTCAGCACCCGCATGGCCGACACCTGGCAGGCGCTGCTGGCGCGCCACGAGTCCAGCAGCCAGGGCCTGGCCGAGGGGCTGCAGGCCGCGCTCGGCGGCTCCGCGCAGGCCTTCGAACAGCGCGCCGCCGGCCTGCTCGCGGCCATGGAGCAGCGCTCGGCCGCCGTGCTCGATGGCGTCGCGCAGCGTCATGGACAGTGGCAGGGCGAGATGGCGCAGACGCTGGCCGGCATCAACGCGCAGGCCACGCAGGCGCTGGCGGAGATGACGCGCCAGACCGCGCAGATCCGGCAGGCGAGCAGCGACGCGGCGGCGACGCAGCTGGCCGGCGTATCGGCGCGTCTGGACGACACGGTGCAGCGCGTGAGCGCGACCTGGGACGCGGCCGTCGCCCGCCAGGAGAGCGCCGGCGCAGCGGTGGCGCGTCAGACCGGGGCGGCGCTCGCCACCGCGGCGGCGGCGTTCGGCCAGCATGCGGCGGCGCTGCTGGCCACCGTGGGCGAGGCGCACGCGCAGCTGCAGGCCGGCGCCGCGGCGCGCGAGCAGCAGCGCCTGGACGCGATGACGCAGGCCATCGAGGGGCTGGCGCAGACGCTGCGCGGCGAGTGGCAGCAGGCGGGCGCGCAGACGCTGGCGCAGCAGGAACGCATCTGTGCCACGCTGGAGCAAAGCGCGGCCGGGATCCAGGCCCAGGCCGAGGCCCACGCGCGCAGCACGACGGCCGAGATCGCGCGCCTGCTGCAGGCCGCCGCCGAGGCCCCGCGCGCCGCGGCCGAGGTCGTCGCCGAACTGCGCCAGAAGCTGTCCGACAGCATGGCGCGCGACAACTCGCTGCTCGACGAACGCGCCCGCATCCTCGAGACCCTGGGCAGCCTGCTCGATGGCATCAACCGCGCGGCGACCGAGCAGCGTGCGGCGATCGACGCCCTGGTGGCCGCGTCGGCGACGATGCTGGACCGCGTGGGCGAGCGCTTCGCCGCGCAGGTCGACGCCGAAGCCGGCAAGCTGTCCGCGGTCGCCGCGCAGGTCACCGGCAGCGCGGTGGAGGTGGCCAGCCTGGGCGAGGCCTTCGGCTTCGGCGTCGAGCTGTTCAGCCGCTCCAACGACAAGCTGGTGGACCAGCTGCAACGCATCGACGGCGCGCTCGGCAAGTCGCTCGCGCGCAGCGACGAGCAACTGGCCTACTACGTGGCCCAGGCCCGCGAGGTGATCGACCTGAGCATCCTGTCGCAGCGTCAGATCATCGAGGACCTGCAGCGCCTGTCCGGCCAGTCGGCCGCGGTGGCCGAAGAGGCGCGGTGATGGAGGACGTCGACGCCGGCGTCGAGCCGACGACGCCGGTGTGGGCGGTGTTCGGCGACCTGATGGCGGGCCTGCTGGGCGCGTTCGTGCTGATCCTGCTGTGCGCGCTGGGCGCGCAGCTGGAACTGGCGGCGCGGCTGGACGTCGAGGTGCGCCAGCATCAGGCCGAGGCGCAGCGCCGCCAGGCGCTCGAGCGTGCGCTGGCCGCGCCGCTGGCCGCCGGCCGCCTGACGATCAAGGACGGGCGCATCGGCATCAGCGGCAACCTGCTGTTCGACTTCAACTCGGCCAACCTGCAGCCCGACGGGCGCGCGCTCCTCAAGAGCCTGGCGCCGCCGCTGGCGAGCTACCTGAAGTCGCGCGACGAGGTGTTGATGGTCAGCGGCTTCACCGACGACCGCCAGGTGCGCGGCGGCAACAAGCAGTTCGCCGACAACTGGGAGCTGTCGGCGCAGCGCGCGCTGACCGTCACCCGCGCGCTGATCGAGGCGGGCGTGCCGGCATCGTCCGTCTTCGCCGCGGCCTTCGGTCCCGAGCAGCCGGTGGCCTCCAACGACGACGCCGAGGGGCGCTCGCGCAACCGGCGCGTGGAGATGGCGCCGACGCCGCGCCCGGCGCGCGCGGCGGCCTCGGCGGTGGCGGCGCATGGCTGACGCAGCGGGCGACGCTGGGCCGTCCGCCAGGCAGGGGGCGAGCGCGCGCGGCACGTCCGCCGCGGCCGGCGCACCCATCGTGTCGGGTGGCCACGCGGAGGGCACTGGCATCGACATCGACGTCGGCGCGGGCGCGGGCGTGCAAGCCGTTCGCCGCCGCCTGGTCGAGGCGTTCGCGCGCCGCGCGGCGGCCCATGCGGGCACGACGCGTGGCGTGCTGGACGAGCGGCTCGCGCAGCTACGCGCCGGCCTGCGTGCGGATCCCGAGCCGGCGCCCGGGTTGCGCGGCCAGTCGACCGAACTCGCGCCGCGCGGCCCGCTGGCCGAGCTCGTGGCGCGCGTGGCCAGGCCGGGGCAGGGCGCGTCGGCGCCCGTCGTCGCACAAGCCGCTGCGCCGGCCGGCGCCGCCACGCCGGCGCGCGCCAGGCCGGGCCACGCCACGCCCGTCTCCGCGCTGCCCGCACCGGCGACTCCGCCGGAGCTGGAGTCGCTGCCGTACTTCCGTCGCACCTGGTCGCGCCTGAGCCTGGAGCAGCGGCTCGCGCAGTCGCGCGCGGCGCTGCCGGACAACGCCGGCCCGCTCAATTCGCACCACCTGGTGCACCGCGCGCTGCTGGCCATGCGCGAGCTGGCGCCGTCCTACCTCGAGCACTTCATGGCGCACGCGGACGCCCTGTTGTGGCTGGAGCTGGCCAACGAGGCCGCGGTCGCCGACGCGCCGCCGCTGGCGCGCGCCGAGGGCGAGCGCAAGACGGGGCGCGGTCGGCCGGCTTGACTGCGGTGGCTCTCGACGGGATGGGCGTGGCCACGGTCCTTGAACCCCGCGGGCGTCGCGCCGGGTGCAGCCGGACCCTCAGATCCCCGCGTACCACTCGTAGCCGCGGTCTTCCCAGAACCCGCCCTTGCCGCCGCCCAACTGCGCGAACGCGTCGGCGACCTCGATGCGGGTGACGTACTTGGCCTGCTTGTAGCCCAGCTGGCGTTCGATGCGCAGGCGCAGCGGCGCGCCGTGCGCCACCGGCAGGTCCTTGCCGTTCATGCCGTAGGCCAGGAGGGTCTGCGGGTGGTAGGCGTCGAGCAGGTCTATGCTTTCGTAGTACCGGCCGCTGCCGTCGGCGGTCTTCACCAGTTCGTCGGCGCAGTGGAAGATCACGTAGCGCGCGCCGGGGCGCAGGCCGGCCAGGTCCAGTACCTGGGCCAGCGGCACGCCCTGCCATTTGCCGATCGCGCTCCAGCCCTCGACGCAGTCGTGGCGGGTGATCTGCACCCGCGTGCGCAGCGCCTTGAGCGCGGCCAGCGACAGCGACTGCGGGCGTTCCACCAGGCCGTCGACGCGCAGCCGGTAGTCGGCGAAGTTGCTGCGCAGCAGCGCGTCGTATTCGGCGGTCTCGGGGCGCGAGCTGCCGTTGGAGCGGAACACCGGGGACAGGTCGCGCTCGCCGTATTCCCGGGCCAGCGGCTGCTGGGCCAGCAGCAGGCGCTGGCTGGCGAAGGTGAGCTTCTCGGCGCTGCGCAGCGTGGCGTCGACGCGTTCGTCGTGCACCAGCCGGTCGCAGCCGGCGAGTGCCGCGGCGCCGGCGCCGGCGGCCAGCGCCGTCAGCCAGCGGCGCCGGGCCTGGAACGGCGTCGTCGCGCCCTTCCTGAAAGGGGCGTTCGGGTTCATTGCGCGCTTCCTTCGGCCTCGATGGCGTAGCGCCCGGTGATCATCGAGCGCAGGTTGTTCCACACGCCCGAGAGCAGCACCATCGCCAGGTGCACGACGACGAAGGCGACCAGCAGCGACGCGCAGATGAAGTGGAGGGAGCGCGCCGAGGGGCGTCCGCCGAATACGTCCAGCAGTATGGGGAAGCCGGAGTCCAGGCCGGGCGACATCGTCAGCCCGGTGAGCACCATCAGCGGCAGCAGCACGAAGCCGGCGCCGAGGTAGGCCAGCTTCTGCAACGCGTTGTAGTGCCGGGCCGCCGCGCCCTTGGGAAAGCGCAGCCGCGCGTGGTCGACGACTTCGCGCAGCAGGTGGGCCGGGGCCAGCTCGGCGCGCGTGGGCAGCAGGTCGCGCCGCAGGTGGCGCGTCACCAGCGCGCCGATCAGGTAGACCGCCCCGTTGACGGCGAGCAGCCAGGCAAAGGCCAGGTGCCAGCGGCGCCCGGTGGCCAGGTCCTGGTAGGACGGGATGGTGAGCCAGGCCGGGAAGCCGCGCGGCGCCAGCGCGCCGTTCTCCGTCGACGCGCCCAGCACGCCGGTGGTGTCGAACTGCAGCGGACCCAGGCGCACCACGCCGTGCCAGCCCTTGCGGTCGTGCAGCGAGTCGACCGCCAGCCAGGCGTGGTCGAAGTCGGCGCCGTACTGGCCCCAGTACAGGCGCGGATGGGCGTTGAAGATCTGCGCGCCCGACATCAGCAGCAGCGCGAAGCACAGCGCGTTGATCCAGTGCGTCACGCGCACCAGTACGCCGTGGCGGTGCACCAGCCGGCGCGGCGCGGGCTGCGGCGCCGGCGCGGCGGTGGCGGGGAGCTTGGTGGTGGTCATGCGGCGATTCGCTTCCTGCGGGCTGTGGTCATGGCCTGTGCTCCTGGGCCGGCGCCCCGGGGTACAGGCCGTGGACGCGCCCGAACAGGCGCGCCAGGCCGAAGATGGCGTCGATCAGCGGGGTCTCGACGCCCACGTGGCGACCGAGCTCGCGCACCGCGCCCACCAGGCTGTCGAGCTCGATCGCACGGCCGGCTTCCACATCCTGCAGCATCGACGTTTTGAAGGCGCCCAGCTTGCGGGTGATCTGGTGGCGTTCCTCGGGCGTCTGCGTGATGGCCAGGCCCAGCCGCTCCCCGATGCGGCCAGCTTCGAGCATCGCGTCGCCGGTGAGCTTGCGCACCAGGTCGTCGGCGATCACGCGGTCGGTGGTCGCCCCGGTGATGGCGCTGATCGGGTTGGTGGTCATGTTGCCCCACAGCTTGTACCAGATATCGCGCTGGATCAGCGGGCTGGCGGTGGTCTCGAAGCCGGCTTCGTCGAGCACCTGCTGCAGGCGCTGCACGCGCTCGCCGAGGCCGCCGCGCGGCTCGCCGATGACCAGGCCGCGGCCCATCCTGTTGCAGGCCACGCCGGGCGCGCTGACGACGCTGGCGGCGTGCACCACGCAGCCCAGCACGTGGTCGACGGGCAGGTTGCGGGCGATGCTGCCGTCGGGGTCGACGCTGCGCAGCGCCAGGTCCGCGGCGGGGCCCGCCAGGCCCTGGCAGAACCACCAGGGCACGCCGTTCATCGCCGGCAGCACGACGGTGTGCGGGCCCAGCAGCGGGGCGATGCCGCGCGCCACCTCGGCCAGCGCGGGCGCCTTGACGGCGATCACGACGAGGTCCTGCACGCCCAGCGTCGCCGGGTCGGCGCTGGCGCGCGCGGGGCCGGCGACGTTGCCGTCCACGCCGGCTAGGCGAAAGCCGTGTTCGGCCAGCGCGGCCAGCGTCGCGCCGCGCGCGACGGCGCTCACCTCGTGGCGGCCGGTGGCGGCCAGGCGTGCGCCGAGCAGCAGGCCGATCGCGCCGGCGCCGTAGATGCAGATCTTCATGGACGGACTCCCGCCGGGGCGTTCGCGCAGCGGCGCGCGGACGGCCGCGTCCACGGGTGAACGCCGCGGTTCACAGGTGGAAGAACGCCGCCGCGCCGGTGGCGATGCCGACGGCGGCCACGCCCAGCGTGCCCCATTCGAGCCAGCGCTTGCGCGTCAGCAGCGCGATGGCGGCCAGCGCGATCGAGATCTGCAGGAAGGTGGTGGCCTCGGCCCAGCGATGGTGCTCGTGCATCAGGTGCTCGCTGCGCTCGTCGAAGGCCTTGGCTTCTTCCTCGAGCTTCTTGGCCTGCTCCATGATGGGCGCCTTCTCGGCCTTGTAGCGCTCCACTGCCTTGGCGTAGGTGTCGCGGCGCTCGGCGGGCACCAGGTCGAGCGCGACCTCGGCGATCGCCTGCCGCGCGTTCTTGGCCTGGTAGAAGTTCCACTGGTCCGAGGCCTCGGTCTTGCGGATCGCGGCGTCGTTCTTGGCCAGGCCGGCGTCGGCCTGGGTGGCGCCGCCCCTGTAGGAAAAGATCGCGCCGATGGTGGCCAGCAGCGCGGTGATGACCGCCAGCTGGCCGGTCATGCCGCGCGCGCCGTGCTCGATCGCATGCTCCACCTCGTGGTCGTGGGGGCCATGCACGTGGAAACCGTCTTCGGACATCTGGGCTACTCCGGGTAGGGCGGCGCGGCGCTAGCGCGCGGCCCGCGTCAGGGGGCGGACGGGAGCGCTCCCGTCCGTGGCGCGCCGTCGGCAAGGACGACGCACCGGTAGCCGGCGATGGTAGCGAAGATTGATGTCAGGCGGGCGCGAGGCGGAACACGCTGACGATCTGCGCCAGGTGCGCGGCCTGCACGCTCAGGCTCTCGGCCGCGGCGGCGCTCTGTTCGACGAGCGCGGCGTTTTGCTGGGTGGCGCGGTCCAGGTGCGTCACCGCCTCGCCCATCTGGCCCACGCCCGTCGCCTGCTGGGCACTGGCGCCCGAGATCTCGCCGATCAACTGGCCGACGCGCTGCACTTGGGCGACGATGTCGTTCATCGACGCCCCGGCCTCGTCGACCTGGCGCGCGCCGATGTCCACCTTCTCGACGCTGGCGCCGATCAGTGTCTTGATCTCCTTGGCCGCGCCGGCGGAGCGCTGCGCGAGCGAGCGCACTTCGCTGGCGACGACGGCGAAGCCGCGCCCCTGCTCGCCTGCCCGCGCCGCCTCGACCGCGGCGTTGAGCGCGAGGATGTTGGTCTGGAACGCGATGCCGTCGATCACGCCGATGATGTCGCCGATCCTGCGCGAGGACGCGGCGATGTCGTTCATGGTCTCGACGACGCGGTTGACGGCGACGCCGCCGCGGCTGGCCGCCGCGCAGGCCTCGGTGGCGATCTGGTTGGCGGCCACCGCGGTCGCGGAATTGGTGCGCACGCTGCCGGTGAGCTGCTCCATCGAGGCGGCGGTCTGCTGCAGGTTGCTGGCCTGGGCCTCGGTGCGCTGGCTCAGGTCGGCGTTGCCGGAGGCGATCTCGGCCGAGCCGGTGGCGATGCGGTCGCTGGACAGGCGCACCTGGCCGACCACCTCGGCCAGGCGCTCGCGCATCTGGCGCATCGCCGCGAGGATGCTGGTGGTGTCGCCGGCGCGCGTGCGCACCGTGACGCCGAGGTCGCCGGCGGCGATGGCGCTGGCGATGGCCACCACCTCGCCCGGCTCGGCGCCGAGCTGGCGCGTGAGGCTGCGCGTCATCAGCACGGCCATCGCGCAGGCGAGCAACGCGGCCAGCGCGGCCAGCACGAGGCTGAGCGTGACGGCGGCGTGGCCTTCGTCCGCGGCGGACCGGCCCGCGGCCGTCATGAGGTCGGATTGCAGCTTGACCATCGCCTTGATGGCCGCGAAAAAGGCGCGCTGCGTCGGCCGCATCACGATCAGCAGCGTGTGGGCCGCCTCGTCGTACTGGCCGGCCTTGACCAGGCGCTTGACCGCGTCGCGATTGGCGTAGAACTTGGCGCGCGTGGCCAGCAGCGCGTCGTAGGCCTCGCGGTCCTGCGCGGTGGCGATCAGCTTGCCCAGGCGGTCGACGGCGGCGTCGGTCTCGGTCTCGTTCTGCGCCAGTTGCTTGAAGGCGTCGGCGGTCTGCTCCGCGTCCTTCTCGGCGATGACGGTGTTGCGGATGAAGCGCGCCTGCGCGTTGGCGGCGTCGGCGATGGCCGTCGTGACGACGACCTTCTGGTAGCGGTCGTCGAGGATCTCCGCGATGTGGCCGTTGATGGCCTGGATGCGCAGCGCGCACACGGCGCCGACGAGCACGAGCAGCAGCACCAGCACGCCGTAGCCCAGGGCCAGGCGGGTGGCGACTTTCATGGCGGGATTCTTCATGGTCGTGTTTTGGGTGACGCGGTCGTTGCACGGTCGCCCCGGCCGCAGCAGGCAGGAACGCTTGATCTTCATCGACGGACCCGCGCCGAGCTTGAGCCGGCGCCTGTAGGGGAAACTTGATGACCGGCGGCCGCGACCAGCCCCCGGCGGCACCGTCGCCGTGCGAACATCCCGCTCCCAACGCCTCACAGGACGCCGCCATGACCGCCTCGCCCGCCCCCCGATTCCACGCGCTGCACGCCGCCGATGCCACCGGTCCGCTGCTGCTGGCCAACGCCTGGGACGCCGGCAGCGCGCGCCTGGCGCAGGCCGCTGGCGCGCGGGCGATCGCCACCAGCAGCGCCGCCGTCGCCTGGTCGCACGGCTGGCCCGACGGCGGCGCGTTGCCGGTCGAGCTGTTGCTGCAGACCACGCGTGCCATCGCCGCGGCGGTCGAGCTGCCGCTCAGCGTCGACATCGAAGGCGGCTACGCGGACGAGCCGGCGCGCGTCGGCGCACTGGTGGGCGCACTGGTCGAGGCCGGCGCGGTGGGGATCAACATCGAGGACGGCGCCGGCGACCCGGCGCTGCTGTGCGACAAGATCGCCGCGGCCCGCGCCGCCGCGAGCGCGCGCGGCGTGGACCTGTTCATCAACGCGCGCTGCGACGTGTTCCTGCGCGGCCTGGCCGAGCCGGCGCAGCGCGTCGCGGGCACGCTCGAGCGCGCCGCGCGCTACCGCGCCGCGGGTGCGAGCGGGCTGTTCGCCCCGGGCGTGGTCGACGCAGCCGACATCGCGGCCTTGGTGGCCGGGGCCGGCATGCCCCTGAACGTGATGGCCTGGACCGGCCTGCCGCAGCTCGCGCAACTGCGCGCGCTGGGCGTGCGCCGCCTCAGCGCCGGCTCGGCCATCGCCGAGGCCCTGCATGGCCTGACGCTGGTACTGATGCGCGATTTCCTCGCCACCGGCCGGGTCGAGCCCCGCGCCGCGCCGGCGGCGAGCTACCGCGAGTTGCAGGCCCTCATGGCGCGCGCCTGAGGCGGGTTCCCGGACGCGAGGCCGAGCCCGTGTCCGAGTCTGTCCCCGAGTCCGGCTCCGGGTCCGAGCTTCGACGGGATCAGGAGCCGGCGCCGGCCGCGGCCGCCGCGGCCGGCGCGGCGCTGCCCGTGCCTGTACCGGTACCGCTCGCCACCGTCGCCGGCGCGCCGCGCCAGTCGCCGCCCAGCGCCTTCACGAGCAGGGTCGCGGCGAGCTGGCGCTGGCCGGCCAGCTGCGAGGCCTGCAGCTGCGCGCTGAGCAGCGACTGCTGCGCGGTGATGACGTCCAGGTAGGTCGACGCGCCGCCTTCGTAGCGCGCGTCGGACATGTCGAGCACGCGCTGCGCCGACGCGACCGCGGCCTGGGCCTGGGCGGTGGCCCGGTCCAGCGCGGCGACGCCGGTGATGCCGTCCTCGACCTCCTGCATCGCGGTCAGCAGCGTGCGGCGGTAGGTGGCCAGCGCGATGTCGTAGCCGGCGCGGGCGAAGTCGACGTTGGCGCGCGTGCGGCCGGCGTCGAACAGCGTCTGCGTGGCCGACACGCCGAGCGACCAGACCAGGCTGGGGGCGTCGAACAGCTTGCTCAGCACGCGGCTCTCGTCGCCGAGGTTGGCCGACAGGATCACGCTCGGATAGAAGGCCGCGGTGGCGACACCGATCTGCGCGTTGGCCACCGCCATCGCGCGCTCGGCGGCGGCGACGTCGGGGCGGCGTTGCAGCAGGTCCGAGGGCACGCCGAGCGGGATCGCCGGCGGCTGCAGGCTGCGCACCGCCGCCGGCAGGCTGAACGTCGGCGCGGGCGCGCCGATCAGCGTGGCGATGGCGTGCTCGAACTGGGCGCGCTGGCGCTTTTGCACGTCGACCTGGGTCAGCGTGTTGTCCAGCAAGGCCTGCTGCTGCGCGACGTCCAGGCCGGTGCCGGCGCCCAGTTCGTGGCGCGAGCTGACGAAGTCCAGCGCGCGGCGCTGCAGCGCGATGGAGCGCGCCAGCACGTCGAGCGAGACGTCCAGCGTGCACAGGCTGAAGTAGTCCGACGCCAGCTCCGCGCTGACCACCAGCCGCGTGTTGGCGAAGTCGGCGCCGGCCTGCTGCGCGCCGGCGCGCACGCCTTCGACGCCGCGCGCCACGCGGCCGGCCAGGTCCAGCTCGTAGCTGGTGGTGAAGCCGAGGTTGACGTCGTTTTGCGTCGTCGAATAATTGGGCGACGCATAGTTGGTGAGCGGCCGGTTGGCCGAGATGCGGTTGCGCGCGTCGCGCGTGCCCAGGCCCAGCGACGGGAACAGGCCGGCGGAGGTCGCGGTGACGGTGGCGCGCGCCTGCGCCAGGCGGGCGGCGGCGATCGCC
>Ga0302323_100001692_pt1 | contig 17936 bp, 10 predicted proteins | sample Fen_T0_3_FD_201950 | JGI IMG/M metagenome (GOLD analysis project Ga0302323, IMG submission 201950) | Peat permafrost microbial communities from Stordalen Mire near Abisko, Sweden - Fen_T0_3 | ecosystem: Environmental > Terrestrial > Soil > Wetlands > Permafrost | place: Sweden: Abisko... | reverse complement strand
CCAGTTACGAGGCCGCGCTGGACGACAGGGCGATCCGGGCGCATCGCGATTCTACCTGTCGCTGGAAGACGACCTGATGCGCATCTTCGCCAAGGAGTGGGTATCGAACCTGCTGCAACGGCTGGGCATGGAAGAGGGCGTCCCGATCGAGTCGGGGCTCATCACGCGAAGAATTGAAGCGGCGCAGAAGGCCGTGGAAGGTCAGAACTTCGAAGCGCGCAAACACGTCCTCGAATACGACGACGTGATGAACAAGCAGCGCCAGGCGGTTTATGGACTTCGCAAGCAGCTGCTGGAAGGGATCGACCAGAAAGAACTGATCCTCGAAGACTATGTTCGCGAACTTCTGGGCGGTCTGCTCGACAAGTGCTGTGGCAAAGACGTTCATCCCGAAGACTGGGACATCAAGAGCCTGAAGAACCAGGTCTTCACCCGCTTTGGGGTGGACATCGAGAAGGAAGGCGTCGAGGCCGAAAAGCTCAATCGCCAGGAACTGGGCGATGCAATTTTCGACAAGCTGAAAGAGCGCTACGACGCCAAGGAGCAGTTGATCGGCCCCGAAGCCATGCGGCATCACGAGCGCATCATCATGCTGAGCGTGCTCGACCAGCAATGGAAAGACCACCTGCTCAGCATGGACCACCTGCGGCAGGGCATCGGTCTGCGCGGCTACGGGCAACACGATCCACTGGTGGAGTACAAGCGCGAGTCGTTCGACATGTTCGAGGCGATGATGGAACGCTTCGAGGAAGAGACCGTGCGCTATCTGTACCTGATGCAGGTGATTGAGCGTGGGGACAGCGGTGGTGGGTCTTACTCCAGCGGTGGGCCGACTGACGGGGGCACGGGCGGGGACCTTGCCGGGGAACTGGGTGTACCCGTTCCAGCAGGCGGACGCGGCAACGGGCAGTCCGCGCAGCAGAAGCGGATGGCGACCACGATCGACGACATGGAAGCGGAGTTCCAGCGCCGCAAGCGTCGCGAACTTGACCAGGCGCGCATGGCGGGCGGCGAAGCCCAAGGCGCCGTGCAACAGGTGGTCCGGGGTGACAAGGTCGGCCGCAACGATCCCTGCACCTGCGGTAGTGGCAAGAAGTACAAGAAATGCTGCGGGGCGTAATCGCCTTCGCGGAGTAATCGCTATCCCGTCGCACGCGCGGCGGGATATGCTTTTGTGGCGAAGACTTCATCCGTCGATAGTTGGGAGATTTCGATGTCACTGTGTCCGCATTGTGGTGCATCGCTGGCCGATCAGGTACTGTTCTGCCCGCGGTGCGGCGGCGCGGTCTCTCAAGTTCACGCGGAGGACGTAAAGTCGACAGAAGTACCTGCAGCGACTGAAAAGCTGCGGGCTGGAAGCAACTCTGTCGCCGCGTCGAGCCATGACACGCCCGGCGAGGTGCTGCCGATCCCTGAAAATATCGCGGCTGTTGTTGCGTATGTCACGATTCTTCCCGCTATCGCTTTCCTTCTCCTCGAGCCATTCAAGCGCAACTACTTCGTCCGCTTTCATGCGTTTCAGCACTTGTTTCTGTGGATTGCTGGTTTTGTGTTCGGGGTTGCCGCGGTAATTCTAGGCACCCTGTTTCAGTTGATTCCCTTCATGCGGGTGTTGATGTTCCCGCTCACTGGGCTGATTGCTTTGGCGTGGTTCTTCCTGTGGGCCTTGCTGGTGGTCAAGGCCTATCACCACCAGATGTTCAAGCTGCCTATCATCGGCGACCTGGCAGAGCAGCAGGCCGGCGTCTGATCCTTAGTTGCAAGTCCGGTTCTTGATTCCTCATCGCGTTCGCTAAATTCGCATACCGCCGGCAAAGTGACTCTGCGGATTACCCTTTATCGCTAGAAAGCCGTATCCTGATGAATTCAGTTTCGCGACGCACCGTCGGCGCAGCGGGGGCCGAGGGTGTCGGAAAGGGTTTGTGAAGATCAGGGTCTTTTACCACGACAAGTGTTTTGACGGGGCCTGTTCGGCGGCGCTGTTCTCGCGGTTTTACCGCGAACGCATCCGCGAACACGCCGAATTTGAGTACGTCGGCCTGGTGCACCGCGCGGGAGCGCTGTTCGATGAAAATGAGTTCACCGGCGACGAGAACGCCATCGTGGACTTCAAGTACTCGGCTTCTCCGCGGATTACGTGGTGGTTCGATCACCACCAGAGCGCATTCCTCACGCCTGACGACGCTTCGCACTTCGAGCAAAACACCAGTAATACGAAGTTCTACGACCCCGACTACCGGTCTTGCACCAAGTTCATTGCCGAGATAACGAAGGAGCGCTTTGGGTTCGATCCTGGTCCGGTCGCGGAGTTGGTGGAGTGGGCCGATATCATCGACGGGGCCCTTTACTCTGATCCGCAAACGGCAGTCGAGATGAAAGCGCCGGCCATGAAGCTGACCATGGTGATCGAATCGAACCAGGAAGTCGGGTTCATCCCGAAGCTGATTGAGATGCTCGCCTACAAGCCGCTGGCCGAGATCGTCAGCTCGCCCGCGATTGCCGACCGCCTCCCGGGATTGATGGAGCGTCACCGCAAGTCCATCGAAATCCTGCGGACGCGTACCGAGTGCCAGGACGGCACGGTCTTTTTCGACGTAACCGACCACGAACTCGAGGGCTACAACAAGTTCGTCCCCTATTACCTGAATCCAGGCAGCACCTACAGCGTTGGGCTAAGCAAGAGCAGCTTCCGGACGAAAGTGTCAGTGGGGTCGAATCCGTGGGCGCCGATTGAGCCGGTGGTGAACCTTGCCAAGGTATGCGAGCGCTACGGCGGAGGCGGGCATGCTCGCGTGGGCGCCATCTCATTTCCGCCGGGCAAGTTCGAGCAGGCTCGGCAGGCGGCGAACGAGATTGTTGCCGAGTTAAGGGCGAGCTATGTGACGCAGGCAGGGAAGTAGGGGTTTGCTGCAAACCAAATAGAAACAGGAGCGACATCCGAGTTTCACGGGCGATACGGGTTGGTCAGGAAAAATAGAGATGTGGTGAGCGCGATATCTTGTCGCGGGGTGACTCCTTGGTTGCCGTTCGATCGTATATAAAGCCTGTTCACGCCAGCTATCTACGGACGTCCAACTTCCGGTTTGCTCGTTAACCGGGAATAGTAGGCAGTTGAGTACTCTTCAAAAATCCCCGCCGGCACCTCCGCCTCCCGAAGCTCCTCCGCCGAAGCGAACGTCTGCACTCGTTGTTTGCGGGCTTGGCGTTATGGAGTGAGGCGTTATTAGGCCCAATACGGCGGAGCTGGCGTTCAGCCACTGTTTGTCTTTTCCCGATAGGCGGGTGGCGGTAAAGCCGCCGCGAACTCCGCCCGCGCCTCGTGCAAGCCAGCGTCGAATGAACAATGCAACGCCGGTCAACAGTATGCCCAGAAGCATCGGGTCCCAGGTATGCCGTGGCCAGCCGAGGTAGGGTTTATTGGAGACAAAGGTCAGCACAGCGACAATCGCGCCCACCGCGATGACGAAGCGGTCTTTCTGTCGAACCCCGCGCGCGAGTACGACGGGCGGCAGGACCCAGATCAGCACCCACGTTGTCCAGTAGAACCACCTCGGGAATTCAGAGGCGGCCCGAGTGCCGCCGCTCAACCACTGTGCGCGAAGATTCAACGGAGAGATCTGGAGGTTGAGGGCCAGGTAGATGCCGAGCCACAGAAGCGCTTCGACGAGCGAAAAATCATCTTCGACGTAGTCGAAGTGGTGGCGGGAACGAAACGCGATTACTGCTATGAGCCCGGTTGCATAGAGCAAGGCGACGATCCCATGCTGGGCCGAGCGGGACGCGGTCCAACAACCCGGCAGAAATACGGCGAAGATCATTGCAACCGGAAATGCATACCAGAGCCCGAAGCGGCGCCAGATCCAGAGCGAAAAGACAGCGCCGGCGGCGGGTACCAGGAACTGGAATTCGTTCGGCTGAAGGGAATAAGGCCTGCCGCTGAAAAGTGCGGTCTGCATTCCCACGTAAAGAAAACCAACTGCGCAGACGGCGAGCGCTTCTTCGATCCCATAGCGATACAAACGGGCTTGGGAAGCGGCGACTTCGGCCCCAGCGTAGCAGGCTGCAGCGACAACCAAGAAGAAAATGCCAACGGTCTGCTCCGAGTCTGGAGAGCGAAATCCCGGCACAAACAATGCGGCGGCGGCGGCCACGCCGATCAGGGTGAAGAGGAACAAGACCAGCCGCAGAAAAATGTTGGTGGTGCGAATATCTGAGACCGTGTCCTGCTGCAGACGCTGGTACTGCTCCTGAGTGAGGAGGTCGTCGCCGGCCCAGTCCGCCAGGAGTCTGCGGGCCCGAAGCGTCTCCTCGCTCGGTGGAGAGTAGATTCTCATGCCGGCCTCCCGACGTGGCGCGCGATCCGCACCAGCACTGCCAGCATTCCAACTGCGGTCACGACGAAATAAGCAAAGAGAGCAGTATCGTTCGTGACGCCGCGGATGATGATCCAGCTGACACCCACGTAGCCATAGACCGCCGCATAAGCAACGAAGGCAAACTGCCGGCGCTTCAGCCCCCAGGCGAGAGACGCGCCACAGGCGAGAAGCAGGGCCAGAAACCATGTTCCGTAGCCTTGCTGCTCGAAGACACCCGAGAGCAATGCCCAAAACAAAACGTTGGCCACGATATTCAGATACGTGCCGAAGAAATGCACTTTTACGCCACGCTGCTTGAGAAGCATCCCGCCGAGGCCGACCAGCAGGCAATAGAGAAGCGCATATTGGCGGTACGCCGCGTCCTGGTGCGACGGCCAGCGCGAGATCGTCAGCCCGAACCATCCGGCAAGTGACGATAAAGCGAGCGACAGCACGAAGCGATTGTCGAAACGATAGGCCAGGAAGAAAAAGAAGACCGCGGTCGCCAGAAGATAGAAATCCCACTGTCCGGAGAGCAGGTGGAACCGGTTCTCCAGGTAAGCAAGTTCTATGCACCAGACGAGGCTGCCCAGGTAGAGCACGTAGTCGAAGACCGCACCCGGTGCAGGCGTTTCCGCCAGGGACCAGACGGGCGCGCGGGAAAAGCAGTACCAGAAACAGGCGGCGAGGATGGCGGAGAGAACGGCCAGGACGAGAACGTCACCGAGTTGTTGCGACCAGGTGACGACAGTCCAGCCCAGTCCGGCAACAAACGCCAGCACACCAGCATAGAGAAGAAAGTTCAGCTCAAGAAAAAGGGAGAAGGGTTCTCGACGGCAGAGGCTCGCCAAATGCGAGTGCTGCTCCGGCGATATCGCGCCTTGCTCCCTCCACTGCTCTAAGCGGGCGAGGATGGTCATGGAGTATTCGTTCTGGGCAGAGTATCCGTGGGCGGCATTAAATCCCGGTACCGCTGCTTGGGCCCATGAGTCTACTCATCGTACATTCCGATAGGCTCCCTGTCCTGAAAATGCTCCACTGGAGGCATTTTCAGCCGCGACACCTTTGTCACATGGCAGTGTGTCCCACGTCCTTTCTTAGCCATTCTCGCGTCCTGTAAAGAAGGTATTGCGAGGGCGAGGGAGACGTGTCTCTCGTCGGGGCGCGCTTAGGCTGCGGCCCACTTCGGCTCATTGAAAACTCCCATCAGTATCGCAATCGCCCGATGGAAATTAGAAGAGGCTCTTGGGCGCGAGCGCTGCCTCTAAGACGGAAAACTGTGCCAGTCAGCGAACAACCGACGAAAATCTTCGCTGTAACTACCTTTGGAATGATATGGATAGATATAACTTATTTATATTTCAACAGGTTGCGAACAATTTCTGGCTAATTGACTGATTCTAAACAACGCGCGAAAAACAAATTTTGTTGTTGTGTTCTATATCACTAATACACAGCAGCAGTGGGGCGAAGTTCGCTAGTTCGGTTTCGAACTGCTGAAAATGCCCGAGTCCGCCCTTTCCCAAAAGAAAGGAATGGATGGGGGCTAGCTGCGAAGGTGTTGATTAGACGCTCTTGGGCGCGACGCGCACGATCTGGCGCAACGTCACGGGCCAGCCCAGATGGAGGCGGTTTGCAACCTTGCTGCCTGTCTTAATGGAGTGTTCCGCCAGCAACGAGCGGACCAAGTCTTGATCGCGCTCTTCGCACGCACCCAGGACTTCAACTGCAACAAACTCCGGATGGAACTTATGTTCCTTGACGAAGCTGCCGCTGGGGTCCCAGACGAACGCAAGTCCACCCGTCATGCCCGCGCCAAAATTCGTTCCCGTGGGGCCGAGCACGATCACCGCGCCACCGGTCATGTATTCGCAAGCGTGATCTCCAACGCCTTCGACTACGGCAGTGGCTCCCGAGTTGCGGATTGCGAATCGTTCGCCGGCGCTACCGACGGCGAAGAGTGATCCGCCAGTGGCTCCGTATAGCGCGACGTTGCCGACGATGACCTGAGCCGATTCCGCTCGCGCCAGTTTGCCGCGAGTGCGAATGACCAGTTCGCCGCCCGACAGTCCCTTGCCAACGAAGTCATTGGCCTGGCCTTCGAGCACCAGCTTCATGCCACGGCTGGCAAAGGCCCCAAACGACTGGCCCGCGGTGCCGCGCATGCGGAAGTGAATGTCGGGATACAAGTCCGGCTGCTGCGCACGCAGCAGCGCTAGTTCGCCTGAGAGGCGCGCACCCAGGCTGCGGTCTTCGTTTCGCACGGTCACGCTGAACTCGAAGGGCTTGCCCGCAGCGGCCGCGGAAAGGGCCGGGCGCACCCAAGCATCGTCGATGGGCGGACGATCTTCCGGTCGATTGTTGCGATGTCCCTGCCAGCGCACTGGACCATCTCCAACCTGGGCCAACATCGGCCGCAGATCCAGCTTGCCATCTTCGCGGACCTGTTCCAGAAGATCGGTACGCCCGATGGCGGCCTGTAAGCTCGGCAGTCCGTACTCGGCGAGCAAGCGCTGCAGATCTTCCGCGATATTCATGAAGAAGCGGACGACGTGTTCCGGTTTGCCACGGAACTTCGCACGTAGCTCGGGCTTTTGCGTCGCAATGCCCGTAGGACAGGTGTTCAGATGACACTGCCGCGCCATATCGCATCCCAATGCGACCAGTACTGCGGTGCCGAACGAGAATTCATCTGCGCCCAGCAGTGCTGCGATCAGTACATCGCGTGCGGTCGAGAGGCCGCCATCGGTGCGCAACCGCACCCGGCCGCGAAGGCCATTGAGGCGCAGCATCTGTTGCGCTTCGCTGAGCCCCAGCTCCCACGGATTTCCCGCGTGCTTGATGCTGCTGAGCGGGGAAGCCCCTGTGCCGCCGTTGTGTCCGGCGATCACGATGTAATCCGCGTAGGCTTTGGCAACTCCGGCTGCGACCGTCCCAACACCCATCTGCGAAACTAGCTTCACTCCAACCGGTGCGCGCGGGTTGATACGCTTGAGGTCGTAAATCAGCTGCGCCAGATCTTCGATGCTGTAGATATCGTGATGGGGAGGAGGACTGATCAGCGAGATACCAGGTTGCGCATGGCGCAAGCGGGCGATTAGTTCGCTGACCTTGTGTCCGGGAAGCTGGCCGCCTTCGCCCGGCTTGGAGCCTTGTGCGATCTTGATTTCGAGTTCCTCGGCGTGGGCCAGGTATTCGGCGGTGACGCCAAATCTTCCGGAAGCGACCTGCTTGATCTTGTTGTTGAGCAGCGACAGCACGCCCGAGCTGTTGCCGTCGGGCTTATAGGCCGCAGGATCTTCTCCACCCTCACCGGTGTTGGAGCGAGCGCCCAACTGGTTCATTGCGATGGTAATAGTCTGGTGCGCCTCGGGACTGAGCGACCCCAACGACATGGCGCTGGCGATGAAGCGCTTCACCAGGCTGGAGGGGGGCTCGACTTCGTGCAGTTCAAGTTTCTGCCCCGCGGCCTTGATCTGCAGCAGGTCCCGCAACACCGCAGGTTCGCGCTCATCCACCGCACGCGAGTAGGCTGACCAAGCTTCCGCAGGTGCAATGGTAACCACGGATTGCGTCGAGGCGCGCGCCGCTCCCACGGCGACCTGTAGATCTCGGGTGCGTTGCGGCTGCCAGGTATGTGGTTCGGAGCGTTCGGCGCGACGGAATCGCACCCAACCGTAGTCGGGAAGCTCGGTGCTGTCCGGTTCGGGCGCCCAAGTCGAGCGAATCGCCAGTTCGATGTCCGCGAAGTTCTGTCCACCCACGGGCGACACAGTACCAGGGAAGCACAGGTCGGTAATTTCGGAATCGAGGCCGAGAACGTCAAACAGCTGCGCAGCCCGATAACTGTCGAGGACCGAGATGCCCATCTTCGACATCACCTTCGACAGGCCGGAGTTCAAAGCGCTCAGCAGGCGGACCTCGCCCTCTTCGCCAGCCAGCGAGCGAGCGGTCTGCAGCGCAAGCCACGGACAAACACTGCCGGCACCGTAGCCGATCAATACGGCCGCGTGATGCACATCGCGGCAGTCCCCGGCTTCGAGCGCGAGTCCAACTTTGGTGCGCAACCCTGCCTTGACCAGCGCCTGGTGCACTGCGCCGGTGGCCATCGCCATAGGAATCGGCAAGAGATGCTCGCAAGCGGTGCGGTCGGTCATCAGGAGAATGCAAACGCCGCCTCGCACCAGCTCAACCGCGCGTTCCTGCAGGTCGAGGAGAGCTTGCTGCAGCGTACTGTCGTCAGCAAACGTGCAATTCAAATGGGCGAGCGGAAGCTCGTCATGCAGGGCATAGGTGCCCGCGTGCAAGGCTTCCATTTGGCCGAGCGATAGGAATGGCGTGGGCAGAACCAGTCCAGGCAGCGGAGCATGCTTGTCGAGCAGGTGGGGCCACGGTCCAAGTCGAGTGCGCGACGAAACCACGCAGGCTTCCCGCAGTGAATCGATGGGCGGGTTCGTGACCTGGGCAAATCGTTGCCGGAAGAATCCATACAGAGGACGCGGCGCCCTCGCAAGAGCGGCGATGGGAGTATCGTCTCCCATGGACCAGATGGCTTCCTTGCTCTCCAGCGCCATGGGAGAGACGACCATCTTCACTTCTTCGCGGGTATAGCCGAAGCCGCGCTGCAGGCGAGTGAGATCGTCCTTGTCGAGCGCCGCAACCGGTGTGACCGAGGGCTCCAGCGGAATGTCGTCAATCAGCTTTGCGTAGGGAGCGAGATCGTTGAAGTAGCGGTCGAGTTCGTCGCCTTCGATCAGGCGACATCGTTCCAGGTCGAGCAGAATCATCTGCCCAGGGCCCAGACGCCCACTGCGAATGATAGTGTCGCTATCTACATCCGCGAGGCCCACTTCGGATCCGGCGACCACCAATCCCGAGTCAGTAATCACAAATCGGCAGGGACGAAGACCGTTGCGATCGAGCGCAGCACCCAGCAGACGCCCGTCTGTGAACACGAGCGCCGAAGGGCCATCCCAAGGTTCCATACAGTCGGCGTGATAGCGATGGAAGGCTGATTCCTTGGGGCCGTCGGCGGGAGGCAGCATCATGCGCACCGCCTCGGCTACGTTGCGCTCATAGTTGGAGAGCAACTCCGCCACCTCGTCGAGGCTCATCGAATCGGAGGCGTCGCGGGTGTAAATCGGATCGCACTCGCGCGGCAGCGTCGCGCAGCGGGCATCCACGTGCGCGCGATTGCTCCAGATGGTGTTGATCTCGCCGTTGTGTGCCACCATGCGAAGGGGCTGAGCGCGGTCCCAGGAAGGCAGCACATTCGTCGCATAGCGCTGGTGAAAGACCGCAAAGTGAGTGACGTATTGCTTGTGTTGCAAGTCGGGGAAGAACTCGTGCAAGGTACGGCCCGTACAGAGCGCCTTGTACACCAGCGTGCGGGCTGAGAGCGAGCAGACGTACGTGCCCGTGCCTCCGCGCTCGAAAGCCTTGCGCGCGAAAAAGAGGCGGCGTTCCAATTCGTTGGAGTCGCCCGCGAAATCTTCGGTGGTGGTGACGAGCGCCTGGCGAATGACGGGCAGGGAGGCCAACGCCAATTCCCCGAGAACGTCGCGCGCAATCGGGACGTCGCGCCAGCCAAGCCACTCGAATCCGCGTGCGGACAGACACGCCTTGAAACACTGCGCGTCGCGCTGGGCCGCTTCTTCGTTCTGCGGCAGGAACAACATTCCAACAGCCAGTGGCTGTTCGGGGCGCAGCGTAATCCCTGTCTGACTGAGCAAGAAATTGCGCGGTATGGCGGTTTGAACGCCGACACCGTCACTGCTCTTGCCGTCAGCAGCAATCGCGCCGCGGTGGGCGAGACGGCCGAGAGCCGTTAACGCAAGCCGAAGAATTTCGTGGTCAGATTGGCCGTGCAGAGTCGCAACAAACCCGACTCCGCAGGAGTCGTGATCGAAGCGAGAGTTTACGAGGTTAACGCCACCAGAAGAACTGCTACAACCCATAGTCCACTATAAATGGAACAAGGCATGCAATTGAAGAGGGAATTCCCACAGCTACCAAAAAGTTGCAGAGCCAACTGTCGGTCAGACTCGCGGTTGTGGCACAGTAGTCAGGAATGGCCGATAGCCAAAGCTTGCAACGCCAAGGGCGAGTGGCGTTTACCTATCCGGACTTCGGGCTGTATCAGCTGGCGCGGCTGTTCACCGTCATGGCAACAGAGATGCAGTCGGTCGCGGTGGGCTGGCAGGTTTACGAGATTACCAAGCGGCCCATGGATCTTGGCTATGTCGGATTGGCGCAATTTCTTCCGACCATCCTGCTGTTTCTCGTAGCTGGTCACGCCGCCGATCGTTTCAACCGGCGAAACATCGTCGCTCTCTGTTATGCGGGACTCGGCCTTTCCTCAGCGATCTTGCTGCTGTTGACCCTAAACGGTTCGCGGTCGGTGCATGCAATTTACGCCGCACTCGTGCTGGTAGGGATCGTGCGATCGTTCAACGGCGCTGCCGGACAGGCAATGGTTCCGCAGCTCGTGCCCGAGGAACACTTTCCGAACGCCGTGGCCTGGGCACAGACCGTCTTTCAGGCCGCCGTGATTATCGGCCCGGCACTCGGCGGGCTGATTTACGCCATCTTCCGGGGACCTGCGGCGGTGTACGCCATGTCCGTACTGGCCGCCATTGTGTCGGTTTCGGCCATGAGCAGGATCCAGTTGAAAGCCGCGAGGCATACACGCGAACCAGTGAGCCTGTCGACGTTATTCGCCGGTTTACGCTTTATCTGGCAAAAGAAGCTCATTCTCGGCACCATCTCGCTGGACCTGTTCGCAGTATTACTGGGTGGCGCGGTGGCGCTGCTGCCGGTCTATGCTCGTGAAATCCTGCACACTGGGCCTTGGGGATTGGGCATCCTGCGTAGCGCTCCAGCAGTCGGTGCAACGGCGACGGCTGTTCTCTTGGCGCATCGGCCTCTACGACGCCATGCGGGGGTCACCATGCTCTGGTGTGTGGCTGGATTCGGTGTTTTCACCATCGTCTTCGGACTCTCGCGGAATTTGCTGGTTTCGCTGATCGCGTTGCTGCTGTTGGGCGCGTCCGACATGGTGAGCGTCATCATTCGGGGAACACTGGTGCAGTTGTCCACACCGGACAATATGCGAGGGCGTGTCAGCGCGGTGAATTCTCTGTTCATCGGAACATCCAACGAGTTCGGGCAATTCGAGTCCGGATTGACCGCACAATGGTTCGGCGTAGTTCCGGCGGTGGTGCTCGGCGGCGTGGGGACGCTGGTGGTGATCGCGCTGTGGGCGTGGCTCTTCCCGGAATTGCGCAACGCCGATAGGCTCAATAATCAAGTATCAGCCGTCGCGCAGGAATTGCCATGACCGCGAGCAGCGCCTATTACGCATCGCAGCTTCGCCACGAGTTGAGCCTGCGCAACCGAGCTTTCGCGTTGCAGCGACAGCTCTCGCACGTGGAGAGCTTTGGCGGAATGGCGGTGACGGTTTACCAACCGCACCCCACCCGGCGGAGGCACGGCAACTTCTTCGATGAAAGCTACGCCGCCATGCTGGCGATTCCGGGATGGCGCAAGCGGCTGGAAAAAGTACACACGACGGCCAAATCGTCGTTGCCCAGGAGTGGCCGCGGCTGGAAGGAACTCGACTCGTCGATGAGCTCGGATGCGCTGCTGATGAACATCTTCTGCTGCCCGTACGTCTCCGACGACCTGCGCGTCCTCGGGCTGTTCGGCATCGAAGCTGCCGAGTTGCCGCAGTTCGGATGGCGGGCGCGGGTGCCGTTGAAGAAGGGCACGGCCGATCGCACCGAAGTCGATATGAAGTTGGGCAACATGCTGTTCGAGGCCAAGCTGACCGAGTCGGATTTTCAGTCCTGCAACCCGGCGGTGCTGCGCGGCTATCGCGACTTTGAAGAAGTGTTCGACGTGGATGAGTTGCCCGAGGAGGGAGGGAAACTGGTTTCGTATCAATTGATCCGTAACGTGCTGGCCGCGCATGCCACCGACTGCGGCTTCTGTGTTTTGCTTGACGCTCGCCGTCCGGACCTGATGGAAAGCTGGTATGCGATTCTGCGCTGCGTTCGCCCGTTCGAACTGCGCGTGCGTTGCAAGGTGCTGACCTGGCAAGAATTGAGCGCGATCCTGCCGGAGCAACTGGGCGAGTTTCTCGACCTGAAGTATGGCATCGTGCCGCCGGGGAAAGTCCCGTCTATGGTGCTCAACGGAAAGGACTTAGGGGGCGAAGAGTAGTTCTGCTTGCTGGTCGGGCTGGAGGCTCGGTCTCGGCGGTGGCAGCTCATTAGTGTTTCTTATGAAATCCGTTACATCATTAGTAAACGTTGCGCGCGCGTGAATAATTCTAATTTCTCTCGACTATCGATGTCTGAATTAGGTATAAATCACAAATCACTTATGACGTCGGCAGCCCAATCTCGAATCCACCCGAACACCGATTCGATCCTCGTGATTCGGCGCCTGGCCCTAGTCCGTGTGCTTTCGCCCGTGCTCCTTCTACTTGGAGTGGCGGGCTTCATCGGAGGCGCGGGGACGTAGGCAAACAGAAAAGCAGATTCTGAAAAGCCACTGACCCGCTAAGCGGAAGTGGCTTTTGTTTTATAGGTCGCAACGGAATCCAACATTTTGAGGATTGAACTGGGGACTGAAGACGATGAGCGACGACAGTTGTAGAGAGCGCAGCCGGCATATCACAGAAGGTCCCAACCGGGCCGGTGCCCGCTCGATGTTCAAAGCCGTCGGTTTTACCGACGAGGATCTCAAGAAACCGATCATCGGAATCGCCAATACCTGGACGGAAGTTGGCCCTTGCAACTATCACCTGCGAGAGCTGGCCGCCGCCGTGAAAGAAGGCGTGCGCGCTGCGGGCGGAACGCCGATGGAATTCAACACCATCGCCGTTTCCGACGGCATCACTATGGGGACGGAAGGCATGCGCGCCTCGCTGGTAAGCCGTGAGGTAATTGCCGATTCAATCGAACTGGTGACGCGCGGCCACATGTTCGATGGACTGGTGGCGCTGTCGAGTTGCGATAAGACCATTCCGGGCACGGTGATGGCACTGGCGCGGCTCGACATTCCTGGGCTGATGCTCTACGGCGGATCGATCGCTCCCGGCCACTACCAGGGGCGCGACGTCAGTATTCAAGACGTGTACGAGGCGATCGGCAAGTTCAGTCAAGGCAAGATGAGCGAAGCCGAACTGAAGGACATGGAAGACCACGCCTGTCCGGGCCCGGGCGCTTGCGGCGGACAGTTTACCGCCAACACAATGTCTACCGCGTGCGAGTTCCTCGGTATCTCTCCTTTCGGCAGCAACGCAGTCCCCGCACTCTCCCCGTTGAAAGCTGAAGTCGCGAAGAAGGCCGGTCAACTGGTGATGGAGTTGGTGCGCCGCGACATTCGACCCTCGCAGATCATCACTGACGCGTCGTTGAAGAACGCGATGACCTGCGTAGTAGCCTCGGGCGGTTCGACCAACGCGGTGCTGCATCTTCCGGCCATTGCCAACGAGTTGGGGTTGGACTTTCCACTCGATGAGATCAATCGCATCTGTGGCCGCACACCCCTGCTGTGCGACCTGAAACCCGGTGGACGCTTTATGGCGACCGACTTCTTTCGCGCTGGAGGCACCAAGTTGCTGGGGCACATCCTCGCCGAGGGAGGATTGCTGAACAAAGACTGCCTGACTGTGACGACGAAGACCATTGGCGACGAGACAGCCGAAGCAACCGAGCAGCCGGGGCAGGAGGTGATTCGTTCTATCGAGCGCTCACTGAGTCCCACTGGTGGGTTGGCGATTTTGCACGGCAACCTGGCACCGGAAGGTTGCGTGGTGAAACTGGTTGGGCACGGACGCCGCGAGCATCGCGGGCCGGCGCGGGTTTTCGAGAGCGAAGAGGACGCGTATGCCGCCGTTCAGAGTTCGCAGATCAAGGCGGGCGACGTGATTGTGATTCGGAACGAGGGGCCACGCGGCGGTCCGGGCATGCGCGAAATGCTGGCGGTCACAGCATCGTTGGCGGCGACGCCGCTGAGCGAGCATGTCGCACTGTTGACGGACGGACGATTTTCCGGCGCAACCCATGGCTTCATGATCGCGCACGTGGCTCCGGAAGCGGCGGTAGGCGGTCCGATTGCGGCGGTGCAGGAAGGCGACACGATCACGATTGATGTGGCACAAGGGCGATTGCAGCTCGAAGTCTCGGATACAGAGTTGAAGCGGCGTATGGCGAAGTGGGTGGCTCCGGCCTTGCGCTATAAGACCGGGGTCTTTGCGAAGTACGCGCTGAGCGTGTCGTCAGCGTCGTTCGGCGCGGTCACGACGCCAAACCAGCAAAGCACTGACGAGCATGCGGACAGGAAAGGCGTTTCTGACTTTTCCGCCGCCGGAGCACGAGGGAGATGAGCAGGATGAAGTTGACTGGCGCACAGATCGTTTGGAAGTGCCTTGAGCGCGAGGGCGTGGACACCGTTTTCGGTTATCCCGGCGGATGCGTCTTGCCGCTGTACGACGCACTGCAGCACACCCCTAGTATTCATCATGTGCTGGTGCGGCACGAGCAGGGCGCTGCCCATATGGCCGACGGATACTCCCGGGCCACCGGCAAGGTTGGCGTGGCGCTGGCAACGTCGGGTCCGGGCGCGACCAACCTGGTCACGGGCATTGCGACTGCCATGCTCGACTCGTCGCCCATCGTTTGCCTCACCGGACAAGTAGGAAGCAAGTTCATCGGCACAGACGCTTTCCAGGAAATCGACATTACCGGCATCACCATGCCGATCACCAAGCACAACTACATGGTGACTGACGTCAACGACATCGCGCGCACGATGCGCGAGGCGTTCATCATCGCCCGCACGGGACGTCCCGGTCCGGTGCTGGTGGACATCACCAAGGACGCGCAAATGGCCTCCTGCGAATTTGAGTGGGAGTCGGCGGTGCCGCAGCTGCGCAAGCTTGAAACCTGGGATGCACCCGATTCCAAGCAGCTTGCCGAGGCGGCGGCGTTGATCAACCAAGCCGAGCGTCCGGTGATTCTTGCCGGACACGGCATCCTGATGTCGGGCGCGATGCAGGACTTGCAGTTGTTCGCCGAAGCCAGCGACATTCCTGTCGGCCTAACCCTGCTCGGACTGGGCGCGATGCCGCACTTCCACCCCTTGTGCCTCGGCATGATGGGCATGCATGGCGAGGCGTGGCTGAATCACGCCATCCAGAATGCGGACTTGTTGATCGCACTGGGCATGCGCTTCGATGACCGGGTCACCGGCAAGCTCGACAGTTATGCGCAGAACGCCAAGAAGATTCACGTAGACATCGACGCGTCCGAGATTCATAAGAACGTCCGCGCTGATGTCGCCATCGTGGGCGATGTGAAACAAGTGCTGCCCAAACTGATTCCGTTGCTCACGCCCATGAAGCGCTCGACTTACTGGGCCGAGATTAACGATGCCAAAGGAGCGGTCTCGGTACGCGATATTCGCAACCTGCCTGACACCGGACACCTCTACGCCGCGCACGTGATTCACGACTTGTGGCGCGAGACCAAGGGAAATGCGCTGATTGTGACTGACGTGGGCCAACACCAGATGTGGGAGGCGCAGTATTACCACCACAGCGAACCGCGTTCGCTGATCACCTCTGGTGGGCTGGGCACGATGGGCTTCGCCTTACCGGCCGCGATCGGCGCCAAGTTTTCGCGTCCCGATGCAGATGTTTGGGTCATCGTCGGCGATGGCGGTTTCCAGATGACGATGGCGGAGCTGGCAACCATTGTGCAGGAAAACATCAAGGTCAACATCGCCATCATCAACAATGGATATCTCGGGATGGTGCGGCAGTGGCAGGAATTTTTCTACGAGCGCAATTACGCGGCGACGCCGCTGGTCAATCCTGATTTCACCAAGATTGCGGAAGCGTACGGCATCCTGACATTCGCCGTCACGCACCGCGATGAGGTCGCTCCAACGGTGCAGAAGGCGCGCGAGCATCCGGGACCGGTGCTGATCGACTTCCGCGTGGAGCAGGAAGATTCGGTCTATCCCATGGTCCCGGCGGGCTCGGCGCTGCACGAGATGATCCGGCGTCCGAGCGCCATCGTGGAGACGGCTACAGACGAGTAAATCTTATGAACATGACCTATTTGCTGGACGTTGCGAATCATACCGGCGTGGTGACACGCATCTCATTGATCTTCCGGCGGCACGGGGCTAACCTGCAGTCGCTGTCGACAGCGAAGACGGAGCATCCGTCGATCGTTCGCATCGTGATCACGTCAGACCTGGAGGGAAGGGCAGCCCACCGCATCAAGGGGCAGCTCTCGAAACTCATCGACATTTTCAAGGTGGACATGATCTCGAATGAAGAGGGCACCTTCCGCGCCTTCGGCATGATGAAGATCGCATGCACCTTGCAGACCCGGCCGCAGATTCTGCAGTTGCTCGAGATCTTCAACGGGCGCGTCCTCGAACTGACAACTGAGTGGGTTCTGGTCGAGATGACCGGAACTCCGGAACAGCTCGAAGGCCTGCTGCAGGTACTGCAGCCTTACGGGATTCTGGAGGCGGTAGAGACCGGTCCCATCGTGATTCGGCGCAACTCGCCACGTAACGCTACAAGGCCGCAGCCGACTTGGGAAATTGTTCCAGGTGCGCTGTCTGCAGGCGGAAATTCAACTACTACTTCAAGTTCTAGTTCGACTCAGGAGAGGAAACGCTATGGCACAGATCTTTTATGACAAGGACGCCGATCTTTCGCTGGTAAAAGCCACCAAGGTCGCCATTATCGGATACGGATCGCAAGGCCATGCGCATGCGCTGAACCTGCGTGATAGCGGAGTCGATGTATGCATCGGGCTGCATCCGGGCAGCCGTTCTCGGGCGCGCGCCGAAGCCACAGGACTGACGGTGAAGTCAGTGAGCGACGCTGCCGCATGGGCCGACACTATCATGGTGCTCGCGCCTGATACCGAGCAGGCCAAGATTTATCACCGCGATATCCAGCCCAACCTGAAGCCGGGCAAGACGCTGATGTTTGCCCACGGCTTCAACATTCGCTTCGGAACCATCAAGTGTCCGGCCGGGGTGGACGTCAGCATGATCGCTCCCAAGGCTCCCGGACATCGCGTGCGCGAAGTATTTGTTGAAGGCGGCGGTACACCGTGCCTCGTGGCAGTCGAGCAAGATGCGTCCGGAAAAGCGTGGCAATACGCGCTGTCCTATGCGAAGGGAATTGGCGGCACCCGCGCCGGCGTGCTGAAGACCACCTTTACGGAAGAAACCGAGACCGACTTGTTTGGCGAGCAGGCGGTGCTGTGCGGCGGCGCGAGCGCCCTGGTCAAGGCAGGGTTCGAGACGCTGGTGGACGCAGGCTATCAGCCCGAGGTCGCCTACTTCGAGTGCCTGCACGAACTGAAGCTGATCGTTGACCTGATGTATCGCGGCGGTTTGAGCTACATGCGTTACTCGGTTAGCGACACGGCGGAGCACGGGGACTACACCGCCGGCAAGCGCCTGATCAACGACGAGACCCGCAAGGAGATGAAGCAGATTCTTGAGGAGATCCGCAACGGCAAATTTGCAGCCGAGTGG
>Ga0302323_100001690_pt1 | contig 17951 bp, 14 predicted proteins | sample Fen_T0_3_FD_201950 | JGI IMG/M metagenome (GOLD analysis project Ga0302323, IMG submission 201950) | Peat permafrost microbial communities from Stordalen Mire near Abisko, Sweden - Fen_T0_3 | ecosystem: Environmental > Terrestrial > Soil > Wetlands > Permafrost | place: Sweden: Abisko... | reverse complement strand
GCAACCGTCCCGCTCGCATCAATCTTCGGCAGGGTCTGCGGAAAAGTATCGAGGGGCTTCCACTCTGCTCCCGCAACGTGCCCCGCGTTCCACTCCCCTTCGCGTCGCACATCGAGCACCACGAATTCGCGGCCGCTCCCGTTGAGTTTCGCGCTGAGTTCCTGGGCTGAAATTTCCGGTGTCACCAGGACGGGAAGCCGAGCCTTCTGCCACTCGGCGATTCCACCCGCCAGATAGCCGCGCAAATCTTCGATCCCCACACGTGCCAGGCGCAACCGCGCCTCCTCGACCTGCTGATGATCGTCGCCCACCAGCACCGGCCGCGAGTGAATCCCCAGCATCGCTCCCGCCCAGGAAGCAAATTGCCCAGAAAGCGCAATGTTCACCGAGCCAGGCACGTGACCAGCGGCGAACTGCTCCCCCGCTCTGACATCCAGTACCCAGGACCCTTCCTGCAGCAACTTTTCCACTTCTCCAGGAGAAAGCGCCCGCAGCGGCGTCAATTCCGTCAGCGCTGTGGCGCCCGAGCGGTTGATCTGCGCGTCTTGCAGAAAGTATTCGGGACGCGCCGGCAGATTCGTAGTCAGTTGCCGGACAAATTCTTCTCGACTCGCAATCTGCAGCGCATAATTTGTTAACCGCTCGGTCCCGATCGTCGAGGATTTTTCCGCCCGCATCGCCCGTCCACAGAGCGATCCAGCACCATGCGCCGGATACACTAACGCCGAGTCGGGCAAAGTCATCAACTTCTGATGAAGGCTGTCATACAGCAACCCAGCCAACTCCTGCGACGTATGGGTATTCGATAGATCCGGACGCCCAACATCACCGATGAACAATGTGTCGCCGGTCAGAACCGCCCATGGTTGCCCCGATTTACCCACCGACGCTTCTTCATCCGTGATCACCAGGCAAACGCTCTCCGGCGTATGCCCCGGCGTTTCCAACGCCCGCACCTGCACTGACCCGACCTTCACCTCGAAACCGTCTCGCAGCGCTACATGTGGAAACTCCGCCGCTGCCTGCGCGCCGATGTAGATCGTCGCTCCCGTGCGAGCCGCTAGTTCCTTGTGTCCAGAAACAAAATCCGCATGTAGATGCGTTTCAAAAATATGCCGGATCTTCAGACCGTGCTCTTCCGCCGCTTTTAAGTAGATATCCACATCACGCTGCGGATCAACCACCGCCGCCTCGCCCTGCGACCCGATCATGTAGGACGCATGTGCCAGACAACTCAAATAAAATTGTTCAAAATACATCTCGCATTCCTCCCCCACCCCAAAACCGGCTCCCGATTATCGCTCAGGGACGCCCAACCCGGTAGTCTCGCAGATTGTCCCTGCGAATTTCCCGAGCGATGCAGGTCTAGTCTCATAAGAAAGGGCCCGCAGTTTTTTCACAACACCTGATCAATCGAGCAAAAATGTCAGTGTGGAGATTTGACCCCACCCCTGTGAGCACCGGCTCCGACCGAGGCCTCCCTGACATCCTCCTCCTGTAACCCACTGTGGCTGTTTTGCACCACCCGTCCAAGCCATTGACCTCCCGACAGTTAACATGGCACTGTTTGCGTACTCCTTTTGTAACTTGGACTTGCACAGCTTTCCGGCCTACAGTCATTCTAGAGTTGGATTCTTGGGTTTTCGGCCCCTAGCGTGCACTGTAATGATGGAACGGGCATGCCGTAGGAGTCTCTGACTCCAAGATAGAAAGACAGAATTTGATGAGGACGTCGTTCAAATCCGGCTTGGCTGCATTGGCGATCATTCTTTTCGCGAGCTTCTCTAATTTCGCCCGCGCCCAAGCAACTCAATATGCCGTTCCCGTCGCGGCTGTCGTGGGCATCTCGGCCACCACCACCGATAACGGTCCCGACGACTCCATCCTGACCATCCGCAAGCGCGTCGATGAAGTCAACGTACTTTTCATCGCTACCGACCGTCACGGTAAGTTCGTTCGAAATCTGAATCAGGCCGACTTCGCGATTCTCGACGATCACAAACCGGTTCAGTCGATCGTCAATTTCCGTCGCGAAACCGACTTGCCCATCGAACTCGGACTACTCATGGACGTGAGCGGTTCGGTAAAAGGCCGCTTCGCCTTTGAAAAAGACGCCGCCACCGGGTTCCTGCAACACATCATCCGTCCCGGTTTCGACAAAGCATTCGTCGTCGGTTTCAACAAAGACAGCCATATGGCGCAGGACTTCACCGACCAGGTGCCCGCACTCGCCGCAGGCATCCAGCATCTCAGCGACGGCGGTGGCACCGCGCTCTACGACGCCATCTACAAAGCTTGTAAAGAAAAGCTGCTCCGCGAGCACTCCGATCACCCGATTCGCAAAGCGATCGTGGTGGTCAGTGACGGTGAAGACAACCAGAGTGAAGTCACGCGCGCCCAAGCCATTGAAATGGCGCAACGAGCAGAAGTCCTCATCTACGCCATCTCTACCGATGACAGCGGTCTGATCCTGCGCGGTGACAAAGTGCTCGAAGATCTGGCCTCCGCGACGGGCGGCCGCGCTTTCTTCCCATTCAAGATGAAGGATATTACCCATTCCTTCGCCGCCATTGAAGACGAACTTCGCAGCCAATACGACATCGCCTACAAGCCTGCCGACTTCGACGCCGACGGCCGCTACCGCTCCATCGAAATCACTTCTCTGAAGAAAGACCTCCAGGTGCGGGCGCGCCGTGGGTACTTCGCTCCGCGGCAGTAGCACTTTTTCGGCAACCTACTTCCGGCGTAACACCTCAGCGGCATGGGCCGCTCCTCGTATTGCTCCTCGCCGTCCAGGAGAACTGACAAGCACCGCACGGAATTCTGTCAGGGCCAGATCCGCGTTCCCTTGCTCCAGCAATAATTCGCCGAGTTGTTCGCGAGCCGGAACGATTGGCCCCGGCGTCACTGGAAGCTTCTCAATCGAGTCCTCCTCGTCTGCCGCCTCGCGCATTAGCGCCACCGCTTGTTCCTTCTTGTCTTCCGCTTGTGCTGACCACGCCATGACTTCGCGCATCATCACCCCTACCTGCCTCGCCCAATAATCGTTGCCCACTCTTCGAAGCTTCTCTTCGAGGCCCTGCAAGTCCTCGATTGGCTTGCGGCTTGCCGAAGCATGTCCGCCGCGCGCCAGTCCCAGCCCTCTCGCCCAAAAAGCAATTGCAATGACATGCGGCGGAGCCGCTTCCGGAGGCACAATGCTGGCTGCGTCTGCCCACTGCTTCCGTTCCACGATGGACCGGATCGGCATGGCGGTCGAGGCGTATCCAATCTTGAAATCGGCCGTGTTGAGCTTCGGCATCGCCTTGAGTTGCCGCACAATTTCATCCGCCGCCGATTCCTGGCCGCTCTGCAAATACGCGTACACCAGGTAGTCCATCGAATGCAGTTCCTCGCCGATGTCGTCTTGCTGGCGGGCTGCTTCCCTGGCCGCGATATTCGAAGCTATTGAGTCTTCCCACAGACCCAGCCGCGTAAAGATGTGGCTTGGCATGTGCAGAGCATGGGGCGCGGACGGCGCAACCTTCGAGTACGCGCGCGCCGCAGGCAAACCCCTCGAGGCCAGTTCCGCGTTATCGTAGGCGTGAATCAAATAGTGCGGGATCCCCGGATGGTCCGGATACGCGAGATCCAGCGGTTCCAAGATGGCCGCTGCCTCTTTTTGCCTGGCATGTGTCTTGTCCGCGGGAGATGCATTCGCCAGCAGCGCCAGTGCATAAAGGACCTGCACCTCGACGTCGTTCTTGTTCGCCGACGCGAGCGCTTTCATCGCCTGCTCGTATTTTGCGGCCCGCATGCGATATGGCACCGACGCCTCGTCCTGAAATACGAGTCTCGCTGCCTCAAGGAACTTCTGCTCGCGTTCGGAACCTCGTCCAATCTTGATTCCCTGTTCAACTTCCTGCAGCGCGCGAAGATCTGAGTCCGGCAAGATGGCAGGCTCCCAGAGCTGTCGGAAGTACGACATCGCCAAGCCCCAATGCGCCATCGCACACTGCGGATCGCGATCCGCCACGCCGTGGAATGCCTCTTGCGCAGCTCGGTAGGCAAACGAATGCAGCAAGGCGACACCCCGATTAAACCCGGCCTGGACGGCAGGCTTGCACGAGATGGCAAACGAGACTTGGCCCAATTTCTCGGGGGCACCGTGCTCATGCGTTTCCTGGGCGCCAGCAAGCGTCCAACAGACCATTACTGAGACAAACCCAAGTACTCGCCTTCGACGGGACATCGGCTTTCCCCCTCCGTAAACGCCTGACTGATCGTAGAGTTTACCCCGAGTCACTTGAGAAGCGGAGGGATCATGCATTTCCGATTCGCGAGACAGCGCATCCGCGTGCGTGCCGGTCAACCACGACGTATCAGCCACAGCGAATCAAGCGTAGCATTGCACCCACCCTCGGCTCGTGCTACCGTCGCCTTGAAGCGCGTCGAGGTGAATCTCTATGGGATGGATTGTCCTTGCAGTTCTGGTCCTACTCTGCATTTTTCTTATCGGGATGTACAACAGCCTGGTGCAACTGCGCGTGCGCGCGGATTCCGCCTGGTCTGATATTGATGTGCAACTCAAGCGTCGCCACGACCTGATCCCGAACCTAGTGGAGACCGTCAAAGGTTACGCCGCGCACGAAAAAGGTACGTTCGAAAACATCGCCAAGTTTCGCTCCATGGCGATGCAGGCCACCGGACCCGTCGACAAAGCCGCGGCCGAAAACCAGCTCACTGGAGCGCTCAAGAGCCTGTTCGCTGTCGCCGAAAACTATCCGCAGTTGCAGGCCGCACAGGAATTCACCCAGTTGCAGAATTCTCTGAGCGAGATCGAAGACGCCATTCAAAACGCCCGCCGTTACTACAACGCGGTCGTGCGCGATCTGAACACCAAGATCCAGTCGTTCCCAACCAACATTTTGGCCGGGATGTTCGGCTTCCAGCAAAAGCAGTTCTTCGAGGCCGCCGCCTCCGATCGTGAGCCGGTAGCCGTGAAATTCTAGAAATGCACTTCAAGCGATCGAGCCATCGCCCGAAGGCCGCAGCAAGATTTCCTCTGCTTATCTCTGTGCCCTCTGTGGTCAAGTTTTTGGTGTTGCTTTTGTTTTTTGGCAGCATCCTGACCACAAACTCCGCCCAAGCCGAAGCCCGCAACTGGCACATCACCGACTTCAAAGACACCATCTCGATCGCTCCCGACGGCTCTGCGCTCGTTAGCGAAAAAATCACGCTAGCCTTCGTCGGCGAGTGGCACGGCATTCATCGCACCATCCCCATCGAGTACCCCGGGCCGCAAAGCACGAACTACACGCTCTTCGTTACTGTGCAGAGCGTCACCGACGAGAGTGGCAATTCACTAAAGTACGAGGCGAAAAAATCCGGCGCGTATCGAGACCTCAAGATTTACATTCCGGGAGCAGCCGACACCACGAAAGTCGTCAACATTGACTACTCCGTCCGCAACGGCATTCGTTACTTCGATGGTTACGACGAGTTCTACTGGAACATCACTGGCAACGACTGGCAGGTCCCGATTGACCACGCATCCGCTTTCATCACGCTTCCCGACACGGCCTCGGGTGGTCTGCGCGCCCAGGCTTTCACTGGGGTCTATGGATCAAAAGAGAGCAACGCCGACGCACAGGTAAACGGCGCAGACGTCGCCGTCGAAACCACGCGGCCACTTCCCATGCGTGGCGGCCTGACGGTGGACGTTTACATTCCGCAGGGCATTCTCCACGCACCCAGCGCACTCACGAAACTCTTCTGGTTTCTCGGCAGCAACCCCGTCATCTTCCTCCCACTGTTCGTTCTGGCTGTGATGGCCGGTCTCTGGTACGCCGTGGGACGCGATCCCGATCCCGGCATTTCCGTCGCCCCGCAGTACGAACCTCCGAAAGACCTGAGCCCCGCCGAGGCTGGCACCTTGATAGGCGACACCATTCATCCGCGCGACATTACGTCCACGATCGTTGACCTCGCGGTTCGCGGTTATATAAAGATCGAGGAGAAAGTTGATACGTTCCTGGTCTTCCATCACAAGGACTACGTTCTCCGCCTGCTGAAACCAATGACCGAATGGGGCACCGGCCTGGCCGCTCACGAGCGTCTGATGCTCGCGAACGTTTTTCTCAGTGGCTCCGAAACCAAGCTCTCCGACCTCAAGAATCGCTTCTACACTGTGATCCCAGCGATCCGCACTAACATCATGTCGGCTTTGAAGCAGAAAGGCATTTACACACTCGATCCGGAATCGGCCAATGGCTACAGCATTGGAGCCGCGGTCGCCATCGCGGTCGCAATAGGCTGTGTGCAGGCCTTGGGCTGGGCCAATCTGTTCTATTCCGCTCCGCTCGCAGTTTTCGCCATCGCCATCTCCGGACTAATTTGGTGGCTGTTCGCTCGCCAGATGACCGCGAAGACGCTAACTGGAGCGCGTACTCAGATTGCAGTTCTCGGTTTCCAGGAATTCATGAACCGCGTGGACAAAGACCGGATTCAGCGAATGCCGCCCGACACATTCGAGAAATTCTTGCCCTACGCGATGGCTCTCGGCGTCGAGCATCACTGGGCGCAAGCATTCGACGGCATCATCAAGAATCCACCTACGTGGTACGCCTCGCCCAACGGCTACACCGGATTTAATCCAGTTTTCTTTTCCAGTTCCATGCACAGCATGGCGAGCGATATGCACCAGGTCTTCGTCTCATCTCCGCGCTCCAGTTCCAGCGGTTCCGGTTTCAGCAGTGGCGGCGGTTTCTCTGGAGGAGGCTTCAGCGGAGGCGGTTTCGGCGGCGGCGGCGGTAGTGCCTTCTAGACAGTTGCCTGCTTAGTACCGCGGTCCCATTTAAGCGCAGCACCCGAACCGCAGCACCGGCACCGTGCCGGCGGTTGCGGGAACGAGCTGCTCCGCTCTCGGCCTGGAACGAGAGAATCACCAATCCCGACCAACACCGCGTAAACAGAAGTCACGCGTAAACATTCGATTGTGAGCCGGATCACGGCATCCGGGTCGCAAAGAATCCACAATTCCATGCTAGATCGCTGCAGTGGACCCGTGTTTCTTTCCGGAGGTGCTTGTGCCAAATTCCAGGCTCGAAATTCTGGATCTGCTGAGGCAGGAACTGGCGTTTCTCACGCGCGGCGGCTACGGCGGAGAAATGCCATGGCGGCCCGTCCACATGTTCCTCGACTCTCCCTCGTGCCCAAACCGCCTCGATGTCGAGCACAGCACTGCCTGCCATGAATGCTGGCTCTTTGAATTCGTTCCCGAGCGTTTTCGTCACGAAGTCGACGCCTGCCACTTCATTCCTCTAAATCGCGAGGGTGAATCCGTCCACAGCATGACTCGCCAATACACGCCGGCGGAAGTAGAAGCAGCACTCAAAGTCTGGCTGGAAAAAGAAATTCGCCACCTCGAAGGACTCGAAGCGTCATCGAACCAGACGTGGCCCAACAAGAATCACGCCCATTAGCCGCGGACTCCCAAGTCTGCTTCAGGTATACAAAAGAACGCCGGCCTCGGAGGCCCAGATGCTCTCAAACTGCCTAAACCCCGCGTGCCAAGCCCCGTTCAGCCACCTGCGCGACGGCCGCATCTTCTCCATTGACGGCGCTCTAACGCACCACGCGAACCACGACCGGCAAAGCCCCATCGAGCAATACTGGCTTTGTGGTCCGTGTAGTCAGTTCTTGAAAGTAGTCATCGAAGACGGTCGCATCACCACCGCCCCAATTGAAGTGAAGGCCTTCTCCCTGGCGGGCTGAACATCTTGCCTACTGCCAAGCCTACTTCGGCTCCGGTGCCGCTCCCATATCCTGCGGAAAGCCCTTCAGCGCAACTTCCATCGACCGCGACGAAACCTTCTTCGTGTCGTCCACCGTGTTCTCAACCAACGTTCCCTTCAACACGTAGTAGGCTTCATCCCCCGGATTTTTCCCGTCGCCACGTTCCACCGTTCCGTGAAATTCATAGGAGACTCCGTGCACCGTCTCCGTAGTAAATGAAAGCTGCTTGCCCTCAAGCTTACCCTGCTTAAAGAAATGATCCAGAAACACGCCGCGATCGCTCTCCGTCGCGCCATACCGCGAGACGAATCCCGTCACATGATCCTGCTGCACAGTCACCTGCACAAACTCGCCTTCGCGCAGAAAGCTGTACATGCCCGAATAATCCGGCGCCTTTTCTTTGGCCGGCGTACTTCCCTGTGCCCAGACCTGCATCCAACTTAAAACTACGAAACTAACCAGCAGCCAGTAAGCCCAACGCCTTGACTTTGCCATGCGCACCTCAGGAGAGCGGGAGTGTATCAACCTTATTCAATGCAGCCAGAATACGCTTTTCCGGCTGTCATCTTGGCGGAAAAGTCCACTCTGCCTGCCCAATCGGTTAATGCCACAGCCGCCTTTTCCCGTATAATCTCCAAAGTGTCGCCGTCCCGGGCGATCTGCCAGTGTGCCCCAGTTTTCTGCCTGCCAGGGGCCACCGTCGTGGGAACTGGCTGGAAAGGTATCTAACTCGAGGATGGGATTCCCCGCGAAAAAATTGACGCAGCTTTTGATCGAGCATGATCCCGGGAGCCCCGAATTCCGCGACGGCGTCCGCGAATCGCTACGCCCGCAGTTGGCCGCTGTTCCCAACCCGAACGATCTCGGGCTCTGGCACGACGTCTTCGTCCACCAACCGCTGCCCTGGAGCCGCTTCTTTCAGTCCGTCGTCCTCCACGTGACCGGCGTGGCCTTGATCTGGGCGCTCTCTCTAGCGTGGATCCGTCAGCAGAAACTGATCAGCCCGAAGCCCTTTGACCGCTCTTCCCTGATCACCTATTCGCCCGAGGAATACTTGCCGCCGCTCGACACCGGCACTTCCGAGCCCGTGAAGGCGCAGACTGGCGATCCCGTCTTCGCCAGGCAGCCAATCATTTCCGTTCCGCGCGAAGCCGACAACCGCTCGCAAACCATCGTTGCGCCAACGAATCTCAAACTCACGCACGATGTTCCTCTCCCCAACATTATCGCCACGGGCGCGATTGCTCCCGCAGTACCGCTCGACGCGACGCGGTCCCTCTCGAACCGTCTCGCAGCTCCCGACCAGCAAGTCGTGGAACCCGCGCCGCAAGCCGACTTCAGCAGGGATCGCACCAATCGCACAGCGATGAAGTCCGACGTGATTCCGCCTCCACCAGAAGTCCAGGCCGATCGCCGTCGCGGAATGGCTGGGCCCGAGAGCGCAGTTGTCGAGCCTCCTCCAGACCTCACCGCGCCTTCGCGAGTGCGCGTTGGCAACATCAACATTGGTCCAAGTGAAGCCGTAGCACCCGCGCCACAACTGGCGCTCTCCGAACAGCACATACTTTCCGGTCGCGGCCACGGAACGGGCAAAGATCCGCTTCCCGGCAGCGTTCAACCAGTCGCTCCTCCACCAAGCGTAGGCAGCGGTGGAGGCAGCAATTCAAGCGGACGCCTTGTTGCGTTGGGTATTCATCCCATCACTCCAACAGGACCAGTCGCAGTTCCATCTGGCAGCCGCAACGGTAATTTCAGCGCAGGTCCAAATGGCAAAGCAGGCGCGTCCGGAACTCCCGAAGTTGCCGGCTCAAAGTCCGCAACCAACACGGGAACTGGCTCAAAGGGTCGCAACGGCACGCTGCCTTCTGGCCTTCACGTAGGAGCAGTTCCGGGCGCAACCGCATCCGTTCAGCGCAACGGATCTCCTGGCGGAGACGGGAACGGCAACAACGACACCCGAGAGATGGCCAGCGCCAAAGTGCCAAACAGCGCACCCGGAGCGGCTTCTGACCGCCGTGTAGTAGCGCCCGTTTCCAACGACAAAGCCACCGACGTTGATCGGCAAGTATTCGGCGACCGACGCTTCTACGCTATGACGCTCAACATGCCGAACCTCAACTCCGTAACCGGAAGCTGGGTCATCCGTTTCGCCGAACTCAATGCTGGGGTGAAACAAGGTGAGTTACTAGCTCCAGTGCCAACCGAGAAATCCGATCCTGGATATCCTCTGGAACTGATCCGCGCCAACGTTCACGGCTCAGTCACTCTTCGCGCAGTCATTCATAGCGACGGAAAAGTTGGCGACGTGAGCGTTCTGAGCAGTCCCGACGATCGTCTCGATTCCTATGCCGCTAGCGCTCTCGCGCGTTGGAAATTCCTGCCTGCGCTCAAAGAAGGAAAGCCTGTAGCGCTCGAAGCAGTAGTTGTGATCCCCTTTCGAGTGCGCAAGCCGTTCTAGCTCCGACCGCTTTGATGGCGGGTGGTCGAGGCTCGAAGAGTGCCTGTTCTTCCCCCACTGGGGGCAAGCATCCACGACTCCTTCATCTTGACTAATCCTCCGAAGTGCGAGACTTTTAAACGCGCTCCGTTTCGGAGCGCATTAAGGACGCTGCGTGGAAACCAGCATTTCACGGCTCATTGGCGCAGCCGACAAAGGTGACGTTGGAGCTGCCGACACGCTGTTCAGCGCTCTTTATTCAGAGCTGCACCGATTGGCGAAACGCGCACTCGCGCACGAGGGAGCTGCGATGAGCCTTGGAGCGTCGACGCTCTTACACGAGGCATACCTGGACATGGCCGCACGAGAGGGGACCGCATTCCCCGACCGGGCTCGCTTTATGGGCTACGCCGCGCGCGTCATGCGGAATCTGATCATCGACCATGCCCGGGAACGACATGCCCAGAAGCGTGGCGGCCTCTTCGAGATTACTTCGCTTGACACCGATGCGATGGAGCAGGCTGTGGACCACCGGGAACTCGCGCACATCAGCGAAGCGTTGGACGAGCTTGCCAAAGTGGAGCCTGGGCTCGCCGAGATCATCGACCTGAAGTTCTTCTGCGGCTTCTCGTTCGCAGAAATCGCCGCGATGCGGAAGGTTTCAGAACGCACCGTGCAGCGCAACTGGGAGACGGCGCGGATTTATCTGCATCGAAAAATTCGCACCGATCTGTCACTCTAAGGAGTCCATGTCCCCACTTAGCTCCGAGCAGTGGCGAGCCATCATCCCATATTTAGACCAGGTGCTCGCAATGCCCGAGGAGGAGCGCGCGGTATGGCTATCGTCGCTGGCCGAGCAAAATTCCGCGCTCGTGGCACAGTTGCGATCGCTACTCGACGAACAGCGTGCGTCGGTGCAGGAAGGTTTCCTTGAGTGCAGCCCCGTTCCGCTAGCCACGCCTCCCGGACTGGCGGGCCAGAGCGTCGGCGCCTACACGCTGCTGTCGCAAATCGGTCAAGGCGGCATGGGCAGCGTGTGGGTCGCCGAACGAAGCGACGGGCGCTTTGAACGCCAGGTGGCGGTCAAGTTCCTGAATATCTCTCTCATGGGGAGAGCCGGAGAGGAACGCTTCAAGCGCGAGGGCAGCATTCTGGGGCGGTTGGCGCATCCGCACATTGCGGAATTGCTCGATGCAGGAGTATCGAAGGCCGGACAGCCCTATCTCGTCCTCGAACATGTCGAGGGCGACCATATTGATCGATATTGCGACCAACGCCAGCTCGACGTGGCAGACCGGGTGCGCCTGTTTCTCGACGTGCTCATCGCGGTTGCACATGCGCATGCGAACCTGATCGTGCATCGCGACCTGAAGCCGTCGAACGTACTGGTCCGAAATGACGGCCAGGTAAAACTGCTCGACTTTGGCATTGCCAAGCTGCTGGAAGGCGAAGGGCAGGACGAAGCAGCCACAGCGCTCACGGTCGAAGGTGGACGAGCCATGACCCCCGAGTACGCTGCTCCCGAGCAACTGCGCGGCGAACCCATAACGACCGCCACCGATGTCTACGCGCTGGGCGTGCTCCTCTATGTGTTGTTGACGGGACAGCATCCAGCCGGGCCGGGCATGCACACGCCCGCCGACCTGGTAAAGGCGATTGTGGAGACAGAGCCGCTACGTCTGTCGGACGTCGTGACCCAAAACAAAACGGATTCCGCGACGGCGAATGCAGAACGACGCATCACGACCCCAGAGAAACTGAGCCGGCTATTGCGCGGCGATCTCGACACAATTGTGGCAAAGGCGTTGAAGAAGAATCCGCGGGAGCGCTACGTTTCCGTCACGGCGTTGGCCGACGACCTGAGCCGGTACCTCAGAAATGAACCCATCACTGCGCGCCCGGATACGCTCTCCTATCGCGCCGGGAAATTTGTACGGCGGAATCGGACGGCGGTGGCACTGGTGGCATTGTCGGTGGTCGCGCTAGTTGGCGGCGCAGTGGGCACCTTGGTTCAAGCGCGTAACGCGCGCGCCCAACGCGACTTGGCGCTGCGCCAAGTCCAGCGTACGGAAGCCCTCAACGAGTTCCACCAGTTCATCCTGTCGGATGCGGCGCCTTCAGGCAGGCCCTTCACAGTCAGCGAGTTGCTCGAACGCGCCGAGCACATTGCCACACAACAGCGGGCGACGAACGACACCAATCGTGTGGATCTCCTGGCTGCCCTCGGCTTCCAATACTCCGTTCTGGGAGAAGACGCCAAAGCACACCGAGTTCTCGAGGAAGCCTACAAGCTCTCACGCGGTCTGTCCGAAAAATCGGTTCGCGCGCAGGCCTCCTGCAACTTCGCAAGCGGGCTGGTGCGGGAAGGCGATCTGGCACGCGCGGAAACGCTTGTCGAGGAGGGCCTCCGTGAGATTTCGAACGATCCCCAGGTCGCGCTGGTGCGAGTGAATTGCCTTCGAAACGGCAGCGAGGTTGCGCTGGAGCGCGGCGATGCGCGGGAAGGAGTTGCGCGCGTGGAAGCCGCGCAGGAGATATTGAGACACTCCCAATTTGACTCGGAAATGGAGGAAATGCTGATTTCCATCGACCTGGCCGAAGCCTACCGCGTGGCGGGACAGAATGATAAAGCCATCCCCACGTTTGAGAAGGCTGCGGCTTTGATGTCATCCATGGGCCGGAGTGAGACGCAATCGGCTGGAGTTCTATTCAACGACTGGGCGCTGGCGCTCAGCAAAGTGGGACGACCGCTGGAAGCCGAGAAACTCATGCGCCGCACCATCGAGATCGGTCGGGTTGGAGGCACGGACGAGAACGTCGACCCGATGCAACTCGTGAACTACGCGTTCATACTGCGTCAACTGGGCCGTCTCAATGAGGCGGCCGACTATGCGGAACGCGCTTACCGCAGAGGGAAGCAAGCCGGGAGTCCGATCGCAATCTACTATTCCCTGAACACTCGCGCCTACGTCTATCTCGATCAAGGCGATTTTCCTCGCGCGGCCGCAACGTTGACGGAGCTAGAACCGATTCTGCGGCGCACGTTCCCGCCTGACAATGCATGGTTCGGGAGGCTAGCGTTGTCGCAGTCGCTGCTGGCTGCAGGAGAGGGAAATTCACAACAGGCAGGGCTACTCGCGGATCGAGCCGTGACTCTATACGAAACCGCAGTCAAAGCGCACGCGCGGGGCGCCGGTGAACTACCCCTCGCCCTGCTTCATCGTTCCGCTATTTCGCTCGCTGCGCACCGTTCCTACCAAGCAGAAGCCGACGCAGTCCGGGCAGTTGCCATGGTGCAAGCGGATGCCCAGCCCGGAGCGTTTTCCAGTTCCATGGGCAGCGCATACTTGACCCTGGGGCGTGCGCTGCAAGCTCAGGACAAACGGGAAGAAGCCCGCACCGCATTTCGCTCGGCTGCGGAGCACCTGCAGAACACTTTGGGTCCCGACCATTCCGACACCCGCGCGGCACGGCAACTCGCAGAAGCCAATCCCCTTCAGAAATAAAGCAGGCGGCCACTTTTGCCCTGATCTTCGTGGCTTTGTCGTCTTTTCGCTTCGGTTCACGCTATCCCAAGTAGAGGCCAGTAGATCAGGCCGAGGACATCCTCGGCGGGCTACGTTGCCGCGAGGCAGGTCCAATCGCAACACATCAACGAGGAGCGTGACATGAAGATACTCTCGAAGTTAGCTCAGAGAAACGTGGTATTCCTGGCGGCCATCGCTTGCATGGTTGTGGCGGCGTCGCTATCGGCTTTTGCTGTTCCTCCCGACCAGGTGCATCGCAGCCTCACCACCGTGTCGCTTACGGGCGCGTGCTGCCAGGATGTGCCCGGCGAAACAGTCACCGTGACCGAACCGTCCGCCGTTGTGCCGGTCGTCTTAACCTGGTCCATGGAATACAACACCCCATCGGATGGAGCTTTCGCCGTCGGTGTGCGCTTAAACGGAGGTGGATGCGGAAACTACGGACCTTCTTACATTCCGATATATATCGGTGACGCCACCCAAGTTTTCTCTCCGCACGCAGTTGCTTGGGTAATCCTTCCCGGCGATGGATTGGTAAAAGGCAAAAACACGTTCACCGTATGTTACGGCCCAACCCGCAACAACAACGACGTTCTGACCGTCGGATCCCGTACGCTCGCAGTTCGTCTCAGCAAGTGATGGCAGGTCTGTGCACGGGTCGAGCGCCCATCCTCGCGTCTTTCCTCGCGAGTGGTGGGCGCCGGCTCCGTTGGAAACACCTCCTGCTGCACGGACAAACAAAGCAGTATCTCTCTGCCGCCAACAGCCCCTCCAACACGAATCCCGAAACCGACACCCCCTTCACCGCCCCATGTAAGTCAAGTGCCCACGTCACTGACTTTCCCCCGCAGTCCGTGCGATCCTAGCGTAGCGACAGGATAGGCAGGGGAGTGTGCGTCCCAAGACGACTGACTCCCTCTCTCTTCAAAATTGCCTGCCGCGCTTTTGTGGTAAAGCACCCCTCAGTGGGGTTCAGCAAGCACACGAGATCTTTGACAATTCATTCGACAGCAAACGCCTTCGGCGGAACAGGGCGACTCACACGGAGCAGATTAACTCCTACGCGCTCAAGACTTTACCTCTAACTCATTTACTTTGAATACTTTGAAAGAGAAATCTCCCTAAAGTCTTGATTCCAATAGACCGGGGGAGGGGTACAACGCGAGGCTTTCTGCGGTGTTCGTCCTAAGAGCTGGAGACCTAGCGTAAGGCATTCGTAAATTCGGACTCGCATTTTGCCTCGAGCCCTTAGCCTGCTGCGGAACTACTTTCCGTGGCGATCCTTTCTGTGTTGTCGGGAACGCGAACGGTAATTGCCGTACCGCACGTCGGTTTCGATTTGAACGAAATTTTTCCATTCACCAGGTTGACTCTCTCTTGCATGCTGGTGAGTCCCAATCCAGCGCCATTCCTGGCTGATTCGAAATCAAAACCAACACCAAAATCAGTGACTGTTAATTGCACTTCGCCGTTTCGCTTTCGCAACTGCACTTCAAAGTGCTTTTCACCACTGTGCTTGGCGGCATTATGGATGGCTTCCTGCAATACGCGAAACAGGCAGAGAGAAACATCCTGCGGCAAGGAACGCGGCAACTCATGGCTGTCAAAAACAATCTCGACCCCATGCTGGGCGGCGAATTTTCTGCAGAACGCCTGCATGGCCGCAACCAGGCCAAGATACTCGAGATTGGAAGAGTGCAGTTCGTGGGACAGGTCTCGGATATCAGTCGTAATTTCCATGGTCTGCTCGCGGATATCATCGAGGCGATGGAGGACATTGGCACTCGGGCGAGACATGGCTTTTCTGAGCCGGTCAAGTTCCATGGTTAAAAGCGCCAGCCGCTGACTGATGTCGTCGTGAAGATCTCTTGCGATACGGCCGCGTTCCTCTTCTTGCGCCGTAATCAGGCGACGTCTCGCGTCTGCAAGAGCTTCTTGCGACAGCACACGACCGCGACGAATATCACCCGTTAACTCACGCTTTTCGAGATAGTCCTTCAGGAAGGCAGCAAGCGCCAGGAACAATACCGAAACCAATACAACCACTAAACGAAACTTGCGCATGCCCGGAACTGCGTCGCCTCGAAAAACTTCCCACACTCCGAGCAACAGGATGGTCATCACGGCGAGCACTGCAAACAGCGACGTGTACTCAATGTTTTTGCTATCGGGCTCAGTCGCGGGTATATCGACTGGCTCTAAGTGTCGCGAAAATAGCGGGACCCATGCGAACCAGCAAGCGGAGGCAACTTGCATGAATGAATAGAGGCTTCCGTTGTAGTAACCTCCCGAATCAATCGACAGGTTTCCCAAGGTTGAGCCCAGAACATACAGCGTGGATGCTCCTAACAAATGCAAGTAAATTGACCGCCACGGACCTTGCGCATGTGCGATGGAAATACCGAGCGCTATCAGCAACGCAATATTTTCGACAAGATAGAGTGCGTCAAACCTGGGATTGTAGATTGTGGGATTCAAAAACAAATACTGGTACGGATACAAAACGTAGGCATAAAGAAATACCCAGAAGAACAGGAGAATCAGAAAATTCAGAGTCGCCCGTTCCAACTTCTGGTTCGGAAGCCGCAGATGCGGTCGAACCGCCAATGCAGCCATCAGCGGGACGATGTGCAGAAACAATGCCGGATCAGCGAACGAGTCGTCCGGGACATCGGTGCCAGAGAGAACGCTGTGGTACAAAAACACCCACTGATCCAGCGCCCAGATTCCCATTCCCGCGCCGAGAAACGCCCAAAAAATCTGACTCCCCTGTGTACTCTTTATCGAATTCCGGATGCAGAGGCCAGTGGCCAGCAGGAGCAGCAGGAAATAGACCGCCGTGTTATAAGACACGGCCACGGCGCTGTGCCGGGCAGCAACAGAAAGCGCAGCCTTCGTGACCAGGATTGCGGCGAACAGCACCGGCCACGAAAGAGAACGGAAGCGGAAAGAACCGATACCCTGTCGCGTTCCCACCGTTTAAGCCTCCACAATTCCGTTGCGGACCGCGTAGCGCACGAGTTCACCGAGCGAACCGATTGCTAGTTTGTCCATGATTCTTGCGCGATGGTTCTCGGCGGTCCTGACGCTGATGTGAAGCGCGACGGCAATCTCCTTGTTACTATGGCCCTCGGCGATCAACTGGACGATCTCGCGCTCCCGCACTGTGAGGCGACCCACGGAATTCTGCACTTGGTTAGCTCCAGGTTCGCCGCGCAGTTTTTCCCGGATTACTTCGGACGCAACTGAGGTGAAAAATGTCTTGTTCTGCAACAGCGCTTGTACTGCTGCAACCAGGTCTCTCTCCGCATCCGATTTCAGGAGGTAGCCGCTTGCTCCGGCCGCAATCGTGCCTTGGATGAGTTCCTCGCCCGCATGCATGGTGAGGATCAGGATTCGTGTTTGGGGAGAGGCTTTGTAGATCAGTGCCGCAGCATCAACCCCGTTCAGCTTGGGCATGCCAATATCGAGAATGGCTACATCTGGGTGGAGCTTCGCGGCGGTTTCGACTGCTTCCCTGCCATTGGTCGCTTCGCTTACAACTTTCCAACCCGGTTGCTCTTCGAGGACAGCGCAAAGGCCTCTGCGCATGACCGCGTGATCGTCGGCAATCAGTATGGACACGATCTCGCTGTCGCGCTCGCCCCGGGATGCGAGCACCTGACTCGCGCGGGGCCGAGGAAGGTTGCTCAAGCGGGAGCATTCTACTCTTCCGCTCCGGAAATACAACCCGTCCGGAAGTTTAGGTAGTTTCCACATGACGGATTAGGCATTACTGCAGATTGAGAACTCTTCACCTTTACAATAACGTTCTTGTGAAACCGGCGTCTGTATTTCGGACAAGCACTTCCCCCTCGAATTGTGAGCTTGCTCCGGCCACTCGGCCCGATTGCAAGTGCCGGTGCAGCGGCTTGGGGACAAACGTGATTCCAAGCTTGCAGGACAGTGGAGAATGGGTTGCGCTCAAAGCCGCTGGTTCAGGTTTGGCTGCGGATGTCGAGAAAGTTCAGGTGTGTGTCCAGTTGTCCGGATTAGCCCTCCCCTGCAAATCCCGGCGACTCCACTTTCCATCCGCAGCCAATTTTCCCTGTTGATCCGCTAGACTGTTAGCCAACCGAGGGGTCCAAAACTTGCACAAAATCTGGTTGTCACTGGTTCGTCGAAAACCACTTCTTTTGTTGCTCACCGCAACCGCGATCGCTCAGCCGGTT
>Ga0302323_100001689_pt1 | contig 17965 bp, 14 predicted proteins | sample Fen_T0_3_FD_201950 | JGI IMG/M metagenome (GOLD analysis project Ga0302323, IMG submission 201950) | Peat permafrost microbial communities from Stordalen Mire near Abisko, Sweden - Fen_T0_3 | ecosystem: Environmental > Terrestrial > Soil > Wetlands > Permafrost | place: Sweden: Abisko... | reverse complement strand
TATCTTTTTTGACCCCAGAGCAAAATCAGGAGAGCGGTTGCTGGCATCATTCGTAGCACTCCCAGACAAGGAGGTTTATTTCGCGCGACATGATATGCCAGGAGCTTTCATCACGACAAAGGACGGTCAAATAACAGAAGTTGCTGGGCGATCTGCTGTGGAAAAAGTCTGTGATGCCTCGATTTGTTTCTATGGGCAAAAGCACCCCAATCTAGTTAAAACTGTCTCGCTCTTAAATAATCTTACCGACCAAAATCTTGGTAAACTTCGTATTTACAATTTAGCAGGTATTCCAATGATGATGAAGCTTATTGATCATAGGATAAAAAAAGCTCGTAGCATTGATGCCGTTTTTGATGTCAATGGACAAAAGCCACATGATGTGGTTCCTGGGGCATACATTCTTAAAAAAGCAGGGGCCACAATTAAAAATCTCCAAGGTGATGACATTAATTATTGCGATTTTGAGGAACTATTATTAAAACCCTCATCAACAAAGCTGAAATACGTTGCTGCGGCCACGCCTGAACTAGCCAAAAATCTGTTGGCAATTTTGGTTGAAACTGGCCAGACTTCATCGGCTTGTAAGACTAGCCCTTCTTGACAAATGCAACTATATGATTTAAGCTATAAGGTAATTTGATTAAACGACTAGCATTTTTCATTTGGTGTGAAAGTTGCTTGGTATATGAAAAAACAAAATTTAAGCATGTTGACGAATCCGCCGATTATTGCAGGTATGTTAGGGAACGTATCCAGCGACTTTGATCTTGCAAATTTAAGCCCAGAAGTAAAAAAACTCTGGAACCTTCGAGTTTCTGCATATATTCAACGCCTTGGCTTGGAACGCAAAACCGCCGAGCAAATTGCAAGCCTTTCCATTTTAGCTCACCTTGAAACCGAAGAGTCTTTGAAAAACCTAAAATTGTAATTTCGACTTCTGAAAAAAGCCATTGTGTGCCCCGATATGAGGCATGGAGTTTGTTTTATGTCTTGTTATCTAAACAAGGCATGGGGTTTGATTCCCAAGGGCACGATCTTTGGCTCGGGTCTGGGCTGGCGCAAAGCCCAGCAAAAAGCCCCAGCTTGTGGCTGGGGCTTGTCCGGGGAGGGTAGTGGATGCTCAAACCCTGTCCGTCTCCTGCCGTTCTGCCGGGGATTCTTCATGTTTCACGCCAAGAATGAAATCGGCCGCCTTCTGGGCCTGTGCAGCGGCCTGCACAATCAGCTTGTTGTCATTCTTCAGGACGGTCAGCCAGTTCTGAATGTACGCGGCAGAGTTGTTCAAGGTGCGCTCTTCAATGCCGGCCTGACCGCAAAGGAAAGCCGCCCCCATTTCGGCGACCAATTCCTCCCGACTATAGTCCTCGGAGCCAAAGCCCTTCTGACTGCTTACGGCCGGCCGGTTCAGCCGGTTCTCGTGTCCAGTGCTGTGCGTGAGCTCATGAAACAGTGCGGCGTAATAGGCGGCTTCGCTTTCAAACTGTTCAAGGTTCGGCATTCCGACAATATCCTCGCCGGGTGAATAGAATGCCGCAGCCATGCCGTGCTTGATGCCCGGGCGCAGTGGCATGTTCTCGACGATCTCGACGGGCTTGGCGATGACGGCTTCCGCGTCGGTTGTGGGCATTTCCTTCAATCCGTCAAGCTGGGCGACATTGAAAACGTGATAAAACCGAAGCATCGGGATTTTCTCAATCTCGTGCGATTCCTTGTCTTCGATCTCAAGCCGCTTCCAAAAAACGACCGGACAAGCCTTTTCGCCTTTACGGACTGACGCGCCGAGCTGCTGGGCTTGGTGGAATGTCAGCCAGAAAGGGCTTTCATACTGCATCGCATGGAGCAGGAAAACATTGATACCGCGATAAGCCTTCTTGCTGACAAGGTTCCGTGGAAACCCGCGTTTGACGCTCCAAGGCTTGTGCCATGGAATCGTTCCTTGGCTGAGGAGTTCAATCACACGTTCGGTGATCCGGTCGTAGGCCGTGCCCTTGTGGGCTTGCTGTGCGTTGTGTCCGCTCAACTGCTCGGGATGGCTCTCGAGTCCTGAACCCTGTTCGTTGCTGATATTTTTTGGTTGTGTCTTCATGGTCTTTTTTTTACAGCTCGCGCTGCTCGGTCTGGTCTGTCGTCCTTCACCAAAAAAGCCCGCTCCGATGGGCGGCCAGCGGGAGGAATCCTCGGAGGGCACCGCGCCCGGCCCCCGGAGGATAAAAGCGGGCCGGTGAGGACGGCGGAGCAAAGACCGGAAGCCGAAAGCAAAAGGACCTGATACACGAAAAACCAAAAAATTGGAACGCGCACGTTACACTAATTACGCGGAGCGACGGCGCAGCGTGCGCTTTAGGGACAAAGGGCCATGAAAGCGCTGAAATTCCATTTCAAAGCACCAACCACGTGGCAGCGGTCGGGATTGGCTGGCTTCATGGCCTTATATTTTGCATGAAGCCTGACAAGGCCGTTTATCGGTCGGCCTTTTGGGAGTTTTGGAAGCCGTTAGCGAAGCGAAGCGTTGGTGACGGTATTGCACAGAGGACGGTGGTGGTTGATTACGACCATTCCAAGGAGCGTTATAGTCGCCTGAAGCTGATTCCAGTCAATCCAAAAACCTTGGGCGACCACCTGCACTTGAAGCGGATTGCCGCCGACCTGTCCCAATCGGAAGTAGCGCAAAAGACGGGGGTTTCCGCGCGGATGGTGCGGAAGTGGGAATACGGTCTGTCCTGCCCTACCGAAGGGCATTGGCAGGCGTTGAAGCGCATTTTGCAACTGGACGAACTACCAACGCAAGCAGTTAGAAAATCGTCAGAGTAGCTTGAAGGTTATTACACAGCATTTCATCAAAGTTTTGCGGCTTTTCGCCAAATTTGCGGACGACAGGGCGGCATTTTGCCCCATTGACCGCGCCGCGTTTTGGGCTGCCACGCCACCTGAATAGATTTTGGCTGGTGAGATGGACGCCCCGAACCGCCTTACCTTTTGGCCGGGCGGATCGATGCCAAGGGTAAGGCTCATTCCGCCCACCTGCCACCGTTCGGGCAATTTTTACCCACGGCAAAGCGCTTGGCTGTCTTGGGGGTGTTGTGCCCGAATAAATCTTTGGCGATGCATTTTTGTGAAATGCCATCGCCGATTTGTGCATTTCTCTGCAAGGGGCGTCCGTTAGCCAGCAATCCCCACAAATTTTTTGCTTCGCAATTCCTTGGAATTCTTGACATGATTTCTGTTGTGAAGGATCAGAGAAAAAATAAGAAATACGCCGCGCTGACACTCTTGGGCAATTCTCAAGCCGCCTTCCCAAAATCGCCTCAGCAGGCCACGCTGGAGGCTTTTCCCAATCCGAATGTTCACCGGGATTTTTCCATACGCATCGATTGCCCAGATTTTACATCGCTTTGTCCCGTGACGGGTCAACCGGACTTTGCCGAGATTTTTGTCGAATACGTTCCTGATGCCCGTTGTTTGGAAACCAAATCGCTCAAGCTGTATCTGGCCTCCTATCGCAACGTCCATTCGTTCAACGAAGCCGTGATCAACCGCATCCTCGACGATTTGGTTGGCGCGTGCCATCCCCGGCACATGCGCGTCGAAGGCCGCTTTGCCGCCCGTGGCGGCTTGGCTCTTACCGTTGTCGCCGAGCATCCGCAAAAAGCCGGCGGTTCCGCCTCGTCCGCACCGAAAGGGAAATAATCATGAAGACTAAAGTTGTCGTCCTCATCAGCGGTGGCATGGATTCCGTCGCCGCCCTATACGAAGCCCGCCAGCGTTACGCAGTGGTTGGCGCTGTCAGCTTTGACTACGGCTCCAAACATAACCACAAGGAAATCCCCTTTGCCGCGTGGCACTGCCAGAAGCTCGGCATTCCGCATCGCACCATTCGGCTCGGCTTTGTGGACGAATTGTTTAAGTCCGACCTTCTGCAATCCGGTGGCACCATCCCTGACGGTCATTATCAGGAGTTGACCATGAAGCAGACCGTCGTGCCTTTCCGCAATGGCATCATGCTGTCCATCGCCGGCGGCTACGCCGAATCCATCGAAGCCAACGGTCTGGTGATTGCCGCCCACTCCGGCGACCACGCCATTTACCCCGACTGCCGGGAAAATTTTATGAAGTCCATGGCGGATGCCATCCGTCTCGGCACCTATGCCGCCGTCGAAATCTTGCGCCCCTTCATCCACAACACGAAGGCTGAAATCGCCCGGCGCGGTCACGAGTTAGGCGTGGATTTCGCCCAGACCTGGTCTTGCTACAAGGGCGGCGACATTCATTGCGGCACCTGCGGCACCTGCGTTGAGCGGCGCGAAGCATTCATGCTGGCGGAATTGCCCGACCCGACCGTTTACCTGAGCGCGGGCCCGCTGCCGCCCAAACCGGTCTGATGCTCATCTCCGAAATTTTTTATTCGATTCAGGGGGAAGGCGAACTCACTGGCATCCCCTCCGTTTTTGTCCGCATGTCCGGCTGCAATCTCCGCTGCAATTGGTGCGACACCATGTATGCCTCGTGGCAGCCAGAGGGTGCGGAAATGTCGGTGGACCAGATACTCGCCGAAGTGTTGAAGCATCCCGCGTCGCACTGCGTGCTCACCGGCGGTGAGCCGATGGTTGCCAAAGGCATCCGCGAACTGGCATCCGCGCTCCGCAGTGCCGGCAAACACATCACGATTGAAACCGCCGGCACCATTTCCCCTGATGGTATCGCCTGTGACCTCGCGTCGCTTAGCCCCAAGCTCAGCAATTCGGCGCCCGACCATCGCCTGCCCGAGGCGTGGCGGCAAAAGCACGATCAGCTTCGCTGGCAACCCGGCGTCATCCGTGACTGGATCACGCATTTCCCCTACCAGTTGAAATTTGTCGTGACCTCCGCGTCGGATCTGGATGAAATATATTTGCTTTTGCGCGAAGTCGGCGTGAAAATTCCCGCTGCCAAAATCCTGTTGATGCCGGAAGGTATTTCCGCTGCGGCAATTCGCGGCCGGGACGAAACTTTAGTCGAAATTTGCAAGCAGCATGGCTATCGCTACTGCAATCGGCTGCACGTCGAGATTTTTGGTCATACGCGAGGAACCTGAATGCCATATCGAATTTGTAAATCGTTTGAAGTTGAAAGCGGGCACATGCTCTCCAAGCATCCCGACCTCTGTAAATTTCCTCACGGCCACAGCCGCAAAGTGGAATTCGTCTTGGAGGCCGACGACCTCGACCGCAATGAAATGGTCTGCGATTTCAAATCGCTCAAAGAGGCCATGTGCGAATTCTTAAAGGCGTGGGATCATGCCCTGTGCGTCAACACCCAGGACCCGCAGCATGACGCGCTCAAAAAAGCTTATGGCGAGCGCATCATCAGCTTTGAAAAACTGGACCCCACCACGGAGGTTATGGGCCGCCGCGTTTACGATGAGCTGAAGCGAAATCTCGCGGCTTACGCCGCGAACCCAGCCGCCAAATATCCGCTCCGCCCGTCCGTGCGCATCGTCCGCGTCCGCGTCTGGGAAACCAGTTCTTCCTGGGCGGAATATTCGGAAACTCCGGAACCCTGATTTCCTAGCATGAACTACGCTGCCACCAAGCCGCTCGCCGACATTCAAAAGACGAAAGATCGTCGCGGCGTGGCGATTGACAAGGTCGGCGTGTGCGATCTTTCGTTTCCCATCACCGTCCTCGACCGGGAAAATCAGCGCCAGCAGACGGCGGCCACCATTTCGATGTCGGTGAGCCTGCCGCATCATTTCAAGGGCACGCACATGAGCCGGTTTCTGGAAGTGCTTTGCCGCCACCAGGGTGAAGTCACCATGCGCACGCTGCCGGCCATCCTTCACGAGTTGAAGGAAAAGCTCGAATCCCAGGCCGCCCATATTGAGGTGGATTTCACTTATTTTCTCACCCGCAAATCGCCGGTCAGTGGTTCCGCCGCGCCTATGGATTATCGCGGCACCTTCATCGGCGAATCCAACGGCAAAGCCGATGACTTCCTGCTTCGCGTCAAAGTTCCGGTCACCACGCTTTGCCCGTGCTCCAAGGAGATCAGCGACTACGGGGCGCACAATCAACGCGGCACCATCACGCTTACGGTCCGACCGCAGCGCAAAGGCGGGCTCTGGGAATTGATCTGGATCGAGGATCTCATCGCCATCGCCGAGCAGTCTGCGTCCGCACCGGTCTATCCGCTGCTCAAGCGCCCGGACGAGCGCCACGTTACCATGCAGGCGTTCGACAACCCCGTCTTCGTCGAGGACGTCGTCCGTAACGCGGCCCGGTTGCTTAAAAAAGAAAAGCGGATTGCGTGGTTTGAAATCCGCGCCGTGAATCAGGAAAGTATTCACAACCACTCGGCTTTCGCCGTCGTTATATCAGGCTAATCATGGGTGCCCAGGAACAATCCGGCCGGGCGCTGGACTTGCTCCGCCGCCAATGTCATGCCTGTGCCGCTCCTGTCTGGCACCAGGAAATGGGTTATCGCACGCAGCGCTCGCCGCGGCCCATTCCCTCAGATCAGAAAATCATGCGGCACCTGTGCGTTGCCATCGCCTTCAGTCAGGGCGCTCGCTCTGCGCAGATCAGTGTCCTCATTGAAACGCCAGTTTTCTCCGCCGCCTTCGCCGATTTTGATCCGGTTGCTCTCGCCCGCCGGAAGCCGGAAGATATTCTGAAAAACTACTGGCCGCGCTTGGGCCATTTCCGTTTCAAAAGTAAAATTCATCAAATCGTGCAATGCGCCTGCGTTCTGAATCGCCTCATCCGCGAACGCGGCTCATTTGCCAAATACCTCCAGAGCTTTCAAATTCCCCAGCGCATTCGCGCTGCCAAGCACCTCGACCAATTCTGGGCGCAGTTCGACGCCCTCCAGCAGGATTTGCAGCGCCTTGAAATGCCGTTTTTCCGGTCCACGACCAGTCTGCTCCAGTTGCTGCTCGATTTGGATTTCGACTCGGTCAAACCCGACCTCATCATCATGCGCCTCGCCCGCCGCCTCGGCATCGTGGAGCGCGAAACCGGCGACCGGGCCTTGCGCCAGTGCGTTCGTTTCCTTCAGGAATATTCGATCAAAAATTCCTGTCGGGCCACGGCGCTGGATTTAGCCATGCTCGCTTTTGGCGGACAAACTGGAGCAAGCCGATTGCTGGCCCAAAAGTTTTGCCCGGTCGCCGATCCTTGCGATAATACTGCTTGTCTCCTGCTTGCAAATGGCTTATGCCTATCGCCGAATAAATTGCGGCGGGGATAAAATACAAAAATGGTGCTGCACAAAATTACATCTTGCCTAGGGAGACAAATGAAATCGCCGATGCAAATGTTCTTGTTAGAGGACTCGTCACTTGGTGCTACCATCAAGTTTAGTGCAGTGAATCATAAAAAAAATCATATTCACTCGGTATTTGCTAAAGTCGTCAATTCGCAAGCTGAAGTAAGGAGGTTGGAATGATAGGGTGCTTTGTTCGTTCCAAATCCCATTCCAAATTGGGGGTTGGCAAATTCGTCGGAAAGAATGGTGACAAGATCGAAATAGAGTTTTTTGATTCACCAATTGCGACGGAGCGACATCGAATTTTCGATGATCCGGCGAACATCGCCAAAGTCCAACTGATTCCTCAGACCCGCGTTTATTTCTTCGATCAGAAGTGTGCATACTGGCGTTCGGGACGCATATCCGATCACATCGATGACAAATGCTATATTTCTCTTCCAAACCAAGCTGAGATAATCCTTGATGACAGCCAAGTATACACGCGCTGGAATTGTCCGATTCAAGACCCATGTGAACACCTGGCAGCACGTGTTTGCGAGACCCCTTATTTTCACAGCGCCCGAGCAGCGCTGCTTGCTTCCTTTGTGCGACAGCGCGCAATATCAGTCGGAATGACTGGGGTTCTCTCTGCTCCAATCGCTTTGGAACGTCACCAGGTCGAAGTAGCGCGCCGTGTATTACAAGATCCAGTGCAACGATATCTGCTCGCAGACGAGGTTGGTCTAGGAAAGACAATTGAGGCTGGCGTAATCATTCGCCAGTTTGTGCTGGACCATCTACAGACACACCGGGTGCTCGTGATTGTGCCGGAAACGCTGGTTGTGCAGTGGGAGTCGGAGTTGTGCGATCGCTGCCAGTTGGGCGAGCGTTTCGGTCACAACGTGATGGTATTAGCGCTGGAGAGATTGGCTGAGACGCCTCGAGAGCAACTGATTGCGGGGATGGTGGTAGTGGACGAAGCGCACCAAGCGGTGCGGGGTTGGGAACAGCCAGAACATTCTAAATTGCGAACGCGCTTCGAAGTGCTGCGCTCAATCACAGCTCCGCAAGTTGCGCCGCGCTTGCTATTGCTGTCAGCGACGCCAGTCCGACGCAATGAGGATGGTTTTTTGGCGTTGCTGCATTTGCTTGACCCAGCGGTTTACAGTCTCAGTGATAAGGAGGCATTTCGAGAGAAAGTAGCGAAACGTCAGGAATTGGCTGATCTGTTCTATGCCTTTTCAGAAGATCAGCAGAGCTTTTTCCTTGAAGGAATGGTTGATCAACTGGCTGCAATGTTCCCTGGTGATGTCCGAATGTTGAACCTCCTCAGTCGTCTTCGCCCTTGGTTGGATCCTTCTGTTTCGGAAAACTCAGCTGAGCGTCGTGATGCAATTCGAGCTGTGAGAGTGCACCTCAGTGAAACGTATCGCCTGCATCGTCGATTGCTGCGAAATCGCCGCTCGTCGGAAGTGGAAGCTTTGCTCCCCGGAAGGAGCGGGGTTATTAAGCTTCAGTATCGTGATTCCGCGGCACGCTTAGTCGAGCAAGGAATTGAAAAATGGCGCGCAGCAGCAGCAGCTTCTGTTTGGAATCGTGAAAATTCGGAGGAATCCGTGGCGCTAAACCAAATTTTCCTCTTATTTCTAGAAGCTGCTGCGTGCGATCTTCGTGCGTTGGCATGGTGCGTTGCAGAACGGATTTGCCCAGGACAGCCACAAGAAACAGCATTTGGCCGAATCGCGGATCATGATCGAGTGCTGCCCCTCCAGTCGCAACCACAATTCCCCGATGAGCTGGCAATTCTAAAGGAGATCTACAAGGCTGCGAAGTGTGGACCTAATCCCAATCAGAGTCGCATTCAGCACATTGGCGCAATCGCGAACGAGCAACTGGCCAAGGGTTTCCGCATTGTGGTCTTTGCTTCGAGCCCCGTGCTGGCTGATGAGCTCTACACTTTTTTGAGAAAAGCCTGCGAGGTTCCAGTTTTTCGACATCGGGTAAATGATGAAAAATGGCACGCTTTCCATGATGTGACGACTCCGGCCTTACTCGTCGGTGACTCTCGTGCTGAAGAGGGACTGAATCTTCAGGGTGGTAAAACCTGCATGATTCACGCTGACTTACCGCTATCGCCAAACTCAATCGAGCAGCGCATGGGACGGCTGGATCGCTTCGGCGTTGGACAAGCAGTGGTCTCGCTGGCGCCAGTCCCTGAGGAATGTCCGTATCAGCAAGCGTGGCTTGATTGTTTGGCTGATGCCTATGAAGTATTTTCCCGCTCTATCGCAGCCTTGCAATATGTGGTGGAGGACGAAATGCGCAGCTTATCAAGTGCACTTTTCACGGACGGCGCACTTGCCTTTCGCGAGTCCATCCGCCGGCTCAGTGGTGACCAAGGCGTTCTGCAAAAAGAGCTAAGGGCCATTCATGCGCAGGATGAGCTCGACTCTATTGGGGTCGTCGCGGGTGATGAAGGCGGCGACATGACTGCAAATATCGAAGCGTTCGAAGCGGACTCCGGCAAGTTGCAGGCGTCAGTTGAGTCCTGGCTCTGCGAGCGCCTACAATTCAAATGTTTTGGCGAGAACAATCACAGCGATAATGTGTTGAGATATCATTTTCAATCAGGTCAGCACCGTCCTACCTTGATGTCGATCAGTGACTTTCAGCTGTGGTTTGCAAGTGCGTTAGAGCGCGAAACCCAGCATCCCAATTTCAATCAACTGCAGACTTGGCCGTTAACTTTTTCCCGCGAGACCGCACGTTCCCGCAAGGTCGGGTTGGGCAGGATTGGAAATCCGATACTCGACTGTCTTCATCGCTATTTGCGGTGGGATGACCGCGGCACCTGCTTCGCTTTGTGGCGTGTTTCGCCGCTCGTAAAGCCCACAGAGATCCGCCTTTTTCTGCGCTTTGATTTTGTTATTGAGATTGGTTTAAAAGCAGTCTCGGCGATCGCAAAGGCACATCCTGAGCTGAGTGAAGCCGCTTTGCATCGGCGCGGGGACATGGCTTTTCCGCCAATTTCGCGAAGCCTTTGGCTCAGCGAAGATCTTGAGGAGCCAGACGAATTAATTCGCGCCGAACTAGATCGCCCTTATCAGAAGAGCGCCACCGACACCAATATCAACCAGGGTCGCTGGCCATCGGTGCAGTCGCATTACGATCTCGCCAACTGGCCTCATCTCTGTCGCGCTGCGCGCGAGGCGGCAGTCGATACGGTGGCGCGTCAGGTAGATCTTGCTCAATTGACCCGCGAATTTGCTGCCCGCTTGGAGCTGGACACCAATGTTGTAAAGGAACAATCCCAAAGTCGCATTCAGGCGCTTTCCCAGTCCCCGCGAGAAGCGGGTCTAGCGCAGAAGGAGTGGGGCATGGAGATGAAGATGCGCGAGGCACTTCTGGCAGGCATTCATGAACACGGAATTCGACTGGATGCAGCGGGAGCGGTTTTTCTCGCCGGCGTTCCACTCTCGCCATGAGCTTTCAACAGATCAGCGAAATACTGCGGATGTGGCCTGACGCGGTCATGCCCGCGACTCCATTTCCAGACAGTCCGTGCGAGCGGGTGCGACTCGCGCTGCGCGCGCTCCTAGACGGATCTTCGCCGGTTGGGTCCGCCGATCTGGCAAGCCTTATCCGTTATGTTGCCCGTTGCGAGGCGGCCAAGTTTCACGGCTATCCCCGCTTGCAGGTGCCATGTATGCACCCCTGGCCAGACAGAGATGCTTGGAGGGCGCATGGCTGCTTCGTCAGCGATGCGCCTCGGTCGGGATTCTGCACCATCGAGGCGCAGGAGTGGCTGCCTGATTGGCTTGATCAGAAAACGCAATGGCCCCCTTTCCAAGCTGCGGAAGAGGGAAAACTGCGGCGTCAACAGCATCTTATTGCCGCAGATCCGGCGGTTCGCGAGCGCTTCAAGTTGGAACATTATCTATCGACCGCTCAAGCCGACGCCGTGCGCGGAGTGGCGCTCTCCCCGCCTGGTTCGGTGACGGTGGTCGCGCTGCCCACAGGCGCCGGCAAAAGTCTGGTTGGTCTTTCAGCAGCGTCGCTGGGTTCCGGCGGTGGCGTCTCCGTAGTCGTGGTGCCAACGATCGCCCTAGCCTATGATCAGGCATTCAAGGCGCGAGAAATTTTCCCTGGCGTGCCGATTGATGCCTGGCGCGGTGAACTGAAGCCCGATGAGCGGAATGCCATCCGCCAACGCATCCGCTCTGGCCAGCAGCGGATCATCTACGCCGCGCCCGAAAGCATCATCGGCGCCCTCGCCAGCGCCCTATACGATGCTGCGCACCAGGGCCTTCTGCGCGCGTTCATCGTGGATGAGGCGCACCTCGTGGCCCAGTGGGGCAACGGATTTCGTCCGGATTTTCAGGCAATGAGCGGCCTCTGGCAGCAACTGCGCCAAATCACCCCTTCGGACCGTGCCTTCCGCACGGTATTGATGACTGCCACGCTGACGGAGGAATCGTATCGCACGCTTCATACCTTTTTCGGCCCGGCAGATCAGATTGAAACATTAGCATCCGTGCATCTCCGGCCAGAACCCGATTACTTCATCGCGGAATGCAAAAGCCCACCGGAGCTTGGCGAGTCGGTGTTTGTGGACAATTCGGGAGGAGCACTTCCTGGAGAAAAGCGCCGTCGCTTGCCGGAACAAGTCGCGAGCGTGCTGGAAGTGCTGCGATGGGGACCGCGCCCGGCGATTCTCTACGTGACCGAGCGCGCCAAGGCGACGAAGTGGCACCAGCTTTTGAAGGAGAAACGCTGGCTGCGAGTCGGTTGCATCCACGGTGGCACGGACGGCGCGGCGCGTGAGCGAGCCATCGACCTCTGGCGCAAGAATCAACTGGATGTGATGGTGGCCACTTCTGCCTTTGGGTTGGGCATGGACAAAGGCGACGTGCGCCTCGTCATTCACGCCTGCGTGCCGGAAACAGTGGATCGTTTTTACCAGGAGGTTGGCCGAGGCGGACGCGATGGATGCCCTTCCGTGTCAGTACTGCTCTGGGGGCAGGAAGACTGCAAGGTCGCGGAAGGAATCAGCGGCCCAAAGATAATCGGCGAAGAACTTGGGCTTAAGCGCTGGCAGGCCATTCGGTATAGCAGCAAATGGGATGGCGAGACGATGCTCGCAAATCTTCGCGCCCTGAGACCGGGGAAGACATGGGACAGCGAGGCCAATATGGGATGGAACATGAAAACGCTGCTCCTCCTGGCACGCGCGGGCGCGCTGACGATCGAAAGCCGCCGCCCGCCGACGGTGACCATCGAGCAAGGTGAGACCGAAGTGGCGTTTGAAAAGCGTCTGGCAGAACAAATGGAGGAGCATTGGTCGCTTTGCCCGGTCCGATTGCACGCCGCCGCCGACCTGACGACGCCGGAATATTGGGCGACCGTTGTCGCGAGCAGTCGCCTTGAAACGCTATCGGCAGCCAGTTTGAATTGGAGGCGCATGCGCGAAGTGCTCGCAGGTCGTCGCGATCTCAACCGCATTCTGCGCGACGTTTACCGCGTGCCTGATGCGGGCATCGAAGTTAGCGATGGAAGTGAAGGTTTGCCTGTCCGCCCTCCGAGTCGCCTTTGCTCGGGACTCTCTGATGCCTTGCGGCAGATAATCCCGCCACGCGGTCTCCCGCTTTTGATCGTCACCTACACCGCCACCCGCGACTGGCAGCGCGAAGTCTTGCGGGCAGTGGAGCGTCTCGTGAAACTCGGTATTCGCGAACTGGCCGCGCCAGACGCCTGGCGTTCAGGATCCGGTCCGCTGCAAAACCTGCACAGGTCTGCGCCGGAGCGATTTGTGCTCGTGCGAGAGATTTCCGAAACCGATCCGCACGGTTCCAGCGGTTGGCCATTGCCGCGTGTGAGTGTTGTTGCGCCCGCGCCGACACTGGCGCCGATATCCGAGCATCTCCTTTTGCTTGAGCGTCCGTTCCATCTGATTTTCGTTCCGGTTGGCACGCCCGATGCACGGCATCCAGGTCGCACGATTGGGGATGTCTCGCCACCTAACATGATGCGCTGGGATGCGCTGGAAAATCTTCTCCAACTATGAGTCTACTCAACATCACCAATGATGGAAAACGCGGCGTGCTTGTCGCCATTTACCGATTACTTCTGGCCGAAAAATCTACGGATCGAGATCGGTTGCTCAGCCTGTGTGCGCCGGCAGGGTTGTGCGAACCAAAGCATGCGCGGGGGACCCTCAATACGTGGGTCGAGTTGGGGCTTTTCGAGAGTTCCGGGGACGTCCAGAATCCCAAGATTTCCATAAGTCAGCTCGTTCCTAAGGAGGAGCGGCGCGAGGATTTGCTTTCCGTATGGGCGAGTCGGCGGGCGCTCGCTCGCGAAAATAACGAGCGGTTTTGGGAAACAGAAGATTCCCGCTGCGCCGATTTCACGCGCGCCACGGCGTGGTTGCTGGCGCAAGATGTTTACGAAGCGGAGCACAGCTCATGGCCGAGCGTTCAGGCGATCATGAAAATACAAATGCCAGGGAATGACGGCATCTTTGGACAGAACGATACTCGGTGGAATGGTCTCAGGGCGTGGGTGCCATATCTTGGTTTCGGTAGTGTTGGAAATACCAAGGGTAGCCCATTGATCATCGATCCTACGGAAGCGCTGCGCCATGCTCTCCCCATCGTGTTTGGAAATCGCACGACCCTGGGTGCGGATGAATTCCTCGCCGCAGTCGCCGCGACCGTGCCCGTTCTAGATCAGGGAACGTATCGGAAACTGGTTGTGAATAAACTCCGCGAGCACGAGAGTCCGGATGGGTGGACGCCTCCGCCGTCAGGACAACTTTCCACCAGCCTCAGTCGCGCCCTGCTTCGGTTAATATCCGACGGAACCCTGCAAGTTAAGAAAGATTCGGACTTTCCTTCTCGAGCGCGACTCACCGGTCGCAAACGCGTCGTGGTGGGTGAATATTCCCACTTTAGCTTCCGCCGCCCCAAATAACCACTGAAACGACTCATGGCACTATCACTGAAAGATTTTTGGCCCAACCCGGAGCATTGCAACGAGTGTTTGGTTACTGAAGCCGAAACGGCTGACGTCGCCGTATTCCTCGCGGTGCATCAACCGATGCGCCTTGTCCGTCGCCACCTGCGCGCGCAGACGGAGTCCGAGGAAAAGAAGGAAGCCGATTTGCTCGAGGCGTTATTGGCGAAAAACCTCGCCTCGGGCACGCTGCTCGTTCCAATCGTTGGCAACTCTGGGGTCGGCAAATCACACATGATCCGCTGGCTGGATGCACATCTGCAAAATCACGATGATGGTGTGCTGCGGCATATTGTGCGCATTCCGAAAAGCGCAAGCCTGCGGCGTGTCCTTGAGTTGATCTTGGAAAAACTGCCCGATGAACGCTACGGACCGCTTCGTATGGAGCTCACCTCCGCGCGCATGCCGCTAGACCTCTTGGCGGCTACCTACGGGCTGCGCGAAAAACTGCTGGTCGCACTGGAGCGCGCCCATCGGCAAGCTCGTGCCCGGATGCTGGAGGGCACGGCGAGTCCTGAGGAACGGCGGCGCGAACAGGAACGGATGACGCATTGCGACCCAAGAGGTTTGCCCGCACTCTTGCAGGATCCTGCGATTACGGCGCATTTTATGGCCAACGAAGGAGTTGGCAAAGGCGTGATCGCTCGGATCGCCGAGCGTTACATGCAAGGCGCGCACGTCGCTAAAGGGACTGACTATCACTTTACCGAAGACGACCTGAGTCTCGACGAAAAGCTCGATCGCAATACGCTCGCGCAACCGACCAAGGCGTATCTGATGACACTCAATTTGCGAGATGGGAAGGCTCGCAAAGCCGCGGTTAGAGTGCTCAATGAAGTGATAGATCCGGCGCTGGGTGAGTTGCTAGATTTCGGGGGCAATTCCCTCACCGACCTCTTCGTGAAGTTGCGCGAGCAGTTGCTCAAAGATGGCAAAGAACTCGTGCTCCTGGTGGAGGATTTCGCCGCACTCGCAGGCATCCAAGGAAGCCTGCTCGATGCTATGATTCGCGAGGGCATTCGCGATGGAAAACAACATCTCTGCGTCATGCGAACCGCTTTGGCTGTCACCGAAGGCTATCTCGCCAATCGCGAAACCGTTCTGACGCGTGCCCAGTATGAGTGGCGCATTGAAGAGCGCCCTTTCGTGAGCGACGACGAAGCCATTGCCACTTTCACCAATTTTGTCGGCGGATATTTGAATGCGGCGCGCTGGGGCAAAACGCGTCTCCAAAAGGAGTTCAAAAAACGCGCGAAGGGCGCTAGTGATCTCCAGGATTGGCTGCCGAATTTCTACGACCAACGGCAGGATGATCTCGATTCTGAAAGCGCGACAGCGCTGAAGGAGTTCGGTTTTTCATCGCGGGGAAACCATCCGCTTTTTCCGTTCAATCAGGGCGTCATTCATCAACTGGCGCGTCGCCATCTGCGTGAAGGCAATACCTTCGTATTCAATCCACGCGAACTGCTCAACCTCGTCTTGCGCGAAACGCTTTTAACTAGCCGTCCCCTCTTTGACGCCGCAGCTTTTCCACCTGGAAACTTCCAGCAATTCTCACGGAACAAACTGGCGCTACCGGTTTCGCGCGAGCTTACCCACCGCGCGGACCCGGAGCAGGCAGACCGACTCGCCGCACTTATTTTCCATTGGGGCGACGACCCGCAAACGCCAGGCGAGGCCGCGGGTTTGTCGGAAGCCATCTATCGCGCTTTCAAGCTGCCGCCGGTCAAGTGGTCGGAAGCTTTCGTGCCACGGACGCAACCGGTTCCGGTAGCCTCAGTGAATACAGTTGCGCCAGTTCCTCCACCACCCGACCCTTGGACGCAAAAGCTTCGAAACTGGCGGGAGAATGGAGTGATCTCCCAACCGGATGCAAACAGGGTAAGAAAGCTTTTGTGCGATGCTGTGGCGCAGTGGATTGATTGGGAGGCGCTCCTTATCGAATCAGTGACTATCGATCACACCCGAATCGCGTTGCCCAAAGTGGCTACCGGAAATCCCACCCCGGTCAACACTATGGCAACCGCGATCACCGATAAGGAGTTGAAGGATGAATCGCGCGCCGATCAATTCTTCAGCGCACTCGCGGCAGTGATTCGTTTCCACGACGGTAACCGCAGTTGGAATTACGACGGGGGAGAAGCCGATAGCGCGGCCTACGCTAACCTGATCAATCACATGGTCGGACAGGCTGAGGACTGGATGCGAAGGCAGGCTCACTCACTTCCTCGTGAGGGGATCCGCCCACTTGCTCAATCGTTGCTCATTGGTGCCCGGTTACTGGGTTTGGAGGGTGCGTCCGCTAATACGGACGCGGACAATTTTGCCGCGCTCTTTGCCAGCACACCCCCCGAGGAGGGAGCAGTGCCCGACATGGAAGATCAATGGTTCAGACTGCAGTCGGGTGCCAGACGCTTTCGGAACGAGGCGAGAGAGTTGCTCCTGCGCCTGGTAGCAGCTCGCCAGGGAACTGGAGATACCGTGCAGGCAATCGACGCTAAGGAATTACTCGCAGCTATTCAGGAACTGCGAGGTTCGTGGCTCTTTCAAGGGGATCTGGAATATTTTAAAGGTTATCCTTCCCTGCTCCAGCACTTGCGAGACCTGAAAAATCTGCTGAAGAATGCCGTCGCCCAGCGGGGCGCTGCCCTTGGGCAATGGAGCCGCGAGATTGACGAATTGGTCGGGAAAGACTTCGACGTGCGCGTGCTGGTCGATGATATGAAGAAAACGGCGCTAGCCGCACAACAAGCACACGTATTCCGCGGTGCCGGGATCACTTATGACAGCCTGCGTGATGCCCTTAATAAGTTGCCCGAGTGCCGCCTTAAAGAGACGCTGGAGTTTGCCCAAAAGGTTTCACAAACAAAAGATTTCGGCGTGATTATTTCGGCGCTGGCGCAGGCCGATTCTCGCACCGAAGAAACCTCCCGGAGGATTTTTAAACAATTCGCAGTGTTTCTAGAGGACACGGTCGAACTGGTCGATGAGCAACTCGCCAAAGCCCCAGCAAGCGTTGCCGATGAGGGGCAGCGCCGGGCAAAGGAAGTGGCGGACGTGGAAAAACTTTGGCAGGATGTGGAGGCAATACGATGACACTCCTTCAGCAAAACGCGACCTTGCGCGAGAAATTAGCCAGGGTGGAATCTATCGGGGCGAACGAGCAAATCCTTCGGACCTGGCAACCGCTGCTCCAGAATTTGCCGATCCACCTCGCCCGCCTGGAGCATCTCGTTGCGGTTCTCCGCCGAATGCAATGCGCCAACTTACTTCCGGCTGACCGTTCGCTGGTCCCAAACGGGGTGTCTGCGCTGCTGCAGAAAACCTTGCCGGATCTCCGTGATAAACTCGTGAGCAAGCCGGACAAGGTTATGCAGCAAAACGGTTGGGCAAAAGCGGATGCCGGGTTGAAAGGTGCCGCTGATGACCTTGAAAAATCGTTGGATGAAATTTGGGAAATCCATCTACAAGATATCGCGCCCAAGCTCGACGACTGGTTACCATTTTTTCAAGGCGGTCGTTTCGGCAACGAAATAAGCAAGATTGAAAGTTTGCACAAGGAGTTGGACGCTCTCGCGCAGAGCTTGCCCGGCGATGACGAAGTCCTTAAGCAAGCCGAAGCGAAGAGCCGCGAAATTCATCGCTTGGTAAAGAAATTGGATTTCGGAGATATTCCGCCAGAAGTGAAGAAGTTTATTGAGCAGGTCGCTAATTCTGGAGGTGC